>TARA_R110002020_G_scaffold172741_1_pt1 | contig 11892 bp, 7 predicted proteins | sample TARA_R110002020 | Tara Oceans TARA_R110002020 (sample SAMEA4396489) | marine metagenome | biome: Westerlies Biome; feature: [MES] marine water layer (ENVO:01000295) within the mesopelagic zone...; material: water (ENVO:00002006), including particulate matter (ENVO:01000060) such...
GAAACTTTTCCCACCTGCATGTTATAGTCCTCAGCATTTCCGGTGATTTTGATTGGTATTCCAAAAATCCCAAGAGGAGGTAATCCGAGCCGGAATCCTATACTCATGTCGCCATCCAAACTAACTTGCCCTTCAAACCGAGGACGGAACCCGGCGATTCTCATTTTGGTGCGAGGAATTGTCATTAAGTTATTAGCAATACTTGTATAGATTTCAACATCATTCAGGTCAGGATCTTCGAGCTCATTATTTTCAGTTTCTTTGGCTATAGAATTCATAAGCTTGAACCCCTTCAGTTTGATGGCTTTCAGCCCTAAAGTCCCCTCTCCTGTAATCGAAGGAAGCACGGGTTCCATATTTGCATCAAGCCTGCCAGCCAACTCATAATTCAGAGAAGCCTGGCCACTGGCATATTCTGCGAAAGAAGCCATTTCTCTGAAAAGTGGAATTTCCTCATATGCGCGATGGATATCAAATTCTTTTGCATTAATCTGATAATCAAAATTTGCGGAATAGGGAGTGGAGGCCATATATGTTCCTGTCATTTCCACTGTAGCACCAATGATCTCAAATCTAGTTTTGTTTAAGGTGAGCTGACCTGGTTTTGTATTTATTTCTCCATCAAAATTGTGAAGCCTAAGCTCTCCAAATTTCATAGAATCTACTTTTGCTTTTACGGTGACATCCATATTCAAAGGAGGGACGATGACTCCGGAAACTTCCCCAAGGCTGTCAATTTCCACTTCATTACTTTCCCCGAAAAAAGCGAAATCGTCCAGGTTGATAAATGAAGAAGTGAATTCAAGATTTCCTTTTAAAAGCTGATCAGGACTAGTCAGATAACCCATATAATTACTCAAGTATCCGTCAGCTTTTATTTCATTTTTTTCATAGCCAAAAAGGAAATTCTCAAAGCTTATTTTGTCTTGGTTAAATTCTAGATTTCCCTTTTCCAATCGTAATGGCTGAGGAAGGAGTTGGGTACGGACTGAGATTTTTTCTACTTCTATAGTCCCTTGATTTTGAAGGTTTTGTATTCTTCCATTCATCGCATCGCTTTGTAATCCTTTGAGAGTCACATCAGTAATCAAATACCCATCAACAGACATGTCTGTAGGTCCGAACACTTGATATAATTCCCCTAATTCAAGCCGTCCTTTTGAATTTAAATCATATCGGATATCGTCAAGATTTTCAAGATTTGCAGTGAGCGTAAATGGATTGTTTGCAAAGTTGAATTGAATGGGTTCCACCTCAAATTTCAGATCAGAGTAAGAAGTGCTACTGCTTTTCATGGTCAGAACCATTGAAAGATCTTTGATAGCTTCGGGGTGATATGGAGTTTGAATGTAGCCATCCTTTAGACTGAAATTAGCGTCAATAATCGGTATGGTTTTTTGGCTTTCATCAAAGTTTCCTTTCGCCATAAGATCCATGTTGATGATCCCTCTAAGTTGATAGCCTGAGTCAAGGGGATAGAATTTAGGGATATCGGCAAGGTTGAAGGCGCTTTTGATTTTGCCGTCAACTGCTTGGTCGAGATTTAAATTATAGGCTAAATAGCCATCTGTCACCTGATCCAAAACCTGAAAATGAATCTTTTTGAAATCAACTCCTATATGCTCTGGCAAACTGTCGGGAGTTGAAATTGAGAGGTCAATCGAGATGTCCTTAATGGCTTCAGGAAGTTCTGCCCATTTGAAATATCCATCAGAAAGTCCTGCTGATAAAGAAAAAACCGGGATGCTACTCGTGATGTATTTAGGTTCTCGTAGACTTTTTGGGTCTTTCGAAGTAATATAGAAACCTCTTGATTTCAGATTGAGGTCTAGAATTCCGCGGAAGTCAACCGACGCTGTCCCTAGCGCTTCGTTCAATAATCCTAGATCCAATTTGGCTTCTAGGTCAGAATTCAACTTCATTCGATTGAATTCTGCTAGGTGCATATTTCCTTTTAAAAAGCCTTCCCCAAGTGAAAATCCTATGCTGTCAACGTCAATTCGTGTGAGATCAGGATCCAGTTTTGGTACCATCACATTCAGGCTCAGACGCAGGTTTTCGATGGGAGTGGAGGCAGACTTATGTTCCAAATATCCATCTCGAACCTGCAGATTCATAACGAGCGCCGGCATTTGCTTTTCATCAGGTAGATAGAGACCTTGAAATGAGCCGACAATATCTCCTTTCCCTCGGATCTCAGTTTTCCCATAGTCGGGCATCAGATCTGGCGGAATCACCGAAAGCATGTCTTTCAAATTGGCATCGAATGATTCCAACACAAAATTCATGTCATAACCACCTTCCAGAAATTCAAGTTTTCCTACGAAATTAACGGGTAATTCATTGATTTTTAGTTCGTTTCTGACGAAAGTTAATTCTGTAGATTCTGTGTTGATTAGTGTCTGAAGACTGGCTGATACCCGATTTCTATCAAAAATTGCGAAGTGTTCATAGATTAATCTGAACTCTTGAATTTCTAAATCACTGCCTAGTGAAAGAATATCATCAGCAAGGTCACCACCGCCTTTATAGTCAATACCCCTAGCTTCACAGATCATGTCCAGCGACGTGTCTTGATAGAGGAAATGACTGTTTTTCAGGAAGAAACCTTCTATCTCCAACTCCAGATTACCGGAAGAAGTGTCTGCCGCTGTACTGTCCGAAGATGGGGTTAGGATATCAAAATTGGATAAACCTTTATTATCTCTCAAAATCTTAATAACAGCCTCATTTAAGTATAGCTCGTCAACTTTATAATTGTCCGAAAAAAGCGAGGGAATATTCACACCAAGGTCTAGCTGCTTGGTATAGAGCAACGTGTCCTGCTCAAAAGGTGCCGATCCTGCTATGAATAGTTCATCCATAGTGATCGTCAATGAGGGGAAATGACTAAAGAACGTTACACCAACTTCAGAGAAATGAACCTCAGTTTGCAACTGCTCATCCAGCAATTTCTGAAGTTCCAGCTGAAGCTTATCTTTGAAAAGTAGGGGAAAAGTGAGTAGAAAAATGAGTAGCAACCCTAGAAAACCTAAGATGAACTTGACTGCTTTCCTTTTATAAAAAGGCTCTTTCATTTAAAATCTAAGGATTAGGTGGCAGGTTTAGAAACTAATTTACTTGATGCCTTTCAATTTTTTTCAACTTCAGCTCTACCCAATTCGATAATTTTCACAGATAAGGTTACATGGTTGATCGGCTCGTCAGTACTATCCCGCTTGACACGGACGATTTGTTCAATCACACTCATCCCCTTGATCACATGTCCAAAAATAGTGTAGTCTCCATCCAATCTATGTAGTCCTTCGGGATTTTGGACTATATAGAATTGACACCTTGCCGATAATTTCCCGGGATTATCATCCCGTCCAGCACCTACAGCTCCATAAACATGGGTTAGTTCTGGGACAAACTCAGGCTCTAAAAGATATTCGGGATCCGTAAATCCTTCCTCGGTATCTGGGCATCCTCCTTGAGCTACAAAATTCGGAATGACACGATTAAAAGTTAGAGAATCCCAGTAGCCTGCATTCGCCAACTCAATGAAGCTTTCCTTGTGATTTGGTGTGCGGTCATCAAGCCGAATTAAGATCTCTCCATAAGGTGTAAGTATTTGGCCGATAGGTACAGTTTCTGTATTTTCTTGTGCAAAAGTCTGAATGGATGGGATTATAAAAAGACTGATTGATAGAAAGATAAGTGCTGTGAGAGATCTCGATTTTGAGTTTTCGCGTATGTAGGTCAAAATTTTAAAAGTAATTGCCATTTCGTTTGGATAGGAAAATGAAATAAGGATTTTTTGTATCAGGAGAATTAAAACTAGTGAAATGAATCAAATATCCTCAGTACATGAGAATGAATTAGATAGATTATTGGCATTAAGCAATCTTGGGATTGACTATTATCAGCCTAAGCAAGGCTTGGATTTTCTCACTGAACTTGCTGCCAAAATTTCAGGTACTGAGATATCTCTTGTTAACTTAATAGACTCTTTTACTCAGTGGAGTGTATCTTCCTATGGCATAGAAATTACTCAAATGCCTCGTGAAGATTCTGTTTGTCAATTTACTATCAGTTCTAATCCCGATACAGGGTTTGAAGTAGAGGATTTGACCTTAGATGATAGATTTAAGAATAAATTCTACGTAAAAGGCTCGCCCAATTTACGATACTATATGGGAGTGCCACTTACTTCTCCTGAAGGCTATAATCTTGGTGCGCTGTGTGTGATGGATAGCCAATTGAAGCATCTTTCTGCTGATGCCAAAGAAGTGCTGAAATTGATAGCTAGGCAGATTGTAGATAGGTTGAGAGTTAATAATCTAGTATCGAACCTGAAAAACAAACTTAAAGAATCAGAATTGAGTCAAAAGAAATTGGCACATGATATTCGTGGCCCAATTGGAGGAATAATTGGGCTTTCAGAATTAATTTTGGATGATGAAAATGAAGTCACTCGAGAAGAAGTTTTAGAATACACTGAAATGATCAAGCATAGTAGCGAATCCTTGCTTGATCTTTCAAAAGACATTCTAACCAATGATTTTGATGCCAATTCTAATCGAACTCGAGAATTGAAAGAAGGAGAAACTAATCTTGTTAAACTAAAAGAAACCATCGAGCGACTTCTTGCTCCTCAGGTGAAAGTAAAGCAAATTGGTCTTCAAGTCAGAGTTGATAAGACAAATCAATTTGAGTCTTTTTCAAAGCTATATGTGTTGCAGATTTTAGGGAATTTACTTTCCAATTCAATCAAATTCACAAAATCGGGAGGAGAAATTTTGGTAATTATGAGGTTGAAAAGAAATGAGTTGGATCTAGTGCTGGAGTTGATAGTAGAGGATAATGGCATGGGGATGACAGCTTCCAAAGTCTCTGAAATCCTAGAAGATGGGACATCTACTAATCATGGGACCAGAGGGGAGATTGGATATGGATTAGGGCTAAACCTCGTGAAGCAGCTCGTAAATCAACAGGATGGATCCATGGACATTGACTCTGAATTGGGTCAAGGAACTAAATTTAAGATTTCGATGAAGGTGAATTGACAGTTAAGGCTGCCTTCTGATTGTTGACAGGATTGGCATACATTGCCAAAAAGCTTTTTACGAGAAACTCATTCTTCATATTCACTTTTTCATTCATTCGCCTTTCAAAGGAACTTTTCTCCTCTTTAGAGTAGAAATCCACATATTCATTGTCACCATAAAGTAAATCATGGGCGATATAATTGCTAGGCCAAAGCTTATATCCTGCCCAGATTTTTTGATCTACAGTTTCAGCCAGTCTACTGAGTTTGTCAGGCTGACTAATTTCCATTTTCGCGATTTCCTGAATTTCCTTATCCAGAAGGCCATTCACTTGAAGATGGATGCGTTTTTTGGTACCCATGATTCCACGAAGCAAGTTCATGAAATCCTCATTCGCACTTTTGATGTATTTTTCATCTCGGGATTTGGCAAGCCATTCTGGCATTTTCAGGACATCGGTAGGATCGTACTCGTATGAAATAGAAATTGGTACCACCTTGATTTTCTCAAAATACCCAAAAGGATTTGCACCTTCTTCTGAAAGTGTTAGCATTTTCAGAACCCCACGATGTGTCGCATCATTGCCATCTTTCGTTCTTCCTTCCCGCTGAGCAGTCCAGACTGATCTATTTTCAGTCAATAAAGATTTTTTTATGTAGGCAGAGGCCATTTGCGAACTTTCAAGCAACGCTCTTCCTTGGAGCCCGCGCTTGATAGCAAAGTTTCTGTTTAGTCTAGAAAGTGTATGTAAAAAGGGCTTTTGGATCAAATTATCACCAATGGCAGAAGTCGTGAGAATTAGACTGTTTTCGTAGAGACAGGAGTTTAAAAGTGAAGTATCTAAAATGATGTCTCTGTGATTAGAGATAAACAGGTAAGCGGTATTAGGTTGCAATTGCTCAAAACCGCCCGTACTTAACCCGTCAGAGCTTTTCTCTATAACTTTTTGAACCCCAGGGTAAATAAAATTCACCTGAAAGTCACGTAAGGAATGGGTATGCACCATTAAGTCTTTCCAATGTTCTTTTGTATCATTTGGAAAAGTGAAACTCATCATGGCTTCCAGCATAGGATCGTCTACAATCTTGCGGATTGCAGCATTGGCTTCTACGTCATAAAATGGCCTGATCGAATCAAATTGAGACATAATTATCGTTTGGGTGGTCTGCAAAGAGCAAATTTTAGCTCAGAATTCTAAGCTAATTTACATAGATCAACGTTAATAAATGCTTAAACTAACGAACGAGATGCTTATCTACAAAGAGTAAATGGAAGGGTAGAGCATCTGTCCAATACTCCCAAGTATGTGCTCCAGGTCTCTCAGTATAGTCATGAGGTGTTCCGTTTTCTAAGAGTAATTGGTGCATTTGTCTGTTGGTTTCCAGTAAGAAATCATCCACTCCAGTATCGATTAATAGTGCGATTCCATTTGCTTTCATCTTATCTACCAAACCTACCGCTGTGTATGTACTAAAAGGCGAATCATAGCTTAAATCTTGCCCCAACATTTCCTTTTGCTGACCCTCTCGAAGTTTGCTGAATTCGGCAGGAACTTTCCATAAGCGGGTATCGATGTTCATCACTCCACTCATGCTTGTAGCTGCGATGAACAATTCTGGGTGCTTTGCGCTAAGCATAATTGCGCCATGTCCACCCATCGAAAGACCAGTGATGGCTCTTGATTCTTTCTTGGCCAAAGTCAGGTAGGTTTTGTCGATATGAGGGATTAATTCAGCCGTGATGTAAGTCTCGTATTGGACTGAATCCATTATCGGACTATCGAAGTAATAGCTAGAAGGCCCGACTCCTGGTGTGACTATTATCACGTTATACTGTTCTGCCATACGATTGACCAGTCCTGGCTCAGTTACCTTCTGATGCCAATCACTGAAAGCTCCACTTCCCCCATGCAATAAATACAAAGTAGGAAATCGACTGCTACCATCATAAGTAGATGGTGTCGTTACCGCAGCTTTAAGCATTTTGTCCATGACTTTGCTGTGGACTTCGATGGTATCTACCTTAGCTTGAGCAAATGCAAAGCATGGTAATAGGCATAATAGGATAAGAAATTTTCTCATAAGAAAAGGTGATTTGGGTGTTGCGAGATCACAAAATAGGAATTCTTGTATAGAATATCATTGCAATTAGCAAAGGGTAAAAATTAAAAAACCTCCCAGATAATTCTGAGAGGTTTTAGTGCGGATAGAGGGACTCGAACCCCCATGCCTCGCGGCGCTAGATCCTAAGTCTAGTGCGTCTACCAATTTCGCCACATCCGCAGCTGTTTGCTATTGGGATGCAATGTTAGTGAATCTTGGATTAAATAAGGACTTCTCAAGTAACAAAAAGTAGAAAAGTGATAGAAAGCATTCATTTTCAATGGATTTAATTTCGAGGAACTTCAAGAATTGTAGCCTTTCTTAAAATTTCTAAATTTTTTTCATGAAGGCTGGAACTTTTGAATCAGCTTTGTGATTGAACGTTCATTCAGTCCGAAGATCCATGCATAGTTTATTAGATAAAAAGAAATGTATTATTCAAAGTGCCCTCGATTTGATCCAAGAACACGGCTTCCATGGTTGCCCTGTGAGTATGGTCGCTAAGAATGCGGGAGTAGCTGCTGGCACGATCTATACTTATTTTGAAAATAAGGATTCACTGATAATTGGAATATACGAGTACGTAGCCGAAGAGATCAAAAAATATGTGGCGGAGCGTGATGATGCTTCTCTGACATTTAAAGACAGATTTTATAATTATTGGAAAAATTTAACCGATTTTTATGAGCTAAACCCTTCTGCTTATGGATTTTATGATCAGTTTTTAAATTCTCCATTCAATTCAGAAGAGATACAACATAAACCCAATGCATGGCTTGATTTCGCTTATGCTTTTTTCGAAGAAGGAATAAAGCTGGGAGAAATTAAGGAATTAAACCCTATCGTACTTTCTATTTTGGTGAATACAAACGTGAATTCTATAGTACGTATCAAGAAGAATTTTAAAAAGAAGCTTGCCAGAAACAACATGGAGCTGGATGAAATATCCCACTTAATCTGGGATGGTATCAAGACTTAGTAACCCAAAGACCTTTTTTCAATCTAAACCAATTAATTTATTACACACATGTTCAAAAAACGTTTACTGTTGGTCGGACTGAGTATTTTACTCTTGTCAAAATCCGCCTTCAGTCAGGAAGAAAGTGAAGTGCCTCAAGGTACGTTGACTTTGGATCAAGTGGTCGAATATGCCCTTGTTCAGAGTCCGATTATCCGACAGGCACAGATTGATCAGGAAATAGGAGATCAGGATATCAAGACAAATTTGGCAAATTGGTATCCTCAGATCACTGCCTCTGCGGCCGGTGCTTATAATATTAAGCTTCAGCAGCAAATTATCGGTGATCAGTTGATCACTTTTGGTCAGAAGTATAACTCGAATGTTTTGCTTCAGGCAGATCAGACGCTGTTCAATAGAGACCAGTTATTCGCTTCCAAATCATCAAAATACTACCGCCAGCAACTTGCTCAAGTCATAGAAGATGCCAAGATCAATACGGTAGTGGACGTAAGTAAAGCTTTTTATTCTATTCTTCTATCTGAGGAGCAGATTAAAATCCTGGATCAAAACCTAGACCGTCTGGAGAAGCAATACAAAGATGCCTATAGCAGATTTGACGCTGGTTTGGTGGATAAGACAGATTACCAGCGAGCTTCAATCGCTTTGACAAACGTGAAAAGCGATCGAAATAGAGTGGCGAATTCATTTGAAGCCAAGTACGATTACTTGAAGCAATTGATGGGCTATCCGGATAGCTTAGAATTCACCATTGAATTTGATATGCAGAATGCTGCAGGCTCCATAGTCGAAGAAGCAGCTGATCCACTCATCCTTGAGAATCGAATAGAGTATCAACTTTTGCAGACTCAGCAGACGCTGAATGAGATTCAGACGAGCTATGAAAAGTGGAATTACCTACCTGAATTGTCCGCGTACTATAGATACAACTGGAATTATTTCAATTCGAATTTCTCAGACCTGTATGCTGCTGCTTACCCGATTTCATCTGTAGGAGTGAATTTGGCAATTCCTATTTTCCAAGGAGGCAAAAGACGTCATCAAGTAAAGTCCGCTGAACTTCAGGTTGAGCGTGGAATTGTTGAAATAGAAAATCTTAGCAATCAGATCAAGACAGAGTATTCCACAGCGCTGGCTGATTATAACAGTAGTGTCTACGAATGGCAGTTGATTCGGGAAAATATGGTGATGGCAGAGGAAGTTTATGACATCATCAAAATGCAATACGATGAAGGTATCAAAGCTTACGTCGAACTAGTCGTGGCAGAAACCGATCTTCAAACAGCCCAGATTAATCACATCAATGCATTTTATCAGGTTTTAGAAGACAAGCTTGATCTGGAAAAAGCATTAGGAACTCTCAACTAATTAGAATCCCCTTTAAAATTTTATATCAAATGAACTTATCATACAAACTTGTAGCTTTTTCGGCCTTGATTTTAGCAGGATTCTCTTGCGGTCAAAAGCAACAGCAGGCGGCACAGCAAGCTCCACCTCCGACTGCAGTCACTACTTATACTTTGGTGAAAAAGTCCGTGACAGGACTGGATGAATATCCATCCACACTTGTACCCCTGAACGAAGTGGAGATCCGTCCGCAAATCGGTGGGTATATCACGAACATCTACGTGCAGGATGGACAAGAAGTGAAAAAGGGTCAGAGACTATACGAAATCGATCGAAGCAAATACGCAGCTTCAAGACAACAGGCACAGGCATTAGTAGAAAGCGCTGAAGCAAATCTGGCTAGATTGGAAAAAGATTATGATCGATACAAAAGACTGGATGAGCAGGATGCTATCGCAAAGCAAACATTGGATCATGCTCAAACTGAAGTCCTAAATGGCAAGGCCCAATTGAGTTCTGCTAAAGCTCAGCTGGAATCGGCCTCGACAGATTTTGGATATTCTGTATTGACAGCCCCATTTGACGGTACGGTTGGGATTTCCCAAGTGAGATTGGGTACACAGGTTTCCCCAGGAGCACCTTTGCTCAATACCCTTTCTTCCAATGATCCTATGTCTTTGAATTTTGTAATAAACGAACGTGAGATTCCAAGATTCAATAAAATGTTAAAGGCAGAAGAAAAACCTGATTCTTTATTTAGAATTAAGTTCTCTGATGGATCTATTTACCCATATAATGGCAAGTTTACTACCATTGACAGAGCAGTAGGAAGACAGTCTGGTACGATCAATCTACGTGTACAATTCCCAAATCCTGACCGTGATCTGATCGCTGGGATGACGGTGAATTTGATGGTGCTCAATGAAGATATCGGAGAGCAAGTTGTGATTCCTTACAAAGCTGTCACTGAGCAGATGGGTGAGTACTTTGTCTATGTAGTCCAGCCTGATAATACGGTGAAGCAGCAAAATGTACAGTTAGGGTCACAAATAGGAGAGAGTGTCGTGGTGAGAAGCGGTGTGCAGGAAGGTGCCAAAATCGTGGTTACTGGCATTCAAAAACTTCGTGAAGGAGCTCAGGTCACCGAACAAACTGCAGCCCAATAAATCGTTTTTTAATAAGACTTGATTAATTACTAATGATATCAGACGTATTTATAAAACGGCCAGTAACCGCAATGGTGATTTCGATCGTCATCGTGCTGGTCGGTGTTTTAGCTATATTAAATCTCCCCGTTACACAGTATCCTGACATAACGCCTCCGGTAGTATCGGTGTCAGCCAACTACACGGGTGCAGATGCAAAGACGGTGGAGCAGACTGTAGCTACTCCCATAGAAACCCAAGTGAATGGTACTCCTGGGATGGCTTATATTTCCTCGAATAACACCAGTACGGGACAGATGCAGATGAACGTCACCTTTGAAGTAGGGACAGACATTAACATCGCGACACTGGATGTACAGAATAGAGTGTCCATCGCCGAACCCTCTCTTCCGGAGGCTGTGCGTCGATTGGGGGTAACGGTTAGAAAGAGGAATCCATCCATTATGATGGTATTGAGTATTACTTCACCAGAAGGAACTCATGATTCTAAGTTTCTCTCCAATTACGCTAACATCTTTATCAAAGATGCACTTCTTCGTGTAAACGGTGTAGGTGATATTACAGCGATCGGTCAGGATTTCAGTATGCGTGTTTGGCTGAAGCCTGATAAACTCGCTCAATACGGAATCACTGCTCGCGAGGTGACTGCAGCCATTCAAGAACAAAACTTACAAGTAGCAGCAGGTACAGTGGGAAGTATGCCTCAATACGATACACAGGCATTTGAATATCCGATTACTGTAAATGGTCGTCTGGAAAGAGCTGAGGAATTTGACGACATCGTATTAAGAACTAATCCTCAGGACGGTTCTTTGGTGTATTTGAAAGATGTAGCTAGAATCGAACTGGGACAGTTTGACTACGGTAGATATTCTACCCTGGATGGGGAAGAAGCAGCGATTTTGCTTGTTTATCAGGCTCCGGGAAGTAACGCCTTAGAAACGGCTGAAGGTGTATACGCAGCATTGGATGAGTTGCAAAAGAGTTTCCCTACAGATATGAAGTACACAGTTCCGTTTGAATCGGTATCTGTAGTGGAAGTGTCTATCAATGAGGTGATGCACACGTTTGTGGAGGCATTGATTCTCGTGATTATTGTAGTGTTCCTTTTCTTGCAGAGTTGGAGAGCTACTTTGGTTCCGGTATTGGCAATTCCTGTTTCCATCATTGGTACGTTTATTTTCTTCCCTTTGCTCGGATTTACGATCAATACGCTGACGCTATTTGGTTTCGTATTGGCAATCGGTATTGTGGTGGATGATGCTATT
>TARA_R110002020_G_scaffold78614_2_pt1 | contig 11887 bp, 9 predicted proteins | sample TARA_R110002020 | Tara Oceans TARA_R110002020 (sample SAMEA4396489) | marine metagenome | biome: Westerlies Biome; feature: [MES] marine water layer (ENVO:01000295) within the mesopelagic zone...; material: water (ENVO:00002006), including particulate matter (ENVO:01000060) such...
CATTGAGCTGACTCGGCGATTGAGAGAGTGCCAGCGGGTCACAGACCTGGTGTCCCGTGTCTCTAGCGATGAATTCGTGCTGGCCTTTCCCGGCGTCCACTTGCCCCCCGATGTCAGACGGGTCGTTCGTCATGTCCAGAATGTCTTTCGGGAACCTTTCGTCCTGGATGGTCAGGAGCGTCAGGTCACGGCCTGCCTGGGTGTGGCACTCTTTCCCGAGAATGGTGAATCGTCACGCGAATTGATCCGTAATGCCGATGTTGCCAAGAATCGTGCAAAACTGGAGGGCCGGGGTGCTGTACGTTTCTTCCAACAGAAGCTCTATGACGAGCTGGTTCGCCAACACTATCTCTCGGCGCGACTCGAGGAAGCCCTGGATAACGGTGAATTCTCCCTCCACTACCAGCCCCAGGTCTCGGCGGCCAGTGGGCGAATAGAGAATCTCGAGGCCTTGATACGCTGGGAGCCTTCCGAGGGCCCGACGATCTCGCCTGCCGAGTTTATCCCGCTGGCCGAGCGTTCCGGTGTGATCCATCGTCTGGGCGACTGGGTTATCGAAGAGGCTTGCCGCCAGCAGGTGGAATGGCGTGCCAAGGGATTTCATGAGCACCGCATTGACATCAATGTCTCGGGGCGTCAACTGGTGCGTCCCAATGCCCTCAAGAGCTTCGAGGACTCGCTTCAGCGTCACGGCTTAGGCCCACGGGATATCGGCATCGAATTGACCGAGAATGTCCTGATCGAAGCCGACGAGACCGTCCTCGAGGATCTGCGGCGCCTCTATCATCGCGGTATTCACATTGCTATCGACGATTTCGGAACCGGTTATTCCTCCCTGAGCTATCTCAAGCACTTTCCAGTTACCGCCCTAAAGATCGATCGCTCCTTCATACACGACGCTCCCACACAGCCGAAGGATCGGGCCATCATGGAGGGTGCCATCTTCATCGGTCATCGGTTGGGATTGGAGGTGGTGGCCGAGGGCGTCGAGAACGCCGAACAGTTGTCATTGCTGCGCGAAATGCATTGCGACCTCATCCAGGGGTTCTTCTTCTACCGTCCAATGCCTGCCAAGGAAATTGAGCGCTTGCTGGGCGGTTTCGTGCCTGGTCCCGAAGGGCTGTCGAGCTGAGCCTCGCCATGATTTGGCGTCCAATGCCCGGGGTTGCCATGACCTGGAGAACTTGTGAACGATCCTGATGTTCATTGATCGCAGGGACTGACACTGCTGGCCCTAGCTGGATTGCCGTTATCGGCCAGAAGCTGCCTTTTAGTCGTTTCTGATATAACGCCTTACTCACCGGAGAATTAGGAGCGTAGCGAGTAATTTTTCCGCGTGCAGCAACTTGTTAAGCCTCATTTTGCCCACGGCGCCATCTTTAACAAAAAAGATGCATTATTGATAGAGTACTTTCTCTCGTACTTACTTGTCACTTTCTCAATTAATCGCAATGCTTTCTTATAATAATCCACCGCCTCACTTACATTTTTTACAAGCTCAGAATACCTCAAATTAATAGCGTCTTTGTCACTTGGAAGCAGCTGAATTACAGAAAAATCTAAACTCGCATCATGATTATTAATCTTGTTGCTCAATTTGTTTAGGTCATGGCCAAATACCCATGAACCATAAATTTGTTTTAAATATACCTTTAAGGTTTTTTCAATTGCCAGATGTAGTTCCCAGCAACCAATTGATGCTTGAGGTTCTTGAAATGACAAGATATCAACAATAGATTTTTCTATATGCCCCCATATACCGTCCGCCATGCTGGCTGCTTCTTTGTCAATACCACCCACCGAACCTAAATTAAGATTAATTTTCCGAGTCATAGAAACTATTTCGCTAAACTCGGTTGATAACCTATCCATCTCTTCTGGAGGGAGCTTGTCTAAATCAATCTTGGTCTGAGCCATATCTCCTATGGATTCATTCTTGCTCAAGCAGTCAGGAAAAGTAAGCCATGCTGTTTCATTTGGCACTTCTACTCTACTTGTAGTTGCTGGAATCTTGACTAAAACAGGATGCCCATAAGGAGTAATAAGTCCCGAGTAAATTCTATTAGTTGGATTTTTAGCCAACTCTCCATATCTATCCCAATACCAGTCATTGACTAAAGGGATTAGTCCTTCAATAAACGCTGTACTCTTTAAAAGCTCCTCTTTGCTTTCATAACTTGAATCGATTATGGCAACATCCACAAACAAATATGCAGCACGCATAAAGCGATCAAATATCGGTACGTTCAATTTTTGCAGATGCTCGTCAATAAATGGCATATGCTCATCAATTGCTTCTTTCAACCCATACTTGCTCATCTGCGGAACTCCATTGGGCTTAACGTTTGCAGCATGCGGGCCCATGAAATGGAGCCGAAGGCGCAATGTAGTGGGCGTCGCCGTGCCTGCACTGGTTAGGCATGCTTGCTCAGCTCTACATCGATATACTTGATCAAAGCAATGATTTTAGTCTGGTAGTTCTCTAAATCCTCTGAAGTTTTGCTGCCCGTCGCATAGATAGTGAACGGTGCGAACTTCTTCATTTCTTCAAAATGAGACAACACCTTTTCAGCCGAAACCCATTTGGGGAAAAGATAATATTCTGGTGTCATAAACTTATAGAAAAGGTCGAGTGAATTTTCCTGGTAGCGAGTAAACTGCTTCCATTGATCCGGACACTCGCGCCGGAAATCTTCTAATGACCACTTCATCATATCCAGCTGCCCTTTAAACTGAGCGACATAGTAGATATCGAAAAATATTTCGCTCAGTTTCGTCCTTATCGAGCCCATCTCCAAAAACTGACTTTTTGCGAGTTCAGATCGGAAGATATCGGATCTCTTTTTCACAAAAGCTAGAATCGAGAGAGCCACCGCGACCAGACTAAAAATAAACTGGCCTATACCGCCTAGAAGCTCAGAAATCTGCAATGCTAAATCCACGATGGTTCCTTTTGCCTAACGCCGCTAAGCACGCGCGGCTACGGAATGGAGGCAAAGCCGCAATGGAGTAGACGTCGCCGTGGCTTGCATGGTTAGATTTTGAACGTATTGTGCACATGATTCTCAAGAAGAAACTGTTGAAACTCCCATTGATGGCTCAATCTATCCTGTTTTCTTGGGCGCGCTGTTGGGTCGGTGTACATGTACAGGTGAAAACGGCCAGCAGAGTGTTGCTGCGCAATTTTTTCAACCTCAGAATGCGTCATCAACCAGACCTGCTCACTTGAAAGGTCGACGAAAGCAACCAATTCAGCAGGAGAATCCTCGCGCAGCCACCAATCCAAAGCTGCCTTACCTGACCCACCACCTGGTTTTGCCTTATGATTGGTCTTCACCTGGATTGTCCGGGCGTCTCCATCCTTGGGAGAGAAAGCAACGAGATCGACACCAGTGTCAGTGCTCATTGGAGCGGACTCTATTCCGCACAAAAGGAGACGGTACTGAACTAGAAGTTCACCGCATTTGCCTATTTGGGCTTTGGATAACGCCATGACACTCCCAAAAATCTAACATAGATTATCGTGCCGGCTGCATAACACGGCTGAATCAGCATGCCGCTTTCGCTGGAAGGGCCGCTTTGGGTCGAGCCACGACTTTAAATTAACCTTAGCACATTGTGTGCACGAATTGATCCATTCTTTGACCTCCACCTGATGGAGGATCATGCCATGAACGTTTCGACTGAAATCTCCTGTACACCTACACCTTGGAATAAAGGCAAGTTGGTTGGACAGAAGGCGCCTCTGCGCCTTCGAGACATCTGGGCCATCCGTGTTCGTCTACAGCTTGCCAAAAAGACGAGAGACCTCGCCCTCTTCAATTTAGCCATCGATAGCAAATTACGAGGCTGCGACCTCGTCAATTTACGAGTACGGGATATAGCTCATGGTGCGTGTATATCCCCACGAGCGATCGTGATGCAGCAAAAAACGCATCGACCTGTCCAGTTCGAAATAACCGAGCAAACGCGCATCGCTATTATTGACTGGATACAGCTGGCTCAGCTCCGAAACGAAGACTTCTTATTTCCCAGCCGAATCAATAGCGCAAAGCATCTTTCAACGCGCCAATATGCCCGTATTGTCAAAGCTTGGGTTACCGAAATAGGTCTAGATGCGTCAATTTATGGCACGCACACGATGCGTCGTACGAAAGCTTCGCTGATATACCGTCGCACGAAAAACTTGAGGGCAGTACAACTGCTCCTGGGTCATACGAAGCTTGAAAGCACCGTCAGGTATCTTGGGATTGAAGTAGATGATGCTTTGGAAATGGCAGAACAGACAGAAGTTTGATATGGCCAAACGACGGCCGACATCGGGCCGCCGTTACCCGGCCAGAAGCGGTCTTTCAGCACTTGCGTATATACTGCCCAAGAAATTATGAGTGCAACGACGTCACGCCATGGATTCCCAGATATCCTCAATGTAACAAATTGTCGTGTATATACTATTCTCAGCTAATCTACCTACAATCATTAGCAGGTGATGCTGACAAGGCAAAGGCCGATCCGTACCGTCAACTATTGCCCAGCGTAGCCCATAGAAGGCTTAGCATCTTTAAGCACAGTACGAGACTAGATGCTGACGTTCGAACAAAATAGGATCTGCACAGTGGCATTCTATTCTTGACGCCCGCTGGCTAGCATCGATGTGCTAACCGAGAAAGTCTTTAGCACCGAAAAATGGTTTATGAAAGTGTTAAATATCAATATTTTCAACGCTATTCGGGCAACACGCGAAACTGCCAGTTACACGGTTCAGCGGTATCGCTCGACCCTGGCAAGCTGCAGAAAGTTAAGAGTAATAAACGGGCTGATTAATTGCAGTTATTTGGACAGCTGGGTTAAAACTACCGATATTCAAATGCCACTAGGCAGAGATATATTCAGCTTGAGGTGCCCAAGATGTGGAAGTCGATTTTCAAGCACATATGTCGAGAGCCGATTGCGCTTTTGGCTATCATTATAACTATTATTATTACCACATTACAGAGTGAGTTTTTCAATAACATCATCTCTCCAAAGGTGGAAGTTAAGACTGTTTATGCTGACAATCCTGATGGAAGGTGTTCTTTGATAGCTTTTTCCATTGATAACAATACAAAGAAAAGGAGCGATGACATTAGAATCACTCTAGTCACAGACCCGCTGGTCAACAGAGATCGAGCAAGTTTTGCTATTTATTCAAGAAAACATGCGTTGATAGGACCGGAGGAATCATCTCCAATTGATTACCGCGTTTCGCTACCTGTAGAGTATTACTTCTCAGATGAGGTTCTTTCGATACCAACACTGTTTCCTGAAGAATACATCGATATGTTTGTGGCTTGGGAGTATCCAAGCGCTAGCGCCAGAAAAAGCATGGCTAATGAAGAACGACATAAACTCACCCCTCGCATTGCAACTGCTTCATCCGCCGAAGGAAGTCTTGTGATTGAAGATTCTGGAGAATGCAAACGTCTAGCAAACAATTAAAATTACTTACTGAATCATAGATTTACAGAATAACTACAGCACTTTTGGCCACCCGTTAGAAGCAGGAGAGCCAGCGCCGGTGCCTCCCTGTTTTACAAGCCAATAGCAGCCTTTTAGGCAGTGCAACTCCTGGGTCACACGAAGCTGGAAAGCACAGCCAGATATCTGGGATTGAAGTAGACGATGCTTTGGAAATGGCAGAACGGACAGTAGTTTGATATAGACAAACGAGTCCAATATCGGACAGTCCTTACTCGGCCGAGGCTGTGTGAAAACCCAAAATCAGTTGATGAAGAGTACAGGCGTATTGGCACGACTATCGGCTAGCAGTACGCTTCAGAGTGCCTTCCTTTATTATTTCCTCATCTGAAGTTGTTTGAGATACAGCAACTTTTAATGCGCACCTAAGGACAAAATTACCAGTGGTTTACCCATATAAATGCCTAAGATACTCCACGAAGCTACCACTACATTATAGATATACAAAGGAATAGGTGAAAATGAGCCTTCTTTCGTTTTTTAAGAATCAGTGAGTATCCAATGTTCCCAAAAGGTAAAACCACAAGAAGACACAAACGGATTAGTAAGCCTATTGAATTATCTGCAAATAGAGCTGACAACATGATAGTTGCTACCATCTACGCAGCTACCGTGACACCCACCCTTACGCCATTAATATAATCTATCGTAAACTAACTACTGATAGCCACTTAATGTGGGTGTCTTGAGAGCTGCCTCTAATTTTCCGTGGGGTTAAAATATCGATTAGACAAATCAGTTTCGTGAGTCCTGTTCTTTAATTTCTGCCATCGCCTTGTCCACTAACTTCGGATCAAATGACTTTTTTGCCTCTATACTGAATTGCATCCTCATATCATCTTGCAACTTACGTAAAAACGCCTTCCTGTCAGTTCGAAGACTTTCGACCAGTATTGCCACCAACATCCCTAAAAAGATGTACCCTACCAAAGATTCAGTTGAAGATAAAACCCGGCAGAACCCTTCGGGCTTCAAATCCCCGTACCCCAACGTAACAAAGGTAGTATACGAAAAGTAAAGTTCGTCATAATAATAATTTTTACCCGACCCGGAAATGCAAGTGTAGCCTGAAATCTCAAAAGCGCGGTAGGCCGAAGCATACAAGAATGGAATAGCGACGCAAAAGTTGCATACAGTACTATAAACGTTGGAGTAACTAAAAAAAGGGTCTATTCTAAAATAATCTAAAGCAATACCCAGAATTCCAACTACCCCACCGTACAGAACAATAAGTGAGAAAGCTTGTAAACCTCTTTCAGCGTAATCCGTACTAGCACTATCAATAAAAATATAGAAAGCTACAGTGCCGACAGAAACGGAAGTACCAAAGATGAAAGCCATAATATCTTTCATATATTTTTCCTAAACATAGCAAGATGCACAAATTTCTTATAAAAAAGATTAGGTCTTTGAGCTACCTTTGTCGAGGTTTAGCGTTTTTTGAGCTAGGTATCTGTGCATTCCTTCAACCCGCCTAATTCATCGGGATGACCCAGAAAAGAAGAAGGCGAGTGGTTTCTCTTGTAGAATCAAGATGTTCCTGACCGAACACGATTCCAGAGGACCACTCGCCATGGATGAAACCCTAAAGACCTGGTCGCCCTCGTGCAACGGCTCTGTCCGTGTCGAGATGAGCGGCCCGCGCACTACCAGCGACAGCGGTGCCTTGCTGCTGCGTAAAACCCTCGACAACAGCGGTGTCATTGACGCGCTGGAAGACAATCTGGTCGATCGGCGCGACTCTGAGCGCGTCCGACACACCTTGGCCAGTCAGCTCCGCACCGTCGTGCTGCAGCGCGCCATGGGCTGGATCGATCTCAGCGATACCGACAGGCTTCGGCGTGATCCGCTCTGGCGGTTGGCCTGCAGCGACGCTCGCAGGACGACGTCCCTGGCGCAAGATCGGCCGTCTCAAGCCACGCGGTCCCTGCTGCTGACCTGCCTCAGTGGCGACGACAACATCGATGCCGTGCACGAAGGCCTGCTGCGTCTGATGGTCTCTGGAGACTGACTTCGCTGAAGAACTGCGAGCGCCCCGAGCCGCTTACGCTGGACGTCGATGGCTTGCCGATCAAGGTCCACGGTCATCAGGGCGGCTCGGCGTTTCATGGACTTAACGGGGCCCGGATCTATTCGCCGCTGATTGTCTCGTTGGCCGAAACCGGCGATATGCTAGGCGACATCCTGATGAATGAGGCGGGTTCAAGGTTTGGAACTGAACCACACACGCCACCCATTAGCCTATGTTTTTCGTCCATTTGAGTTAGCTCTCGCAAACATTTGAATTCTTTAATAGCTCTCTAAGTGCTTACACGTAACTGTTGTATTATATAGCCTTCTCAATATTCCACTTAAACGAGTACCCGCATTCAACAATGTTATACCACACGCAAAAATACTTCCAAGGTATTGAAAACTATATAAGCTAACTATAACTAGGTAGCATAACACCGATGAACGTGACTGTGCCTTTGTCACCATGGCCGCTTTGGTTCGATAGCACCTTATGCACGAGCATTCCTATTTCGGCCAAAAGCGGAATTTTAGTAAGAATGGATATAGCAGAGGCGCGACGACAGGAGCGCCCCTTGCCTTCACTTGTTATGAATTATTAGCAATAGCACCAAAATCTCTACGATTTATTCCCCAATAATCTAGCAAACATCCAATAATGCCACGAAGCTCAATCGTTGATTCTGAATGGCTTTTGAATGTACGATTCATCGCAATGCTTTCGAACTCTCTTGCAATTGAAAAGATAACCTTCGCAACTTCGCTCTTTGCAAAGTATTCTCCGACAATATTTGTGGGCAGCGACTCAAAATCTGCAATCACTTTTGATCGCACTTGTGATGATAAAGCTTTGCCTTCTGGAGCAAACTGTTCTATCAGAGAGAGAGAGGTGGATAGCATCTGTGTCACTCCAGCTCTCCCCTTTGACCCAAAAGTAAACCCTTCTACTAGTCTGCTTAATCTCTCTTCGTGGTCTAGGAAAGATAGCTCTTTAAGGATAAAATCCAAACCAATTGAAAATAGTGATAAAGAATAATAAAAACACCTTAGTGCAGTTTCTTTTTGGCTAGGTTTTGTAAGTGTTTGTTCAGCAAAGAATCTTGCAACCTCCAGCCACTGATTACAAGAGTCAAAGCCAATATCTTTTGAGAGCAAACTCTTTGATTTTAAGATCTGGCCCTTCCAATCACCATCTAACTTTCCAAGACTGTAATTATCGATTGCCTCCAGAAACTCTTCGTCGGAAAACCTGTTTTTTAAAAAGTTATCTGACTGTGATAATTTAGAAATGAAAGCTCCGTCTAACACCAATACTTCTAGTTCACGACCAAAATCCTTAACTTCCTTTCGTCTATCTGTAGTGGCTACGATGACATTGTTAGCATTCACAGCTTTAGCTAAGCCTTTAGCCCAAAATATTCGTTCAATAGCTTGAGGTGTCTTTTTGTTTTTAACATCAACGATAGTAATATTGCGTGCCAAAGATGATTCTCGACTATATAGCCATAAATCAATATCTGTCACATCAAAGCCTTTGTAACCGAAAGGCACGCCTCGGACGACGAAATAGCCGGATTTAAGAAAGTAATTCCTTAGCTTTTCTTCCATCTCAAAACCTTTGTGGATTTTCTTAACCATTAAAATCCACCTCCTGTTCTTAATGCGCTAATCATGTCATTGGTTTCAAAAGGACTTTTCTGAATCTGCTCTCGTCTGATAATTTCTCTATTAACCTCTGGGCCCCTAAATTTGGTTATCGCAGCACCGGGTAGAGCCATAATAGATTGCTCACTTACATCACCCTGCCTGATAGCTTGCAATGCCAGCTCACCCACCTCTTTCTTTAGAAGTCTCATTAAGGGACCGCTTCGACCACCTTTTGTACCATGTCTTATGGATACAACGCCTTTTAGTTCTAGTATTTTATAGTCCTGGCCAATAGCACTTACTGGACCTACTTCTCTGCCATCAATTAAAGCCCCGAGAAGGCGGTCAATCATACTGATTTGACCTCGTGCATAATCACTTTTAGTCATGCCATAGGTCAACGATGCGACGAATGCTTTGGCCAAATCAAAAGCATCATCGACCATAGAGCTGCTAAACTTTGAGAATGCAGCAGGCAAGGTTAAATATCCAACTTCTTCTCGGCTGTTGCTAACCACGTTAATATCAAAAAAACCGATGGCATTTACCTTTTTGAAGAGTATTTCTCCTAATATTTTTAATGCATCTGTATAAGGAACGCATGCATTTCTCTTCAACTTCTGTATAAGTTCCGTTAACGCGGCCTGTTCGCCAGAGTTGAGAGAATCTAAAACAGCTTTAGTTTTAACCGCAGAATCTCTTCTAAAAAGATTGCCATTAAATAGTAATTTTTCATTTTTTCCAATAGATTCGGCATCCACGAAACCGATGCTTTCAGAGTCGTAGAATAACTGTAGTATTTCCTTTTTAGAAAGTTTGTAATCATCTGAAAGGCGCTCGCCTAGCTCTGAGCTGCGCACCGGTTTTATTGAGGCGGACTCCGCGAGCTCTATCGCAGAAATCTCAATACTTTTTGGTGAGAGAGATTCGAAGATACTAGAAGTGTGCTGTAACGCGGATGAAGTTGTAACGCCAAGCACACCCACCCCTGAAGCAGTAACATCAATTAACTCTTGCTCTTTTAGCACCTCAATTAGCCGCGGTAGCTCAAACCCTATATTGATATTAGAGGCATTGGCTAATACCTCTAACTTATCATTAGTTAATACGCTTTGATTTGTCTCGGAGATAGCTGAAAGTAAAATGCCTGCTTTCCCTGCAACAAATGTGCTCTGATATTGCCCTTGATTGGTAACATTTTGCAGCTTGTTCGTATGATGAATTAGCCATGAACCTTGCAGCTTTTTGTCCATATAGATAGCTCCTAATCTGGATTTTCTTCATAACGCTGAGCACAGCGACGACCTTGAAAGGGCGACGAAGGAGCCATGGAATAGAAGTCCGGCAACCATAGGCCGCGTACTCCTGCGCTTGTCAAGCAGCGAATACCTCCTCAGTATGTAATTGGTGCGAGGGAGAGGGCTCGAACCTCTCTACGTTTCTCCTGGCTAGGCAAATACTCGGTAACTGTTAATCTCTCGTCTGGATTGGAAGTGTCCCCCCATGGCCTCGCAGAAACGCCACCCCGCACCATACGCATGATTTCACGAATGAATTTTCCATAAGAATCCCCTTAACAAATTGAAGTGTCGTGAAGACCCAAACTTCCAATCCAAACAAGATACTCACATTTACTTCTATATTTACCTCGATTGCCAAGCTTTTTACCCACTTCCTGCCTTTCACCGAAAGCGGCTTAGCTGTTGTATTCTATGGCTTTCTCGATCTTGCACTTAAACGAGCACTAGAATTAAAGAATGTTATACCGCATGTAGGAACACTCACAAGACATGAAAAAATAAATAGAGCTAGGCAGTATAATACCGATGATCGAGCCCACTGTCTTTGCTGGCATGTCCGTTATGGGTCCTGGCCGTGTGAAAACAGAAAAATCTGGTCTGACTCAAGAATCCTCTCCCTTCCGCTGACCGTTGGCCTCACCTGAGCCATTGCTACGATAATCGCCGACCGCTGCTGTTGTGACATATGGAAATTATCGAATCATCAGGAACCAACTACATTCGTGATCACGGCCCTAGAAGGCAGAGAAAAAAAGGGCTGTTACGCCCTCGCAGCCCTCATCAACACACTGACTCCCAAGATCTTTATGACGCGCTTCAGGTTGTACGCCAATACATGAAGACTCATTCCTGTGCTCACATTTCTAAACCGCTTTGTCGTGAAGTGTGTCGCCCCCATCCAAGCCTTGAGAGTGCCAAACGGATGCTCCACGGTTTGTCGCCTTAGGCGCATCATCTCTGGATTCCAATCGAGACGTGACTGTGCAGCTTCAAGCACATCTTCATGTTCCCAACGCTTGATCCGTCGTTGCTTGCCTGTCGTGCATTTTTCTTTCATGGCGCAGCTTGCACATGCCGAGCTCCAGTAAGTATGCAGCTTCATTGCCTTTTCTATCGTTTCATATCGCCATATGAGCCGCTGACCAGCGGGACAAGAATATTCATTACTTTCAGGCAAGTACCGGAATGCGTCTCTTGGAAAAAAGCCCTTTGCCTGGTTGGGCGATGTCATCGGCTTGGGGAGATAGGTAGTTATCCCTTCCTTATGGCAGTCGAGAATTTCCTCACCTTTAAAGTAGCCTCTGTCAGCCACGACCTTCAGCTCATTGATGCCAGTGGCTTCACGAGCTTGCTTCGCCATATTGAAGAGCTGCCCCCGATCATGCCCGACGTTGGTCACCTCATGGGCC
>TARA_R110002020_G_scaffold7065_5_pt1 | contig 11882 bp, 15 predicted proteins | sample TARA_R110002020 | Tara Oceans TARA_R110002020 (sample SAMEA4396489) | marine metagenome | biome: Westerlies Biome; feature: [MES] marine water layer (ENVO:01000295) within the mesopelagic zone...; material: water (ENVO:00002006), including particulate matter (ENVO:01000060) such...
CAAGGCCAAGGACAAGGACAGGGACAGGGCCAAGGACAAGGCCAGCAATCCGGTCAAGGACAGCAAGGACAGCAAGGCAACCAAGGTCAAAACTCCGGCCAACAAGGTCAAGCCGGTCAGCAAGGTAACCAAGGCGACCAAGGCCAACAATCCGGTCAAGGACAAGAAGGCAACCAAGGTGAGCAGGGTGAGCAAGGCCAACAACAAGACAACGGCCAAGGTCAGCAGCAAAACGGTGGAGAGCAAGGAGGACAACAGGACTCCGGCCAAACCGACCAAAACGGCAATAACCAAAACGGTCAGAACCAACAGCAACAAGGCCAAACACAAAACGGCCAGCAGGGTCAGCAGGGTCAATCAAATGACCAGCAACAAGCGCAGCAATTGGATAATCAAGACTTGAATGGCGACAACGACAATGACGGTGACGGCATTCCGGACGACTTTGATTCAGACGATGATAACGATGGCATTCCTGATGCAGCCGATGACCACCCAATGGACCACGACAATGACGGCATAGACGACCATGAAGACAATGACGATGACGGAGATGGTTTGGATGACCGAGAAGAAGTCAATGACGGTAATTCTAACACAGACATTTACGACCACGACAATGACGGTATTGAAGACCGCTTTGATTGGGACATAGACAATGACGGCATTGATAATTGGAATGACTTGTATGAGAACGGCTCGGATGCGAGCAGGGACCACGACAATGACGGACTCAACGATGGTATAGACCCCGATGACGACAACGACAACATCTTAGATGTGGACGAAGTTGGCGGTATGTGGGGGACTTATCGTTACGACCACGACAATGACGGCACATGGGATTCCACAGACGGAGATGACGACAATGACGGACTTTCCGATTGGTGGGAGCAGAACGATGGGAACGATTTGACGGGTCAGTTTGACCACGACAATGACGGCCTTGAAGACTACCTTGACGATGATGACGATGCAGACGGTATCCCCGATATTGACGAGAGTTAAGCATAGTCCAGCGGAACCCTACTTACGCCAAGTTTGAAGTAGTCGTAAGACTAAACAAACTGCATGAAGGGGCCACGGTCATGGAAGGATGAGGATTCCAAACTGCTCTTAGGGTTGATTCCCGAAGTTAGACGAGGAACCACAGACTATAATTTACGGCTTGATAATCAGTCCATCCTCCTCATGGAATTGAACGAGGGTAAGACTAAGGTTGATTTGGACCGCCCTTATTGGGTAGTCCTCAAAGATGACCCCGAGGATTGGTCCTTCTTTGAAGTAGCCTTTTGGGATGGTAAGAGCAACAAGTCCGTTCTGCGGAGCGATTTGATGGCGATAAATGATTTCACCCCTGATGATTTGATGGATTCCATTAACGATTTGAATAGCGACAATAAATTGGATAAGCAATGGAAATGGAAAGATTTGTTGCGAGAGGCCGCTCCGGATGGAGGCGGCGAAACCTCATCATCTCTCGGAGATTTTGAGGAAGCCATTATCATTGGATTCAACAAACCTTTCAATCAAATAGATTTTATCCCCTTTGCTAATTGGGATATTCCGCCCGAGTTCCTTGAACCCGAAATAGAAGTCATTGAGGAAGAATTGGAACTCCCCGAAAAAGAGCAAGATGACGACTCCGACAATCCCTACAAGAAATACGAAGATAAAGACTACGAACCGTGGAAGAAGAAGGGCTGGGAAGACTACAACCCGTGGATGAAGAAGGATGATGACGACCCATCCGCCGCCACTCAAGCGAATTACCTCAATAAGTGATGCAATAAGTCCAAAAGTTTATAAGTCCGTAAGTGCTCCGAACTTATGAGGCGAGTATGATGAGCCACCCATCCGAGCGTGATGCCAAACTTTGCGGGAGTTATCGCAGTAGGCAACGCTTTGAGGGTAAAACCGCCCGCACAGGCTGGAATCAAAGTTTGTCCTACTCAAATAGAAGGAAGGTTGTGGGAAGCAAAATAGGAAGTGAAAAGAAATGGAAAAATATGATGATGAATGGAAAAAGATGATGAGCCGAGGGTGCATTCCACTCTTTGCAGAAGACATAGCCCGTGCGAAAGCCAATAACAAGGAGTTCCAAGAGATTAAGACCTCCGACAAGGCCATAGCAGGGAAGGGTTCAAAGAAGGAAAAAGGCGAGTGGGGCTGGATTGGAGCATTGGAAGACAATGTGGCCGAACTTTGGCAGTTTCACGGAATACCCTTTGAGCATGAGCCGTATGTAAAGAAAGACAGTTCCCGACCCGATTATATCATTGACGGTCTAACGATTGATACCAAAATAACAAGAAGTAGCCGAGGGATGTATATGCAACCCGTCATGTATGGCAAGCCCAATGTTAAGTGGGATTTGTTTATGGGTTTTAGGACTTCGTGGAGTGGGAGAGGCCAAGAGGAAGACAGGCAATTGGCGAGGATATTTTCCCGAGGGGGAACTCCCTACTTGGAGTTTAGAGGATTCAGCACAAATGGATTCATGAAGAATCGCTTGGGAGCCGAGTCTGCACAACTCGCACAATTGCTTGAAGTGAAACCCACCAAGATGCCGAAAGTATGGTGGGATGAGAAATACTTGATGAAATCCTCCTTTGGATTTGATAGAAATGCACCCGACCAAACAAAGGTATGGTATGTATGGGGCAAAAAATGTGAAACTTGGGTATTCCCCGAAACCCTCCTATTTCAATTTCCATTATTGAGGACCGCCCTCACGAGAACGGATAAGTCCGGAATGGAGAGATTCAGATTCATTGCTCAAAAGAAAGAAATGCACCCGAAGGGGGAAATAAAATGAATGAAAGAAATGAAATACACATTGGGCTTATGCCTCGGCACGACAGTATGAAGACCAACCAAGGTGGTGAAATGGAGCATTACATTTGGGATATGCAAAGACTCCCTTTCCACAAAATATCCAAGCCCACCGAATTGGAAGTGGATGCCTTTACATGGCTCTTGAACAACGGGAATAAATTAGGGCTGGATGATACATCCAAGACTATTTACCTATACCTTACCGGACTGAATCAAGCACAATGGGCCTTCCTCAACGCATGGACTTTGTTTTGTGACGGATGGCGGGAGGGGAACAAAAAAGGACTCGTGGTAATGCACTACAACCCGTTCACCAAGGAATACACCCCGCAGAAGGTAGCATGATTCTGATTATTTTCGGAGATTCTCGGATTATTTTCGGATTTTGGAGATGAGGGCCACCTTAGATGGAGTTTATTACATTCGTTTGCCATAAGTGTGGCGAGAATGATAAAGTCCTTTGGACCCCTAAGTATGTCCGCACCTTTAGGGCTATGGGAGTGACGCATTTCCAACATCGGTTTTGTAGGAAAGTTTATTAAGGAGGATACGGTGGAGGCCATGAGGGAGATTATGTTTGGTAATTGGGGGCCGATGGAGCCTGAAGGTATCTTTGGGGCCAAGATAGGCCGTATGGCCTTCTATGAGGCCCATGCTAAGGATATAGACAATCTATTCCATGATTCACATTGGCGAGCCAAGATGACTCCACAACACTTGGAGATGCGAAAACATCCCAACCGTAGTTACGAGTGGATTCCAAATGAAATCCTTGAGGAAAGAGCCGAGTTATTCCGCAAGTGGTGTGGCTACATTCTGTCGGAGGGTGAATGGCTTACCACTAAAGATACTTGGTCGTGGGGCAACCAAGTCTGCCTCATTTGTGGAACCGATGAGGAAACCTGCAATCAAAAATTGAAAAATGAGAAAGATACAGATACAACCACTTACTATGCAAGGCTAACTTTTGGCTGGTGTAATTTCTGCCGTCCGATGATGGAACAGAAAATCGCCCAAAGCACCCCATACATTAAGGCCACTTCCAGCAATGAGAAAGTATAAATAGTAGGAATGAGTAGGTGATTCCATGACGATGAATGACCATCAAGACTCCGAGCATTTCAGTTACACTCGCACATGGGAGGAGATAGAGAATATGTTGAATGAGGCGGAACGCACTCTCAATTTTCATCAACTCAAAATGTTGGAACACCGTCCCTCCAAAGGTCGGTCACCTTCCAAGATGTGGACTTTCCATGCTCGCAATTTCAAAGCCCTTCAGGGAGTCGTCAAAACTTTGCGGTGGTGTCTTGGCGACAAAGACATACGCCATCCACTTGATTGAGGGAAGGTCTTGAAGCCATTAAGATGGGTAGCGAAGTTATTACTTCGCATTGCATTTCGCTATCAAGCATGGCGTGGGCTGGAAGCGAACCCTCAAGTAGCAGAACAGATAATCAAGATACTGTATGAAGTCTAAGAACCCATTTGGGAATCCCCGCAAACACGACCCGCAAGCATTACCCAAACCACCCATTGCACAAGCAGCCGATAGACCCGATTGGGTGGCCTTAATCAGCGAAAAAGATGCCAAGACGGTGAAGAAGGCAATAGACCACGACAAAGTGATGCAAAACCTTCATGATAAGTTGATGGGGGCCACAGGACTCCGTAGTAAGCCCAATAAGAAATAGTGCGAACCTTCAAGTATCACGGAGGAGTTACCTACTACCATGTCTATGCGCCGTCAGGGTTACGAATGGTTCGTTCAGGACCTCGGTAACATTCCGCCAAAAAGACTTGAGGATTTAGAAGCACCTCAGTCAGTTTTCTTTTCAGGAATTGGGGATGCTACCCTCAAGAATCGTCAAAGGACATCTTCGGATGAGTTCATGGTCGTTCATTATTTCGGTTCCACACCGGGCATTTATGGCTTAGGGGAGAAGTGGGTTCCCGGCGGATATGTGAACTTCACTCTCGGCACAAGTGTATTCTTTGAGTATCCTGATGGAAGGCCCGGAGTAGGAGTCAGCGGAGATGCACAACCATACCCCGTAACTATTTCCAACAGCCCTGTTTTCGTAGGGGCGTGGCACATAGAAATACCACCCGATACAGATTGGGATTTCACTTATTTCCTTGCCAACGCAATGGTTGAGCCGACTGAGAAATATGAGGCACCCGGATTTTCACTTTCAGAACTGTTTGCATGGGGGTCGTAAGTATGAGTTTGTCGTATAGATTAGATACAACCAATTATCCTTGGTGGGGGCAAATGGAAGAATGGCTCGGCAATGCAGCCGATAGCCAAGGTTACAGGAACGGAGAATTAGTCCAAGGAGTGCCTGAAATGTGGAATGGAGGAGGATTTCAACCCGGAGAAACTTCCGCACCTACCGGAGAATATATCATTAGAGATGGTTACTATCATAACGGCGTTTATATCTTGGTAGGAAGTTACCGAGGTTACTTCTCCCGACTTAAGGCTACCGGAGCAGAAGGTTACGCATGGGATGGTTTCATTTTGTATCACCGAGGCTACAATGTAGTTAGCGGAGAAGATGCGAGATTCATTGAGCCAATTGATTATTCCATATTCCCTATGCAATGGCCCACTATTTGTGATACACCAAATGTCGCACTCCTTGATGACGCTACGGTGGGAACCGGACTTTATGCCGTCACCCCACTTAAGACCGTTGAGGACCTACAACCCGGCTCAGGCTCAATTCGTCAAATCAACCTTGATATTGTAGTAGGTGGTTACCATGTGGCTCCAACGACTAACATTACTGATGCTGAAACGGTAGGAGCGGCTTGCCAAATCACTAACGCATGGAGCGGAGGCAATTCCGATGGCAAGGTTCAATATATTTGGAAGAATACGGAAAGTTTTTACTTAGGTTATGATTATGATTTAACTATGCTCCGTCCCGACCAAACAATGGTCTTTAGAGATTGGAGGGATGTAATCGCTATGGGCGATACCGCCTTATTAGGAGCCAACCCTTATGAAAGAGTCTTGTGGGAGCAGGGTTGTAAGCCTGATGGGACGAATCCCATTGGTGGTCCGACTTCCACCGACAACGGTATAGAAAGCAATGGATATTTACCATTGAAAATCTTTGGAGTCCGGAGTGTGTCGGGTGTAACTTATGGAGCCGGAGATGCAAACATTGAAGGTGTAGTCTATATGTGCGGTCAAATGGCCACATCAGACCCCGCCAAAGAGATAGAAACTAAGTGTCCGTTTTATATGGCTTTGGATATGAGTTACAAAAGTTTGGATGGCATTTACTTAGGTGTCCCTCCATTAAATTATCTCGGACCGTGGACTGTCGCTGTGGTGGCATACACCTCAACATCAATTCCCGGAATTACCTCTCCATACGATAGTGGCTTGGGATTATACACCACAGGATTTCAATGTGCTGATACTACGGGCGGAACCAGCCCCGCAAAAAATGTTCAAGCCCTGTTCGGAGCGGCTGCTTTGGATATAATGCCCCCAGCGGAACTTGTGGGAGCATTTGCTGGCGGCAATGTATCACCGATGATGGTTACTATTGGAGGCACTCAATATCCCGAATACCCTACCGCCGATGTCCGAGCAGCACTTTACACGGCCCAAGGATTCCCTATCTTTGGGGACCAAAGTTTGCCAATTGGAGTAGCGGGAGGCTCAATGGAGGACATTGCAGATATTTACCTGCCATCCAAAGGTTTTGCGTGTAGCCTCCAACAATTCCGAACTTATACATTCAGCGAGGAAAATAGTTCTATGGAAGTGCAAGTAGGGAGGGGAGATGAAAGAGAGTCCACGGCATTTTCTGTTTGGGATAGAGATACTGACCAATTCGTAGGCTGGAAGGGAAATTACCCTCGGTATGCCACTTCCAAGCAAGGAGGTCAAATTGCAGGTAAGCAAACTTTTATTGGATATGCCGCCGTAGGGTGGTATGACCCAACCGATGGGAACATTCCCGTTGATAGGCACGGTCCGTGCTTACTGTCCTATGATAGCGGCGACCCTGCAATTGTAGGCTACGACATTACTACGGGAGGTCCGCCACCTGCACCTGTAACTCAAGGTAAGGTGGAGTTCACTATCCGAACCCGAGAAGATGGGAGCAAACTGAACGCCGCAATCGGAGTGGGCGGTGGAGGAACACCCTCACTAAGACGCTGTGATTGGGCCGGATGGGACAATGACCGTGACCAATGGCTCTTTGTTGTGGCGGGAGATGGAGAAGGTGTATCAATTATAAGTGTGGATGCTCCCTTTACCACATTTTTGGACCAAACGGCTGCTTTTGGAGATGCGGGACAAAATACAAAATGGGGAACTGCAAAGTATTTCCCACTTTCCATGAGTGATGCTTTAGATGGCTTAGTAGTATTTGGAGAGAGAAGTCAAGACGATTTAGGAAATGTTGCTATGTTCCCGATATATGGAGCCGAGTATGATGCCATTATCCCGTGGGGTGTTGGAACCTACAAAGCCAAAACCACCGTTGAGATGAAGGCGTATCGTATTGACGGTAGCACCGGCCGAACTGCAAGAGTTTGGATTGATTATATGCTGTATGATGGTGTGGATGCTGTTATCGCTATGCAATTGCGTGATTGGGGCATGAGAGTCACGGTGGAGAATGTGGAATGGTTCAAGGCGAGAGTTCTCCAAGAAGGCGACATTAAGGCCAAGGGCGAAGAAATTGAGGAATGGATGGAGCAACAAGGCAAAGAATATCAAGATATGATGAAGCAGAAGGAGAGAGGCGGCCGACTCCGTAAGAGGCGAAGTCAAATATCGGCTTACAAGCGAGAAGTCGGTGACCTGATGACTCCTGACCAAATAGATACTCAAGTATATGATTTCGTGCCAAAAGGAATCGCTGCACAACAAAGGCTAAAAACTTCCGAAGGTGCTCTCAAAGAAGTCCCTCCGGACTCAATTGAAGCAATGGTGGAGCGTGATTATAGGGCTGGCTTTGATACGACCCCGAGTGGTGTAATTGAACCCGGCGACCAATTGCCCGAAGACCCAGCGAAACCTGCTGGAACTTTCATGGATACGGGAGATGCACCCAAGAAGGCTCCCGATGAAGGCGGTGACCCTGATGAGGAATACATTAGTGAGAATTAAGTAGTAGCGAAGCACAGGAGATAATATGAGTGTTACGAACGCCGACAATTTATTGACGATAATGCAAGCCGACAATACAGCCGGTTGTTTAACGGCCTCGTATGTGGCCAATGAAGATGGTGATTACGAACGCACCGAGGAAACTGATGAAGTTTCACAATGGAATAAAATCCGAACCATTAGACAAGGTTATTTGGATGCTACCGATTGGTATTTGTTGGCTGCCAATGCCGCCAAATTACAGGACGAAACTGCATTCCTTACATGGCGGACAGATATGCTAAACCTTCCACAAGATTACGCCACACCCGAACTCGTCTTTACCAATTGGCCAACCAAGCCCGCATGGGTCGTATGATTTCCGGAAACCGGTAATTTCAGCCTGTTTTCCGCCTTTTTCCGTATCGGAGTGTAAAAGATGCACCGATGTTAGGGTATTAAGTAGTTGAACATTCATAGTATAAAGTGATGGATGAAAAGGAAACTTATGATGAATACCGTCAAGATGTAAAAACGCCCGTATCCCCTGCGGTAGCCACATTTAATAGCATCACCATTCCAGCAGGGGTTGAAATGCAAGAGTTAGTTTTGGCTCCCTTCCAAAACTTTTCTTACTTGCCTGACCTCAATATGGTCGTCATCATTAACGGAATGATAGCCTATTCGGGAGAAATACCCCACAAGGGACTCCGAATTGATTTTATGGATGATAATTCAATAGACTTCGCTCGGGAAGTAGTCATTGCAGTTGCGCCAAGCCAAGAGTTTCAAGAACACTTGAATAGTGGCTTGACCTTTGGTAACACCGAAAGAAGTTTCAATATCACCATCATTGGGAGATGGAGCAAACCTGTGGTTTCATTAGACCGCAGCGGAAGATATGATATTGGCTTCGTTACTGAATGGGTGTAGGATTGAACAAAACTGTGAAAGTTTGCTCAAACGACTATGCCGAACCTCCCGAGGGCATTCCGGTATGGTGTGTTGAACAAGATTTATCTTTAGAGGCTGGCATACAGTTGGGGCTTGAAGCCATATTACTTATTGTAGTGTTTTTAGTGTTTAGAGCCTATTTCCTACGGAGAAATCGGAAAAGAATTGAGGCTGAGAACCTTGAAGTAGTTGGTCCCTCATAACTTAGTCAATGGCCTCGTTGATGTTATTCACAGGAAAGGGAGGAGTCGGTAAATCCACCGTATCGGCGGCTACGGCACTTCACCATGCAAAAGAAGGACTGAAAACCATCTTGGTTTCGTCCGACCCCGCTCACAGCACCGATGATACACTCGGAGTTACCGTTGGTAATGGGGTATTGACTCAAATTAGTGATAATCTTTGGGCGAAGAATATCAATGCCGAGGCGAATGCAAATGTTTTCGCCGATGAGATGAAACAGGGCATGGAAGCCATGTTTGCCAAGCAGATTCCCGGATTTGATTCGGAAATCTTCACAGACATGACTTCATTTCCCGGAATGGATGAGTTTTTTGCCCTTGATGAGATACTAAAGTTAGTTCAGTCGTGCGATTACGATATAATCGTCTTTGATACTGCACCCACAGGTCACACTTTGAAGGCTCTTAATGCACCAGCCGCAATTCGCACATTTTTACTCCGAATCCTTCGCATGAAGGCCAAAATTGATAACATTAAGTCATTTATGCTCAAAAAGGGTGATACACCACAATTGATTGCACATTTAGAGCAGATTTGCGCCAAAGTTGAGCGTTTGACCCTCATTTTGAGGAATCCAAAGTTCGTCAATATAAATCTCGTATCAATTGCCAGCGAAGCAGGGTTCCAAGAGTGCTTCCGCACCATTCAATTCCTGAAAAAGATGGAAATACCCGTAGGTAACATCATCGTGAACAACATTATGCCAAACTTTGGTGATAAGGAGTGGGCCTTGGCAGAAGAACACCCAAGTGTGGGCCTCGTTCACCGTGAATATGTGATGCAGCAACCTTATTTGCAGCGTTATAGGGACCTTTGTGCCGATGAAAACCTCAAACTTGTCGGTTTGAGCCGTCTTCCGTTTGAGCCAAGGGCTGAAAAGTTAGGAGAAGTTGCTAAAATGTTATGGAGGCCCGGAAGTTTGTCTTGGCAGCCTACACTTCCTGTAACTGAAACTGATAGCGGGTATAGAGTTCAACTTCCCTTTGTGGGTGATGCTAAATGGAAGGTCAAAAGTGGCACCGCAACCTATCAATATGAATCTTTTAACTTTGGCCAAGGAGATGGCTGGTATGAAGTCCCCGTTGAAGATGTTAAGAAAAAGCGGAAGATTGACCAAGATACCGTCACTTTGACTACCGAGTGAGGGGAGAAGTATGGGGTTTGAAGCCAACAGTAAAGACTTAGTGTGGTTAGAATCCACTCAGCATTTCGCTCAGGGATTTTCAAAATGCCCTCGGAAAAGTTTTGCAGCAGTTCTCGTTGATGCAGACAATCAGATAATTTCCTTGGGTTACAACGGAAATATCCGAGGACAATGTGGCGACCTATGCGGTGGTGATATTTGCTTGCGAGATTCGCAGAATATCCCAAGTGGTAAGGAAACGGACATAGGTTGCGTCCATGCAGAAGAAAATGCTATCCTTAATTGCGCCCGTCAAGGCGTTTCATGCGAGGGTAGCACACTTTATGTGAATGGGGAGCCTTGCGCTAAATGCGCCCATAGAATCGCACAAGTAGGGGTAAATAGAGTAGTTTGTTATGGAGGAGAATACTCACAGAATGGTTTGTCCGTTTTGAAGCAACACGGGATTGAAACCGAAGTCATTATTAAGTAGTCGGAAGGATAATACCCATAACATGACCTTCGGACACGGCTCATGGGATACATTCGGTGCATCCACCGCAGGTGGAAACCAAGTATTTCACGGATGGTTTGGTGACGCTTGGGATAACATTAAAGATACAGGGAGAAAGGTATATTCCAAATATAAGCCCGATGAGAGAGTTGATGAAGTAGTCCTTGAGAATCCTACTTGTGCAGCCAACAAAAGGCAATTAACTATCCGAGTGTATCGGAATAACATCACAACCAACAAGCCGGGAGAGGACTTCGCCGAAAATGAACTTTACCAAAAAGCATGGATTAGGGAATGGATTGAACCTACCGAAGCCACTCAATCATTAGATGATGCGGGCAATCCGATGACGGATGATGAGGGAATCGCCATCATGGATGAAGGAACCGAAGGTTCGTGGAAGACATTGAGTAGGTCCGAGTCCAAAAGTTTGAAGTCAATTGATGCAGCGGCACGGTCCGAACTTCACCCCGAATTAGTGGAATGGGCGAAAACCAATGGTTGGGAAACCGGAGGTTGCACAGACGAAAATGCAACCAACTATTCCGAAGACGCAAGTTGTGATGATGGGTCTTGTGAATGTTCAGATGGTTACGAAATGAATGATGACGGCATTTGTGCAGAACCGGTGGTGGCGACAGATGATGGAACAGATGGGACTATCACCACTCAAAGCACTACCACCACAACAGTAGCGGAACCAAGCAAACTTCCACTTATCATAGGTCTTGGTGTCTTAGGCGTTGTAGCCTTCACCATGATGGATAAGAAGGAAGAATGAAGGCTTAAGTAGTAAGTTGGCCTTGGTTCACTCATGGATTTCATAATTGTATGGTTGGTTGTGCTAACTTTCATTGGAGCAATTGGCGGTCTTGGAGCCATTTACTTTGTTTGGTGGAGTTTATGGCGAAATAAACAACTCACGATGCTTCTTGTGGAACATTATACGCAAGAGGAATCCGAGAAGCCATTAAGTAGTCGTGAGCACTAAGACAATCTATGACCTTCGGACACGGCGTATTTGACTGTTTTGGAGCAGATGCCACTTATACCGGCAGCACTACGGCCTATTCCGACAACACTAT
>TARA_R110002020_G_scaffold47500_4_pt1 | contig 11881 bp, 7 predicted proteins | sample TARA_R110002020 | Tara Oceans TARA_R110002020 (sample SAMEA4396489) | marine metagenome | biome: Westerlies Biome; feature: [MES] marine water layer (ENVO:01000295) within the mesopelagic zone...; material: water (ENVO:00002006), including particulate matter (ENVO:01000060) such...
AATAGCCGGAATATGTTAATTCGACGTTTGAGCACATGAATCCCGCCGGGCCGGGGGCGTGGCGCCGCAAACGGGCGGGCCGGCGAATGGGCGGAATTGTCTGCGATATTTCGTTTGCCTGTCGGAAATTAACCATTTGTTACCCATGAATTTATAGCTTGCCTTAACGAAGCTGAAATTTTGCCAGCAAGGGTGGCCCGAGCCGGACATGAGCGATTCCACCAAAGACCAGAAGCAGCACGTCCGCCGCGGCTCGCTGCTCGACCATGCTGGCGACGCGCATGCCGTGCCGGTTTCTCCGCGCGCCCCGGCGCCGGAGCCGGCAGAAGCGCCCGCGCAGGCCACAACCAGGGGCGCGGTCGCTGGCCGACGCCCGGCGCCGTCCTTGCTCGCCGCCCGGCCGCGGACCGCGCGCCTGTCCACCGCCTCCCATGCCGCCGACCGCCCCGCCGCGTCATCGCCGGCCGAGACCGCCGCTGCCGCGACCGAAATGCCGCCCGAGCCGGCCCCTTCAGCCCAGGCTGCTTCCGTCCAGGCCGCTTCAGCCAGTACCCCCTCGAACCGCGAAAAATTCGGCGACCGGATCGCCCGCCTGATCGGCACGGTGCCGCCGCAGGACCGCTCCGCTGACGCCAGCGCTGCCGCGGATGCGCCTGTTCGGGACGCCGACACCCGGTCCGCCCCGGCGGAACAGCCGGCCTCCTGGCGCTCCGCCGACGCTCCCTCCGGGGAGACGGCGCAACGGCCGGGCGAAACTCCCGCGGGCGAGCCTGCGCCCCGCGCGCCCGCGCCGCGGCGCCCCGACCAGGGTCACGACGATCACTACCACTGGCACGAGGCTTCCGGCGGAATGGACGATAGCGCGCGGCCGCTGCTTGACGCCTCGATCCTGCTCTCCGCCGTCGTCCGCTACCGGAACTACATAGCGGCAGCCGCCGTCGCCGGTGCGGTGGTGGGGGTTCTGCTCGCCCTGTCGACGCCGCACCGCTATTACGCCGAAAGCCGGCTGTTCATCGATCCGCGCGAAGTCCGGGTCACCGAGGACGACATCCGCGACCAGCAGCTCTCCACCGAGGCGATGCTCGCCATCACCGACAGCCAGTTGCAGATCCTGTCCTCCACCAGCGTTCTCGAAAAGGTCGTCACCGATCTCGGCCTGGAGCGTGATCCGGAGTTCAACGGATCGCTTCCCAGCGGCGGCCTGTCCGGCGGGCTGACGCTGATCAAGGAGATCTTCACCGGCGAGGGCGGCCCCTCGGAGGCGGAACAGAAGGCGCTTGAGAAACTGCGCCGCTCGCTCACGGTCTCGCGCGACTCCAAGACCTTCGTCATCATCGTCGGCGTGACCTCGCGCGATGCGGAAAAATCGGCGCTCATCGCCAACCAGGTCGTCGAGACCTATCTCGATTCCGAGGGCAGGGCCCAGTCGAGCCTGCTCGAGCGGACCTCGGAATCCATCGACACCCGCATCAATGCGCTGCGCTCCGATCTCGACGCCGCCGAGCGGGCGGTCGAGAAATTCAAGGCCGAGAACGGGCTTGTCGGCGTCGGCGGCCAGTATATCGACGATAAGGTGATCCTGGCTTTGAGCGATCAGCTCGCCAATGCGCGCGCCATGAAGGTCGGCATCAGGGTCAAGGCCAACAACCTCGCCAATGTCAACATCGACGACGTGCTGTCGGGCGCCTTCCCCGAGGAGCTGCTGTCGTCCAACCTCACCGAGCTGCGCAAGCAATACACCGAAACCAAGTCGCGCGCCGATTCGCTGGCCACCAGCCTCGGCCCGCGCCACCCGCAATACATCGCCGCCAGCTCCTCGCTTGAGACGATCCGCAACGAGATCAGCGCCGAGCTGCGCCGCATCGTCGCCAGCTCCCAGACCGAGCTGCAGCGCGCGGTGGAGACCGAGCAGGAACTGGCGAGCCAGATGGCGGTCGCCAAGAGCCGCGCCATGGACCAGTCGGTCGAATTCGTGACCCTGCGCGAGCTCGAACGCAAGGCCGCCGCCACCCGCGGCATCTACGAGGCCTTCCTCACCCGCTCGCGCGAGACCTCGGAACGCTCCAATTTCACCACCCGCAACATCCGCGTCATCTCGCCCGCCGAAGCGCCGCTGCAGCCGACGGGTCCATCACGCAAGCTGATCGCCATCGGCGGGATGTTCGCCGGCTTCTTCGCCGGCCTGGGGCTGGCCCTGCTGGTGGGCGCCATCGACAGCATCCGCAGCTACAATGCCGGCCCGGCGCGTGGCCGGTTCCAGGAACCGCCCTTCGGCGCCTATCCCGTTGGACCCGGCCCGCGCACGCCGCCGGACGGCTCGGCCCGCCGTCGCTGGAGCAGCCGGAGCGAGGAGGGCGACACAGCCTTCGACCGCGCCGCCGACGAGGCGACGGCTTCGGCCTTCGCCGCGCCCCGCGCCGGGCTCGAGCCGGAGCCCGCGCGCCCTGACCCTGCACCCGCGCGCCCGGCGCGCTCGAAATCCGCCCTTGCGCGCTCCGAACCCGCGCCGGCGCTTGACAACCAGGCCACGGAAAGGAACGAGCCTCAGCCCGTCCGCCGCCAGGCCGCCCCTGCCGCGTCCGGCGAAACCGGCCGCGCGCCCGCATCCCGCCGCCAAGATCCTGTTTCAACGCCCCCCGCGCCCGAGCCTCGCCCGGCTCCCGCCGCTGAGCACGAGACCCCGCCCATGTACCACAAGCCCGCGCCTTTCCACCGCCAGCCTGCGCCCGATGCGGGCTTCTACCCGTCCCAGCCCGGCCAGCCATACGCGGCCGGCTTCCCTCCAGCCGAACCGGCCCGGGCGCCGGCGGGTTTTGCTGCCAATCCGGCCCACGTCGCCTATGCTGCGCAGCAGCCGGGGTTCGAACAGCCTGCCTACGCCCAGCCCTATGGCGCGCAGTCCTTCGCGCCGCAACCCGCCCCGCAAGCGACCGGCTTCTATCCCGCTCCGCAGCCGGCTGGCTTCTATCCCGCGCCTCACCCGGCCCCCCACGATCCCCGCGGCCATGATCCCCGCGGCCATGACCCGCGAGCCTACGCGCCCCGCGGCCACGACCCACGCGCCGAGGGTCCCGGGCTGGGCCAGCCGCTCTGGACGGCCTATCCGGGCGAGAACCAGGTCCAGCACCAGCCGCAATACCCGCAGCGGCACCAGGTGCACCAGCAGTCGCAATACCTTCAGCAGCCGCAATACCAGCCGCAGCCCCATTACCAGCCGCAGCCGCAGTACCAGCGGCAGCATCAGGTCCAGCAGCCGCCGCAGGCCTATCCGCACCATGTCCAGGCTGCGCCGGTGGCCGATCCTTATCCGGCGTTTCAGTCGCCGGCCCATGGCTCCCCCGTGTCCCATGCCGGCTATGCTCCGGTGGAGCCGCAGTCCCATTACCAGCCGCAGGCGTGGCCGTCGGGGCCCCAGCCGTTCCAGCCCGCCAACCATGCCCATGCGCAAGCTTCGCAATCCTATTTTGCGCAGCCCTATTCCGCGCCGCCCGCCATGGCGCCCGCGCCGGCCTGGCAGCAGGCGGCGCCGCCCATGCCCCATGCCGCTGCCCCGGCGCAGGAGCCGGTCCAGCCCGCACCCCGTCCGCAGACCGTCGACGCGGTCGACCGCATCCGCCGGGAGATGGACGTGCTGAGATCCAGGATCGACGGCTACGGCGCCGCGCGCCGCCACGGCTGACGTCTCCCGCTTCGTTTTTGACATCAGAGGACGCAAAGAGGCCATCGGTGTTGGTCTCGGCTTCGTAGTGTCCCGCGGACTGGCGGGCGCCGATGCGCTTGCCTCAGGCGGCGAGGGGGAGTAGCTCCCGTCCTGCAGGAACTCAGGGCGCGAAGGCGGTCCGTGCGCATCCGGTCGGATGGGCGGCGCTTGGGCCCAGGATCGGGAAGGATCGGACATGGCGAAGATCATCGACGGCAAGGCCGTCTCGGCGGACGTCATCGAGCAGGTCACCAGGGCCAGCGCCGCGCTGGAGGCCGAGACCGGCGCCCGTCCGGGTCTGGCCGTGGTGATCGTCGGCGACGATCCGGCCTCGCATGTCTATGTCTCGTCGAAGAGCCGCATGGCCAAGCAGTGCGGCTTCAAGTCGGTGCAGCACACGCTGCCCGAGGACACGTCCCAGGCCGATCTCGAGGCGCTGGTGGCCACGCTGAACGCCGATCCCGAGATTCACGGCATCCTGGTGCAACTGCCGCTGCCCACCCATCTCGATTCCGACGCCGTGATCCAGTCGATCCGGCCCGACAAGGACGTCGACGGCCTGCATGTGGTCAATGCCGGCAAGCTGATGACGGGCGACCTCGACGGCGGCCTGATCTCCTGCACACCCGCCGGCGCCATGCTGTTCGTCCGCCAGACCCATGGCCCGGATCTCTCCGGCCTTAACGCCGTGGTGATCGGCCGCTCCAACCTGTTCGGCAAGCCGATGTCGGCGCTGCTTCTGGCCGCCAACGCCACCGTCACCACCGCGCATTCGCGCACCAAGGACCTGGCCGGCGTCTGCCGCAACGCCGATATCCTGGTGGCCGCCGTCGGCCGCCCGCAGATGGTCAAGGCGGACTGGGTCAAGCCCGGCGCCACCGTCATCGACGTCGGCATCAACCGCATCGACGCCCCCGAACGCGGCGAAGGCAAGACCCGCCTCGTGGGCGACGTCGCTTTTGAGGAATGCGCCGAAGTGGCAGGCGCCATCACCCCGGTTCCCGGCGGCGTCGGCCCCATGACCATCGCCATGCTGATGGCCAACACGGTGATCGCGGCGATGCGCGCGCATGGGATGAAACCGCCAAGTTTTTGAGCGGAAGTTGGGGCGAACCGGGCGGTTCGGCGCGGGAAGCGGTTGATGGATTGGCCGGCGCCCGCTCTCGGACCTCTGAAGGTAAAATTCGGGTGTGAGGCCAACGACCGACCGACGGCATGGCGCTCTGTTAGAATTCGAATTTGCTTTGCCTCTTGATCCTCGTGATTATGCCGGCGCCGAAACTCTGATTTGCAGCGCCGTTGATCCATGTCATCAAAGCCAGCTCTTCAAAACCCGTGTCTGAGAGCGAAACTTAAACGAGCGCCGTTCGTTCTCGGCTTGGACTCTCTTGTGCGCCGCTGGCAGGATCTGTCCACGGCGGGCTTTCCCTCCTCTTGGCAGGTGATTGATGACTTGGTTTGAATGGCTGGAGATCATCTATGCTTACTGCACCACCGCCGAGCCGGTGCAGAACTGGCGGCCGATAGCAGCGTCCGCCAACGTGGTCATCGCAGTGGCCTATTTCTGGATTCCGATGGACATGGCGATTGTCTTCCGCCGGTGGAGGAGCGAAATCCCTTTCCCCTGGCTCTGGGCTGGTTTCGCTGTGTTCATCATCGCCTGCGGAACCAGTCATGTCGCGCACGCTTTCCATGCCTTGCGTCAATCCACGCCCTATACGCTGATCGAGCTTGTCATCCTGCTCGTCACGGCTGGCGTGTCGCTCATAACGGCCGTCGGCTTCACCCTGATCCTTCCGCGGATCATGACGTTGACCGCACCGTCGGAGGTGAAGAAGAGACTGGAAGCGGAGGTCGACCGGGCCACCGCCGATCTCGCGCGCGCCCTGGAAACGGAGCGGCTGCTGCTTCTGGAAGTTCATCACCGGGTCAAGAACAACCTTCAGGTCACCTCGAGCCTGGTAGGCATTCACCTTCGCCAGCTGCCGCCGGAGCACCAGGAGCCTTTCAAGGCGCTCAGGGAACGGATCATCGCCATGGCCGCGATCCACAACCAGTTGCAGGATACGGGCGTGCGGTCGCTGTCGGCTGCGGAATTCATGGATCAACTGTGCCGGAAACTGAAGGTGGCCTACGCCCGCGAGGACATTTCCCACCGCATCTCCGGCGGCGACCTGGGCGTGTCATTCGAACAGGCGACGCCGTTCTCCCTCGTCATGAACGAGGTCCTGACCATCATCTTCAAGAACCACTTTTCGCCCGAGAACGGCTCCAACATCGTCATCACCTTCGGCGGCAGCGGCGATACCCACATGATCACGATCGCGGATGACGGCGAGGCAGGACTTCAAACCGAGCAAGCCTCCAGCGTCAGCACCATGCTGATCACGTCGCTCGCGGCGCAACTGAAAGCCGACATTAAGTGGACCCATACCGAGGGCGTCGGAAACACCTTCGTTGCAGCCATCAAGGACCCGGGCGAATTGTTCCTGGAGACAAGATAGCCGGAAGCAGGCGGTCATGGCGGAGGACCGACAGGTGCCGGGGTCTTCGGGCAGCCCGGCATCGCAGCATTGGCTCCGAGATCGCCAGCACCATTATCCGCTCCCCGGCGGCGTCGGCCCGATGACCATCGCCATGCGGATGGCTGACACGGTGGCCGCCGCCATACGGGCGCATAAGATGAAGCCGCCGAGTTTTTGATGGGAGGCGGCTTGTACGGCGGCGTAGGTGACGCTTTCAGGAGGCGCTGCAATTCGATGGCATTTTGAAACGCGACCGCCTTGCGCCCCGATGTCAGTCGTAGAGGTCTTCATTGCCCTTGCCCAGAACCGGACATCGCTCCGGAGCGGCGAGACATCAACTTCGCGCCAACAGCGATCATGAGGAGCTTGCTGTCAGCGTCAAGAGGCGACAAACAAGCGGATCGGCGTCACCATAAGCTTTGAAAGCTCTGTGCATGCGGCACGAAGATCATCGATGCTGAAAGAATGAAGTATGCCGTCAGGTGCTGTGCAGGCGATCACCGCGCTGCCCTCGGCCCATGGGTCTGCATGCAACGAATAGATGCTGTGGGCGAGAAAGTTTCGGACGCGAGCGACTTTTTCAACTGGTTCGAGAAGCTCATGGGCTCGGTCTGGATAAGTAGCCTTTATATATGTCCGCCAGTGAGAAATCACGGGGCCCTTCAAAATCTGCTCTTGAAGTCCAGCTCGTTTCAGGTGGTCTCTCATCGTATTTTCGAGAAAAGACCAGCAGACCAGTACCTGTCCGATCTCGAACTTGAGATCGTTTAATGTAGGGTGCATGGGGTCTGAAGCGCTCATCTTGCCTTTCTAGCCGACATTCTGACCTCCGAAAAGTCACCGTCCAAAACCACAAGCGGTGACAGAAATGCCAAAACCCTATCTATCGGTGCTTTCATATATGCAGCCTGTGTTTGCATCGGGCCGACTGCCGTCTTCGCGCAGAGAGCTGCCGGTCGGTGTGCCGCCCTGGTAGTGAAGGACAGCGCAGGGAGCAGGCTTTGCTCCTGAACAGACGTTAGCACCTCAATCAACGTGACCGGCCGAGGCTGACGCCAGTCTTGGCCGACAGCAGGCGCTCAGAAACTTCGTCCATACGGAATAAGCCGATCGCCCTCACCGCCGCTGACAGGGACAGTGAGGCAAAGTGCCTCCGGCCTGGCTTGCCGATTTTCTTGGGGTGTTGCTACTGTATGAATATCCATTGGGCCTTGACTTCAGCCAGAACTAGTGTGGACTGTTACATAGTATTGCTGTGTCCTAAGCCTCGTCAGAAGGTACGCGCAGGCTTATTTTCTTAAATCAAGAAAGGAGAGCATTCATGGCACTTAAACCGGGACCAAAGCCGATAGCGAAATCCACTGGGAAACCGGATCAGCGCCGCCGTGATAACAAAAGCACACCAGGGAATTCACCGTCCCTCAGACCTAGCAAATCTAGCAAGCCCGCCAAATAAGGCACATAAAAGAGGGCTCTCGCTGTTTTGCACTTCTACCCGGTATTCGATTGAACCTGCGCGAAATGCCGCGCGGACTGCGTGCCTGTCGGATGTTGGATGTCAGCTTTCTCGAATTCTCCGCCGATACCGGTCAGTCCAGAACTGAAGGCTAACCTAAAGGGATAGAAACACAGGCAACAAAATGCGCATCCTGAGCGGATCACGGTGAGGATCAGCTTCGATTCTAGGCGGTCGTCGCTTTCAATTTCCGCTGATCTGGTCCAAGTTCGCTTTGCGCAGTAGCTTGACCGGAGTCACTCATGGGCCGTCGTCTCTCTCACGCCGAAGAGATACAAAATATCAAAGAACTCAGTGATTTCCGGGATTTCTGGGCGGCAAGTACGAGGTCCGGATTAAGCCCAATATCGAGGAACCGTGACGGGACGCAACGGTCACGAAACGTCCCGCTGCCTCAAGATTCGCCAGCAGACACGCTCAGTGTTCGACACAATCATAGCTGGCGAGCAGGGTGAAGTTGGATTAGCGCGCCTAGACCTACAGAAGCAAACGGGCCGCCCTGGCTATATGGATCGACTGATTGCGGCTGAGTCGCCCTGAGCTGCCAGATCGTTACGGGGAGCTCCAGCCCCTGGCGTCCATCGGAGGTGTGCCCGCTTTCCCGATCAACATCCCTAATCGCGGACAGTCCGCAGACGCCCCCATTCCCGCCATCCGTCCCCGAGCACCCGACCAGCCCCCGCTCAGTTACTCCCCAGATGCCGTGATCCGCAGCGGCACCCATCCGCTCCGGGCTCCAGAAACCGCACCACATCATCAAGCCTGATGTTCGACAGATGCTGCCCCCTCCGGCCAGCCCGCCATCGCGGCATCGGCGATCCCCATCAGTTTTGTCCGTCCCGCCCCGTCCTTCGCCAGCGTCGACATGCCCTGGACCACCGCGAAGACATGGCCCGCCAGCATCTCGGCGTCCGATCCGGAGGGCAGCAGGCCCGCGCTAATGTCGCGCTCGATCCGGGTTCTGAGCGCCGCCTCGATGCCCCGGCGGATGTCGGCCAGCGCCTCGCGCACCGCATCGGCCTCCGGCGAACTCGAGACCAGGGAACTGGCGAGCAGGCAGCCGGGCGGGGTGTCGGCGCCGGTGTCGCCGCGTGCTGCGGCCACCAGCAGGTCGCGAGCGGCATCCCGCGCGCTCGGCGCGGCGGCGATGCGCCGCTCGACGGCTTCAAGTCCGCCGAGATAGCGGTGCACCGCCTCCAGGAACAGGCGCCGCTTGTCGCCGAAGGCGGCATAGAGGCTTGGCGGCGTGATGCCCATCGCCCGCGTCAGGTCGGCCACCGAGGTCGCCTCGTAACCGTGGCGCCAGAACAGATGCATGGCGCTGACGAGAGCCGCCTCCCTGTCGAAGGAGAGCGGCCGTCCGGTGCGGCGCGGGGTCGGGGCGGGCGAGGGTTCCATATCGGTCACTATAGAATGCTTGACCCCGTCGATCAAGCTGGCTAGAGAGGTTCCATAGTGATCACTAGGATATTCTGCCATGTCGATGAACACCTACCGCACCCTCGGCCGCTCCGGTCTTCTGGTCAGTCCCCTGTCGCTGGGAACGATGACCTTCGGCGTCGATCGCTGGGGCATGGAGCGGCCCGATGCGGAGGCCGTGTTCGACGCCTATGTCGAGGCCGGCGGCAATCTCGTCGACACCGCCGACGTCTATGCGGCAGGCCGCAGCGAGGAAATGCTCGGCGCCATCATCGCCGACCGCGGGCTGCGCGACAGTCTCGTCGTCGCCACCAAGTCCGGCTTCTCCGCCGGCCGGGGCCCCCATGCCGGCGGCAACGGCGCCAAGCATGTGCATGCCGCGCTCGACGGCTCGCTCAGCCGGCTCGGCACAGATTACATCGACCTTTACTGGGTCCACGTGTGGGACTCGGTGACCCCCGCCGAGGAACTGCTGGAGACGATGGCGGGCCTCGTCAGAGCCGGCAAGATCCGCTACTGGGGCCTCTCCAACGCCCCTGCCTGGTATGTGGCGAAGATCGCCACGCTTGCCTCCGCCCACGCGATGCCGGGCCCGATCGCGCTGCAATATTTCTATTCGCTCGTCAGCCGCGAGGTGGAAGCCGAGCACCTGCCGCTCGCCCGCGACATGGGTCTCGGGATGATGCCGTGGAGCCCGCTCGCTTACGGCCTGCTCACGGGCAAATACGATCGCGCCACGGTCGAAGCCGGCGCGCCGCGTGCCGGCGGTCTTCCCAGCGACGCCGGGACCGGCGCTGCCCGCCCGGAGGGCGACAAGCGTCTCGACGGAAGCAATCCGTTCGGCGACACGCTCTTCACCGACCGCAACTGGCACATCGTCGATGCGCTGCGCGGCGTTGCCGACGCGCTGGGCGAGACGCCCGCCCGCGTGGCGCTGGCCTGGGTTCTCCAAAAGCCCGGCGTCGACACCGCCCTGATGGGCGTGAGCCGTGTCTCGCAGGTCCATGACAATGTCGCAGCCACCGGGCTTCGCCTGCCGGCCGAGCAGCTCGCGGTGCTGGACGAGGCCAGCAATCCGGAGCGGGCAATGATGTACGGCCTCTTCACCCCGCCCGCGCGCCAGAACCTGGTCTTTGGCGGGGCCGCCGTCGCCGACCGCGGATAGGGTCTGTTCGGACAGGTTTGCACGGAAAACCTGTCCGGCCCCTCCTGTCCCGGCCACCGCTCAGCCTGGCGAACCCCGGTTCCCGGGCCGTCATTGGTCAGGCCGCCCGTTCCCCATCGCCGTTACTCCGCCGCCTGCGTCGTCCCCCTTCGCCCCGGCTTCCGCGCGGCCGGCGCAGGCCCCGTCGAGGCCCGCACGATCAAGTCGACCGGCCAGATCTCCTGCACCGCGCCGGTTTCCGCGCCGGTGATGATGTTGACCAGCCGTTCGCAGATGCGCGCGCCCGCCGCCCGGATCGACGAGCGGGTGGTCGACAGCGGCACGGTGAAGCTCTCGGGTTTGAGGAACGGGAACACGTCGTCATGGGTGATGATCGACACGTCCTGGGGCATCCTCAGCCCCAGCTGGTTGAAGGCGCGCACGATGCCGAGCGTCATGAACATCGAGGCGCTGAGCACCCCGGTGGGCCGCGTCGCGGCGTCCGCGTCGCGAAACAGCATCATCGCCAGCCGGTAGCCATGGTCCTCGTTCATCGCCGCCGAATGGTGTTTCAGGCTCCCGGGCGGCAGGCCGTGGTCGGTCATCGCCCGGATCACCCCGTCGAGCCGGTGCACCGCGAAGGTGAAATCGGTGTCGCCGTTGATGAAGGCCAGCCGCGTATGCCCGAGCTGCAGCAGCAGCCGCGCCGCGTCATGGAACGCGCCCTCGTTGTCGATGTCGACAAAGGCGTAGCCCTCCGACGGCATCATCGACCGTCCGTGCGCCACGAAGGGCAGCCCCAGGTCGCGCACCAGCGCGATCCGCTGCTCGTCGTTGCGCATCGACGACAGGTAGATCCCGTCCACCGAGCGGCTGGCGGCGATGCGCCGATAGGCCTCGCTCTCGCGCTCGCGCGGCGCGGGCGTCAGCGACAGGTCGACCTCGCGCGTGAGCGCATGTTCGCCAAGCCCCGACAGGAACTCGACGAAATGCGGGTCGAGATCGACATTGCGCCCCACCGGCAGCACGTAGCCGATCGAGCCCGCCCGGCCTGTGGCGAGCTTGCGGGCGTTCGAATTGGGATTGTAGCCATAGCGCTGCGCCGCCTCGAGCACGCGCCGCCGGGTGGCCTCGGCCACTTCCGGATAGCCGTTGAGCGCGCGCGACACTGTCGTCTGCGACAAATGGAGAAGCTCTGAGAGCTGTTTCAGGTTCACGGCGGGCGGATCCAGTTTCTTCAAAGCGCTTTGGAAAAATGGCCGAAGGCGAGCGGCCATCGCCATTCCAAGCCCGCCATCTAATCGCACCTTGCGTCACAAAAAAAGTGAAAAACCTTTATCGTGCACTGCAAACCTTTGCCGCACTGCAGCGCGGTCCGCGCCATCGCGCCGCAGCATCCCGAATTCAGCCGCGGCCGGCAACTTAAAGCTTGACTCAGCCATGCTCTCGTAATCCTCTAAACGGAAGCCAAAGCGCTTTGATTTGTTCAGGGACTTGGCTCCTGAAACCTATTCAGCTTCACTAAAAGGCCGGTGTTGGCCGGGAGGAAGATTCGATGAAAAAGCTATTTCTGATGA
>TARA_R110002020_G_scaffold25000_2_pt1 | contig 11879 bp, 8 predicted proteins | sample TARA_R110002020 | Tara Oceans TARA_R110002020 (sample SAMEA4396489) | marine metagenome | biome: Westerlies Biome; feature: [MES] marine water layer (ENVO:01000295) within the mesopelagic zone...; material: water (ENVO:00002006), including particulate matter (ENVO:01000060) such...
AAAGCAGCAAGTATGTTACTTGCTGCTTTAATATTTTATAACTCTAAATGTTTATCTAAAAAATTAATTACTTGTTTGTAGTAAGCAGTTCTGTGTTCTTCTTTGTAAAAACCATGGCCCTCATCCTCCAATAACACGTACTTATAAGGATGGTTAGCTTTTTTCAATGCAGCAATTAATGATTCGGCTTGTTCAATAGGGGCTCGTGCATCTTCACCTGCGTGAACTATGAACACAGCTGCTTTAAGCTTATCTATATTATAGCTAGGTGAAAATGCCTTCAAAAGCGTTTCATCAGTGCCTAAAACGTTTTCAAGATAGTTTTGTCCTGTACTACGCCCTGAAATATCACCTTCTTCAAACATTAGCGGTAGGTCATAAATACCAACTGTTCCAATTGCACACTTAAACATGTCTGGCTCTAAAATGGCGCTCTGCAAAGCTGAATAAGCACCAAAGCTTGATCCCATTATACAAATGTTGTTTTTGTTTACCGTTCCATTAGAAATTAAAAACTTAACACCATCAATAATATCAAACTGAATATCAGAACCCCACTTTTGGTAACCTGCTTCTTCGAAGTTTCGACCAAACCCACCTGAACCTCTAAAATTAACTCTTAGTACAGCCATTCCCCTACTTGCTAATAACTGTACCTCAGAATCATAACCCCAATAATCACGAGGGCCATGTGGACCGCCATGAGGCATTACAACTAGAGGTAAGTTTTTATCTTCAAGACCATTAGGAACAGTTAAATACCCATAAATAGTTAAACCATCCCGAGTTTTATATTGAATAGGTTTTGTCTTTGAAAGCTCATTTTCGTTCAGCCAGCCACGCGCTGAAAATAATATTCTTAGCTTATTTTGTACCCCATCGTATAAGTAATATTTACCAGGGTTGGTATCACTTGATGCGTAAATAACATTAATATCGCCATTAGAGGTGCTACTGACTAACTGCACTTGGTCGCCCTGCAATGCTTCTATCAAAGACTTTAAACGAACACTTTTATGAGAGTCTTTATCTATAAAAGCATAGTTTGGATAACCTAACTCACTTTCTATTGCAAATAATTCTTTTGAAGCTTCATCAACCCATACTCTTTTTGGAGATATATATTGTTCTTGATGAACTAATTCAATTTCCTTAGTATTTAAATTTAGTTTATATAACCCTTCAGCTTCGCCACCAACAGAAGCAGTCATATAAATGTTGTCACCAGACTTATCAAAAGCTTTTAGTCTAATATCGCCATAACTAACCTCTCTTAAATTTAATTTCTCCCAGTCACCGCCATCTTTTGCCTTAGTATGTATTTTTGCATCTATATAATTATCTGTAGATACTGAAACACGAACATTACCATCGTGGTCAGTTAAAAATTCAGCCATACGTGATGGAGACAAAGTAACTTGCTTCCTTTTGCCCGTATATACATCTACTTCATAGACAATAGTATGCGGCTCATTACTCGAGGTCCAAGGATAGGTAACTACTAACATTTTTCTTTTGTTAGTAACTAAGGGATCTAATACAAATGAAGTTCCGTATAAAGGAGTCTGCCTTTTAAGGCGTGTACCTGTTTGCATTTCACCATGGTAACCAATTAGATACTTACCTCTAGCCCCATTAGCATTTACGCCAAATATCTCACCATGATATTCAGGGTGGTCTTGCCACCCTTTTAAATACTCTTTAGTGACAACAACTCGTTCATTATTAACCCAATGATAATCACCAACTTGAGCATTTCCTTCAAAGGCAACTGCATGAAGCATTTTAAAGTTTTCAGTATCAAAAATAACAAGCGCATTTTTACCTGCAACTTTATTTATAACCGCTAAATACTCGCCGCCTGGAGAAATAGTAGCGTGATTAAACTCTTTATTTTTACTGAAGTACTCCACGGGGATTTGGGGCTGCTTTGAGAAGCTAAAAAAGCTTACAAATAACAGAAGTACTAACAAGTTACATCTTAAAAGAAAATTCATCATAATTCCCTGTATTAACAACAAGAAGTCATAATATATAAAGTCTTATAAAATGTAACGAAAATGATAACTAAATGTGTCTGCTATTTTTTAAATAACTTTGTATAACCTACATGTATAAGCACGACAACTAAGCCAGCAATCACGCCTAGCAAACCATCAAACAATAGAGGAGCTAATACTTCTCCTGTACCGCCAGCAACAGATTGGGCATAGTTTGTTACATCGACTTGAGTATGATGCAGTAACTCAACACCATGTACTAAAATCCCGCCACCTACTAAAAACATCGCGATGGTGCCCGCAAATGCTAAAAACTGCATCAACCTAGGCGCTGCTGCGAGTAAGCCTTTCCCAAGTAATTCTTTAAATTTATTAGCTGTTACCTTTGATTGGTTGAGTAAATAAAGCCCTGCATCATCCAGTTTTACAATACCTGCCACTAAGCCATAAACACCAATAGTCATTATAATTGCGATAACACAAAGCACTAAAGCTTGATTAAGCAATGTAGCACCAGCCACAGTACCTAAAGTAATCACAATAATTTCGGCAGAAAGAATAAAGTCGGTTCTTATTGCCCCTTTTATTTTTTGTTTTTCGTACTCAACTAAATCTAACTTTTCATCTTCGTCTACCGCTTCACTGTTATGAGGCAAAAACTTAGCAAATACTTTTTCAGCTCCCTCAAAACATAAAAACAAACCACCCATCATTAAAAGCGGTGTTATTAACCAAGGCAGCCATACGCTTATTAATAAAGCAGCGGGTACGAGTATCGCTTTATTTAAAAATGAGCCCTTTGCCACAGCCCAAACAACCGGTAATTCACGCTCTGCTGCTACACCTGTAACCTGCTGTGCATTGAGCGCTAAGTCATCGCCTAATACACCCGCTGTTTTTTTTGTTGCAACCTTACTCATTGTCGCAATGTCATCAAGTAAAGTGGTTATATCATCTAATAACGTTAAAAGGTTAGTACCTGCCATAAAGCTTCCGAGCTCAAAAAATATTGCTATAAACATAACTTAAAGCGCTGCTTTCACCAACGGTTAATTTTGCTTTGTTATTCTTACATTAGATTAAAATTTTGCCCTGTGTTTTAACTAACGCTTAAAGAAGATGGGAGGAAAAATGAAAGTATATTTAGCATTAATCGCTATTTTACTAAGCTTAACCGCTTGTAGTGATTTAAAAACCAGTACTGCTTACCAATGCGATGATGAGAGCGTAAAACTCAACATCATTAACAATTCTGAAGCCGAACTTATCTTTAACAATAAAGTGCATGTACTTAATCACGAAAAAAGTGCATCAGGGAATAAATATATAAGTGAAGAGGTACTGTTTTGGGGTAAGGGTAATGAAGCCATGTTAATCATCGCAGGTAAAAAAAGACAGTGCACCAAGGTTTAACATAAAAACAACCAATAAATTACAATAATGCTACAATAATTAAAGACCCATTATTGTGATGAAGTTATGCGTTCAATTGCGATCAAACATAAAATAATTTTAGCCTTTACAGCCATTGGCATATTGGTGCTAACAAGTAGTGTATTTTTTTATTGGTCATTAAACAAAATTAGCGTTAACAATACCCGAACCGAAAAATTAGCGGTTCCGGTACAACAGTTCAGCAAAGATTTAAGGCTATCATTACTGTCTATTACCAAATTTAACGCCTTAGCTTACAGCCAAGCAAACCTTGATTTACTTCAACAAAATAAAAAACAGGCGCAAGTTGAGCAACAACAATTTAGCGATATGCTCAATTTGTTAAGCACTCAACTAAATCAACAAATAACAATGCAAAATTTACTCGCCAGTACCAACGCAGGTTTCGAGCAACTGACTGAAGTAAGTGTCGCAATGTTTAGCGCTAAAGAGCGTAAGTTTGTAGCGCAAAATTCCACCATAGAATTATCAGCAACGTTTAACGAGCAACTTTACAATTTAGGTTCTAACTTACTTGATATAGAACTTTTAGAAGTGCCTGTAAAACAGCAGGCGTTACTTAATGCTATGTTTGGAACAGCGACCCGTATAGACGATTTATTGTTTAACTTAAGCAATAATATAAAAAGCATTACTCAAACTACAAGTATCAATGATTTAAATAGCCATCAGCAAGATACCCTATTTCTACTAGATAACATCCAACCTAATTTCACCTATTTAGAGCAACAAGCGCTACCTTTTAATAATGCGTTTAATGCTAAAAATTTAACGGCTAAGTTTAATCAATTAAGAGAGTTACTTAACAACGATACAGGAATTTACGCCCAACAAAATAAAGTGCTCAAAAGTACTATTGCTGCGGCTCAAAATTTTGAACACTTTCAACAGCAATTTATAACAACAGAAGGTCAGCTTATTGAACTTAATAAATTGGCTGATGAGCGCTTTAATGCCTTACAAACTAATGCAAAGGCCGCCATAAATACAGGGATTAGTTCTGTAGTAATTATTACGATTGTTTTAATTATATTGATTATCGCTATCTCTATTTTTACAACTCGCGCAATGCTAAAACCGCTTAAAAAAGTAAACCGCGATTTAGCCCGAATCGCCTCAGGTGATTTATCAAAGCGAAGCCACCCACGTAGTAAGGATGAATTTGGTACTTTGCTAAATAACATAAATACACTCAGTGAAGACCTTACTAATCTAATTGGTGCAATTAGTAGTGACGCCCACGAGCTAGACCGCAGCGCTATTAAAACCAGTGAAAAAGGTCAGCAAATGACGGTTGTTGCACAACAGCAGTTAGAGCGAAGCGCGCAGGCAACATCGCTTGCACACAATATGCTAACCAACTCACAAGCGGTTTATGAGCAAGCAGATAAAACATCAAGTGAAATAACAAACGCATCGCAATTTGCAAATGATGTAAACGAGATTGCTAATCAAAATAGTCTAAGTATAGAAACTTTATTGCAGCGTCTTGATAAAGCAGTAGGCAGCACAGAAGAACTCGCACAGTACACTCAGCTTATTGAAGCCATTGTTGAAACAATTAGTAGCATTGCCGAGCAGACTAACTTACTTGCACTTAATGCTGCAATTGAAGCAGCGCGAGCGGGTGAAAACGGACGCGGGTTTGCTGTAGTTGCTGATGAGGTTCGATCATTAGCTGCACGTACACAAACCTCGACTAGCGAAATAAACACCATGATCCAAACATTGCAACAACACACTAAAACAACTCAAGAACACATTACTGATGGCCAACACCAAGCCAAGCAATGTGTTAAAAACAGCACTGAACTAAATAAAGCCGTAGAGCGTATTAAAAGCACATTGTTGTCTGTTAATCAGATGAGTGAGCAAATTGCTCATGCATCACATGAGCAATTGACTAACAGTGGCGACATTCAACAAATAATGGCAAAGGTGACAGAGCAAGCAACCTTGAATGCCCAAAACGCGACAACCCTAGCAAGCGAAAGTGAAGACGTAAACCAACTTGCACACTCTTTAACGAGTGCCGTAGAGCGCTTTAAGTTTTAAGTGCAAGTAATGACTTGGCTTGCATGAAATGGGTATAATACTTTAACTCTTTTGCTTAATAGCGGCCCACAATGAAATATAAAGATCTACGTGATTTTATCGATTTGCTTGAAAAAAAAGGCGAACTTAAACGTATCACCCAAGAAATCGACCCGTATCTTGAAATGACCGAAATATCTGATCGCACCTTACGTGCAAAAGGCCCAGCGTTATTATTTGAAAACCCAAAAGGCTACGATATGCCGGTGCTTACCAACTTATTTGGTACACCAAAACGCGTAGCAATGGGCATGGGCCAAACAGATGTTAGCGAGCTTCGCGAAGTGGGCAAGCTACTCGCTTTTTTAAAAGAACCTGATCCACCAAAGGGTATTAAAGAAGCTCTAGGCGCTATACCTATTTTTAAGCAAGTGCTTAATATGCCTGCAAAAGAAGTAAAAAAAGCGCCTTGCCAACAAGTAGTTTTAGAAGGTGATGATGTAGATTTAACTAAATTACCTATTCAACATTGCTGGCCAGGTGATGCAGCACCATTAATTACTTGGGGCCTTACAGTTACCAAAGGGCCTTATAAAAAGCGCCAAAATTTAGGCATTTATCGCCAGCAATTATTAGGCAAAAATAAAATAATTATGCGCTGGTTGTCACATCGTGGTGGCGCGCTTGATTTTCAAGAATGGTGTAAAGAAAACCCAGGGCAACCCTACCCTGTATCGGTAGCATTAGGTGCCGATCCTGCCACTATATTAGGTGCTGTAACGCCTGTACCTGACACTCTAAGCGAATATGCATTCGCTGGCTTATTACGTGGCAGCAGAACCGAAGTTGTAAAATCTATTTCAAATGACCTACAAGTCCCTGCCAGTGCAGAAATAGTACTTGAAGGTTACATAATGCCTGGTGAAATGGCGCCAGAAGGCCCTTATGGTGACCATACCGGTTACTATAATGAAGTCGATGACTTTCCAGTAATGACGGTAACTCACTTAACGCATCGTAAAGATCCTATTTATCACAGCACATTTACCGGCCGTCCGCCTGATGAGCCTGCTATTTTAGGTGTGGCACTTAATGAAGTGTTTGTACCAATACTACAAAAGCAATTCCCTGAAATTGTCGACTTTTACCTTCCGCCTGAAGGGTGCTCATATCGTATGGCGATTGTAACAATGAAAAAACAATATCCAGGCCATGCTAAGCGCGTGATGATGGGTGTTTGGTCGTTCTTACGTCAGTTTATGTACACCAAATTTGTAATCGTCTGCGATGACGATGTTAACGCCCGCGATTGGGAAGATGTTATTTGGGCTATAACAACCCGAATGGATCCAGCGCGTGATACAACATTAATAGAGAACACACCTATTGATTATCTCGATTTTGCATCGCCAGTCTCAGGTCTTGGTTCAAAAATGGGAATGGATGCTACCAATAAATGGCCTGGCGAAACCACCCGCGAATGGGGCGAGCCTATTGTTATGGATAAAGACACCAAAGACCGCGTAGATGATATTTGGGAAAGCCTTAATATTGTTTAAGTGTTTATATGTAAGTACATATCAGGCTATAAAATAACCCTGCAGATATGCTAGAATCTAGCTATTCGATTGCGTATCTGCTGTTACAAGCGCTGCTAAAAGGTAAAAAATGCAAACATTAAAAGCTGAAGTTGTAGCTATCAGCCCACTTACAGAATTTGTTCATAAAGTAATTTTAAAGCCACAACAACCTGTGACCTTTGAAGCTGGCCAATACATGCAACTCGTATTAGGCGAAAAAGACAAACGTGCTTTTTCTATAGCTAGTCGCCCTTCACAGTGCGATGCAATAGAACTGCATATTGGCGCCTCAGGTGCCGATTCGTATGCAATGCAATCGTTAGAGCATTTACGAAACGCCCATACCACAGGGCAGTTAGTAGACATTGAAGCTGGCTTGGGTATTTCACAGTTGCGCCTGCAATGTGAGCGCCCTATTATTTTACTCGCCGGTGGTACTGGTTTTTCATACGCAAAATCAATGGCTGATCATTTAGCTGAAATAAAATGCGACCGCCCTGTATTGTTTTACTGGGGCGTAAAAGAAGAGTCTGCTTTATATGCACATACAGAAATGCAAACATGGGCAGATAGCCATGAGAACTTTAAGTTTATTCCTGTAGTAGAAAATCCATCTGCTAATTGGCAAGGACACACTGGCTATGTACACAAAGCAGTAATGCAAGATATTGTGTCACTAGAACCATACGATATTTATATGGCAGGTCGTTTTGACATGATAGGTGTTGTCCGTGATGACTTTATTACTCATGGTGCAATTCGTGAAAACATGTACGCAGATGCATTCGCATTTATCAAATAATTGAAATTTACTTTCAGTTATAAATAAAGGCACCTAATCGGTGCCTTTATTTTTATAACAACAAATATTTAATAGTTAAAACCTATCAACTCCATCAATATAAACAATTTCCTAAATCCCTATCTATAAACCATACTTTGTATAGAACATCAGCGGGAGAGACCCAAATGCTAAATACAAAAGTAAAAGATTTTATGCAACGCAAGTTGCCAAATATCACACCAGATACAGAAATGACGACAGCCATAGCAGAACTACAAAAATTTAAACTACTTGGCGCACCAGTATTTGATAAAGATAAATGCTTAGTTGGATTTATATCAGAGCAAGAGCTGTTAAAACCACTTACGCAAAGCAGTTATTTTTGTGATGGGATGGTTAAAGTCTCGCAGCTTATGCAAACAGAGGTAGTGACCGTTAGCGGCGATACCACATTATTGAGCTTGCACAGCAGATGCAGCCTGGTAAACCAAAAAACTACCCTGTTGTAGAGGGCATTAAAGTAATCGGTATGATCAGCCGAGCAGATGTACTTAAAGCGCTTTACGATAATTACATAAGCTGCCAAACACATTAAATTGCAGATACAAAAATGCCGCTTATATAAAGCGGCATTTTTAATGCTCTTAAATTAACGTGCGCTAACGAGTGCTAAAAGTTCTTTTTTATCGCCATCGCTTAAAAATGCTATTTCTAACGCATTTTTTTGGGCTTTTTCCATATCAGCTTGAGATAAGCCTGCTTTAGGTGCAGCAACGGTATATTCATACTCAATTTCAATACCTTCAACCGCAGGATCATCAGTATTAATACACGCTAAAATACCATGATCTAAAAACTGTTTAAGTGGGTGCTTAGTTAAATCGTTTACTGTACTGGTTTGAATATTACTTGTTAAGCATGACTCAATACCAATACGGTTATCGCGTAAATAATCCATTAGTTTTGGATCTTCAATTGCTTTAACGCCATGCCCTATTCTGCTCGCACCCAACTCATTAATTGCTTGCCAAATACTTGGAGCGCCAAGTGCTTCTCCAGCATGAATAGTCGAAGCTAAATACGCATTTCGTACTTGTTTAAAGTGCTCTACAAACAACTCACCCGGGAAGCCAATTTCGTCACCGGCTAAATCAACAGCGACTAAATCATTTTTAAATGCGAGTAATGCATCAAGCTCTTTTTGACACGTTTTTACGCCATAAGTACGCGATAAAATACCAATCAAGTTAGCTTTTATATTTGCGCCCTTTGTTGCTGATTTAATACCATCAACAACTGCCTCTACAACGCCTTCTGGATGTAAACCTTGGCTTTGTGCCATGTAGTAAGGGCTAAATCGAAGCTCCACATAATCAAGACCTTGTGCTTGTGCATCTTCAATGTTTTCAATTGCGATACGTCTACACGCATCGTAGTCGCCAAGCACAGTAACTCCCCAATCTAACTTTTGTAAAAAAGCCATGAGGTTTGGTTCAGGATCAATAACTTGAACATGAGGGATTAATGCTTCAACGTTATCTGCAGGTAGCTCTATATTAAACTGTCGACCAAGTTCTAATATGGTTTGCGCACGTACATTACCGTCTAAATGGCGGTGAATATCTAGCAAAGGTAATTTTCTATTGATCATAATAGCAACCCAGTTTAGTTAAATTTGCGCGCATGATACGCAGATACAGTTATTTTTCAAGTCTATATGATTTGCGGTAAGTTTTAGCGGTCATATGTCTGCTTTTTGTGCAAAAAAATGATACAGCTTATTTTCCTGATAAGTGATGCCAAAGAGTTTTAAAAAGCGTATTTGCATCAATAGGTTTGGTAATATAACCATTCATTCCACAGGCTAGTGCCTTTTTAACGTCCTCGTCATGGGCGTTCGCCGATAGCCCTATTATGGGTAAATCAATTAACTCTAAATCACGACGAATTACTTTTGTTGCTTTGAGTCCATCCATTTTTGGCATTTGAATATCCATAAGAACAATGTCATAGCTATTTTCGGCTAGCTTTTCTATGGCCTCAAAACCATCGTTAGCAATGTCGGCAATACAGCCTTTCGTTTTTAAAATAGCATTAGCAACATGCTGATTAAGTGGATTATCTTCTACTAAAAGTAATTTATAGCCTGTAAATGATAATGTACTTACGTCTATTTCGTTGTATTGCTGCTGAATTTGCTCTGCCTTTGGTAAAGGCGATATTAGCGGCAAACTAAATGTAAATGTAGAGCCTTTACCTTCATAACTAACTAAATCAATTGCACCACCCATTAACTCAACCAGTTTTTTGCAAATACTTAATCCTAAGCCTGTACCACCATATTGGCGTGAGGTTGAGCTATCAGCTTGTGCAAACGGTTTAAACAATTGTTTCTGTGCTTCGCTACTAATACCAATACCCGTATCGTTAATACTAAAATAAGTCATTTTTTTCGATTGCCAAATTTTCAGAGTGATTTCACCTTCCCCTGTAAATTTAACCGCATTATTGAGCAGATTCAGCAGCACTTGTTTTAAGCGAATTGGATCGGTATTAATGACCAAATTTGATGTTTTATCAAAATCGAGACTTAACTTTATTGATTTAATGTCAGCATCAAACTGAAGTAAATTAAGCATTTCATCCGCTAAACTCGCTACATTAATAGGCTCTTGCATTAAGTCTAGCTTGCCTGCTTCCATTTTTGAAAAGTCGAGCACATCGTTTAATACCCTCAGTAAAACACCAAGTGCCCCATCTGCTTGCTCTATGTAACTTCTAGCTTGTTGCCAATCGTTTTGCTGGAGCGCTAAATAATGCAGCCCTTTTATACCGTTAATAGGGGTGCGGACTTCGTGGCTCATGTTTGCTAAAAACTGCCCCTTTATATGACTCGCTTCATCTGCTTTTTGTTTTTCTTTGCGTAGTGTATGTGTTTGCTTGGCCACTTGTTCGCGAATTTGTATGTTTGTACCAGTAACTGAAATCAAAAATGTAATCAGTAACCACACAAACAACATACCTACTATTTGTGCAAGCCAATATACTAACCAAGACGTTCTAATTATTGGCTCATATAACTCAACCTGCCACATGCGTTTGCCAATCAACAATTGATATTCTTTAAATAGCGCTTGCGAATTAGCGGTATCTGCAATATAAATTGCCTGCTTTTTCCCTGATACCGTTGTATCAAAAAAACTAGCTGAAATTGAGTTGTTGTGATCAAATAATAGTGTTTGCGATAAGCGTTTCAGACTGACTATCGCTGCCACAAAGCCTTGAAAATCATCTTCGGTAGAGGACTCTCTAAAAACAGGATATAAAAAAAGCACACCGTGTTCGGCTGTATTTTGGACCAAGTTAATTGGCTCACTTAGTGCAAGTTCATTAAGCTCTTTCGCTTTGCTAAGCGCTGCACCTCTTACTTTACTAGAAGCTAAATCAAACCCTAAAACATCTTCATTACCTTTTAAGGGATATACGTACTTTACTGGAAAGTAATTACTACGCGTACCTGCTGGTTGCCAAGCTCCATCTAGTGACTTTTCTTTTATATATAGAGGTTTGCCTGTGGCTGGATTTTCATGTGTTTCAAAATCTGCGAGTTTATTTGCTGGTATATAAGGTATCCATTCAAAAGCCAGAATTTCTTGGCTGTAGCCCAACTGCTTTGAAGTAAATTGTTTAAACTCTTTAAAATCCACGTCACTACTACTAGCAAAATATGTAGCTAATAAGCCTAAATGAGCAGTAATACCATCGAGCTTTTGGCTTATAGCATTTTGCACAGAAAGTATTTTGGCTTCTTGCTTTTGAATATCTTTTTCTTTTTTAACACTAGCAGCGCCATAAAAACTAACGCTGATCAGTATGTAAATTAATAGCGAGGGTAAAATTACCAGCATACGGTGGCGTACTTGTGTGTAATTAAAAGCGGCGAGTACTAAAGGTGTAAATATAAGTACGCCAATACTGTCGCCAATCCACCATGCTATAAAGTTATCAAAAATAGCATTGGTCGGA
>TARA_R110002020_G_scaffold109088_2_pt1 | contig 11874 bp, 3 predicted proteins | sample TARA_R110002020 | Tara Oceans TARA_R110002020 (sample SAMEA4396489) | marine metagenome | biome: Westerlies Biome; feature: [MES] marine water layer (ENVO:01000295) within the mesopelagic zone...; material: water (ENVO:00002006), including particulate matter (ENVO:01000060) such...
ACTTATTCAATATGTCCGATATGTAAGGACTTAATGGGGCCTAATACGCCAGTAATAAGTATGTCTTATGGGTTTATTGAATCAGGTGGTTTATATGCAGAAGAAACTGTTAATTTACACGCAGATTGTGCTGATACATCTATATTAGGATTACTACTAGAAAAAGTACAAAGTCGTTAGTATCCACCTGTAAATGCTTTAGGATATAAAAACTCAGATTCCTGCTCACGCATTCTTTTTGTCTTTCTTTGTATCTGGGTCAAAGGTATACCAGTTAACTTATCTACAAGCCTAATAGGGGCTTCTAATATCCCACCTTTTCCATAAATATCACGACCCATTCTACCAAACGGATACATTGTATGTATATAATAATCCGTAACTCTTTCCATATCCCCATTTAATATATTAGATATAATTAATCCAACACGGCCTATTGGAGGTGTAATAGCTTGCAATGGAGCAATTGCTGTAGGATAGGTGCCAAAGAAAGCTTTATCTCGCTCTTTCTCATCTCCAAAAATCCAATCAGCTGTATCCTGAAACCATCCATAAGGTTGAGGTAAGTTATTTTCAAATAATGAATAAGCAAATATATTAGCTAAGGATAGCATAAACATATCGCCCATAATAAACCTTGTTGCTTCCCTGCCCTCAGGGCTATTAGGCTTATATCCTGCCACTTCCAGTCTTCTCATCACATCACCACGTAGCTTAACAGAGTTCCATGCATACATTTGGAATCTAGTCATTACCTTTCCTAATGATGTTCTTGCATAAGCAGGCCTATATGGAGCTGAATAAAGGAATTGAGTAGCTTCAACACCCTTTTTAGCCATTTCAATTAAAAATGGATGATTAGGGTCTTTAATAGCTCCACCAAATGATTCCCATGCCTTAATATAATGAGCCATAAATGCATCGGTACGAAGCTTTCTTTCAGGTACAGTCATAAATTTAGCTGCAAAATTAGAAGTCTTTTCGCTAATGCCTGAGCCAATAGATTTTAAATACTCTGTTAATTCTTTTGGTTTTGCATTAGGGTTACGCTTAATGAAATCAGATATAACTTTAAGGCTTTCTTTACCTTGATTAGTTTGAAATTCTTTTTGCAACCCTAATTCATATATCATCCATTGAGGTAAAACTCCATGGTCCATTACCATATCTTCAACATCAGAGCGACTTTTTAACTTTGGATTAATATTTTGTAAATATTCATAATTAAATACATTCCTAAATGCACTTAATCCTGAGCTTTGCAAGGTATGTAATGTACCACCCATAAGGTTGGCAGCCATTGATTTTGGATGAGCAAGCAAAGAAGCCATTTGAAATCTAGCTTCCATTTGAGATAATCTTTTTACATCATACTCATTAACTCCGCCTAAAATTTGGCCATCCTTATCAACAACCCCCTTTATACCCAATTTAGCAGACCATTTACTTAGTTTGTCTGCAACCCTATTATCTGCCCATCTTGCATATGGAGAATATTTCAAGGCCATTTTAGGGTCATTCATCATTTTCTCTGAGATAGTTACAGGATTACCTAAAGCATCATTAACATATAATTTAGCATATTCAGTCCATGCTTCTGCATTCTCAACCCCCCACTTATTAACTAATTTCTTGTATACACCAGTTTCAGGATTGGAAACAATATTACGAGATATCATCCCAGCAAGGCCTTTAAAATATGTATTGCTTAATGACCTAACATATGCCTCAACAGAAGTAGGAGCAACACTCCAACCTTCAGTACTATGCTCACGGCTCCTCATATTACCTGTACTAGCATCAAGGCTGAACCAGTTTTTCATTCTTTCACTAGAAACTTCTTCTTTTGCATGCAATGCTTTAGTTAAAGAATCATATAATGGGCCATCTTCCATTTCTTCAAAGAAATAATCACCATCAAGTCGTTTATATTTATTTTGAATTTTAACTAACTTATCAATCCTTGCTTCAGATGTAAGCGTCTTATCATTAATAATTTCTTGTGTAGCCGCCTTTAATCCTTTTTTAACTACACCTGGTTCAAAGAACATTCTTGGGAAATATGATTCAAAGGATAGCTTTCCAGTTTCCTTTACAGGATAATCTGATAATTCACGAGCCTTTTCAATAAATTTCTTTCCAACTTCACCACCCTTATTTCTACCTATTTCCATTAAAAATTCAATATGCATTTCACGCATCATAGCTCTAACGCCATCAATACCAAATATACTAGGGATTGATTCATTAGTGCTCTTCATAACCTTTCTCCAGCGCAAAGGCACACGACCATTAAGATAGGTATCTAAATCCTTTAAAAAAGCTGTATGATTGTATTTAGGTGATAATTGCTCTTTATCATACCATTCTATAAAATATGGTGATTGCTCGCCACGAAATTCTTCTCTTCCGCGAATAATGGTATGCATTTCTTCCATATATTCAGTTAAATTTTTATTAATCCTGTCTATAATCTGCTTTCCAGTCCGCTCAACTCTACCTTCAGGGAGGTTTACTAAATATTTTTTATTTTGAGTTTTAGTCCAGTCTATTGCTTTCTTAGCATCCTTTAAATTTTGTTCCATATATTTAATAGAACGCTCTGTAGCTTTAGGGTCTTTACCTAACTTCTCACGGATACTTCTTAATTCATGACGACCATCATATTCTCGCTGTCTAATAGCAACTTCCCATAAACGTGCTGCATCTTCAACACCTTGATAAAATAACTGACTTTCTTGGAATCTACTAACAAGCTTATCTCCAACCTGAGTCCCCATCTCGGTCATTCTACCTATACTATTGGTCAATGTATCTATAAATTGAGTAGGAACCTTAATTTTACCAAATTGCAACTCACCCTTAGCATCAGTAAAATACCCTTCTTTGCGAATAAGGTTTATCTCTGTAGCCTCAAGCTCTCTACTGACTGTACTAGGTAATTGTTGGTAATGCCTAAAAGAAAGGGCTTTTTTATCCTTACCAAAGGTATCTTTAATTCTTTGCCATATAGTACCTTCCTTGACCTGCTTTAAATATGCATTGAGTTTATATACGTCCGCAATACTCATCGCATCGAAATCTTTTCTTATAAATGGCAATCCTCTAATGAACTCATTCAAATCTTCACCAGATTTTTTCTTAACGATATCAGGATGATTTTTTAATAAAACAGCAGTTTCTGATACCAAGCTTGCAAGCTCTTTATTTTTAGTAGGCCTAGCTTTAGTGTCAATACCTTCAAAGCCAGTATTCGTGGCCATCTTTGATATAACATTAGGCATAGATGGAGGTGTATCTATAATATTACCAAGAGCTTTATCAAGCGATGCTAATTCAGTTTTATTTAGAGGGATATAATTTTCATTCATCATTTCCATATACCGCCTAAGATGCAAACGAACAGATGAATCATTAATAGCGCTGCTGCTAAACCCTAACCTACCAAGGTTTGTTTTAGAATTTAAGTTTCTTAAATTCTTAATATAATCTAAAGCAATTTTATTTTTAGTTCTCTTAGCTTCAGACTCAAAAGCTTCAATTTTATCGAGCTTAGTACCTCTAGTGATTGACCCAAGCATCAACTGGTCAAAGAGCATATTTTCAGCCTTATTTAATCCCGCCTTTTTTCTAAATTGCTTGATTTGTTGGTCAATCGCAACTTGGTCCATTTCAGATGTTCTAATTGGGTCTTCACCAGGTTTAACTTCCTTACCGCCTTTAAATATTTCATCAGTAGCCCCTTTGAATATTTCACGAATACGCTTATCTTTGATGCTTGATAATCTAGCTTCAAGATTTTGCCTATCACGCATCATTAAATAACTATTCTTTTTAAGATAATCCACCATTTCTGAAATAGCCTGAAATCTTTTAGGCGAGATATTGCTAGTTTTCATAATATCATCAATAAGATTAAGGGTTATCATATCAGTAATATCATTAACAATAAAGTCTTCACCCTGCTTCACCATCTTATTAAGCATTTTAAGTCGTAAATGAAAGCCATCTGTAGTATTATCAGAAATACCTTCAATTCCTTTTGCTCTATCAGAATATCTAGTCCCTTTAATAATTCTATTAAACACATCAACGCTACCAGCAGCATCTACTCTATCAGACGGTCGATAAATTGAATAGACCCTATCATTATACTTAGTTTCCAATATATTAGATATCTGTTCAGTATACGGAACTTTCATACTTGAACGACCTAATAGTTCCTGTAAAGGCTTACGAGCTTTTAATTTATTATTAGTCTGGATATATGAATATAAAAGTTTTTGCTTGTTAAGTCGGGTAAATGGAGAATCTGACCAGTCTAAATTAACAAACAGATTTCCAATTTTAGGTAAAAATGAATTAGAGGCACCTTTACGTTCTAAAATATTCATTGAAGAGCTTAATAAATCTTGTATCTCATACATATCAAATGCTCTATTTTCCGTATAATTTCTGCCCCACAACCCCTTATTTAGATTAACAAAATCGCCGAATAAGCCTGAATTAGTATAACTAAAGTCTAGCTCATCTACCTGCGATAATCTCTCCTTAAGGGCAGCTAATTCAGCCTTAGGAACTCGTTTGCCATCCTTAGTCTTGGCATCTATTACCTCAAAGTACGAGTCCCATAGAATCTTCTTCCATGACTTAATACTAGAGAGACCAAGCTCATCCATAGGGTCAGATGCTAAGCCTAATTGCGCTCTACTTATATCTCTTTGCAGTAAAACACTATCCTTATCATTTTTAGCTTTAATTGTAACACCAATATCTCCAAGATAGATATCTTTAAAATTAAGTACATCTGTACCACCAGAGGCGACTATTGAATTAAAAGCACCTTTCATTAATTGAGAATTAGAAACTGCTGGACCTAATTGATTACGCCCATCTACTGCAGCTGAAGATATACGTATACGTTCAGAGGGGGCATAATGGCTTAATGAACTTTCAGCTAATGCCATTTTATTTTTATCTTGCTCAGTTTCTGCGCGCGCAATAAGTAGTTCCCTGACAGGAGTACCTTTTTTATACTTTACCCCAGCTATAGTAATATCCTGATTAATTAGAGCCTCTTTATTATCCTTAGTATAAATTTCACCTTTAGCATCAGTATATTCAAATTCTTTTTTATTCTTATGAAACTCTTGCATCATATCTTTAGACATACCACGAGTGCCGCCAAAATAGTAGAAGGCTTTATCCCCATCAAGGTCGGCTCCACCTTCTGCTCTCATTGCCTTAGAATGTAATAATATGCCATGCCCATCTCTACCAGTAAAGCCACCAAATTTAAGTATACGCATGCCTGATACTGAATCCATTGGCACTCTTACTGTAGCAGCAGTTAAAACTTCTTCTAAATATGCTAAACGCTCATTATCAGCTTTATTACGCTTTTTTGATTGAAGCTTAGAATAGTCAGAAAATACTTCACCTAGGGTGCTTTTATACTCTGACCCTCTAGCATCATTTAAATATATTTTCACTTTTTTATGAAAATTATCTAAAAAGAATATTTCATCATTTTTATTAATGCCATTCAAATGATTTAAATCAAGCAATTCATTAGCCTTATCAAGGTTGATACGCATAGCTTTATCATATGGACGCATATATGCAGCCCCAGAGTTACCCATAAAAGGTTTAGCTGCAGTATTAATTAAAAAGCTTTGTACAGCCCTAGCTTTAAAGTCTCGAATAAACTTATGATTATAGATTGAATCGGCAGTAATATTACTTCCAGCGCTTCTAGCTTCTTCTGCTATAGCAGTAGCATTTTTAATCAACCGGTCCGTAATACTATTAAACTCATTTAATTCAGTTAGATATTCTTTGTATTGCCCTGAATTAATATCACCATCCCTATGCTCAATAGCTACATTTTCCTTATTAACCTTAAGCATTTTCTGATACAATGCTTCTGCTAACTGAGGAGAGCTTTCAGAGCGCACAGCCTCTACAAGGTCAAAGACTGGTATCTTTTCAATGTTCTTAATTAAGTTAGGTATTCTAGAGCTTGGCTCTATTCCCTCTGCCGAATCTTCTAAATAATTCTTTAGCTTATTCTGAAACTCTGGTTCACCATTCCAGCGATTGCCTATAATCTTATCAAAAGACTCATTAATAACATCTTGACTCATTGGATTAAAGCTAGACTCAAGCATATTAAGCATAACTTGTTTAGGTAGCCTTTGTGTATCAAAGAAGTGGTCATTACCATATACGCCATATGAACCTTTAACATCTTCAGGGCTTATTTCATAAGTTTTTGCTTGTATATCAAGCTCCCCATCCTTAATAAAATAATCACCTATTTCACGTGTACCACGCTGCTTAACAGCAGTTTCTTGCATAATCATATGAAGCCCTTGAGATTCCATCATTTTACTTAATTCTGGGCCTGCTCCATGCATCATATACTTACCAAGTAATGTTCCATGCTCTCTATCGGGAGAGATGATGAATGACTTATTCTGGCCAGATTTAGGAACCCCAAAGTCTTTATTAATTACATTAAGTAAATTATCAGGAACTATAATAGCGCCATCAACATTTTCTGGATTCTCTATGTTATCTAATGAATTTTTAGCAAAAGTAAAATCTTTATCATAATCTGGATGCTTTTTATCCATCTTATTTCTGATATGCTCAGGTAAGTCATTAACCATAATAGTGTTATACTTACCGTTCTTATTTAATAGAGACTGTCCAGCATCATTAATGTAATTAGACTTGATAAATTCAGCATCAGCAGGATATGAATTTGTAAACCATATTTGAGCACGTTTATTAAATCCAGCAGAGCCTTTTACGAATTGAGCATCAGACTTAAGAAACTTAGGAATGTCATAAATTGTTTGTCCATTCATACTTAAATCATAGAGTATATTAGATATCAAGGCTTTGTCATGCTGACTACGAGTCATGCCATCTTGAGCAGACTGCTTCCTTGAAAGAGTCAAGTCCTCTTTAGTGAACAACCCTTGCTTTGAAAGCTGATTAAAAAATAATTGAGTATTTTTCTGAACAGTTTCACTGGCTTGAGGGTGATATTTAATAAAATAAAGCCTGTCTTTATCGCTAGCCCCACCAAATATATACATACCTTCTTTGTCAGCTTTTTCCGCAACATTTTTTATAAAAGTTCGGTACTCTGCAGGGTCTGCTTGTTGCCTAAATCTAGATAATTCCATATCCACATTAAAGCCACGGTCTTTATTAAATCGCGTTACATGGTCCAGGGTGAACATAAAAGGCTCTTTAACCTCAAGACCTGCAGCTTCTGCAGCATTCTTATAGGTTGATTCTATATATTTTTCAGGTTCTAATTGGTTCTTACGAGTCCCTCCTCTAGAGACCTGATTATTGCCAGGGATTTTATAATATGTAATTCCATCAGACGCTAAATGGTAAACAGGGGCACCTAAATTATATCTTGATATAGCCTGTCTAATATCCCCTCTAGCTTGCTCAGGTAATTTAAAGTCTGTTTTATCAAACTGACTATCTTTATCGTTAATATAATCTTCTATATCCTTAGTTGCATCTTCTGAGCGATTTTTCTTAGAGCCTCGTTCTGCATGCTTCTTATAGATAATATCATCAATGGCTTGGGATATTTCTATTTTCTTAATATGCTGGTTGTAAGATGTTTCAATTCCAGCCCTAGCTCCCCAAAACTCTTCAAAATATTTATCAGATAAATATATCGATGTCTTATAAATTTCTTTATCTGTTATTTCAGTATCAAAATCTAATTTTTCTGCAATAACCTCATTGGTCTTAGCTTCTTCTTGTATTGCCTCTTCTATAAAAGTTTTAGTAGTCTGGCTTTCAATTAACTCTAAAGCTTTATTAGTCTTATCAAGGGTGCTCTCTAACCCCTTAACTTGAGCTATAATATCATCGGTCTGCTCTACTTGAGATAAATCTTTTAATACTTTCTGGATACCTTCTTTTTGAGCATTTAATTGCTGAGTTTCCTTAATTAAGTCTGCTTGAACCCTTCTAGTTCTTCTAGCCACCTCACCTGCAATAGGGTTTTTCTTATAATGACTAGATAGCCATGTATCAATAGACTGCCTTATAGCCCGCGACTGAGTAGCTCTATCTCCACCTAAAAGGGCTATAGAATCAGAAGGTTTTTTGGGAGATGCATTGTCGGCTAACGGTACAAAACGTCTACTAAGCTTATTCCACTCATGCCATCTATTGGTGGATGAATCCAAGACAAATAAATCTTTTCCTAAATCCTTAGCCATTTGAGCTGGCCATTTCTGGATACTATCTGTAACGATTTTATTGCCAGTATCACCACGTAGTTCAGTAACCAAATATACTTCTTTAGCATTTTTAACAGCCCAATAATTCTTAGAGATTAAAGTACGCTTATAAGGGTCTATATTGGCTAATGGCAATGGAATTGTCTTTGTGGTACCATCTGGCTGCTCAACAACCTCAGATAGGCTTTTAGAAGCTTTAGATATATGCTTATTAGCTTCTTGTATTTGGTCTTCGCTTAAAGGTCTATCAAGCCCTGCACGAATCTCTTTAGGTGGTCTTCGAGGTACATAATTAAATGATGGTAAGCCATATTTCCCTGCAATATTAGAGAGGACAGCGTCACCCTTAGTACCTGTAGTTGCTATATAGTTATCCTTTTTAAGGGCACTTTCTGTAACAGTAACAACTTTTCTGCCAGCAACATATTCACCTTTATCAACAAAACCTTCAGGAGTTTTTTCGATAGGGGTAACTTGAACATCCTTTAAGCCTGCCTCTTTCTTTAACTGGTCTTTATAATTTCCTGTTAAATTATCATAAGGGTCTCCAAAATCAGGCATTGCTTGTAAATCTTTCAAAGCCTCCCTAACTTCGATAGGTTCATCCCTTACTTTTGAATGAGCCTGTAAGTCTTTCCCAGTTTGTTTTGCCCATTCATTGTATTCTTTTCTTTGAGATTCAGTGCCAGATTTCTGAGAATCTATTTCATTAGCAAGTTTTTGAGCTCGAGTCTTATACCATGTCCCTGCATGCCCACCAAAATAAGCACCTAAAAGATACTCATATACTAACTCTGGGTTAGTAGCGCCATGACCGGCTGCCATATTCCCTTGCACTAAAGAGCCTGATATAGCCTTTAGGGCAGTACTACCTTGAGCTGCTGTTTTAGGATTATCAAATAATTTTTTGAGTGATGCATGGCTCATTGGGCCTATAGTTTCACCTATAACTCCAAATGCAGCTCCAGCTGTAGCACCACCTTTAAACGCCTCCCAAGTGCTATTAATATTACCTTGAATAATATCAGGCAGAGTTCCTGCTGCTGATGCTACTCCAAGATGAAATGATTGACGAGCGATACTTCTAGCAGGCCCACCTAATAATAGTTTTTTTGCGCCAGTTAGCGTGCTAATTTTCTCTGCATTAACTAAATTTAATCCAACATTAGCGGCTTTATCAGCTACCTTAGTAGCCTTGTCTGCAATAATCATTGAGGGAGAGATTTTATTACCTTGCTTTGCAATGTATCCTGCAGCTTTTGCAAGCCCTCTGCTTCTGCTCGCTCCCGCCAAAGCCCTTAATGGAGCAGACATTATTGATGGAGCAAAACCAATCAGATGCCCTATGTTTTTTGCTATAGCTTCAGATTGCGATTTTGGAGGCTCATGAGACGCAAAAAGATTAAGCGTTAGAGCGTCAACAATGCCCGCTCCAGCAGCCTTAATCCCCTTGATAATACTACCTTCACCTTCATAGAAAGGGACGTTGTAATATGCTGAGTGCTGCTCTATCTTTTGCTTATTTTCAGGGGAAAGCAGATGTCCTCTGCCTTCATATAGTGTGGTAAACTGTTTTAACTGCTCTTTAGTCCAAAGAGGTTGAAATTGTTGTTCTGCCATGTGGTAAAATTACCCCTTAATTAGTTACTAGACAAGTTTTCCCACTCTTTATATAATTCCTGAATAGCATAGCCTGCAGCGAGTAAATCAGTTACAATAAGTCCTGCTTGCCAGTATGGATTTGCGCCAACTCCAGTGCTTGCAGAAGCAACATGTTTAGCAGCGGCTTTTTTACCAACCTTAGCCATGACATCTGGCACCCTTTTCTTTAAGAACTGGGCAAACTCTCCATCTAATAAATTTTTCCCAGCCTTTGTAACAAGCCAGGCTGTACCTGCTGATTGTGCTGCTGGAATAGACATACCAGTTTTCTCATCTATAGCTCTGCCAATTTCTGGAGCGAACCACGGAGCCATTTTTTTTAAGCCCTTTAAGACCTTAGCCGTCATTTTAGGTTTTTTAATGCCTTTTAATGCTTGTTCAGTAGCGCCTAAAGCTGATTTGCCAGCAAATAGACCAGCTCCAGCAATTCCAGCCCCTCCAAGCCCAGTCAATACTGGATGCTTCTGAAACCAACTTGCATCCTTACCGAAATCTGCAGGAGTTAATCCTGTACCTTCCATCGCTTTGGCTTCACCAAAAGACCCATACAACTTGGCATATAGCTCGTCAGCATTAAGAGACTTTAAATAGGCCTTTCTATCTTGGGCTAATTTATAATTATCAAATGGATTCATATTAGCGTATTTATTTTTATTTTGCTCATCCCAAGTTCTAATCCTTAGGTTAAGTTCAGATGCATCCTTTACCAGTTGCTTGGATTTCTGATTGCTTAGAGCTTCGCCAACTTGAATAGCATCACCCGCTAATCCATATTTCTCATCCATATCCGTCAAGTATTCTTGTAGCACATCATCAGAGTTTACATCAGAGCTCTTATATATACCATCTTCCCATCCGCTTTTATTAAATTTCATCATTGCATTATTAAGTAAATGCTGGCTACCGATAATTTTATGCTCTTTATCCTTAACTGATGCTATCTGAGCAAGTTGCATATTTTTCTGGTCTTGATAGCGCCTATCTTCAACCTTTCTGCGTTGTAGTGTATCTGCAAATTGAATTAAATCGTTTATTGTGTTACTCATCCTAATAAATTCTCCCACATAGAGTCTTGACTCTCTAGTTGTTTACGTTGTGATGCTATATCTAGCAAAGATTGATGGCTTTGTGCTTGCTGTCTATTGTAAGGGTCTATAATACCAGCATAATCCCCACCTCGTTGAGTATTAAGTCTTTCCATGCTGCGTTCAGCAAAGTTGCCTGTATCATCCATAATCTCTTGTTTACTTATTGTTTCTGCTCCTGTTAATAACCCTCTGCCACGCTTAATAATTTTACCTAGATTACTAGATGCATCCTCTAATGTCTCGCCAATATCTTCACCAAGTTCAGTTTGCTTACCTTGATATTCTTCATCTATATCAGAAAGGTCGTCTCTTAAAGCTACTGAGTTTTGAGTTATTTGATTTTGAATGGTATCAGCCTTCTTCGCTAAATCGGCTTTCATTTTATTTGCTTGTTTAGCTTGATTCCATGCACCATGTAACATACCAGCTACTTGAAGACCCATTGAAACTGGACCAAGGATTGATGATGCCCCTGACATTAAAGCGCCAGCTTTACCTAGTCCTGCCATACTAAGGCCCATACCTTTAGATACTGTTTTAAATCCAGGAGTAGCTACTTTAGCTATATGAGCTGTTGGGTCAAATGATGTTCTTCTAAAATTAGTCATTGTAAACTCTTCTTATGTAAGGTGATAAATTTGGATTCCCTTGATAATTAACTTCTGGAGCTTGAGAAATATTATTAGACGGTTTATAATTTAAACTTTTATTATTAGGCTTATTAAATCTTTGATTGTATAAACTCATTAAGCTTATCATGGGATTATCAGCCATGCTTATTGATGAAGCATCTCCAAACTCTAAAGGATTTTTTGGCATATAGGCATTACTCCAGT
>TARA_R110002020_G_scaffold88883_2_pt1 | contig 11873 bp, 9 predicted proteins | sample TARA_R110002020 | Tara Oceans TARA_R110002020 (sample SAMEA4396489) | marine metagenome | biome: Westerlies Biome; feature: [MES] marine water layer (ENVO:01000295) within the mesopelagic zone...; material: water (ENVO:00002006), including particulate matter (ENVO:01000060) such...
CAATCAGATCATCGCGCAGATCGAGGCGGGGACGCCGCCCTGGCGCAAGCCTTGGACCGGCGGCGGGGCATCGGTTAGCTTGCCGGAACGGTTCAATGGTGAAGCCTATCGGGGGATCAATATTCTGATGCTTTGGGCCACGGCAATGGCCAAGGATTACAGCTCAGCCCGCTGGATGACGTTCAATCAGGCCAAGAAGCTTGGGGGCCATGTCCGCAAGGGTGAGAAATCCGCAACCGTGGTGAAATACGGCACTGTTGAGCGCGAGGATGAGAACGGTGAGGAACGCCAGATTCCCTATGCCAAGGCCTACCGCGTGTTTAACGCGGATCAGATCGAAGGTTTACCCGCTGAATTCTACATCCTGCCCGATCCGCCGCGCGATCTTGGCACCGTGGCCGACCCCGAGCTGGAGGCGTTCTTTGCCGCGAGTGGCGCGCAGATCGATAGCACCGAGGAGCCGCGCGCCTATTACAACATCAAGACGGACCGCATCCACATGCCGCCGATTGGCACGTTTCACAGGGCCGCAGGGTATTACGGCACCTTGGCGCATGAACTGACCCACTGGACGGGGGCGACAAAGCGGCTGGACCGACTGGGCCGGTTCAATGATCGCAAGGCCTACGCGTTCGAGGAATTGGTCGCGGAGATTGGCAACTGCATGCTTTGCGCACAGATCGGGGTGGAACCTGAATTCGACCAGAGTGCCGCCTATGTCGAAGGATGGCTGGAGGCGATGAAAGAAGACAGCCGCGCGATATTCCGCGCCGCGTCGGAGGCACAGAAGGCCGTGGATTACATCATGGAGCGCAACGCGCAGACCGACCGGATGGCCGCTGAGTAATAGTTGCGCCGCCGAAATGATCGAGGCCCCCGTCAGCAGGCGGGGGTTTTTTGCGTTGTAGTTTGATCCAGGTGGTGGGCGGTTTCAGGGTGACCTGTCGGCGGGCAACCTGAAGGCTGCCCGCCGACAGGCCCGGCGCTTCGCGCGGACGCACCTCTAAAAGAGGTGCCAAAGCGGCGTTCGTTTTGACTGGTCGCTGAATCTGCTCTCTATGGTTGTGGGCGGTGGTACTAGACGTAAATATGAAATCACTTCAAAATCAGAGTATTGACACACAGGGTGCGCGTGAAATTCAATCCGGACTAGGTGCGCAGAGTTTTGAGGTGTTCTACTTGGACGACAAAGATCAGGAAATTTCACAGGTATCCTTTTTTCTCGCCAAGCCGGAGAACACCTTCGACACGGTTTTGGATGCCGAAGCGAAGCCGGAAGAACATGACGAATTCTCCCAGCTTGAAATCGAAGTTGGAGAGGCCAGCTGCCGGTTTATTTACTTCGAAACAACTAGCCACAAGAAGAACCCAAAGTGGTTAGATTTTGTTAACACGCAAACTGAAGACAAATTCTCTTTCAACGCGGTTAGTAAGAACCCCAATGGTTTGCTGATGGTATCGGTAGATGATCGTGTGCTCCTAGCTGCATTTGGGCGATCATCCGCAAGCCTATTGGACAAGAAAAGGCTGGAAAATGATTTTGGGATTCGCACGGCGATGAACATGTGCGGAAACGAAGAAATTCGGCAGACCAAGAGTCAGAGCAATACGATCACGACGACACAAATCGACCGCCAAGTCAGTAGGCCCTCCGACTCGTTTGTATTCGGCCTGAGCGAAGCGGAGGACCTGAAATACATTTCCGCTCACATGAAGGGCAACAACCTTATAACGCTACAGGGGAAAGACCGGCTGACCATCAAGGTTCTTGGCAAGGACAAGTTGACTTGGGAAAAACTTATCGACCAGTGTAAGGATTTTCTGATTGCTTATGCGAAGGAGGACTTCAAGGGGCTGTTCCCAAATTACAAGAACTTCACTCCTGCGACAGAAGAAGAGGCCACACAGCTCGACATGAAGCTGGTAGATGCGATTAAGAACAAGGCGCTCGACAAACTTCAGCTCTGCATTCCTGAGTTCATCTCCGACGATGATTTTAGCTTCTCCTATTCAAACAAGAAGACGCAAGAAAATCTAATTTACTCTCACCTTGATGTTGCTCAGCTATATGAGCACATAGACTTGGGAAAAGTAGATGCTAAATACCTGAAAAACAAAGTAATTTATGCGTATTCCCTCGAAGAGGATCGTGTCCTACCTTACAGGAAATGGTCGATTTATGACTGTCTCCTTTTCGAAGCGGAAATCGAGGATGCTTGTTTTATCCTGGCAGATGGAAATTGGGCGCGCGTCGAGGATGACTTCTACGAGGCGATAATTGAGTTTGCGCAGAATAAGGTAAAGGTCGAAGACTGTTTTGATAACTGTAAGAACATCCCGATCAACGATGATGCGGATATGAAAAATAAGGAGGAGATTTTTAACAACAAGGCCTGCGAGGCTAATCCAGGCTGGGTGAAGTTTGACAGGGCCAAGCTCCAGATAGGCACAGGAAGAAAAGACAAAGAATTCTGTGATATCTTGGCAAAGTTTGAAGACGGCGTTGTGGATATTGTCCACTGCAAGCCTTTGAAAGACGCATCGTCCATGAACTACCTGTTCTCTCAAGCTAAATTCTATGGGGATGCGTTTCTACAAGACCAGATTTTCCTAGGGGATATCAGAAGTCATATTGATGCCTCTACGTGCGCGGAAAAACAAGCCTATCTAGATCATATCAAGGAGGAAATCGAGGCCATTCATGGGCATGATTACCGCGTTCGTCTTTGGCTACTCTATGATTGGAAAGAAGACGTTCCAACCATTGAAGGAATACCCCTTATTGCGAAGTACGAGATGATGCTCATGCATGATCACATGCGCCGCGTTTGCAAGTTTCGAGATATCATCGTCAGCTTTGTCCCAGTTAAGAAGGTTGCCTACAAACTAAGCAAGAAACCTAAAGCGGCCTGAGGTGGCTGCCTCTGGGTCTCCCCATGATCCCTGAACTAGGTTGAAGCCGCGCCAAAAACGGCCGTTTTTGTCCTTCTGCCCTGCCCCACGGCACATCAATTTGTTGATAAGGACAAAAACCCCGGCCAAAACCTTTGGGGTTTTGGGACGTTTATGGCACTATCATCGCCATGATTATCGGATACGCCCGCGTCAGCACAGACGACCAGAAGCTCGAAGCCCAAACCGATGCCTTGACGGAGGCCGGAGCCGAGCGCGTGTTCGCGGACAAGATTACCGGTTCGGCCAGGTCGCGGCCCCAGCTCGACCAGATGCTCGACCATCTACGCGCGGGCGACGTGGTGGTGGTCACGAAGTACGACCGGCTTGCGCGGTCGCTGCGAGACCTTCTCGACATCGTGGAAGTCATCGCGGAGCGTGGTTCGGGGTTCCGGTCCCTGGCCGAGGATATCGACACGACGACCCCGGCAGGTCGTCTCGTGTTCCACGTGTTCGCGTCCATCGCCCAGTTCGAACGCGAGCGGATATCGGAGCGAACCAAGGAGGGGCTACAGGCCGCCCGGAAGCGTGGCCGCGTCGGGGGCCGTCCCCCTGCCCTATCGACAGCGCAGCGCGACGAGGTGCGCCGTATGCGGGACGTTGAACACCGGCCCCTGGCCGAGATTGCTCGCCTTTTTAAGGTCAGTACGAAGACAGTCAGACGGGCTTAACCGTACACTTGAATCCCCATTTCTTCTCCGACCCTCAGATACTTCGATATGATGGCGCGGAGCTCGGGGTCCAATAGACGTTCCTGTGCTGCTGCGGCAGCGAGCATTGCGTCTTCAAACAACTGAGACTTCCCAGTGTATCGGTACCAGTCGACTCCAGTCTCCAGGTAAACACGATACATATTTTTGTCGTCCGGGAAACGCTCAAGGCATTTCAAAGCAAGAGCTGAAGCCTCGCTGACAAGCGCAGCTCGGTCTTCATTCTGAATGCCATCCGTGTGCTTGGCTATGCCAAGTTTAAGGCGAATCTTATACCTTAGAACCGGACCATCTGTACTCAACTCTCTCTCAAATATTCTTATTTCGCCCTCAGCAACGTCAAATTTTCCGAGGACAATTAGGTTATGGATAAGGCGATGGCGCGGAACTCGAAGATTGGGTGCATTCGAAATCATGCGCCTCAACAGAATGTTTTGGCGATGTCTGTCAGTAATTCTCGTTATCCCTGTTTCCAGGTCGCACATATCGTTTATTGATTGAGCCTCGAAACGATAGGCAGGGTTGATCGTGGTGACAACTCTGTCAAACAGGTCATAAAGATCGTCTTGATCTGAGTACTTATAGCTTGAGAGAATGCTTGCTATCAGAGGGTGCCGGACACGCCAGCCATAAATGCCATCGCGTTCGCTGACGGTGTACTCTTCGATGATGCCGTCAAGATCGTCGATCACACGTGAGACATGGTCCGCCTCCAACCCAGTCAACCGTCGAACAAGTTCTCGGTGAACTTTCGCGCCAATTGCCTGCATGCCAGCTACGACACGATAGATGTCCTGTAGGTCTACATGCAGCGATGCAAACTCTTCGAGGATAATAGTGTCGATGCCCTGGAAGCCGAAAATATTCTTCATGCAAACAAACATGTCTGCATCACACCGCTCCTTGAGACGTTCCAGCCGTTGCGGGCGGCTGAAACCAAGGAATGTGTCTTCCACAAGCTCACGGACGTCGATGCTTGAATCTAGAAGATCGAGCAATCCGTTAATCTCCGTCACCGAAAGTCGGGAAAGCTCGTATTCTTCACGGTTCTTAAACAGCTCTGCACTCTTGAGCCTCGGATTCCAATGTGGGCGAGATGACACAAGGATGAGGCGGAGCGCCCAAGTATCTTTCGCAGATAACAGCTCAATTAGTCGGTTCAGCTCCCGCAAAAACAGGTGAGAGTCATCAACGAACAGAACGCCGGTCTTCTTCCTCTTAATAAGCTCATCGTTGACCTTCGACCATTGCTCCGGCTCGAACGAAAAATCTGTTTTGTGCTCCCAACACTCAACATCGCGAGCGGTGAGTCGAGATAGCGCCATTCGAACGGCAGTCGTTTTCCCTACACCGGCCACACCCAGCACAACAGAGATCGGCAATCTCTCAGTGTCAGTGTGCTGCGCTTCTATTAAATCTGAAACTTCACGGCCAAACGACCAGCCGCGCGCAATGTCGGCGTAACTGGCAGCTCGACCGCTGAACATCCTTTCAAGTTGGCCGGACTGATTTGTAATTTCCGTCGACACAGTTGCGGTGGCAGGTTCCAGGAGCGGGGCAGCGCTGAGTACGTCGGTCGTAACCGACATCACAAGCTGCTCTGCTGGCGATGCTTTGAGAAGCGAAATAAAGAGCTCGTCAATACCGCCGAAGCAGACCGTTAGTCCGCGAGCCTCGAACACGGTTGCCAAGTCATCATTCGTTTGAAAAACAAAAAGAAAAATCTTTCCTGGTGCTCCTGAAGTGCTTTTGATCCTTTGCGCTTCATCCACGAGGGATCGCAGGTCCGGGTCCACAAGGGACTGACCTACAATCAGGACAGACTTGGAGAAAAGCATATCCTTCAAGCGAGAGTAGAGGGCCTCTCTGTACCCAGTAACTTGGTCGTAGTCGGTGCTTGTAATTATGAGCCGCGAGTTATGACCATCGCAAACATCTTTCTCGATAGTTCCATGAAATTTAAAAAGCTCCTGTTCGCCTGTAACGCCCTCGCCGTGAAAATCGTGATTGGACGAATAAACCCTTAAAGGCTTGCCATGTTTCTTGAACGATTTTTCAACCAAATCATCGTAATTGGTTGAAAATATACTAGCCCACTCAAAGAGTGGCAGCGACATCAGGCCGCCCGTGGGTTGCAGGCTTTGGATACGTTTGCGGATTGCGCGGACTAGCTGATACCGCTCCCGTCTTGCTTCGATGATTGTTGAAAGGTCTGCGAGACCAAAGCTTTGGTAGCTGTCAATTCCAAACTCTTGCCCGAGCTGATCCCTTAGCTCGTTTCCCGTGGGTGCGCCGGATGGAATTGACGCACCTGCACCAAGCACCAGTGCTGTTTTTTCTGGTTCGATTTGTCGGGCTAATATTTCGATATTAATTGGCATTTTACCTACCTGGCAGCCACGCCTGCGATATGGCCTGCAAACTCAGTGACGAACGATCGAAGTGAAGTAAGACTGCTGATATGGCGATATGCGCCATCTGCCGATGCTTCGCGTGGTGAAGCTAGAAATGTTGCGCTTGTGTAGAGCCCTTCTTGTACCAAGCGCTTGCAGAGTACGTCGTACCTTTGCGCGTATGATGCACCTCGGAATGCAGCATCCACTGGGAAATGCGGCTGCTTGTCAGAAACCGGAGCGTTCGACTTTGGGCAGTCCTCGAGCAGCATAATCCAAGCCAAAAATGGGCGCGGTGCATCTTCACCAAAGGCCCCTTCCCTGTAAGCCGTCCAGAGGTCGTGGGCGGTGCCAATCGCCTCTTCACAGCGATTGTTGAAGTTGTTGCCGAATGAGGGGCCAACTTGGGACTTGAATTCGAGCGCAGCGACGAGCTGGCCGCGATGCATCACCAGCATGTCCCAGAGCTTTGTCGGACGGTAGAAGCCCGGCAGAGTCAGAGCGCGTTGCTGCACGCAAATTTGCGCGTCCTTTAGACCGTTGGCCTCGATGAGGCTTTGGGCGATGACTAGGAAGCCGTCCATGTTCTTGCCAGCAGTTACAGCACCACGAGCGCCTGCATCGACGTTACCGGCTTCCACTTGCCGCGCTAGCGCGGCTTCACGGTTTCCCCAGAAAAGTTTGACCGCCTCACGCGCTTGCTCTTCATAATTCGCAAGATCGAGGGTCATGCCCTTGCCCCTCCCTCTATGAGTTTCATGTCAGCCGCCGACAATCCGTAGAGCGCAGCCACGGCGGCGTTGCGTTCCTTAGGATTGTCAGTGTCTGCCAAAGTTCTAAGCTTTGCCCGCAGCTCTTCGCTGACTGTATCCCAAGATGGGAGGCAGATGCGGCGCAGGTACTGCGCTTGGAAGCGCAGGAAACCGCCGCGCATCTTGGTCGAATAGAGCGAAACGAATAGCCGTGCGATACCGGATTTCATAACTGTTTGCAGGGCGCGAACGTCCCATGCGCTCGAGGTAATGAAGTATAGATTATGGTGCGGGTAAAGCCGGCCCGGCTCATATACGATGGCGGCATCCCCTTTGATATCAGGGATCAGCAGCTTTTCCTGAGCAGTAATCGCGGGATGAATCCGGTCGATTGTCCGATACCAGTTTGCCGGAGCTTTGGTCGCCACATGGCGACCAGCTATCACGTCGCGCCGCTCTTCGAGATATCGCGCCAACCGTGGATAGTCCTCGAGACGGACGAGCTTGCCATCCTCATTGAACGGGTTGATGACCCCCCTGCCCTGCCATTGCACTTTACCCGTCAGAATGTCCTTGGTCGTCACCAGGGGCAGCTTACGTGAGAGCTCCACATCGAGCGTTTCGAAGTCTCCGATAAAAGCTTTGTCCGCGCCTGTCGCAACACCGATGCCTACCTTGCATCCGACCGCTTCCAGCCTTGGAAAACTAGCCTCGAGGCGGCGCACAAGAGCTAGCTCTTCGAACCCGCTCAAAACCCAGGGTTCTGAACCTGCGGCCACATCTCGAATTTCACGAACGATGCTATTTTTGCTCAGCTCTTGCGCTGTCAGATCGCGGCTCAGCGAACGCAGAGCGTCCTTGTCGATGTCAGGCCTTGCGAACACGCGCGTCCGGTTCTCTTTCGACCGCTCAATGACTGTGATCGCCGGATAAGCGGTCACTGCGCTATGAAAGGCGGGCGTGTCCACCATGTCCACATAGATGGACAGCGAATAGTCCCGGCTGACCATATCGCGCAGTTTCCGACCGTAGCGATTTTTCATCCAACGATCAGCGCAGATAAAACTGAGCCGCCCGCCCTGCTCGAGCGCGCTTAGAGACTTTTCGATGAACGGTATGTAGATATCTGCACGGTCGAAGATCGTTTCATAGCGCTGCCGATATTCAGCCATTAGAATGTTCGGTATGATCTCTTGCCGAATGTACGGTGGATTGCCGACGACATGCGTGAAGTCGTGGTCAAAATCAGAGAGCAGGAAATCGCCTTGGATGAGCCAGGCGGCGACCAACTCTTCGATCTCAGAAATGGAAAACCCAAATTCTTGAAGCTTTGCCGCAATGCTCGAGCGATGTTTCACGTAGGTTTCGCGATGTAGCTCGACAGCACGGAGCGCAGGTTTGAGACGAGTGACCGTTAAACCGCCAGGTTCCCGCTGCGCAGCGGTCAGTAGTCGGTCGAGGATAGGGTGAATGAAATCGCCATCCCCGAAGGAGGGTTCGAGGATGCGATACGTCGTGAGCGGCTTGTCAGCCTCGTAGCCCACCAAATCGAGGATGAAATCCACTACCTCGCGTTTTGTATAAATGGCACCCCGCTCTTCGAGGCCAGAAGCACTCGCCAGCCGGTCAACCGCTTCCGTTACAGGGCAGAAACCATCAAACTGTGGCTGTATAGAAAGAGGTGTATTCATGCGGCCTGCATCTTGAGTCGAACAATGGGAGAACGTCTGAGCATTCATAGCACCATTAGAGCATGACTTCCTAGTAAAACGCAAAATGTAGAGACGACTTATCCCATACCAATTTCCAAGGCTCATAACTTTAACTTTATCTCTAACATTGACATTATAGTTAAATATAAAGATAATGTTGACGTTATAGCTCGAAGCAGGCAAGCTCTTCCCATGTATGTAATCACCTTCGCAAACCCGAAAGGCGGCTCGGGGAAAACAACGTCCGCAATGCTCTTGGCCGAACAGATCGCCGTCTCCGGCGGTCGTGTCGCCATCCTTGACCTGGATCCGAACGCGAACATCCTCGCTTGGGCACAGGCCCGCGAATCGGAGGGCAGGGACGTTCCTTTCTCTGTTCATGCCCGCCCGCAGGCCGAGGAAACGGTCGAGCTCATCGACAACTTATCCGACCAAGCCGACTACCTCATCATCGACCTTGAAGGATCGAAGGACCAAATAGTTACCTTCGCCCTATCCCGAACTGACTTGTGCATCATCCCACTTGATGGTTCGCCCATGGAGGCACGACAAGCGGCACAAGCGGTCAGGCTCGTGCAAACCACGTCGAACATGATACGTGCTAAAATCGACTATGCTCTTCTGTTCACCCGTACCAATGCTGCGTTCCAGACCACGGATGAACGCGATGTGCGGCAGGAAATGGAACTCAACAACATTCCGACCCTGCCGGTTCGGATTGCCAAGCGAGCTCCATACACGCGCATCTTCCGCGACGGTGTGCTCTTGTCAGAACTCCCGGACATCGTGACGCAAGAAATGCAGGGTAAAACCGCGTCTGTCTCTGACAAAGCCATGAAGCAGGTGGTCGGAGCCATCGAGAATGCCCGCGACTACGCGCAGACCGTCATAGCAACCCTTACGAAGGAGCAGGCGGCATGAGCGGAAAATACGGATTCTCAGGCGGAATCGACCTACCCAAGACGACACCAGCCCCTAAACCGCGGCCAAAGGTTGACGGCAGCTCGTTAAGCCAGGCCGTCAAGGCCGGTGCTGATCTTGGCTTCGTCAGCAGGGAGCCCACGACACGCCTTAAACCTGGTCCAAAACGCAAAGAGCCGCAGGACAAGGTTTCAATTCCTGGTCCAAAACGGATCGTGGATGACTTCCGGGCCTTTTGCTCTTCACGCAATCTTACCCTATGGCAGGGTTTGGAGCTGTTGCTCGAAGAACAGAAGGGCAGGGGCAGCTAAGGCTTGCCGCGCTTCTCAAAGACTTTGCGGCAGAACCCAAGAAACGCCCTATCCGGGTTGGCCGGAGCATCGAGGCCACCATCGGCCATCCATTCACGCCATTCTTGCTCTAGCGTGTAGATATCCCATCCTGGCGCAACTTTCCGAGCTTCTTGATACACGTCAGGGCTCAAACGGATTGCCCCAGATGGTGCCGACACGGCTGGCGGCTTTTCTGCGTGACGGTTCACAAATATGACCATGTTGCCGTCTAGCCGCACCGCATAATCTGGCATGTGATTGTGCGCTTCATCTTGAGAGACTATGTTGCCAACAAGGCGCTTAAACTCGCGCGAGGTTGAGGCCGAGCCACACTTGTCTTGCAGAGCCGAAAGACTGATTTTCCATTCCTTCTTCGAGCCACAGTGTTTGCGGGCAATCTCATAAATGCGCCGCTCTAAGGGCTTGCGCAGTCGGAAATAATTGCGGTGGAGTGTAAGCACCTCATGCGCTTGAATCGCGTTGAACACCCAATCCGATAGTTGCACTTCGATTTCCTGCATCCGACCATCACGGGTTTCACGCACGATACGAGCACGGTCGATGATGCTGAAAATATCCAATTGCTCCACATCGCCGGTCACGATGTTCGTCTCAATCTGTGTCCCTTGAAGCCGGGCGAGGGCGCTTCGAAGGCCGCTATAACCGCGCCCGTCCGATGGCCGGTTCGTTGCTTTCAGAAGATCGAACGCCTTCAAGCGAACAATCTTCGAAACCTTCTGACCCTTGTTGATAGCTGCCATGATTTGGCTGATGCAGTAGATGAGCACGTCGCGGTCGTGTATCGTTGCGAGACCGTCCGAGGAAGGTTTCACTTCGAGGTAGTTGCGCCCTGTTCCATCTTCGTACCTTCGCACTCGATGGTCTGGTTTTGTCGAAAGCGAAAAGATGGGATGCGCCATTGAGGCCATGTCACCCTTGGGGGCAGCGTCAAAGATATCGCATACAAAAAAATCTCCTTGTTCCTGCCTATCTGGCAGCAAGGGAGACCGGTCGCCATCTTTCGTGATTTCACACACCATGACTTATGTTTCGTGATTTCACACACGCGGTCAAGCTCTTTCGTGATTTCACACACACCAAGCCACTTTCGTGTCTTTACACACGATCTTTCGTGTCTTTACACACAGGCTATCGTGACTCTGCACACGGGCCGATATTGAAAGCGTAATAGATTCAACGAAGTACAGGCACTTATCAACAGCGTAACACATTATATAACACATATTTAACACTATGAAATTGCACGTCATTTCCGTTGTAGATTCTAACACGAAGCCTCTCAGGCAGGACTGATCATCGCCACCAAATGACCAGTCACCTCTGATAGAAAACGCAGGCATCGACACCCGAGGTTGTCCTGGTCCAAGATGCCCCGAGGACAGCGCATGTGGACGCGTTGCTAGCCAAGAAACGAGGAAGCGTCACCGTCAGCACCAGGGCCAGAACCAATGCACCCAGACCTAACCATGGCAGGCGGCTTTTGAGACGATCCGCTTTCTGTTCCCGTTCGAACACCGCTCGATAGGCTGTGGACCTGTCATCTTCCGATTTGGCCAAGGCTCCGATGGTCTTGTCCGTCTGGACGCCAAGGCGTCTGACAATCTCTGTCATTGCGTCTGCGGTTGCGCCCAGGTGGCTGTCGAGGGTCTGACCCAGAAGATCCCCGTATTTTTTCGGATTGGTCTGGTCCCGTGCGGCGAAGGCAGCGATCCGCGCTTCTGTCGCGACCTTGATCTGCTTGTCCGCCACGGCGGTCAGATCGTCGATCCTGTCGGACATGCTGGCGACGGCTGTGGCCATGAGATCGAGCGTTTCGCGCAGATCATCATCAGAGAGGGCAGGGAGGTCGGGTTGATCTGGCATCGTGAGGCGTCCTTGGGTTTATTGATCCTGCGGGACGAACAGCCCCTTGAACTCGGGATCGGTGTAGTAGCGCAGCTTTTGCGCCACGGCGGTGGCTTGCCCCTGCACGCGCAAGAGCTGGTTTTCCGGGCGAAGCTGCATGATTTCATCGGGGGTGAGCAGATCGCGGCCCGTGAGGTTGTTGCTGAAGCTGGGGCCGTCACCGGGCTTGAAGCTG
>TARA_R110002020_G_scaffold181972_1_pt1 | contig 11865 bp, 1 predicted proteins | sample TARA_R110002020 | Tara Oceans TARA_R110002020 (sample SAMEA4396489) | marine metagenome | biome: Westerlies Biome; feature: [MES] marine water layer (ENVO:01000295) within the mesopelagic zone...; material: water (ENVO:00002006), including particulate matter (ENVO:01000060) such...
ATCAAGACCTTCATCTGTTCCCCAATATTTATATAGACTAATAGATGCTGTTTGGTCTGGATTAAAAATTATAGAAGCAGACATAGAAGAACTTGGTATATCTATACTAGAACTATGTGGATTTATCCAAGAAATAGATTCTGAAACACTACTACTTGGAATATCAATTGTGTCAAAATTATAATAAGGATTATAAGATATTGATTCTGATATATTAGCGTGTTGTTTCTTTAAAACATTCGCTGTAGTTTTTCCTATTTGACCACTATCAAATCCAGAAACCGTCATATAATCAGTTGATAAAGAAGAATTTATAGTTTTATTTCCTACATTACCCTTCCAACTTGATGTTGCTTGAGTTAATACTAATTTTCCAATTGTATTTGGAGCAAAAGATACACTTTCACTCGCGTAAAAAGCACCATTTGATGCAGAAAAGAATTGGAAATCTGAAATAGCTATTCGTTTGTTATGTCCATTAGAATGAGCAATTGATCTTGATAACCTAGTTGCAATGTGCGCTTTACTTGTTGAACCAGATAACCCAACTCTTGGTGTGTTAGTAATATTAAATGAAGCAGTAGCATCTAAAATATAAGTTACAGATGTCCCATCAACAGATTCAATTTCTATTTCACCACCGGCAAGACTAGCAGTAACTGCTGTTAAAAATGTTATTGAACCTGTAGCATTTATAATGTTTGAGCTGCTATCTTCATAAATAATATAATCATCAAGTATATTATTAATATTTAAATTATATGAACCATCATAAGAAATAGAGTGTGATATACTATTACTTATCATACTTATATCATTAAAATTATGAGTTGGACTGTAACTTAAAGATTCAGAAATTGTTCCTGATATCATTGAAACACTAGCACTATATGGATTAACAAAACTAATAGATTCTGAAATTGTTCCTGATACAGCAAATAAACTAGCACTGTATGGATTAACAAAACTAATAGATTCTGAAATACTACTACTTGGTACATTCATAGTATCAAAATTGATAAATGGATTAAAAGTTATAGATTGTGATATAGAACTACTCACTATACTAACAGCATTAAAATTATGAGTTGGACTATATGATATAGATTCTGAAAGTGTTCCTGATATCATAGACAAACTAGAACTATATGGTTGTAAATATGACATTGATTCTGAAATACTACTAGTTGACACATTTATATTAGAAAAATTAATAAATGGATTAAAAGCCATAGAATGTGATATAGTTCCTGAAATCATTGAGATACTAGAACTATATGGATGTAAATATGACATTGATTCGGATATAGTTCCTGAAATCATTGAGATGCTAGAACTATATGGATACACTAAAGACATTGATTCAGATATAGTTCCTGAAATCATTGAGATACTAGAACTATATGGGTATACCCAAGACATTGACTCTGATATAGTTCCACTTATAACTGATATAGCATCTAAAGAAAAATCACCAGCAGCTGAACCACTACTTAATGAAACTTTTGTTGCCTTATTTTTTAATCTTTCTAAAATATGAGGTTTTAGTACTACACCAACTTCTCCAATTCTAGATCTTCCTGGTAATAAACTTTTAACAGCATTTAAAAGTATTGGACTCATTATGTTTTCTTGAGAAGTAACATAGGTATTGAAATCTACTTCAACACCATCTAAAATTCTATTTTTTAATATTTCTAAATCTTCATATTTAGATTCATAAATATCCGATGGTTTACCTATATACTTATCTAATTGTTTATCAGAAAGTTGATTTAATATATGTTCATCTACTGTATCAGTTGGGGATTTAGTAAACGATATTTTAGTTGAAGGCATTTCTCTTTTTTTAATGTTTTTATCATAAACAGATAAAAAACTAGGGGAATACGGATTTAAATCCATTTTCATTTGTCGTTTAGTATCTATTAAAATTTTATTATCATTTTTTGTTCCCCCAGCATTAGCTAATCCACGAGGAGATAATTGATAAGTAGTAATTACTTGTTTATTATAAAGTCTACCATCGTTTGTAAAATTAAAATCTTTATTATAATTTTTTTCAATTCGAGACCTACTTGAATCTTTTAAACTTTGTGGTGATGTACCTGAAGCATAATTTTCATTTAATCTATATCTCCAAATAAGATTGTCTTGTGAACCACTTATATCATTACCCACTATTGAAAATTTATTTAACACATGTTGTTTAAATATCGAAGCACTTAATGTACCAGACCAAACTCTAATATCAGCCATAGAACCACTAAATGTTTCTCCTACAACCAAATTACCAGAAACTGTAGATGCTAGCCCACTACCACTGATAAAATTAAGATTTGATATAGATCCGCTTGTTCCATCAGAAGAAGAATAAACAGTCATAGTAGCAGTTTTAAATACAGGTATAGCATCATCATCTTGTTTAGCAAGATATAATTTATATTGTTGTTGAAGATCAGATTCTGTACTACCTGTGAGTCTAGTTAAATAAGCATTCCAAATAGAACCACCTTTTAAATCATCCACATAATCTGTTGACATAGAAAATGCATTATTGCTTAAAGAACCAGAACCTTTTGTTTTATAATTTAATCTAAATTCTAATTTTCCTTTATTGTAACTACTTCCTGATTTGACAAGTCTTAAATCCCATAAACTTTGAGTTAAACTACCACTACTTTTTAACAAAGTTTGTGTATTTGGTGACTCTATAGCAGAAAATAAAAATTCTATACCATCTGGACCACTTGTTTTTGGATTAGACCACCAATCTAAATTTAGTTTATTTGTTCCCTGTTTTAAATTAAGAGAATATAATATTTTTGATTTTTCTATAAATGAAATATTACCAGACGAATTTTTTAATCCTGATTTAAATGTTGTTTCAGTGTTGTTTAAAATAACAGGATTATGTTCTTCATAAGAACCACCATATTCAGTTAATGGTAATGAATCAGGAACATATCCATAAATATTTAATAATGCTCTAACACTATTCATAGTTCCTTTTGATTTATAAATGTATATTAAATTATTTAATGTTTTTTTCCAAGTATTATGTGTTATATCTTTAACAGTGTTATTAGAACCTGTCATTGTACTAAAATACTCTGCTAAACTACTACTGAATGGATTAATTAATTCCCACCCCAAATTATCTGATAGTATCGGTAATAAATTAGATGGAACAACATCATAACCTTTATAATTTCTTTTATAAAATTTTGTATATCCATCAATATGATTTCTTGTTAAATCAAATTGTTCTCCCCACATACCCAAGAATTTTTTTAAATCATTAGAACTACTATCTATTTGAATATATTCAGGTAAATTATTTTTTAAACTGTGAATATTATTATTATCAAAAATTGATGCAGAATAATACATCTTATCATACCAATTTGTAAATGTTGTAGAACCTGTTGTATATACTTGTCCAAATGGTAATGTGCCAGTTGGATTAGTAGTAGTTACTTTAACATCTGTTATAAATGAAGATGTAACATTTCCAGAAGCTTGGCCTGACCCACTTAAATAACTTATTCTAAAAAGTTCTCCCATTGGTAATACTGAACCTGTAAATGATGTGTTTGTTCCAAATGCATCAGGAAATGTTTGATAACCTGTTCCAGCAATTATTCCTGGAATTGAACCTGTTATATTTGAATCAGATAATATTTCATAAGTATTACTTCCTGCAGCAGTATCAACACCCTCCGTACTATGTGGTGGATTTGCTGTTGCCGTTGGTCTCCAATAAGATTGTGAAACTTTAAAAACAAATGGCCTATATGCACTCATTGTAATAGCAGAAGTAACAACACTTTCAGAAGCAAATGCATCGTGAGGTAACGGTGGATTTTGTTGTTGATTTGTATTTTCTAAAAATAATGATGCATCGCCTACTGAAGATTTAATTCCCTCGTTTCCTTTTAAAAGAAATGATATATAAACTGAACCCGTATAGTTAAAAAATGGGGCTTTATGTGCAAAATATTGATTTTTAAATAAATCAACTTTGTCTCCTTCAGGAGAAGTTGTTCTATCATTTGAATGTTTGTATACAACACTAAATCCATCATGATTACTTAAAGATTGTCCCTCATTATTTGGGTCTCCAATATAAGCGGCTGTAGCTAAAGCATAATTTATTCCCACACCAGGCGCAGAAGAGGTAGATTCATTTTGACCATCATAATATAAAAATTTCTCATATGGTGTAAAATCTTTAACTATTTTAGTTATTTCATTAAATGCTGATTGTCTTCTTAATTCTTGATAAGGATAAGCAGCAGCAGAACCACTTTGAGAACCTGTACTATTATTGAACTCTAAAGATTTTGATATTTCCATAAGTTGGTTTTGAATCAATCCAACTTTATATTTAAAATTTTCTAATTTTTGAGCAGCTGAACCGAAGAATGTATGATTTTCAAATTCGTTAAAATTAACATTTAAATTTTTATTTTCGTCATCATTCAATAATAATATTTTATCATTAACATTAGAATCTAATGAAGAAGAACCTATTAACTCTTCATAATTTTGATAACCGTTATCATTTTCAGAAATATTATTATCAGTTAAAAAACTTGTATCTGGTGATAACCCAAAACCAGTTAAAGTAGTTTTTATATTACTGTAATAAATTATATTTTGTGTTTGAGTTATCATTACTTCTTTTTCAATTCCAACTTCATCCAATATTGCAATATTTGTTGGAAGCACTTCATTTAATCTTAAAATTAAAGTTGCTGGTGAATCAGGATAAGATATAGAATCAAATGTATAATTATTAATTGAAATATCAAATGATGAGCCTAATGTTAAAACAAAATCATAATTATAACATGTATTTTCTGGTGTATAATAACCATTTTGTAAATCATTTGATGGAAGTTCAGATACATCTGATTCGGACAAAGGTATACAATCCGGTTCAACAGAACCAATTTGTCTCATAAAGTGTGATACAAAACCCTCATCATCAAAGTTTATAATTTTTTCGTTTTCAACATTTGATGATTTTAATATAAGTCTTACTTCTTTTCTAGATGGTGATACTTCTTTAACAATATATTTTAATCCGTTTAATAAAAATTTATTTGGTATTGTATTTCTTAAAAAATCAAATTTTAAAATATAATCTCCACCCGGAACAAGATTTTTTTCTAATATTTCATTAGGTTTTATATATATGTTATAATTATTATTATTTTTTTTATAAATTTTTATTTGTGGTTCTTTAGAAATTTGTTGTACATCTATAGACTCGCTAGCATCACCTATATTTCCAAGATTTTTAATTAATTCACCTGTTGATTGTAATCTATTTGAATAAAAAGAATATAAAAATGTTTCTGTTCTTGCTGATAATACGGTCATTCTTATATAATCGCCATACTTTTCATCAAATCTATGGGTTGTTTCCTTATTTAAAATAAGGTCTAATTGTTTATCACTATAGTTATATTCAAAATCACTCATAAAGCTGAATCCTCATCATCTTTTTCTGGTAAGTCCATAGAAGTTTCTCTACTTAAAGGAACATTTTTATTTTGTTTCTTTATAGAGTAATCACCAATTAACATACCTTTATTGCCATTACCACTCGTATCTATAACAGCACCACTTTCTGTTAAACCTAAATTTAATTCTAAAACACAATTTGACTTTAAATCAAGGTCTATCTCGTCATTAATAAATATAGAGGTAACTGAACTTTCCATTGGAAACTTATTATTTATTCCGTCCCAATACATAATATTATCGTATGAATATAAATTATCAACTATTATGTTACTTTCTTCGATACCTAATAGATAACTCATATCATATTTACCAGAAGAAAAGACACGAACTTGTTCTAAATTTGTTTTACCAACAAATTTTCCTAATTCGTCATTTTTTGATGCTCTATTTACGAGATTAAATTCTAATATTTCATCATCATCAAATTTATTTGCATTAGCAGTAATTTTAAGAGATTTAAAATAGTTACTTCTTTCACTTATTCCACTTATAATAGGTGTTCTACTATAATAAGGCCATGGGATAGTTACAAAGTCTGGACCACCTAACTCTGAAAAATCTTCTAAAAATGGGTCAGATGTATTTAAATTTATTTTAATATCAATTTGTTTCCATCTTATTGGTTGAATTAATTTTTCTTCAGTAGGATGTTTAATATATGAAAATACTATTGCTTTAATTGAATAAAATCCTGGATTATTATATTGATGAAATAATTCACCATAAGGACTTCCATCTTCATTTAATCTAACATCTTGCCATTGATATAATCCTTGATTATTAAAATTATTATATGAATTTCTATCCATATTTTTAATTTCTTCTATAATATCATCCCAATCGTCGCCCAACATACCCTCTTCTTCAGTTCTTGGGTCTCCCCATCTGACTACAGCAAATTTATAACCTATATCTTTTTCACAAGTATTGTCGATGTTAGTGCTACCATTCCATTTTTCTCCTTCTAATATTTCAGGACTAAAATCAGTAACAGATTTTGCTATATCAAAAGATAAATAAATTACATTTGGTGCAGAAGACTCCTCATATGCTTGACTGTTAGGGAAATAATATCTTTGCAAAGATCTTTCAGCTTCGTCTCTACCAATTGTATAAATCCAACTTAAAGGTCTAAAATCATCTATACAATCTTGAGTAAAATTTCTAAAATCCTCATCAGGTAAAGATTCTGAAAATTTATATTGTTCCATACTAGCATAATCTACAGAAGTTGTTGGACTAAATCCATAATAAAAATTACTTACCATTTCCGACTCTTCAAAAGAACCTTCATTTGGAATCCAAATTGGCCAACCTATCTCAGTTGTTAAATCACTATCATCCGCTGGATATCTTTCAGCACCAACATTTTCCATATCCCAATCGTTTATATCATCTTTAAAATCATAACCTTCTGAAGAGGGCGCAGTTAAAGTAATTGTTAATCCATCTAATTCCCAACCAGCACTTTGTTTATCATCTCTAAAATCATACCATGCATCACCTTCTGTTCCTGAACCATGATTATCTTGAAATGTAATTGGCATTGTAAGTTTAGGTAAAGAAAAAACTTTATTATTATTGTTATCATAATATCCAGGAATTTCAATTTGATTAATTCCTTGATCCCAAACTAATTTAATTTCTTGAATATCATTATATAAAAGTAAATCCTTAAAATATGATTTTGGAATTTTAAACATTTGATAAGATCTATTTAGGTTATCATAATTATCATACCCCAAACCAAATCCTTCATCAGCTCTACAACCAAATCTAAAAATAAGAATATAATTTTCACTCGCACTACTATTCTTATTACTTTCTTCACTAAAATCTATCATACTAGTGTTTATTTCATTAGTTGCTGTAAATCTACCATTCCAAGTACCATCAACATCAAATGTTTCACTTTGTTCTAATTTATATGGTAAGTTATTTAAACCTAAAGGTTCAAACCAACTTACAGCATCTCCACCAATACTTGAATTATTATTAGGAAATCCCCAAGTATGATAAACCATTTTTGAAGTTACTCTTTCGTCTTCATCCGTAAATGGTTCTTCATCTACAGAATCAGGTGGAGCTCCACTACCACCTAAATATTCAATAATGTCATTACCATTTTGTATATCTAATAAAATATTTTCAGTATCAGCATTATCATCTAAAAGATAAATTCCAAGTTGATTTCTTTCATTATTATCATTTCTTTTATTATTTACATAAAAAGAATCTATCCTAATACCCATTCCATAATATTGCCAAAATTTTTGATTATAAAATTGTCTATTAGTATCTTCATCAATAGAGTTAGGCTCATTTTCTTGATAAACTAAAGAGTATAAATCATCACTACTTAAATCAGTGTCACCTATACCAGGATAAATATATTCAAAAAATTCTGATGTACCATCATAATAATATTGACCATAGTTTCCATTTTCAGGTTTATTTGGCCAAATAATAGAATTTATTGTTTTTTGTCCATTAGCCATTTATCTAATAAGCCTTTCCATCTTTATCTTTACCAATCGTAGTTTTAAATCTTCCTTTAATACTGATAGGTGTTCTATTGTCGTCATAATCTAATTTATAATCTGATATTATCATTCCAAAATTATTATTTCCACTAAAATCACTTAAAGAATCTTTACTACTAACATTAGAAAAATCTAAATCAGTTATTATTTTTTCTTCACCTAACCCAATTAAATTAGTGTTATTTGTATTATTAGTTACTGATGCTGTTTTATCATCTTCATCCCAATTTCTAGCAGGAGAACCAAATGGTCTATTACTTACACTTCCAGTTATAACATTAGGATACTCACCTAATGTAGGAATTTGTCCTTGTAAAATATTACTTTCATTAAAAGTACCTACTTTAGTTAATTTTGGCAATACAGGATAATAAGGATATACAATTTTTTCAGATAAAACAATTGGAGATGAACAATCTTCTTCTTCAGGACATTGTTCTTCATTCATATAAACATTACCATCAGAAAAAGAAAACCATTCTTGTGAAGAAGATTCATCAACAACAACATCTTTAATAACACCATTTATATCATAATCAAAAAATGGTAATAGTGTAATTATTTTATTATTAACAACTATATTGTAATAGTCTCCATTTTCTATTTCATTAAAAGTTTGACTACAATCTGCTTCTAAATATAAACAAGTATTGGTTGGTCCGTATACATTAATTATATTTTCTTCTCCCCCAAAATAACTATAAAAAGATTCTAAATCTTCCATATTATTTAAATCTAAAGATGGTAAATTCCAATATATAGTATTATCTGTCCTAATAACAGATGCGGTATCTTGAAAGGTATCTGATTGTTCACCTAAAGGACCAAAAGCAATGTAATCTATTTCAAACCATCCTTTTGTTCCATCAAATCGAGTTAATATAGCATTACAAGAACCATCTTCAACTGATTCAGGATAAAACCAACAAGGATATCCAGAATTTTCTCCACTATTAATTATTGCAGGAATAGAACCATTAGTAAAATCTATTACCCCTTGAAATTGTGTTCCTGAACCATACTCTAATACAAATTCTCCATTATCAAAGTTTAAAGTATAAGAACCTTCTGAACCACCTAATGTTAAAGCATCACCATCAACTGAATTATCACTTGAAAAACCTGATGTTTCTGATAAAGTAACCGAACTTCTTCTTGTATAATTATCAGGAATTCCAGTAACATATCTATAAAACATATCAAAAGTTTGTGGTATTGTTAAGGAAACAACATATTCATCATTAACACAATATTCACCTTCTTCTGCATAACTACATAATGAAAAACCATTTAATGTTTGATGACCATTTTGTGTTAAATTATATTCAACAGATATTCCTTCTCTATCATCTAAATTATAAGTGTTTGGTATTATTTTTTTCCAATATCTAGGTGATGAAGGATTACCAGCATCAAGTTCTTCTTTTACCGTATCATCTAATGTTCTATCTACTATATTTACAAATTGTGAATCTTGAATCTCATAAACTCTTCTACTAGCAGCATTAAATAAATCATCATGTGTTATATTTGGAATTTCAAAATCAGGTATAACTCCTGTATCTTTATAATGTTGATTTACAGAATTAATAAATTGGGATACCTTTCTTAATTGAATATATCCACCATCCGACATTGTGTCATATTCATTAAAAATCCTATACAATTTACTAAATTCTAATTGTATAGCATCAACATTTCCTAACCAACTTCTTTCTCCAGCATATAAATAATCAGCACTTTCTGTAAAATCTTCATCTAAAGGTGGTTCTGAATCACCACTATCTGAAAATATATCCTCATTGTCATCTCTTGTAATATAATTTGTAATTGTTGGTCTTTTTCTAGCAGTAAAATACCTATGTATTGTAACTCCACCTACAGGCATTTCGTTACCATCAACATCAACACTAGCATTATATAAATCAATCCAATAACACTCAGGTAAACCATTACAAGTAATTTCATCAGTTGGATTTAATCCGTCTTCTCCAACCCAACCCCATTGTTCTTCACTTGGATTAAATAAAGCAACATCCCAAGTATCACAACTACAATGTGATGTTGGCCAATCGCTATCATTATAACCTATCCAATAATAACCTTGTCCTAATTCTGGAATATTTTCAGGTGTAGTAAAAGTATTATATAATAGAGGAAGTAGTTCTTGTTTTCCCCAATTTGTTTTTAACGAAGGAGCATATGTTTCTGGATTTTCTAATACATCATTTAAACTATAATTAGGATATGATGTATCACCCCAAGCTCCAGCATCAACATTAGGAGGAATGTTTCTTTCACCTCTTAAACCAATATCTACAGCAAAGTATCTTTCCGCTCTAGCACCGTGAAAATCAATAACCAATTTAATTTCAGGATGTAATTCTAAGTATTCTTTTAATGCTTTTTTATATGGTATTAATTGTCCCTCATATCCCTCAAATGCTGGTGTACAATATTCCTTTCTACCTTCACATTCAGGTATGTAATGATAAAAATTTGGATCATCAGATCTATATTTAGCAACTATAACATGCGCTTTTGTTAATTCCCCTAATGCTATAGAAATAGCACCTGTATTATCATCACTTGCATGAATAGCATTTATTGTATTTCTAAAAGATTGACATCCATGTGGTGCTGATATTAAAACAGAACCCTCACCAGGTATTAAATCATATGATTCTTCTAATGGTTCATTTCTAAATCCTAATACATCCTCCATCGATAATTTACCAGTTAAAAATAATTTAGTTTGAGCTATATCGGAATTACCAAAATAATCACCTAACTCCCCATATAAATCTTTATATTCTCCTTTATATATTTTATTACCTTCACTTATGCTTTCACTTGGATTAAAATCAGAACCATAACCAGCAACCGATAAATCATGAACTTCTTTATTATATTTTATTAATTCTTCTGTAATTTTAGTTTCATCTAATTGTGTTAAAGCATATTCAGATTTTAATTGGTCTTTATAAAATTTAAATTGTAAATTTTTAATTAAAAAGTCATCATCAATCCAACCTACTTCTCTTTTTAATCCTTTATAGTAAAGACTATTTTGAGAAACTCCACCTACTATAGGTGATGTAAAATCATATGGTAAGAATGTATAATCATCACCACCCAATAACCTAAATTCATCTTCATATCCTATTCTTTTATTTATTTTTATTATTAATTCAAATTTATGAAAATATCGAACTTCAAACTCATCTTCAAACTCATATAGTTCATAAAAAGCTGTCCCCTCATTATTGTCCACTAATTCATCATTTAGAGCATTACAATATTCTTCAGTTACATCGTATAAATAATAACCATCCGTTAACACGGGATCTACATAACACACTCCCATTACATCTTCAACATCACCTCTATATCTAAACATAAAACCAGTTATCGTATAAATACCACTTTCGTCATATCCATGATTTATTGGTTTTCCACATCTATGAGGGTTTGTTGTAAAATCAATAGGTGTTCCATCACCATAATTAAGAAATGCAATGTAATATGAATTTATTCCATAATTTTCAGATGCTAAATCTTCGTGAAAAATTTTATTTTCAAAAATATCACCTCGTTCTCTTGGGTAAAAATAAAATTGAACTTCTGTTGGGCCTGAATTAATTTCATACTCTTTTTTATTTATTTCTTTATCCCAATATCTAAGTATCGGAGCATCAAGGTCGTTTCTAAAACTTGAAGATGTTCTTACATCAACATCAGGAGTAAAATGTATTTGAGGATTAGCAACTTCGTTTTCACCATC
>TARA_R110002020_G_scaffold227539_13_pt1 | contig 11862 bp, 13 predicted proteins | sample TARA_R110002020 | Tara Oceans TARA_R110002020 (sample SAMEA4396489) | marine metagenome | biome: Westerlies Biome; feature: [MES] marine water layer (ENVO:01000295) within the mesopelagic zone...; material: water (ENVO:00002006), including particulate matter (ENVO:01000060)...
TTAACACCATTACCAACTAGTGGTCTGTATGCACAATTCTTAAGATTAATACCTAAGATTTTTACATTAGTACCATCTAAATGGATATTTCTAGCCACATTCATATCACCATAAGGCGTTGTGAATGAAGTAATGTCTATACCAAACACTTTCTTTTTGCCAGTCATAGCGAAATCTGCTGAGTATAAAGCTTGACTACCAGCAGTAGTTCCGTTTGTAAGACCTACAGAAAGATTTTGTTTCATATAGCCACCTAGTTTATGCATCCAATTATACACTTCTGTATTAACAAAGAATACAGTAGCTTGTGAATCATTATATCTTGGGTCAACATAATTAGACATATCATCTAAGAAATCGTCAGATGTTTTAGAGGATGTCCAACTAAATTGGTTACCATAATTAAGAATATAATCCACAGCACCTTGAGTATAATTAATACCATTGTTACTATCTTCATATTGAGAACCAAATAGTAATGATGTTTCCATATCAAATTTGTGTTCTATCAGTTTTTCCTTCCAAACTCTAGCCCATTCGTTTGGCTCATACTTAAGAGCTGTTGCTCTTGCAGTATTTGTCATAGCCATTGATGTTTTCCATATTTGGGTTACACCATGATTGCTAGAATAAGGTTGGTCTACCCATGTTTCAGGATAACCAGTACCCTCACCATGAGCTGTACCTACAACGTAACTTCTTGCTCTTTCAAGAGTTGAAGATATACTTTGGTCTGCTACTACTTCATCATCTGAAGCTGCACCAGGACTGAAGTCATTACTCCACCACCCTGCAAAGCCAACGTAAGTTGCACCTGGGTCTCTAACTACAATACCAGTTACTTCAGCTGGATATTTCGAGTCAATTGCTGCTCCACCTGATGGAGAAGTATCGACTGCTGTTACCCTAACTAACATATAACCAGCACCCCAAGTAGTTGCCGCTGATGCGCCATCTGTCATTGTTGGTACTTTTACAATTTGTCCAGGTAAGAAGAACTGCGGTTGAGTTCCATCAGCACCTAGAGTTATTGCACTTGTGGTATTTCCATATATATTCTGGATATTACCTTGATTGTTGTAATCACCTGCCATTAAAAGTTTAACTGTATCGCCTACAGCTACATTTGTACCAGCACTACCATCTGTTGCTGTAATTGTAGCATCATTTACGGTATTTGCACCAGCTCCACTTACCCAGCCCATCACATAAGCATAACGCTTATGGAATGATGGTCTCTTTTCGGTAAATTTAAACTGAGGGTCATCTGTAGGTTTTTTAGCCACTTTCGATAAAAATCGAAAAAATGGGTCTTGTGCGATAGCTAACTCTGAGACTCGGGAACCAAAATTATACTTTCTACGTATATCACCAGTACTTAAATTCGTACTAGTACCTGGTCCGTTGCCATCAAAATCAGCTACAGTTAAATCTGTATTTGGCGTGATTGCACTTATGTAATCTTTAGCCATTTTTAGACCGTCCCTTCATTTAACTTTCTATCAGCTGTGCTTTCGCACCTTCTAGTAAAGTTATAGGTTAGTTTGAACAGGGACTATCTAGTCTCCTATCCAAACAAGTTATCAAGGTCAGCATCTGAACCTTTAAGCACATCAAAGACATTATCTTCATGGCTTACTGCTTCAGGCTGACTGTTAGCACTTCCTTGGCTTACTGGAATATCTCTAACACCCTTCATCTGTTTAAGCATATCATTTTTAGTTGCATTAGCAACGTTTTGATTTACTTGTCCTCTGTTAATTAATAAGTACATATCATCAAAAGATAATCCGCCCTTTGTAAATCTACTTTGAGCGTTTGCTACAAAAGCTTTAAATTCAGAATCAGACATATTATATCTTTGTTTGAAATCTTCAGCTTGATTTTTTATAGCAATCTTATGATTCATTTGTTGCGCTTTATTTCTTTCAGAGTCTAAAATTTCATTAGTACGCTTGCTAACTATACCGTCAACCATTGTATTAAATACTTTTCTAGAATCAGATTCGGGTTTACTTACCATTTCATCAGCATCAAAGATAAAATCCTCATTAAGACCTAAATTTTTCTTTACGTCTTGAGGAACAGCACCTCCGTTGTCGAAATAGCCTCTGACATGTTCCACTAAACCACTATCTTTTTTCATCGCATCAAGTACTGGAATAAAAGGTTGCAACTCATTGAGTTGGGCTTTTAGTCTTTGTGCTTCACGACTGGAATCACTATACCTTTTCTTTAGATTATCAACTTGTTGATTATCTTGTTGAGTCGGATGTGATACCTGGCCTTGTGCCTCTACATTGTTGGGGTCCTGCAAAGCAGGAGTTGCCTCAGTTTGAGATTCTGGCATTTCATTATCTTGAACTCCGCTATTAACTTCGTTTTCAAGATTTTCAAAAAAGTTCCCACCAGAGCCAAAAACAGCATCTTCTACTGCTTCAGGGTTACTATGTGTTTGTTCTTTTGTCATTGTTTTTCTCCAATATATTAATTGTTAATTTATAAAATTTATTCTGTCTTTTGCAAACCATAAATACTTTCCGATAATTTTTCTCTAAATTTACCAGTATCATCGTCCATTTTAGTTCTCATACTTTTTTGTTTAGCTTTAGATTCTAACTCTTCTTTAAGAATATTTGACTTAGTTGATTCTTTTTGTTTATTAACTTCAACATCGGCTTGCATGACCTTATTCTTAATATTAGATTGTATAATTTGTCTTTCAAGTGTCTCATTAGTTCCTTTCTCTTTTTTAAGTTGTTCTTCAAGATTCCCAATCTGAGATTTTAATTGAGCATATACAGACTTCCTTTTAACTATACTTTCTTTATTTCTTATATCAGTTTCTGCTAAAACTGCTACATCATCAACTACACCTAAATTCATTAATTCTTTTAATTCAGATAGATACGCCCATCTATTTATAGGTAAAGTTGAGCCAGATATAACGCGTACATCAAATTTAGCTGAAGCGTAATCTCTCCACTTTCCAATAGCATTACCCAAATCGTTATATAGAGGGACATTAATTTCAACTTTTTTATCTCCCTTTATTTCGTTAGGTTGAACAACCCTAAATACTTTGTGCGCTGTATAAATAGCTTGTGAGTATTCTTTAACTACTTTACCTACTTGTTTTAATGCAGGTTCAATAGAATGTTTTAACCAATACTTAATTCTTCTTGTTCCGTATTCATCCATAGCCAACATACCTTTGTAAGGCATATCACCAGTACTAGATGTATCCCCTTGCATTGCTGAATAAATTCCAGCAAGATATTCCATGTCCTGTTTTCCTGTTTGAGTCAAACTAAAAAATGCATTGTTTAACTGAAATGGCATTACTGGAGTTGGAGGTTCGTATCCCTGTCTCTTAGGAAGTAATGCCCCAGGAGCGCTAGAATATTTTTCCCAATAATCTGTATCAATACTACCTTCTTCATACATCCATCTTAAGCTACTACCTAACGATGCATTATGTATCATAAGTTGATGAGCTTTATTTAATTCTCGTTGTTTTCCGATTAAAGGTGATACTGCAGACATAGGAAAAGGTGTGCCTGTCCATTTATAATGAAAAGGTATTAAAGGGTATTCTTTTATTGGTAAATATTTTGAATATAAAAGTTTATCTCCAGCTACACAAGTCAACTTAATAGCATCTTCATGAAACTTTATAGCCTCTATAACAGTTTTTTTGAATCTATCATTTTTAATTAAAAGTTTAAATTCTTTTTCACTAACTACTTTATTTTCAGTTTTTGAATTTTCTTGTTGAAGCTTATTTTCAACTTCAATAGAGAATGCTTGTATTTGTTGCTGCATCATTTCTTGTTCTTTTTGTAATTCAAGCTGCATTCTTTCAGGAAGCATCTTACCATTTTGAACAGCAATTTCCATTTGTTGTTGCTTTTCTTTAAACTGAACCATCATCTCTGCTTGTAATTTTTCAGTCTGCCTTTGAGCTTCAGCTTTAATATTTTTTATAACATCTTTATCTGGAGGAATAGTATAAAACACATTTACGTAAGCCACTTTTTCTTTCTCATAGCATTCAAAGAACTCTAATAGTTCATTTTCTTTTTGAGAATACACAGCATTATTACTATCCATTTCTTTAAAATGAAAGTCATGCTGGTCTTGGTCTACGACTTTTTCTGAATAATTTTCATAAGATTCAGAATTAGAAGATGCTGCCATTATTTTTCGTTTGCTATCAGGAAACAGATTTATGAGGTGGCCTTTTGGTAGGATTTTGCGGATTAAGATATAAGCAGCATCTCTAAATAAAACATCTCTAGATTTATTGTCTATAAAAACATCAAATGGGTCTGGTTGTTGAACAATCACTTCTCCCATGCCTCTATCAGCATCTGGGTTTACTGTAATTAATAAGTAACCCATAGATTTAGTGACACAATCATTTATAGCGTTAGATAGTAATGTTTCTCCATTAGAACCGTCCCATATATAATCAGCTATATCAGAAAAAACAGCTGCTATATCAGAATCGTCTCCAGTAACTCCAATAGCTTGCCATCTAGGATTATTAGCGGTAGCATAAAAGTTTAACATTTCAACAACAGGTGTAATTCTATTAATAGTAAATGTAGGCATACCCTGTTCTTCAAGTCCAGTCTTCTCTTCTGCTGATAACTGATTGTCATTAGCAAAATCAAATCCTTTCTGATTTATATATTCCCATTGTACTCTATTATCGGTTTTTGAATATTGATATATTTCGTGAATTCTAGAAACTTTTTTATCTTTTCTTTTAGCCATTAAACTAACTCCATTTTACTATTAATTTTTTTACTACCAAAATTAGAACTATAATACCTACAACACTTAAAACATCTATCGTATGATTTCCTGAATCACTTTCTACAGAACCTACAGGAGTTTCTATTTTAAACTGCATAGGTTTATTTGTTTGAGTTGAATCAATCATCTTTCATTCCTCCTTGTTCCATTATTCTTAAAAATTTATCCTTTAAACCATTCCCACTAAGTCTAGCCATTATCTCTACCTGTGCTTTAAATATACCATTTAATTTTTTTTGCTCCATTTGTACTAACTTTTGTTGGTCTATTAATTTTATAATAATTCCTTCTAACCTTTTGAAGTCTTGGTCTAACTCGCTCATTAATGTACTCTGTATAAATCTGTTTTGCTTCCAAATAAAGAACCCAAAAGCCATTGCTACTGCCACTGGTATTCCAAATTCTTCTAATATAGTTAAAAAATCCATAGCATAAGATAAGGAAAAAATACATTAAGCTACAACCCATGATTTTGCGGCAGGTCTTTTTTTGAAAAATCTATTTTTATTTTTATCTTCATTAATACCAACTGGTGGACTTGCATACTTACACGCATAAGCTAATGCATCTATAGTATCATCATGAGCCATACGAGGGCCGAACGTAATTATTTCATGCTCTAAATCATATTGCTCTTTCTTTAAATGTATTTGTCCTATAGCAAATCTCTGAGCAAGTATACCTTGTATCCTATCTCTTTTAGACATGCGAGTCCCAGGTTTTTCTTCTTTAAATCTTACAGTAAAGTCATTTCTCCTTCTAGTTTCAGCTCTTAAAGCTTGGAACACTGGTTTACTCATAGTAGTATCTTCTACCACATATAAACTTGGATGAAAAATTTTAGATATATCAAACATGTAGTCTACAATTCCTTTTTTATCTTCTCCAGGAATACCTAATACTGGTATACCTCTTTTTCTAATGTAATCAAGTATATATATATTATTATCAGAATCTACTGCGACAGTTATTATAACACTATAGTCAGCGTCTCTTCTTTGACTATCAGTTGCTGGGTCTACGCCAGAAAAAATATTAACAGGTTTTAACTCTCCATCAATTTTAACAAAAGATATATCCATTTCTTCGTCATGCGAGAAAACTCCATCCCAATATCTAATATGGTTTCTGCTAAAAATAGAATCATCAGCAGATTGAACTTCCATCATGTATTCTTGATAAAATTTGTATGGCTGCCCAGAATCAGCATAGAACTTCTTTTTTCTGTTCATCTCTTTTTCAGGGAACCAACTATTCCAAAGCATAGTCCCGTCATCGGCTATTGCTTTTTTGAGAACAACATCCCAGGAAAACTTATTATCTTTTTTAAGAGATTTTTCATAGTTAACAATAAGATTGTTAATAAAAGAATCAAAATGCACAGGAGTGCCATTAATCCGTAACCTACCAGTATGAGGCTCAAGAGCAGGAAATACCACAGCAGTAATAAGGTTGGAATTTTTTGCTCTAGCTTCAGGTGTAATAGTGTTATTTTCATCTTCAAAGTCATCAAGAATGACGAGGTCATATCTTTTATGTAATTTCGCGCCCCCACGTATACCTGAGATATTTGATTTTGAAATAAGTTTACAACCGTTCGTAGTTTCAATGTCTGTTTCCGTCCATTTAGTGCCTTTTAAGTTACCGAAATAATACTGAATTCTTTCATTAAACTCCAAATGATATTTAATATAATCCATATTCCCAGTCGCTAACTTTGCAGTTGCAGATACCCATCCATAAAATAAAGGTTCCTGTGTAAAACAAAATTGATGCAGTATATCACATTTAGTAAGTACCGTCTTTCCATGTCCTCTAGGTAAGATAATTGCAACTTGTTTATTTTCTTTATCAGAAATAGTATCAGCTACCTCATAATGAAAGGGAGGAGTTTCACTTCTCATAAAATCATCTGGTAAAAATAGTTTACCAAATGCAATTAAATCTTTAGATGCAAGTAACAGAGCTTCTTCAGCTTTGCTTACATTCTGCGTATTTATATTAGCCATCTAGTTCTTTAGGTCTTTCAGCGACATCAATCATATTTTCATCAAATCCTTTAAATTGGACCCCTGTAATCTGTTGAACTTTTGTAGAATTTTTATCTTCTAAGTCCATTATATCTGACAACTTAAATAGCGCCTTTAATCTAGTTTCATCTTTTTCAGAAGACAAAGCAATGTTATTTATATTATCTATAATAGTTGTTTCATTAATACCTAATTCTTCTAATACAGGTTTAAGTTCTGCTTTCATAGCTGTTTTAATCCTTTCAGTTCTTATAAGGTTAACTGATTTCATTCTTGCATATCGTTTATTATTAGTGGGGAATGCTTTCACATAAGCATCTTGAGGTTGTATACCTGCAGAAACGTATTGAACAAACAATTCTTCGTTAGCAGTTAACTTCCTTCGGGATTCTACAATTTCATTCGGAGTTTTATTTCCTCCAAAAGAATAGATGTTAGGTCTTCTATCAGCATCCATTATGGTTTTTTTAGTTACAATAAAGGTGCCAGTGCAAGTGCCAAGGTATAATACGGGATTTTTCCTTTGAATCATTTTGCCTTTTCGGATAATTTGAATAATACATTCGTCATCTGTGAGTACCCAGTCCCCTATATCCCCTTTACGCCAGTCATTAATTACAGATATATTAGACGGAACTTCTTCTATACTATCATAAACTGTGTGTAAAACTTTATTAGCTTTATAGCTTCTCAAGATTCTCCTATAACCATAGTTTCATCTAATACCTTTAAATCATCATCAGAATAGTAGTCTAAGATATATACATACTTACCATCATAAGAAACATATTCAAACTCATTATCTACAAACTCTTCTACGTCTTCTATGGTTTTTGTAATTCTATTATAGGTTATCTTAAGTGTGTAAATTTTTAGGTCTTTATCTTCTTTATTGTTTTTAGCCATGGCCATAATATAATATATTGTTTGCCAAATTTCCAAATTTGGTGAACATAAAAAAGTCAAGACGCAATAAGCCCCTGAGGGAAAAACTTAAAGTTTAATTTTCGTCTAAAGCCAGTTCTCTTTTTAATAAGAAACTTCAATAAAGCAAGCTTAATTAGTCTGTGGCGACACTCTCAATCTCATCTTACCTTTATCCGTTTAGTATTAATATTGGTCCATACTCTAACTTATATTAAACTAATTTTCGGAAGTTATCGGTGAAAATCCTTTCTTCTATATGAAGTGGCAAACCGACTTCTGACCCTCTACTTGTATGCAAAACCTTCAAGGGTGATAATTTTAAAAAACTACTTCCTGTTAGGGTGTATAACTTACTGTAGCTTAATCCCTAATGTCAACAAGTTTCGTTGAAAACGATTTCAAAAAATGGGAGGTTTCAAAAATTGTAGGATTTTAGTGGAGACCCAATATTCATAAGGGTGGGGCTTTGCATAGGCTTTTCCTATGTGTGTTTTTCGTTACTTTTCACTTTTTATTAGAAAGGAGAATTCTATTATGGATTCTATTACTACTATTAATGATGCGTTGGACAACAATGCTTCTTACTATCTTGTTGAGATGTTCCTTGACAAGTCAAAGCCTGGGCAAGACTTCGCCACAGGTCAAACTATTCTTGTGCCTTATTATGGTGTCAAGTCTTTAACCCCTGTAGTTCAATTGGGTGGGTTGAATTTACTTGATACAGCCAAGGTATTTATCCCTGGTGCACCCAAGGGCACAGGCTCACCTTCTCCTGGGTGGTGGCCAAAGAATGCAGATGGTAGTCAGATTACCCCTGCTCAGGCATCCAAATTGCCTGCCTCTATCTTTAGGGTAGTTGAAGCAGTTTCTCCGACTGTTCATAGGATTGTGAAAAAGCTTCCAATCCTACTTACCCAAAAGGGTGTAGAGATTCACAGAACTTGGGCAGAAGCCCAAGATTCTATTGAGGGTGCTGTTCTTTAGCATCAAGCTTTGGGGGGTAGCCATTAGGTTGCCTCCCTATTATTCAATCATTGTGTCGACTTATGTCGACTGTTGTTGTAGTCGGAATAGCCTTCCAATTCTTTTTTTCAAGAATCAAGTAAACAGTTTATTATATATAAACATACCTTAAACATTCATAGATGATAAATATATAATTACTTCTATGGATTGGTGCTTAATACTTATACTAATAAGTCTTTGAGATGTCTGGGGATACCCCATATTACCTCTGTTATAGGCTTTGTATTAGTGTTGAGCATCAAGGTGTATAACTATTAAATAAAGGGGACTAAAGTGAATAACTTTAAACTATTATTATTAACCATAGCTTACATAGTTATGTTATTTATATCATACTCAATTGATTTAATTATCAGGATATTTACAAGGGTAACTAAACCTTTGACATCTATCACTAAATCATTAGAGATTAAATGTAATAGAACAGCGAGAAGATTAAACAGAAGGAGGACTATTAATTGTGATGAACCATTACATAACCATCACGATGGTTGCCCTGCTTGTTATTTTGACGATAAAAGAAGAGGGAGGACTATATAATGTTAGTTACTAACCTATTAATATGTGGTCTTATAATTGTTGTTGCTCTATTATTATATTCATTACATCTAACTGATAGAATAGTTAAACAACTAAAGCAACGGTCTTATGATAACTATGCTACATCATACAAGAACCATCTTGATATTAATTGTAATGAAGAGAAGATATTAAAGATTAATAAGTATATTGATGATAAAGCTAACTGCTTAGTATCTATTGAGAAGCATCAAGCTGATGTTGAGTATATTATACGTACTCTAAAAGATAAAGGTATCATCAAGGAACCATTGTTCCAATTACCTGATTAAGTAACGATTAACCAAGAGAGGTTACATTTATTGTGCCTCTCTTTCCCCTTAACTAACCAATAAAGGAGACTTAAATGTCAAATGACGGAAAGATTAACTTAAATTATAATAAATCAGAGACTTATCGTGTTATTAGAATAGGTCAGGACTTAGAAGATAAGCAGGCTAATAAAGATGAGATATGTAATCACGATACTAATCAGGTAGTAAGTATTGATAAGGATACATTGCATTATATATTAAGAGATGAGATGATGAACCGATTACTAACTGAGCTTGGTATTAATATGTTTAATGATTGGTTTAGCGAGACTATTGGAGGTGAACCACCATTTATGTATGTTAAGAATTCATTTAGAGGTGCAAGAATGAAGAAACTACTGTATCTAAAAGATATAAAAGAAGAATTAATAGAGGGGGATAAGTAAATGATAACTGATAATATAATATTAGTAGATATTGACGGGACTGCAGCGCTTGGGATTGGTAAGCATAGAAAGGCTTACGACTATGATAAAGTAGGTTATGATGAACCTAATACTACTGTTTGGGAGATGTTAGAAATGCTAACTAAACACGATTTGCGTGTTGTATTTCTTTCAGGTAGAGAGAATGTAACGTTTCCTGGTAAATCAGAAAGAAAAGATAAATGTTATCGTAGAGCTTATATGCCTAATGATTATAAAGAATATTATGATTGTTATAGTTTAACAACAGCTTGGTTAGAAAGATGGGGAAGAAATTTTGCTATTGGAAATGACAGAAGAGACCCTGAAAATTCAGTACATATTGAATTGTATATGCGAGAAGAAGGTGATAATAGGAAGGATTCTATTGTTAAGAGAGAGATGTATGAGGAATATATTAAACCACATTACAATGTAAAATTAGTTCTTGACGATAGAAATCAAGTAGTAGATATGTGGAGAGAATTAGGACTACCTTGTTGGCAAGTAGCGGCAGGTAACTTCTAATAATAATTAACCAACCAAACCCTTAAAGGAGTATTAAATGAAATTGTTAGTAATATATTATGTTAATGTTGATGAAGAACATGGTCCAGATGGAAGAGATTGTGAAGTTCATGTTGAACACGAAATAGTGGGTGTTTATAAAGATGATGGAAGTCCTATTACTGCAGCCATAATGGCTAAATATTCTGGTGATGAATATGAATTTGAATACGTTACTTTAGGACAAATTAACTATGACTTTGAACCAAACAACTAACCAAAAAGGAGAATTAAATGGAACATTATATTAAAATTAAAACATCTAAAGGCATAATATTTAAGAAGATAAATGTTATCAATGAAGAAGAGTTTATAACTAAAGAAGAAGAGCAGAAGCAGATAGATAACAGTAATGATTATGAAATGAAGAAACCTGCAGTAAAAAAAGCACCTGCTAAAAAGACTGCTGAACCTGAGAGTTTATTAGATGATGAAGAAAGAGAAATGGTAGAGGCGCAAATTAAAAAGCAACAAGAGAAGTTAGAGTCAGGTAAATTTCATGTTGTTGATAGAGATACAAATAGTGGGACAGCTAAAGCTATGAAAGTATCTAATCCTTTTGATGATAATAACTACAATGATGATGATATATATAAAGAATTAGGCGGCAGATATCACAATATATTCTCTCATATGAATAAACTATGGTGTGATAATGAAGGGTTCGAAGACTGTAGTAAATGCAGTCTATACGCGAGAATGTTAGTGAAAGTTTTCGATAAAATAAATGAGTTAAGTGGTAGAGATATGTCGAAAGACTTATGCACCTACCATAAAGATGATGTAAAATAACCAAATAAAAATAAACTTATAGCCAGAGTTCCTGTATCGCGAGAGCAGGAGAGTGTTTTGACAATGTGTATACAAAAAGTATCCTCCCTAAGAGAGAATGCGCATAGTCTCCTTTAGCACTTGGTTAACTCTGGCATAACATTAGAGAGGAAGTTGCGGCTAAAACCACCATCCGCTAAGAGAAATAAAAGATATCTAGCAGAAAGCACTGCAACTCGAGCGTGGTCTTTCTCTCTACACACAAAAGGAGAACAAATGATAGTATCAATAATAACAACGTTAGTAATTTTAATTATAATGATGTCATATATTGTATATGAATTAGTAGCGACTAAAAAAGAGTTAGTAGATGATATAAAAGAACTAAAAACTAACGTCTACGAGCTAGAAAGATTTGAA
>TARA_R110002020_G_scaffold439850_4_pt1 | contig 11861 bp, 10 predicted proteins | sample TARA_R110002020 | Tara Oceans TARA_R110002020 (sample SAMEA4396489) | marine metagenome | biome: Westerlies Biome; feature: [MES] marine water layer (ENVO:01000295) within the mesopelagic zone...; material: water (ENVO:00002006), including particulate matter (ENVO:01000060) such...
TATTAGTCTGGGCATGGTCCTCGCCGTATCGGCGGCGTTCTGCCTGGCTGGGGCGATCACACTCGTGAAATCTTTGACGCGCCTGCACAGGCCGGTGACCCTGTTAATCTGGGCAAACCTTCTGTCGTCGATCCTGTTATTGCCGCTCGCCATCCTGACGTGGCCGGACGTGGCGCCCTCTGTCATCGACTGGTCCTGGATCGGCCTGATGGGCGTATGCGGTGTGACCGGCCAGTACTTCTACATTCGCGGCATGAGCGTTGGCGATGCATCTTTCCTGTCGCCGATCGACTATATGCGTCTGCCGATGGCAGCACTGGTCGATTGGGGTCTGTTCCACATGCTGCCGGGTTTCTGGACCTGGGTGGGCACTGCAATCATCATTGGAGCCACCCTGTACATCACAATCCGGGAACAGCGCCTGCGCCGGCTGTCCGCGCCGCCGCTCTAGGTCAGGCGGCTTCGGGTGAATGAACGGCGCCGCGGAACGTCGCGCCTGCCGCGATGAAGCTGAACAGCGCCATGATGGCAGAGACCACGCCATTCCAGCCCGCCATGGAAAGGCCGAGAATGTAGAAAGGCGCATCCGTGCAGGACGGCACATGCATCGGCTTGCTGAAGTCCTGAATCGCCATTGGATCGATCACCCCTTCACCGGAACAACCATCTGGTGGCGGCAGCAGGCCCCACTCGACACCGGAATGGTAGAAGGCAACCACAACACCGACGACAAAGACGAGTCCGATCATCATGTTGAGTGCGACCAGGAACCGGCGTTTCGGGATCCATCGCCAGAGCACAAGGCCCGTCAGCGTCATCGCGATCAGCGCCCAATAGACTTCCCGCTGCCGCAGGCAGAGTGGGCAGGGAGGCAGGCCGCCAAAAGTCTCAAACGCGTGGGCGGCTGCCAACATGAAGGCGGACACCGCCACGGCCACCGCGGGCCACTTCCAGTCTTTCAGGAGAGATCGCATGAAATCCATGCTTCAGCTAAAACCGGACTGCGTCATGACCACAATGCGGCGCAAGGTCACTTTGCCGTTATTTATCATCCAAACAGGCTGACCGCACCGAGCATCACGGCGCCTATCAGACCGCTGACCCAGGCTGTTCCTATGATCAGGCCGCCAATCACCATCAAGCCGTCTTTCTGCATGAGACCAAAAGACGCTATGGCCACGGCAAAGCCCGGCACCGTGTTGGTCATCGGCAACGGCACGAGGATTGACGCGCAGAATATGCATAGAAACAGGCCAATGACGCGTTCCGACCGCTTGCCGGTAATGACGGTCAGGCGCGGGCGTACAATGTGCTCGATCCAGCCGAGCCATTTGCGGCCGCCGGACGCCATCTGGGTAAGGCCCTTGCGATCAATGTGGCGATTGGCGAGCTTGTCCGGCATCCAAGGCTGCTCGCGGCCCATCGCCATTTGGGCCGCCAGGGCCATCATGGGCAAAGATACGACCTGCGGCACCCCATAAAGAAACGGAATGCAACAAGGAAGGGCAAGCAGGAACAGGCCAGCGCCAAATGCACTTTCATCCAGCTGATCAAAGATTTCCCGCAGCGAGAACCCGTTCTCGGGCGCACCTGCGGCAAGCGCTTCGATGGTCTGCAACAGGGTTTTTTCGGTCGGAATCTCGGTGGAAGACATGCCTAAGCTGTTAGATGTCTTTGATCGCTACGTCGAGTAGATTGACAGGAGGCCCAGCTATGCGGCAGGAGAAGCGCTCCCTGCAAAGGGCCTCTGTGGCGGAATTGGTAGACGCGACGGATTCAAAATCCGTTTCTGGTGACAGAGTGCCGGTTCGAGTCCGGCCAGAGGTACCAATTGCATAGGACGCGCGCTGATCCTTTCATGGGTAACTGGTCTGGCTTGCGAACATCACATTTTGACAGCGACCCTAAAATTTCTCTGTGAACGAAATTCGCTTGGTTCCAACGCAAGATGACGGGTGCTTACTCGACTGAGGGCGGTCCATCGCAAACCGTAGTAAATTCTACAGCATGCGGTCCTGATCCGGTGTTCGGCGCTTTGCTGAAACGATCGGATTCTGGGGCAATCAAAACATGAGCAACCTCGTCCCGCGCGAATACCGATCTCTCGCCAGACCGCCTGATTAACCTGACGATCATCTGTTTTTGCAATCAATTGCAGACGCTGGATTAAACCTGAATCCAGCGTGGAGGACATGCGATCATGAAACTTGGAACGCTATTCTTGCGGCTCACACTGGAGCGTCGCGCGTGCGCCGCCACGTGCGAGCAAGCCGGCCTGAGAGTTGTGATACTTTCATGATCGAACTGGTGCTTCTCGACCAAACGATTCCTGCCATGCCGTCGCCTGTTCAGACGGACCTTCGCAGCCTGTATGCGCAGGGCGTGGAAGCGAGGTTCGCCGGACGTTTCGACGAGGCTCTTGGAATGTTCGAAGCGTTGCTCGCCACAAATCCTGAAGACGTAGACTCCCGTTTGAACGCGGCACTCTGCCTGATCGCACTGGAACGCCTTGATGAGGCCGAAAGCGAACTCGAACACGTCATTGATCAAGCTCCCGACTATGTGGATGCCTATACCGCGCTGGCGCGCGTGCGCAGAATCAAGGGAGACGCACAAGGTTCCCATGAGTTTATCGACGCTGCAGAAACCTTGTCGTCCGATCATGCCGACTACGCTGCCATGCGCGAACAGGCATCCCGGCAGGATCGCAATCGTATTACGACGAATTTGACAGCAAGCCGCAGCAGTTTGACGAAGGACTTGCCGGACTGGACCAGCCTGTCCCCGGCAGTGGCAGTCCGAGTATCAGATACGCTTACACTCAGTGCCTCCGCGCTATACGCCGAGCGCTTCGACCGCTCGAACACGAATGTGCACATCGGCGCCGCAAAGCGTACGGGGTTCGGGCATGTCCGAATGGAAATCGGGGGAGGGACCAACACGACCTTCCTGCCCAACACCACAGTTCTCGTTGGCGCAGGTGTTGCCACGCACTATCCGGGCTTGGAACTCCTGTCGGACATCAGAACTTCAGAATACCAGAGCGGCCGGGTGACGTCCTTTCTTCCGGGCGCCCAGTACACTTTCGCTGGCGAGGCTGCGGAGATTGAAGTGCGGTACATCAACGTGCGAGACGAGAACGACCAGCATCGCTCAGGCTATCGTATGCGCTCGACTTTCAGGCCGACAGGACCTTGGGCGGTGCATCTCTATTACGCCGACGCACCGGAAAGTTCTGATGGCGCAACAGTGGAAGTGCAGTCCTATGCGGCGGGACTGGAAATGCGCTTCGGTCGAACCACCGCGCTACGCCTGACGGCCGGCAAGGAACTTCGTACTACCTACGATCGCACAGATATCTCCCTTTCGCTTGCGCGGAGTTTTTGAGGGTGAATTATCTCATCCTGATATGGCAGATTGCATGCGTATTGGTGCTTGCGTCCCTACTGTGGATGATCACGCTGATACTTCTTCGGATTATCCGTACGCACAGGCAGTCACTCTACACAAAGCAACGCCAACAAATTCTGGAGGCAACGGCGCAAATCCTGTGGGATGAAAAGGGTGAGGCCGCGATTCCCGACGAGACCCTCTGGAAATCCCCCATGGTGCCGGAAGTCTTTCTTGAATTCGTTGCGCTGGTTAGAGGCGAAGAGCGCGACCGTCTCGTCGCGCGGATGGTCAGGTACCGGGTGGACGATGAATTCCGCCGCCTCTTGCGACATCGGTTCAGATTTGTCCGGCACGCTGCCGTTGAGGCACTGGCCTATTTTCCCGGCCTGCCAACGGCCAAAGCCGTTGATTCGCTGGTGGAGCGGTCAGCAAACCGTGACCTTCGCATCGCTGGAATACGAACGCTGGTCGCCGTTGGTGCCTATCCAACAGTGCCGGATGTCATGCGTGAATTCTCGAAACTGAACGGTAGCACGCGTAGCCTGCAATCGGTTCTGTCGAAACTGGCGCTGCACCGTTCAAGGGACATCCTGGAATACCTCGGACGGCCCGGAGTTCCGGACCTCGAACGCGCGGCCTTGCTGTCCGCCCTGGGCGGGAGTGCGGATTATTCAGTACTTGGTATTCTCGAAGCAGCGCTCTCCAGCGATGTGCCCCTGATCCGTGTCGCGGCACTCGACGGACTTGCAAGTCTGGAACACCCGGACGCTGCTCCGGCCATTGCCAGTTGCCTGAAGGATACCGACTGGAGTGTGCGCGCAGGCGCGGTGAAGGCGCTTTGTGAGATATCCCACGATACCTACGCGGCCCAGGTCGCAGACTTGCTTTCCGATCCCGTGTGGCTGGTCCAGTTTGAAGCGGCGCAAGCTCTGGCCGACATGGGGGCGTCGGGTCGAGAGCTACTGGAAGTGTCGGCAATATCAAAGGGCAATGAAAGTGCGAACCGTACCGCAGCCCTGGCGCTTGCGGAGCTGAGTGCGATGGAGGCCGTCCAATGATGGAATCCGTTTTCATCGTAGCGAAGTATGTGGGGCTGGTGGTTATCTTTGCCGGTCTCGTCCAGTACACAAATTATTTCATCCAATTGCTGTTAGCGGCGTTCCAGCTGGCCAAATCGGGGCGTGCCGCGAAGGTTGACGCCCTTTGGCGCCGCTACTCGGATTCGGCGCCGCCCATCGCGATTCTCGTGCCAGCTTATAACGAAGAGAAAACTATTGTCGAAAGCCTTTCATCGCTGATGGCTATTCAGTATCCGAATTATGAGGTCATCATCATCAATGACGGAAGTTCGGATGCCACGCTGGAGGTGCTGAAAGATGCGTTCAATCTTGTAGAAACTTCGCGCCTTTACTCCCCTTTGGCGCCGCACCAACCCATCAAGACGATTTACCGGTCGCAACATCAAAAGCGTCTTGTCGTGATCGACAAGGCAAATGGTGGAAAAGCCGATGCGCTGAACGCAGGTATCAACGTGTCCCGGGCACCTTTGTTTTGCTGCGTTGATGCAGATTCCGTTTTGGAGCCGGATGCGTTGTTGCGCACTGTGAAGCCGTTCATGGAAGACCCAGAGCGGACGATTGCGGTGGGGGGGACTGTCCGGATCGCCAATGGCAGTGTCATCCGGAACGGTCAGATACTGAAGGTGCAGTTGCCCAAGAAGATGCTCCCGCTCCTGCAGACGGTCGAATACCTGCGCGCCTTTCTGATGACCCGAATCGCTTGGAGCCGACTGAATACCGTGCTCATCATTTCAGGGGCCTTTGGCTTGTTCCGGCGCGACGCCGTCCTGAAGGTTGGCGGTTATAGTCTCGGGACGGTCGGTGAAGACATGGAGTTGGTGGTCAAACTGCACAGAACCCTCATAGAGCAAAAACAGGATTATCGTATCCGGTTCATCCCGGAGCCGGTCTGCTGGACCGAAGCGCCCGAGACGCTGAGCGTGCTCCGCAATCAACGGGCCCGTTGGCAACGCGGCACGCTGGAAACATTCGAGCGTCACGGCATGATGGCGCTCAATCCACGCTACGGATTGGTGGGTGTCCTGGGTTTCGGAAATGTGCTGATCACAGACGTAATTGGACCAGTCGTGGATGCTATCGGGTTCATCCTGTTTCCGATATTGGCATTTACGGGCTCGCTTCCACTCGACTACTTCCTCGCCTATATCGCAGTGACGTCAGGCTTTGGATTGGCCATTTCTGTGGGTTCTCTTGCATTGGAAGAAGCGCAGCTGCGCCGTGTGCCCAAGGCATCTGACCTAGCGCTCTTGACGGCAATTTGTGTGTTGGAAAATCTTGGATACCGCCAGCTGAACAGCTTGTGGCGCGTTCAGGGGTGGGTTCAGTATCTCAAGAGAAGCGGCTCTTGGGGCGTGATGACCCGGAAGGGGTTCACGGCAAGTTGATCGCTTGGGGGAGGTCGCACCTGCAAGAGCTGCAAAATGACCCGAGATAGATCAAATTAAATATAGTTCGTTTGACGGATGTTTATCGTAATTTGGCACAGTGAGCTGAGTAAAAACCTCGCTTGCAGAAGGACTCTTGCAAATGTCCAATAAAATTCTAGTCGCAGACGATGATCGCTTGTTGCGCGGACTGCTCGAGCACAAGCTCGCGGTTGCCGGATTTGAAGTCGATATCGCGGAAGACGGCGGTGCAGCCCTCGAACTCGCGCGCACCATGAAGTATGACCTGATGGTGCTTGATGCGATGATGCCCGTGATGGACGGGTTTGAAGTCCTGCGTCGACTGAAGAATGATCCCGATACGGCCAGCTTGCCGGTGGTGATGCTAACAGCTCGTCGCGGCGAGCATGATGTTCTGGATGCACTGGAGCGGGGTGCCGCTGAGTACCTGACCAAGCCTTTCATTCCGGACGAACTGGTTCTGCGTATCCGCAAGCGTATCAAGGACGAGCGCGCCCGTTTGGACGTGTCTGATCTCCAGCAGGAAGTTCCGACCGAACGCTTCGCGTAGGTCCGACGAACCGTCCCGAGCGAACGCTTACCGGTCCATTGAAGGCATGTTCATTGTAATTGAGAGTTCTGTGCCAGCTGCAGCAATGTAGACGGACCCCGGTGAAAAGCTGACGCCATCGGGGAGCGGGGATTGGGGTATCCAGTCCGTATCCAGATCCAGGCGAAGACCCTGTATGGGCAATTCGCTGTCCACCGTGATAACCATCTCGTCTTCAAAGATGCGGGCGTCGACCGATACGCCATCGCGCATGGTCCACCAATCGCCAAATTGCTGCAGTGTCCCGAACCAGGCGAAACGCTTCAGTTCAGGAACCACGGCGTTGAGGAATTCGATTTTTTCTTTCGTGACGTTGGGATGGATCAGCACGACATAGCAGCCCCCATATTCGGCGAGCCGCTTGGCGAGGTCCACGGCCGGTTCCTCCCGCAAGTTCATGTGCGGTGGAATTTCGTCTTCGATGGCGATGGGGAACTGGAAAACGCCTGTTGCACTGTCGTAGCCCCTGCTGAAAGTCATGCGGTAGGGCAAATGCGTCAGAACATTTCCCGATGTGGCACTGGAGGCGTATTTGTACCCGCTCGCGTCCAAGGCTTCAGGAAGGCGCGCCGGTGTGGCGAGGTAGCCTGGACGAAACGATACCACTTCTGTTTCCGTGACCTGTTCCAGCAGATACTTGCTCACGCGCAGTTCGCCCAGAATTGAAGCATTCCAGGTTCTGCCTTCATTCAATACGCGGGGCTGGTAGTCAGGAAAACGCTCGGATCCCTCGCCAAGCGGCATGTCCGAAAAAGTCTTTGCATGCGTCACCGAATGGCTGGCGACCTCCATTCCGGACTCGTTTAGATGCTGTACAATGGGCAGCGTAAAATCATTGAAGAACGCCTTGTCGTTGTAGTCGTCGAAATACTTTGTCTGAATGAAGAAGGTTCCCGGAATTCCGAGCTCTGACAGGAGGTCGCTGAATGCCCTCGTATTGGTCATGGAGTTCGAATAATCGATGTCGAAGGATATGACGACGGCGAGATCTCGCCCTTCCGGCGCGGAGTGAAGCGTGATCGCGGCCGGTTCACTTTGAGTGTAGACGGATTTTATCCATCGCAACCATGTGTCGACAGATGGCTCATAGGCGTTCGCGTAATTTCTCGACACGCCACCATTGCGCCCGTTTGCGGACTTCAGGATGAAGAAGCCGAGATCAAAGCCGATAGCATAAGCTTGTCCACCCTGTTTGGAGGCGTGCGCCACCATAGCTGCGGATCCATCATCGTAGGTGGCCAGAATATTTGTCGCGCCAACGAACGCTTGGGTGCCGATGCGGTGTAGGTCCTTATCAGGGTTTCCAATCCTGACGGTCCTTTCTTCTGGCCGGTCGATAAAGGACAAGGTGGGGTGAGATCCGGAAAAGCGAATCTCCGAATGGTCACGGGATTCTTCGATGCGGTCGAAGCCAAACACGCCTTGCAATCCTCCGCCAAGGATTTGCGTCGCGATCAATGTGCCGCCGGATTCCACGTGCTGGGCGAGGGTCTCCAAGTCTTCGGCATCCAGCAGACGACCTGAAATTGCTGGATACGCGAGCACGACCTTGTGTTGGACAGCCGCTTTGGTGTTTCGCGTGATCAAGAAGGGGACACCGATGCTTTTCAACCCTTCAGCCAGTCCGAGCCAGGAGGAATCTTCATCGGTCAGCAGGATGGCGAGTCGCGATTCCGATCCATCGGCGTGAACTGACCAACTGGACGATTGACCATCCGCAATGATGCTATCTGCGGTGGGACCATTCAGACCTGCAAGTCCCTCAAGCGATGGGCGCCGCACATATGTGAGGATGCTTATGGTGATCGCCGCAATTATCAGGGCAGAAATCAGGACTGCGACGCGTTTGTTCCAGAACATCCATTTGTGCCTGTTGAGAGGGTTTCATCCCCAGAAACCGTGAAACCACCTATATTTCGTGAACGCGTTGAATAGTAAGTCCTAGTACTCGTATTTCTCGATGTGAGTCAGCTTGAGCGTATAGGCGGCGTCCGCCAGTTCGCTCTCCTGCGTCTCGGCGGTTAGGATGCCTTCAACCCAGACGGCCTGCGCCAGATCTTTCAACAGGATGGGCTCGTCCGTCGTTACGAATACGGTTTGATTTGGTGGCGGGGGTGGGGCGTGGATACAGGCGCCGAAATAGGGGACCATAAGGAATTCGGTCACTTCGGCTTTTGAGCCATATTCAAACGGCACGGTATAGCCCGGCAACCTGATCGATTTGCCGTTGAGTTCCTTGACGGTGTTGAACGTGCCGATCTGCACCATGGCGTCCGCAGCCGACCCTTCTGCTACGCCTCCGCCACCATAGAGCATCGACATCTGACTCTGGTACATCTGGGCGAGACGTTCTTCTTCGCCTTCCGGCATCAAGTCTTCCCAGCCGATCTCGGTCACGCCGCGCGCTTCGGCCTCGGATTTTTTGCGGGCCTGATCTGCGGCGCGCGCGGCAATCGTTGCTTCGCGTTTGGCTTTGCGCTCAGCTTCGCTTTCGCCAATCTTGTCGCCAACTTGTGGGGCCGTGGCATCTGGTCTGGCTTCAGCAGGTGCGGGTTCGGCTGGCGTATCTGCTTCACTGCAGGCTGCCAGTAAGCCCGTCATGAGGGCGGCGGTCAGGAGGGGAGAGAGTTTTTTCATGATGCCAATCTAGGATGCGCGGGGTGGCCCCGCCAGTGGATGTGAGCGGTTAGAGCCGAAGGGATAATCCATCGGCCAGCGACCTGCGGAACGCCATCCAGGCGGGTATCGCCCCGGCGACCAGGGCGGCGCCCGTGACCGCCAGCAGTGTATACAGGTCGATCAGGCTGGGCCCGGTGCCAATTAGGGATATGCCGTAATGCGCTGAAACAAGCGGACCGACCACTGCCAGCAGCCCATGGATGAGAAGAATGCCTAGCAACGCGCCGAGGAGGCCCACCAACCCTGCTTCAAGCACCAACAGCGTGAAGATGTGACCGGGTCGAGCACCGACCGCACGAAGGATCGACATTTCGCGTCGCCGCTCGTTGAGGCTGGTGAGGATGGAGGTCAAAATCGAAACCACGCCCACCGCGATGACGAATATCGAGACGGCCAGCAATGCCCGTTCGGCAATTGCGGTCACACTCCATAGTTCCGCGAGCGCCTGTGATGGAATGATCGCCATCAATGGCTCGCCCTTGTTGATGTTGATCTCGCGGCGTGTGGTCAAGATGGTGCCTTTACGTTTCAGGCCGAGATAGATCGCCGTGACAGTCTTGGGTGTGAGATCGAAGGACCGCACGGTCTCTTCGGAAATACTGTCGGCGAGAGGATTCTTTGCGCCGGTTTCCCAGCCGACATGGATGGCGGTGATGGCTTCCAGTGAGACATGTACCGTCTGGTCCACCGGCGTACCAGTCGGGGCAAGAATGCCAACAACCCGGAACGGGCGGTTTTCATGACTTGAGCCAAAGTCGGCTTGGCCCAGCCCATGCGACAGGACCATGGGGCTATTGATCGAATACCCCAGTTCGCGAGCCACATCGGCGCCGATGACCGCATCGAACAGATCGTCAAACGGTTCGCCCTGCGCGATCACCAGGTCCTGATTGCGGCCAAACTTGTAGCGGTCAAAATATTTGGGCGTTGTACCCATGACGCGAAATCCGCGATGGCTGTCTCCGAGGGAGATCGGAACAGCCCAGTCTATATCCGGCCGCGTGGCGATCTCCTGATAGGTCGGCCACGAAATTTCTGCTGTCGCGCTGCCCATTCGAAAGACCGAATAAAGCAGCAAGTTCACGCTGCCGGTAGGTGCGCCGACAATCAGTTCGGTGCCAGAGATAGTGTTACCGAAGCCTTCGCGGGCGCCTGTGCGGGCTTTGTCTACGCCCAGAAAAAGTGCCACCGACAAGGCAACTGCCAACAGGGTGAGCAAAACAGATCCCTTGCGGTTCATGAGGCTCTGCCAGGCGAGAGACAGGATAGCGCTCATGCTGACACTCCCGCGCGATTTATCTCGCCGAGGTCTACCGCCCGGTCGAAATGTGTGGCGAGCCCGGCATCGTGGCTGACGAAGAGAAGTGCTGCGCCTGTGCGCCGCGCTTCCTCGCTCAGTAGATCAATGAATTGATCACGGGCATCCGCATCAAGCGCTGAGGTCGGTTCGTCAGCGATCACGATTTCGGGGCCGCCGATCAGGGCGCGTGCGGCGGCGACACGTTGCTGCTGACCGACAGAAAGGTCAGAGACACGGCGTGTCAGTAGAGTCTCGTCCGTCAGGCCCAGCCGCGAAAGCAACCGTCGGGCTTCATCGTCTTCGTTACCGTTGATTGCTGCGCGGCGCTTGGGAGAGAAACGTAGAGGCAGCGTGACATTCCCGATGACGGAGAGATAAGGCACGAGATTGAACATCTGGAAAATCACACCGAGATGGTCCGCCCTCAGGCGGTCCCGCGCTGCGGGTTCCAAGGTCGCCAGATCCTGTCCGAGAACGATGACCTCACCAGAGCCCGCCTCCAGCACACCAGCGATGATGCCGAGAAGGGTGGATTTTCCAGAGCCGGATGCTCCGCGCAGAAACAAGCGCTCGCCCGCCTTCAATTGGAAGTCTGAAATGTCGAGGACCTCATTGCCTGGCGTCCAGGCAAAGGAAAGATTCGAAATAGAGACAATCGGTTCTGCCATGTCAGGATCCGAAGGGCAGGAAAGGGCTGTCCGGTGTGAGTGACGCAGAATTGGATTCCCCTTCTTCACCAAGATAGATGGCGTCGACTTCCTCAAAGGCGGGATAGTGTTCAAAGCCGGTGAACATGAGGCCATCCAGCTGGCTGGGGCGCTTGCAATCCCAGACTATGGACAGGGTGAGTGCAGCATGATCGCCCGATCGGCGCACTTCTGCAGAGCGCTCGACAAGGTCGCAGCGCGCATTGCCCATGAGTTCTGTCAGGCCCTCGGCATATTTTTCAAGCTCGGTGGATTTCTTCTTCGTTTTTTCCGATAGGCCGTAATTTACGAGCGGGGCGTCAACGGTGATCGTGACGAAACTGGTGTCGAGCGCAACGGCCAACTCTGCAGCGCCGTGTACATGGGCTTCGCCGCCAGCATATTCACCATGGTCCTCGTCATGACTATCATCGTCACGGTGCTCTGCCGTATGAGCCGAGTACTCCATATCTGACGCAGGAGGAGTGGATTCGACCGTCGGTGGAGGCTCCACTGCAGCCGGTTCAGGTTCGTATGGCACTTCTGCGCTACAGGCGACGCACAGCGTCAAACCGGCACCCGCCAGAAGCATTTTTGCGCCACGGCCCCATGATCGGTCTATCATATCGCTCCCATTGCCCCGATTGGGGAATTCAGTGTTTTCGGAAAATCTGCTCGCAAGCTGAATAATGATACCATATAACACTTCTTCGCAAGGCCGCAGGACGC
>TARA_R110002020_G_scaffold150986_2_pt1 | contig 11858 bp, 9 predicted proteins | sample TARA_R110002020 | Tara Oceans TARA_R110002020 (sample SAMEA4396489) | marine metagenome | biome: Westerlies Biome; feature: [MES] marine water layer (ENVO:01000295) within the mesopelagic zone...; material: water (ENVO:00002006), including particulate matter (ENVO:01000060) such...
AACCAGCCAGCTCGCACAAACCACCTTGCGATCGGTACTTGGAAAACATGAGCTTGATGAGATGCTCACGGAGCGAGACAAACTCAACAAGGATATCCAAGAGATAATCGACACCCAAACAACCTCCTGGGGCATCAAAGTTGCCAATGTTGAAATCAAGCATGTCGATATAGATGAATCCATGGTTCGCGCGATGGCGAAACAGGCTGAAGCCGAACGTGAGCGCCGGGCAAGAGTGATAAATGCTGAAGGAGAACAGCAGGCAGCGCAAAAGCTTTTGGAAGCTGCAGAAACGCTATCCGGTCACCCTGAAGCGATGCAACTGCGTTATCTTGGCGCGCTTGGCGAAATCGCTGGAGAACGCAGTTCCACAATTGTATTTCCATTCCCTGTTGAATTTGAAAAATTTTTCAACGGGTTTGCTAGTCAAGACAGCAAAAAGCTGGCTGGGAATGCGGCCAATGAACCCACGCTCTCTGCAGGCAAGAGTGCGGGGTGACTTTCAGCGCTCATAAGCGGCATTTGCTGGTGAGCGAACGAATATGCCAGGCCAGAATAGTGCAGTCGAATAGGGTACGGCAAACAATTTGGAGGTTGGTTTAGAGCATGTTTATTAGCAGTTTCGAAAACCGACTCTTCAGGGGTGGCCGGGCTCTTCCTCCAACCCAGCGCGGTCGCTCCACTTTTAACTGTGGTGGCGACGCCATTTTTGCACCTTCTCGATTCCAGATAAACATTCACAATGCTGTTCCATTTAGGCTGTTCGCATACGGCAACCGTGACGTTTGAGGAGGGTTTTCATTGACAAAAAACATATCAAACGACTGGCGCACAGGATTTGGCGTCATCGAGCACAGCGCTGCAACAATTGCGCGTACAGATGAATTTTTCGCAAAACGTCAGTACTGGCAAGGATTTACGGATTCCGCCCAAGCAGAGACATTGATTGTAGCGGCCGACCGATTGGCCAACGCCGCGATGTGGCTCACCGCCCATATGACCTATGCCTCCCGGGTTGATATGAGCGGTACCGATTTGCCGGCAGACGCATTTAAACGAAACCCTGAAGGTCATACTGGCGGCGCCCTCAATGTTGCCATCGGGTTTGTTGGCTATTTACTTGCCAACGCCCTGTCTGGACACACGCGTGCCTGGACGCTTGGTCAGGGTCACTGTGTTGCTGCAATAGAGGCAATCAACACGCTGACCGGGGACTTGTCCCCTGCACAAATCGGTCGTTATGAGCGCAGCGAGACCGGGCTTTCCCGTCTCGTTTCAGACTTTTACAGCTATGCGATGAGCGCTGATGGAAGACCCGCAGTACCGCTGGGGAGCCATGTCGGCCCAAACACTGCCGGCGGTGTTTCAGAAGGCGGCTATTTGGGTTTTTCCGAACTCCAATATGTCCATATGCCGCTGCCGGGAGAGCGACTTGTTGCCTTTTTGAGTGACGGCGCATTTGAAGAACAGCGCGGGTCCGACTGGTCTCCGCGCTGGTGGCGAGCCGAAGATAGCGGTTTGGCGGTGCCGATCATGGTCCTCAATGGCCGGCGGATTGAGCAGAGAACCGAAATCGGCCAGGAAGGCGGGGCTGAATGGCTTGAAGCTCATCTTCGCCTCGCTGGATATGATCCAATACTGATCGACGGTCATGACCCTCTCGCCTATGCGATGGCGATATTGGAGGCAGAAGAAAGGCTCAGCCGATTTATTAGATCAAAGCAGGCCTATCCAGCTCCCCTTCCCTATATTATCGCGCGCTGCACAAAAGGATTTGGCTTTCCGGGAGCTGGAACCAACAGATCCCATAACCTGCCACTTTCGGGAAACCCGTCCGAAAATGCAGCCGCACGAGCTGAATTTCACGAAGGCGCTAGAAAGCTGTTTGTCCCGGCTGACACGCTGGAAACAGCCGTTAATGCTTTGGCGGTCCATGACCAGCAGTCTCGGCCAAGAGAAAGTCAGAATTCACTAGCACGCCGGATCGTCGAACTGCCCAGCCTACCCGTGCCAAATTGGACCGATGTCAATAGTCAGCGCGAACGCTGCGCGATGGATGCGATCGATGAATATTTTGTCGATATTGTCCGCGCCAACCCGAAGCTACGACCACGTATTGGCAATCCAGACGAGCTAAGAAGCAACCACATGCCGCGCGCGCTTGAGCTTCTGCACCACCGCGTGAACTTGCCTGAATCTGGGACTCCGGAGGCGGTTGATGGAGCCGTCATAACGGCACTCAACGAAGAAGCGGTTATGAGTGCGGCCTTGGGTAACAAAGGCGGGATCAATATCGCTGTGAGCTACGAAGCTTTTGCGATGAAAATGCTTGGCGCATTGCGACAGGAAATAATTTTCTCGCGCCGCCAGCACGAACTGCTCCAGCCACCAGGCTGGATCAGCGTTCCACTCATTGCAACCTCCCACACTTGGGAAAACGCAAAAAATGAGCAGTCGCATCAAGACCCGACATTGCCCGAAGCATTGCTGGGGGAAATGTCAGATATATCTCGCGTTATATTCCCTGTTGATCCCAATAGCGCGGTTGCAGCGCTGCGCTCGGTCTACCGAACGCATGGCCAAATTGCGTGCCTGGTAACCGCCAAGCGCGATGTGCCAATCCTCTTTTCAGGTGAACAGGCTGAATTTGCGATGGCGAAGGGCGCAATACAATTTGAGGGCGATGCTACAAACGCGCAGGTACAACTGGTCGCTATCGGCGCTTATCAATTGCAACAAGCAAGACAGGCGCGCGAACGGCTCGGGCAACGCGGGATAAACTGCTCAATTACGGTCATTTTGGAACCGGGGCGGTTTCGGGAGGCGCGCGACGAGATCGAATGGAAATATGCTGTTTTAGACAAAGATTTGCATGTGCTGTTTCCCACAAATCTTCCGCGGATAATAATCTCGCACACGAGACCGGAGCCAATGTTGGGTCTATTGAGGCGGCTTGATGGCGGGCCGAGCCAAACCAAAGCGTTGGGATATTTGTCCAGAGGCGGCACATTGGATGTTTTTGGCATGTTGTTCGCCAATCGTTGCACTTGGGCGCATGCGGTCGCCTCCGCTGCAGGTTTGCTCAAAATCGATCGGGGTTCCCTCCTATCACAGGAAGAATTGGGTGCCGTCGACGAGCAGGGTGACCCGCAGATATTGCGGAGAGACTCATCGGGCTCAAAAAATGAGGAGAAAATCGTATGACGCTCACATTGCATAGTCTTGGCGGAGCCGGGACGGTAACCGGATCTCGCCATCTTATCGAAAATGACGGACGCCGGATCATGGTCGATTGCGGACTTTTCCAGGGATATAAGCCCTTACGCGAGCGCAACTGGAAACCGTTTCCGGTTTCTCCAAAAAGCATCGATGCCATTATTCTCACCCACGCGCATCTCGATCATAGCGGCTATCTTCCGAAATTAGTCCGCGAGGGGTTTGAAGGCCCAATCTTCTGTTCATCAGCAAGCGCTGATCTTTGCGAAATACTTTTAAAAGACAGCGCTTTCATTGCGGAGAAAGATGCGTTTCTGGCGAACAAGCACAAATATACCAAACATGCGCCCGCGCTGCCGCTGTACACCATCAAAGATGCCGAAGCTGCCCTGAAACAGTTGCGGCCCATCCCGTTCCACAAGGAAATTGAACTTCCGGGTGGCGGACAGGTCAAGCTGCGCCGAGCCGGGCATATTTTGGGAGCGGCCAATGCCGAGCTTCATTGGGGCGGTAAGACAATCGTCTTTTCGGGGGACATTGGGCGCTACGGTGATCCCTTCATGCTCGATCCCGAGCCCGTCGCGGCGGCCGATTATGTGCTTGTGGAATCGACCTATGGAGACAGAACCCACCCCAAAAATGACCCAATGGAAGCTCTTGGAGACGTCATCGAAAAAACGGTCCGAAGGGGCGGAACAGTCATTATTCCGGCATTTGCTGTCGGGCGCGCCCAATTGATCATGTATTATCTATGGAAACTAAAACAGGCCGGAAGAATAAAAATCGTTCCGATTTTCCTCGATAGTCCCATGGCGATTAACGCAACAGATTTGCTGTGCCGCCATCTGGATGATCATCGCCTCTCGCCAGACGTTTGCAAGCAGTCTTGCGATATTGCAACCTATCTGCGCGAAGTCGATGATTCCAAACGCATAACGCGTGATACCACGCCCAAGGTAGTGATCGCCGCTAGCGGCATGCTTACCGGCGGACGCGTTCTCCATCATCTCAAGGCCTTTGGCCAGGACAGCAGAAACACAATCCTGTTTTCAGGCTATCAGGCGGGGGGAACGCGCGGCGAAAAACTGCTGAATGGCGCTGAAAGCGTCAAAATGTTCGGTCAGTGGTTCCCGATTCGCGCTGAAATTGCAAGCCTTCCGGCGTTATCGGCCCACGCAGATTCAGACGAAATCCTGAAATGGCTGTCCGGATTCAAGCACGCTCCTGCCCGAACTTTTGTGGTGCACGGAGAACCTAAGGCCTCAGATGCTTTGCGGATGCGGATTGGAGAAGAGTTGGGCTGGAACAGCACCGTCGTTGATTCGACTGATCGTTATTTTTTGGAAGGTTAAATGTCATGTCGACCGGCAACCACATTGAAGCCCATAATTTGCTGAAATCAAAGCGTCTCAGTCTCTACACCCAGGATGAGGTGATCGTGCTTATGCGCACCGATTGTCCGGTTTGCATATCGGAAGGCCTGACTTCCCGATCGCGCGTGCGTCTAACGTCTGTCTCGGGACGTGAAATTCTCGCAACACTTTTTCAAGTCGAGAATGACTGGCTAACAACCGGAGAAGCTGGATTATCCGAGGCCGCCTGGACGAAGCTTGGGGTTGACGACGGAACTTTTATTTCGGTTAGCCATGCACCAACTGTAGGATCGTTGGCAGATATAAGACGCAGAATTTATGGGGGGCGCTTAGACGAACCGGCCTTTCAGGGAATTATTGGCGATATTGCCGCTGGACACTACGCAGATATCCATTTGGCAACGTTTATCGCAACATGTTCGGCTCTCCCGCTCGACATTGAAGAAATATGCCATTTGACCAAGGCAATGGTGGGCGCAGGAGAACGTTTGTCATGGGACGCTCCGATGATCCTGGACAAACATTGTGTCGGCGGATTGCCGGGCAACCGCACCACACCGATTGTCGTGGCGATAGTTGCCAGTCTGGGCTTCACAATGCCAAAAACGTCATCGCGCGCCATTACATCTCCTGCAGGTACTGCCGATACGATGGAAACGCTCGCCCCGGTTGATCTGGATATCGATCAAATGCGCCGCGTGGTGGAAGAGCAAGGCGCCTGTATTGCCTGGGGCGGCGCCGTCAATCTCAGCCCGGCAGATGATATTTTGATCCGCATCGAGCGGGCTCTTGATATTGATACAGAAGGACAGTTGATCGCATGTGTTTTATCTAAAAAAATTGCTGCCGGTGCCACCCATGTCGTCCTTGACTTACCGGTTGGTCTGACTGCCAAAGTCCGTTCGCTGGACAAGGCCAAAATATTGGGTGAGCATCTTTCCGCTGTCGCGGCCAATTTTGGGTTGGAGACACGATGTGTTTTTACAGACGGCTCTCAACCTGTGGGACGCGGCATTGGCCCTGCCCTTGAGGCGCATGACATTTTATCTGTCCTGCAAAACAATCCGGATGCACCGCAAGACCTGAGGAAGCGGGCAATATTAATTGCCGCACAGGCTCTGGAGCTGGCAAATCACGTGGACGATGGTGGCGGGCTTGCTGCGGCGGAGGCCGCCTTGGTTGATGGCCGGGCATGGAACAAATTTCAGGCGATTTGCGAGGCGCAAGGCGGCATGCGCACGCCCCCGGTCGCTCCATTGACCTGCCCCCTGTTGGCGCAGAGCAGCGGCAAGATATCCTCCATCGACAATCGTAAATTATCGCGATTAGCAAAATTGGCCGGAGCCCCGCGCCAAAAGGCTGCTGGTCTTGCGATGCATTTCCGCCTGGGCGATCATGTTACAAACGGTCAGCCACTATTCACGGTCCATGCCGAAGCCAAGGGCGCCCTGGATTATGCGCTGGAATATGCTGCTGCCAATCCAGATATATTGAAAATAGAGGAGTAACCATGCGCATTTTTATCCCCTTGCCGGGCAATGAAACCTTGGCGGCCGATCTTGCCAGACTATCCTCCTCCGCGCTGGGTACATTGGAAACCCGTCACTTCCCTGACGGGGAATCTTATATTCGTTTGACCGATGATGTGACGGGGAAAGATGTGGATTTTGTTTGCACCCTCGCTCGCCCCGATGATCAGATACTGCAGCTTATTTTTGCGGCGAAAACCGCGCGTGAACTGGGCGCAAAAACCGTGCGCCTCATTGCGCCCTATCTGGCCTATATGCGGCAAGACAAGAGATTTCAGGAGGGGGAATCCATATCCTCCACGCATTTTGCCAAGCTGCTATCAGATTGCTTCGACAGTTTGATCACGATTGACCCTCATCTGCACCGAATAGCGGATCTGGGAGAAATATTCACCATACCAACCAAGGTCAAACATGCTGCGCCCCTTTTAGCCGACTGGATCAGGGACAATGTCGAGAATGCTCTCGTGGTGGGCCCTGATTCCGAAAGCCAGCAATGGGTTGAGGCTGTTGCAGAACGAGCAGGCGCACAGCGCCTCGTTCTCAATAAAAACCGCCTCGGTGATCACGAGGTCGAGATATTGGTGCCGGACTTGAGCGATTATGCAGGCCTGGCTCCGGTGCTTGTCGATGATATTATTTCATCAGGGCGAACGATGATCGAAACCGCCGAAGCCCTGATCGCGCGGGGTTTCCCTAGACCCTATATATTGACTGTGCATGCCCTGTTTACCGGCAGCACCTATTGGCAGCTAAACCAACTTGCCAAAGATATCATCTCGACAGACGCCGTTCCGCACGAAACATCCCGGATCGGGATTGCAGAACTGCTCTTGTAGCTCAAGGCATGGGCAACATTTTTAACTGGATTGGAAAGAGATAGAGAAATGGCAGACGATCATAAGATCAAAGTCGCAATTGTCGGATATGGCGTGATCGGTAGCCGCACGGCCACCGCAATAAGACTACAGTCCGACATGATACTATCGGGCGTGGCTGATGTCGCGACAGATTGGCGCATTGCCCAGATTATAAGCCAGGGCATCCCGCTTTTCGCGGCCACAGCAGAAGCCAGCGCAGCTATGGAGGCGGCAGGCTTACCCACTAACGGACTATTGACCGATCTTGTGGAATCAAGCGACATCATTGTCGATTGTACGCCCAAGCACCGAGGCGCTGAGAATGCCGAATTATATCGCAAACTTAAGCGGCCCTTCATCGTTCAAGGCGGTGAAAAACATGATGTAACCGGCCATTCCTTTGTAGCAGAATCAAGCTATTCCAGTACGATCGGACGCAGCGCAACGCGCGTGGTTAGCTGCAATACAACGTCTATCGTTCGCACATTGGGAACCCTCAAGAACGCGGGCCTCTTGAAGAAAGCGCGCGGAACACTGATGCGTCGCGCAACCGACCCATGGGAAAGCCATCTTGGCGGCATCATGAATACGCTTGTTCCTGAGCCCGAAGTCCCGAGCCATCAGGGGCCTGATGCCAGACTTGTTGATCCGGATCTCGATGTCACAACGATCGCAGTCCGGGTGCCCGAAACGCTCGCTCATCTTCACACCTGGTACGTCGAAATGGCGAGAGCGGCCACAAAAGCGGCTGTTCTTGACGCGCTATCCCAATCATCGCGGATACTGCTAATCGACAGCCGCACGGGACTATCGGCAATAAATGTGGTGAAGGAGTGGATGGCTGAAAATGGACGTCGCCACGCCAATCTCTATGAAGTGGCGATATGGCGTGATCTGCTGACAGTTGACGGAACCGATCTATATTTTAGCTATATGGTTGATAACCAAGCCATCGTGATCCCGGAGACTATTGATGCTATACGCGCACTTGCGGGCAATGAGCAGGACCCTGCCGTATCAATCGCCAAAACGAACGAATCTCTGGGGGTTGGCGATCTTGTTATACCCCAATGGGCCGTACAAAAAAGCTTGGGCCATGATGGCTGACATCGGTATGATCTCATCTGAGGAGCTGAAAGTGGTAAATAGTCGACGGAAAATAGCGTTACAAAAAAAGAGCGATATGGTTGATGAAGCGCTGCGTGAAAGCTTCCCTGCCAGCGACCCGCCGGCATGGACGCTCGGCATTGACCAAGGAGATGATGTGCAAAGAAACCCAGGTCGCCGCGAAACCAGCAAAAAACCTGCAAAGAAATGATATCGTCATGACCTCTCTACGCCCCATAGACAGTCTTGAAAGCCATGAGGTTACAAACCAACCGCCCACGCTAGAAGCATTTGACCGGTTTGGCTCAGATCAGGCGCTGGTCGATGCAGTCAAAATGGCGGGAGGCGAAGTTCACAAGCAACGACTTACCAGCTTTGGCATACGCACTGGTTCCAGCGAAGTCATTGGCTGGGGAGAAGCGGCCAACCGAAACCCGCCCGTGCTTGACACCCATGACCGTCAAGGAAGACGGATCGATGAAGTGCAATTCCACCCATCCTACCATCAACTGATGACGCTTGGCCTCGGCGAAGGCGTGGCCGCCGCCGGTTGGAATGGAACCGAAGCAGGCCATGTTCTTCACGCAGCGTTGAGTTTCCTGCTCGGGCAAGTTGATGCTGGCACCGGGTGTCCCATGACCATGACCTACGCCGCCGTCGCCGCCTTGAAACGTGACCCAGATGTCGGAAATGAGTGGATCGGGCGGATCACATCGTCACTTTACGATCCCGTTGTCCGACCAGCACCTGAAAAAAAGGGTGTCACAATCGGAATGGCGATGACCGAAAAACAGGGGGGATCGGACGTCCGCGCGAACACGACACGGGCGGAATATGCAGATGGTGCTTATCAACTAACTGGGCATAAATGGTTCTGTTCTGCGCCCATGTGCGACGCATTCCTGACGCTAGCCTACACAGATAATGGTCTGACCTGCTTTATCGTTCCGCGCTGGACGCCTGATGGCCAGCGTAACGCAGGGTTTCGCGTAATCCGGCTCAAGGACAAGCTTGGTGATCGCTCCAACGCATCTGCGGAAATCGAGTATCATCGTGCTTATGCGCAGCGTCTTGGCGAAGAGGGTCAAGGCGTGAAAACCATTATTCAGATGGTTCAGCATACCCGTTTTGATTGCATAGTGGGTTCAGCTTCCACAATGCGTGCCGCAATTACCGAAGCGCTGTGGCATACCGCTCATCGCACCGTCATGCAGCGCCGGTTAATCGAGCAACCGGCAATGATGTCCGTGCTGGCCGATCTCGCTGTAGAAAGCGAAGCCGCCACCGCTCTCGCCTTCCAGGTCGCTGCAACATTTGATATGGCGGACCCGCTATCCCGTCTGCTTACGCCTATTGCAAAATATTGGGTATGCAAGCGTGCGCCCGCGATGGTGTATGAAGCAATGGAATGTCTGGGCGGAACAGGCTATGTCGAAACTGGTCCGATGCCGCGCCTTTTCCGTCAGTCCCCTCTAAACGCGATCTGGGAAGGTTCAGGAAATGTCATCGCGCTGGATGTCTTGCGCGCAATGGAACGTGAACCGCAAGCGCTCGAAGGTCTGCGGGATTTTCTGTTTTCTGCGCGCGAACGCTATCCTTCCTATGACGATCACCTGAAAACTCTGGAATTTGGTAGCCTGGTGGAGCATGATGCCCGAAACATCGTCGGACGTCTTGCAATAACCGCTCAGGCAGCAGTGCTCATAAATGCGGACAATCCCGTTGCTGAAGCTTTTTGCAAGTTAAGATTTGATCGACCCAGCTATCTTTTTGGTGCTTCCGGCGCTGTCATTGACACGCGGTCCATCATTGAAAGAGCCATGCCGTCAATTTTAGAGTAGTGAACCAGCAATGAGCGGTTATCGAAGGTTTTTTAACACTATAGTCTTTGGTTGTTACCCATCCAACAAGGTAAAACCCTGCTTCCAAGAGCGATCAGATCAAGCTAAGAGACCAATAACAACGGGAGTGGACAATTTAGAAGCAAATTTCGGGTAACACCGCCGAACAGATATTCATGGGTTCGGCTCCGCCCGAAAGCCCCGGCGACCATAACACCGGCCTGCAGATTTTGTGCCGTAGATATGAGAATATCCGAAGGATGAGAATTCCGCGATGACAATAGTTGCAAGTGCGAATCCACACCATGATTAGCGAGATATTTGCAAGCCGCATCTCGCGGAAGTTCGGTTGGCTTATCTTCATCAATTGATACGATATGGACCTCACTCGCAATTTTGATCAAGGGAAGCGATGAGCGTAATGCATTGGCAGCTTCGATACTCCCATTCCAACAGATGATAGCCGGATGCGCAAGGTTTATTCCAATCAAATCATAAGGTTGAAACAATATTGGCGTCCGGACGTGACTTAGTAGCTCTCCAAAAAATGCTGTTGGTCGGTTTTTATCAGAATTTCCTTGCGGCCGACCCAGAATCGCTAAGTCCCGCAAAGAACTCTCACGTATTATAGCCGTAACTGGATCCCCTTCAATATGATTGAAATCCCATCTTACATTCTCTTTGTCTAACCGCTCTTTTGTCTGCATGCGGATCTTTTCTCCGTGCTTTTGAGCCTCAACAATGAAACGGTGCTTGGCCGCCACGCCCCCATAAGCATCGAGCATATTAAATGAACCGAGTGATGAAACATGGAGGCAACTCAAATGGCCCTCGATTGCGCGGGTTACATCAAGCGCCGCTTGGGCTGACGGATCTGGCCCTTAATCATCAATGTACCATAGCACGGACTGCATAATATTTATTCCTTCCAACCAACCACATAATTTGCTTTAGGATATCATTTTTTCCTAAAGCTTGTTGTAAGCAGCACCCAAAAATATCCCCAACTCAATCCAAACATCCACCCCGCAACAACATCACTTGGCCAATGTACACCTAAAGCCACTCGCGAAATTCCGATAGTTGCAGTCAACAGCAAAGCCGCTGACACCAAGTAAATCCCTGCATGCCGTTCGGGTCGGATCTGGGTAAACAGCATGGCCATCGTTAGATATACAATTGCGGAATTGGCCGCATGCCCACTGGGGAAACTCATGGAATATTGGGTTGTAAGGTGCTCAACAACCTCGGGACGCGATCTGCTAAAATGGTCTTTTAAAAGCGACACGATCACCATTCCACCGACAGTCGGCGCCAATAGCGCCAAGGCAAAATAGTAGGTTCTTCTTACAACCAGATATGCAGCAACCAAAATGACAAGAACGATCAGCAATTTGGAGTCTCCCAAAATTGTAATAGCTCGAAGAATATCTGGAAGCCAGTCAGGACCAGACAATATGTTAGGGTTTGACGAAGAGCGAAACGCGAGCAAAATGCTGTTGTCTATTTTCGCTAAATGACCTGCCGCGACTTCCGACCAGAGCCAGAAAAAGAGCATAGCTAGAATCGAAACGCCGCCGATCAAAAACGCAATTCTTTGAGCCGCGATGGCTCGGGGAACCAAAATTCGAGCTATTCGCATTTTGACCCCTGGCGGGAGATGGCTGAATTTTCGCTAAGACTGAACATGGGCGCTACTCATCCAGCCTGATTTATATCGTTATAACCAAGAAGCCGAAGTGCGTTGACTACCACCACAAGCGTCGAGCCTTCATGCATCACGACAGCGGGGCCGATCCCTAAGCCGAATAGGGTTGCCGGTATCAATACGGCGACCACGCCGAGACTGATCCAGAGATTTTGACGGATAATGCTACTTGTTGATCTGCTGAGACCAACGGCAAAAGGCAATGTTGCCAGATCATCTGCCAT
>TARA_R110002020_G_scaffold175997_4_pt1 | contig 11855 bp, 12 predicted proteins | sample TARA_R110002020 | Tara Oceans TARA_R110002020 (sample SAMEA4396489) | marine metagenome | biome: Westerlies Biome; feature: [MES] marine water layer (ENVO:01000295) within the mesopelagic zone...; material: water (ENVO:00002006), including particulate matter (ENVO:01000060) such...
TAAGGGGGAGTCAAACGTTTGAGCAAACGCTAAAAGAACAAGGTGTAAACCTAGATATTACAGGTGAGGGAAAGATAGGCAATAGAAATATTTTAGAGTCTGCGGGAAACGCACTTAAGAAAGGTGGTTCAGATTTGTTTTTTACAATGGCTTGGCTTTCTAATCAACAAAACCCTGCGTTAAAATTAGCTTTAGAAACAAAGAAAAAAGAAGTTGGATATGATTTATCTAAAAAAATAAACACTTACGAAAAAAACTTTACTGAAAGTTTAGGTAGTGGGGATTTTGAAAACGCTAGCGGAATACTTTTAAACACTTTAGGTGAATCTGCACCTGTCATGGTTGCTGCGGCAACTACAGGTTCGCTAGGAGCTTTGCCTTCTATGGGTGTTTTAAGTGGTATTACGGGCGCACAAGAATACCTAAACGTAAAAGACGAAAAGTGGTTTAACGAAATGTCTAATCTTGGAAAGGTTGGATACGTTTCTGCTATGGGTGGTTTTGAAGGTTTTGGTGAGATGATGGGCGGTAGGGTCATTAATAGAATAGCAAAAGATGTTGTTAAGCAAGGGTTTACAAAAACCACAAAATCATCTTTATCTCAAATGCTTAAGGGTGCTGCTAAGAGTTATGGTGTTAATATGAGTGAAGAAGCTCTTGGTGAAGCTGTAACATCTGCGGGACAGTACCTTGCTGGTAAAATAGCAAAAGGAGAAGAGATTAATTGGTCTGAGTTTTTAAAGCAAACTTTTGAAGGTGGTGCTTTAGGTGCTGCTATGGGTAGTGGATTTACAACGGTAGGTAACGTTGCTAGAACAGCTTATGGAATGGCTAAAAAGTCTAAGCCTGTTATTGCTGCTGAAGAGAAAGTTGAAAGGATAAAAGAAGAGGTTAAAACTGCTGAGACACAAGCCGAAAAAGAAGCTACAACTAAGGCTGCTGCTAAAGCTATTGAAGAAAAGCAATCTGTGTTTAAAGAGGAGAAGGCTAAAGCGGAGAAAATATCTGAAGAAGATAGAACTGCTATTGCTGAAAAAGACGCACAAATAGACAGTAAGCAAGCTGAGTTGGAAGGGTTAGCAAATAAACCTGAGACAGCTAAGTATGTACAAGATGAAATTACTACTTTACAGAATGAAATTTCTGAAATAGAAAACAAATACGAACAACAAGAAGCAATAGAAGATGCCACGCAAGAGCAATCCCCTGAGCAAGTTAAACCTGAAGATACAGAAGTCTCTACAGAAAAGGGTGAACAAACTGAAGTAGAAGCCGAGGTTAATAGTTACGATGATAACCAAACTGTAACTATAACCGTAAAAGATGAATCCGAAATACCCGAACCGTTTAAAGACAGAGCAAAAGCCACTGGTGGTTTAGAAGCGTCTGTTAAAAAAACTTTTATGGGGATACCTTACGGTAAGTCTAGAAAGGTTAAATCTGAAGAAACGCTTACATATACCGCTACTGGTAAAGAGCTAAAAGATTATTTTAATGAAAAATCAAAATACGACACGCAAGAGCAAGAAGCAGAGCAACCTAGACCTGAAGCTACAGGAGTATTGGAAGGAGAGAGACCAAGTGATAGCGTGGAAAGCCGAGGGGAAGAGCCTAGATTGGATGAGGGAGCAGTTGAAGGTAATAAGGGGTACAGAGCAGGAGACTTAACAACTAAAGCTGAAGAGAAGGGTAAATTTGGAAACACATCTAGAGGTACAGGTCATTTTGGTACAGGGTTTTATTTCTTTAGCGGGAAAGACAAAGCCTCAAAACACGATAAAGGAACTGATAGGGGTGTTTCTGAAATAGATTTGGATGGATATAATTTAGCAGAGGGAACAAAAGAGCTTCATGGAGAGCTTAAATCCGCTAACGACAAACACCACAACGAAGGGAAAGATATTGAATCTTCAGACGTTGAAAAAATAGCGTCAAAAACAGGTGTAGATTTGTCTAATGAAAACCCGTATCAAGAATTTAAACCTAGAAACAATAAACAGTATGAGGATTTACAGAAGAAATATACACCTGAAGAGATAAGAGAAGGTGAAAGAAAATCTGATGAGTGGAAGTCTGAGACTGAAAATATAGCGGAGCGTGTAAACGAAAAACTAAAAGACCCTAAAAACAAAGACACCGCTTCTACTTTGATAATGAAAGAGTTAGGGTTTGAAGGTGTTGATTCACGTAAAAATCCAGAGTTAGACAATGCTATTTATGGTAGTGTTGTTTATGATATTAAAAAACCCGTTCAACAAAAAGCCCTTAAACCTGAACAAGTAAAAAAACAAGAACTATCAGAAACTACGAAAGAGAAGGCGAGTGGTGCGAAAACACCCCGACAAAAGTCTCAGAGTGCAAAGGCTGCACCTGCGGAGAAAAGCGAGAAGTCAGAAAGCTCAAGCAAAGAAAGTCAGAAAGAAAAGCCGCTTAGACCTATAGAAAGTTCATCTAAGAAAGATGATGTAAAACCCGCTAACGAATTTGAAGAGGGTAAGAAAGCTGCTAAAGAAGAAGCTAGGAAAAAAGCTGAAGAGAATAAGGTTATTTCTAAAAGGAAAAAGTTAACAAATGCTGTTAAGAGAAAAGTAAAAGGAAATAAGTACACCAACATAAACAATAACGTTTCTAGTTTGGTAGAGCTTCCTTTACATAAGGTTAAAGATAAAAAGTTAGCTGAAGAGTTGGATAAAGTTTTAACAGACCTTAACAGAGGTAGAGTTGCTTTATATAAGGGTGAAGACTTATCTAAACTTAAAGAACGTGCTGAAGCAGACATAGCTAAAAACGAAGTTGTAAAAGAAACGTTAAAAGACTCTAAAGCTATAAATGGTGTTGTTGAACGTGTTGATAAAAAGATTGAAGGTTTAAAGAAGTTAGACTCTGTAAAGGAAACTGAAGGTACTGCTGCTAAAGAATTGACATCTTTAGAGAAAGAGGTGGGTACACTATCTTCATCTTTAGAAAAGGCTAAAGAGAGAAACGAGCAACTTAGAGATTTAGAGGAAATATCTCAAGCGGAATACGAGATTACTAAAAAGAATATAAAAGAGTCTGAGAAGCTTTTAGAAGAAAGACTTAATGAGTTAGGCGTTAAGAAAGAAAAGGTTACAGAGAAGCTTAATAACAGCTCTAAAGACAATTTAAAGAAGATTAACAAGTCTTGGATGACACCTGAGGAGAAAGACGCTTACGAAAGATTTAAAGATGAAGTAGAGTCTGAAAAGGATTTGAGTAAGGCTGAAGATGTTTTTGTGATGACTGAAGACCTTGTTAATGAGTATTTCCCTGTTTCAGAGATGTCTAGATACACAATATCTAAAAAAAATGAGAAGGGTGGTAATCGTTTAGGCAAGGCTATGGAGTCTAATAAAGCGAGACGAAACAAGCTTTTTAATTTACCGCCATCAGGATTAACGACAAAAGTAAGAATAAAAAAGTTGCTTAATATTCTTGCTGGAAGAACAGCAGGTACTTTAGGTTTTGGAAACCTTAAAACAGAAACGGGTATATTATCTTACTTGAAAAGTAGAGACCTTTCTCAGCTTGAGGAAATGGCGTTAATGATTAAAGACGGAACTTTAACAAAAGAAGTTATAGACCCAATTCTTTCAGCATTTACAAGAGCAGACAATACTAGAGATAATGCCCTAGAGAATTACTACAATGTTTTAGAAAAGGGAATTGTTTCAAAAGTTAGAAATGGTGCTAGTATAAAGGAAGCTGTCGAAAGTTCTAAAAAGGAGTCTTTTCGTGCAGGTGTTTATCTAATGCAGAAGCATATAGAAAGTGAATATGGTGTTAAAGATTATTTAGTAAGGTTAGCAGCCTCAACTTCTATGCAAAGATATTCACGTTGGGAAAAGAAAATAATAGAAGAGATGTCTCTTAATGCTTCTTCTAAGAAAAACTATTCTAAATTATCTTCTAAAGAAAAGGCTTTAGCAAAAGAAGGTAGAAAAATCTTTGACGAGCAAAAGTCAAAAGTAGACTATATACAAGATTTAAGAGGTGTTCGCAGACAAGACTTTGCAGAATATATGCCACTAAACAGGCGTGTTGGTCAACGTTCTAAAACGACTGAAGAAACCTTATCTAAAGATGACGTTGTTGGCAACGCAATGAATCCTAAAATAGCAGCAGGAAACGCGAAAAGAAGGGAAAGTATAGTTAAGTCTGATGGAGATGTTTACGCTTACGAAATGAATTTATCTAAAGCGTTAGAGCGTTTAGTTACTGAAACTACTAGGGATTACGAAATGACTGAGGCTATACGGGAAATTAGAGGTGTTTTAAAAGAAGCTCAGAAAAACGAAAATCTTGATAGAACAACTAAAGAGTATCTTGCGGCTATAGAGAAGCGTGTGTATGATTCTGTTAAGAAGCATTTTAATAGACCTTATAGTAAGTCAGAAGGTATAGTAGATAAGCTTACAAGTGCTTTCTACGCATTGAAGCTAAACGTGCCTGATAGAATCGTTACGGAAGTTGCTACCGAGATGTACAGAATATCTATGATGGGTGATGTTGGAAACGTTAAAGAAGCTATAAGTCAATTAGAGCAGCGCATTGACGTATCTATAAATAACGCTTTAAAGCCTAAAAAAGACAGAAAGACAACAGACGTTGAGAAACTTATGGTTCACACAGGGTCTTCATTCTTAAAGAATACGGTTAAACATCAAGGGGAAACAAAGCAAAAATACAGAGGCGAGAAAGGGTTTGGTAAAATGAACGCTGCTGTAGGGGCTATACCCGATATGCTTACCATGAACAATGTTTGGATGCCTGCTTTTAGAGCTGAATTTGAAAAAGTTACAGGTGGTGATAAATTTGATTTAGCTGAGTTCTCTAGAAGTAAAGCGTACAGAGAGAAGTACAAGAAGGAAATGTTAGAAGCTAAGGCTATAGCTGAAAGAGAGACTGCTAGATTAAAAGGGTCTACACTTAAAGGTGGCAGCAAGGTTGCTTCGCCACACGCCTTCACTAAAATAAGAAGGCTTTTTGGAGACGAAACAGCAACAGGTTTCAGCACACTTTCTGAAAAGGACTCTGAAAGAATAGCTGCAAAATTAAACTCTGTTATGGCGAGTTTCGGTGCTAGGGAGTCTGCTAGATTTGGAAGGGAAATGGCAGATATTCAATTATCAGATTCTTACAAAGATAAAGGTATGGCTGCTAAGAACGCTTTTGTACAGTTTTCTTCAGGAGTTATGTATGGTGCGCTAAGAGGGTACACGGGTCTAATGATGTTAAGCTTCATTTTAGGAATGGACGATGATGAGAGTGAGTTTGAAAAAGGTATAAACGAGCAGTTAGACAACTATTGGAGCGGAGAGTTCGTGTATGAATCAGCTAAGTCGAATGCGTTATTTATAGCTTCATCACCCTATGGGCAATCATCTAGAGCTTTAGCGTTAGGAGCTGCTGGTATTAGGGTTCTAGCGTTAGAAGACGAAAAGTTAGGTAAGTCAAAATCTGAGAAAAAAGAAATAGATAAGAAGATTGAAAATATAGAAGAGTCTACGAAACTTACTTTTTTTGCAAAACCAACAACAGATACCGAGAGCATACTAAAAGCTATTTTACCACAAGTGTCTGAATTTGGGTATCCCGCAGTTGAAACAGCTATAGATTTAATTTCTGACATAGATTACGAATCTAACGCAGATTTAACCAAGGAAGAGGTTCAGGCTATTCAGTATTTAACCACATTGAATAATGTTCAGAGAATCTTTTTTGCATACAAAGGAACACAGTTGCCATTAGTGCAACGAGATGTTAACAGAATTTTAGATAATTACAAGTATAAGATTAAGAAAAGAAAAAAGAAATCTAAAGGAATGAAAGGCACTTCCATCGGAGGTAACTAAATCACATTTAAATCTTTACACGTATCTTTGCAAAACTTAATTATGGAGAAATTATTAGAGTATATAGAGGGGGCAAAAGGAGCTTTTGTCGCTCTAGCAGGGTTGGCTGTTGCAGCATTAAAATGGTATGATAAAATACATTCATTTGCATTAAGAAATTTTAAAAAATTTATGGGTACTAGTCCTGAGCAGACTCAATTTTTTAAGACATTGATGGCTAAAAATGACGATGCTTTCAACAAGGTGTGCAAGGATATATATATGGCAGTAGAAGGCTCTATTGTTGTAAATGTAGCTAAGATAAAAAACGGAATGAAAGCCTTTGCTCCAGACAGTGATTTAAACCAAATAATCATAGGCACATCAGGTCATCCAGACTTAGATATGTATGTAGGTGTAGATGGTGAACACCCATTAGACAGTTCTTTTTATCGACACGCTGCTGAGAGTATGACTTACGAAGGTAGTATTATGCACATAGACGAAATAAATTCTAAGGAATATATAGACGTTTTAACAAATATAGGTGGTAATTGCATAAGAATGTATTGGATTTCAACTAGCAGTGACTACTCTTATTTTCTTTATGTAATAACAAAAGAGTCTAATCCGTTTTCTTTAAAAGAAAAAAGATTTGTTAAGACAATAATTAGAAATCTCAAAAACAAATATTTCTCAAAAAAAAATTTTATAATATAGCATTTTAGGTCTTATCACTTATTTTACTTTAAGTTAAAAGTACTAATCTAAATGTGTTTTTGTCACCTTTAGTATAACAAGTGAAAATATAAGACCTATAATTATAACAACCCAAGTCTCTATTCTTTTAAAAAAGGGTGGTTTAACCTCTAGCTTTAACCTCTCTACTGTTACCTCCTTTTCAAAAAATATAGTATCTGTTAAGCATACAATAGAGTCAACTAGTATAGTGTCGTTTATGCGTCTTATCTTAACTCTAACATCGTTTTTAGTAAATGTAATAGTATCGTATATTTCAGTCACAAAGGACGTGTCAGACACGACCTTTTCTTCGATTAATATAGTGTCTCTTACCGTTATCTTTTCTTGAAAAACTTCTGGACATTTTGCTTCAATCTTCTGAATTTTTCTTTCAGATATTTCGCAAGGTGATTTACAAGATATTACATTTACAGCAAGACTTAGTAGTATAAGTATTTTTTTCATAATGCAAAGATATTACAACTTTTTAATAGCTTCTAACTTTTCAAACTCAGGTCTAAACTTTTCGTATATTAAATCTAACATATCACCACCTAGGTTATCCATATTGCTGTCTACAACTTTGTCTCCTCTTTTAAGCTCACTAAGCATAGCGTTAAGAGCGTTTTGCATAAGGTTGTACTTCTGCTTCTGACGCTGTGTAAAAACGTTTCTAAACCCTTGTGTATGAATTTCTAAAGATTCAACAATACCTGAAAAAACGTGTACGTTGAATAGCAAATCTTTTAATTGTTCTTTTTGTGTCATTTTGTTTTATAAAAATTTGATAATGCTTATTCGTGTTTACTTCCTTTAGATAAATTATCCCACCACCATAAAGGCTGTAGGTTCGTGTAATGACAAAGCTTAACCATGTCTTCTTTTGTTTTAGCTGAAGATAAAGGAATTGTATGGTCTATATGCCAACCACGTAGACCGTGGTTTTTCCAACTCATTCCATCAGTAAATAAAGACTCTATATGTGTTTTAGCCTCTTCAAAAGAACATCCCAACATATCTTTATTAGAGCTATCCTTTTTCCATGAAGCTCTTTTAAAAGCTGTAGAAGTTCTTTTTCTAATTTGATACGCTAATAGAAATAACGGGTCTTCTTTTTTTCTTTTTTTATTTCTATTCCTAAAATACTCCCTAACTTTATCTCTATTCTCATGTAGCCAAACCTTCCTGTTCTCTTCTATTTTTTCCTTGTTATCTGCTCGGTATTTTTTTTGATACTTCGCTACTTTCTCTTTATTTTCTTTAGCGTAATCCGTAGCTCTACGTTTTAGTTTATCTTTATTTTTTTTGTAATACTCTTTTTGGTACTCTTTCGATTGTTTTCGTTTTTTAGAAGACCCTCTTCTACAATCTTTACACTCGGAAGCTAGTCCGTCAGATTTACTTTTATTCTTGTGAAATAAAAACTCATCCTTTTCTGTATTACATTTATAACATTTTTTCATGAAGTAAATATAAGAATAATTTTAATAGAGGAGAAAACTCTAATCTATTATAACAGGAATCATTATCTTATCCCTTCTGTTATAATGCACCTGTTGAATAACAAACCCTCTCAATCCTTTCTTAAAGTTTGTTCCAACCCACTCTGAACTAGGGCTTAACGCAGGATAATTGAAGTAGTCGAAGTCTTGTGAGGTTGTATAATCAAACAACATTTGGTGTGAATCACCCTTCCCAAACTCTATATACTTTGCCTTTCTATATACATCGTTGTACTTCAAGTAGTGGTCAATCTTTTCTATTTGTTTAGAATCTAACTGAGGCTTAAATCCAAACTTTAGAGACTTTTTGTCCTTTCCGTGAGAGATTACAAAAGCGTGGTTTCCAACAATGTAGTGACCTATAAACTCTTGTATATTATTTACAACTACATTATTAAACTTTATTTCAGCAGCAACCTTAAAGGCGTGGTTTAAAACAGCACCAAAACTACCTGCGTGATTATCATTACAAATGTTATTGCAAACTATTTTCTCAAAATCGGCAGCTAAAACATTAAGCATTTGAAGCTTAAATGTTAGGGCTAACTCAAAAGCCCCTTCATTTGTCATATTTTGAGGTAAAGAATGACCACCTCTAGTTGTATATCCGTCAAAACCATCCAAGAAGTCTCCAAGTTCATCAATATAAAGCGTGTTCCCAACCTTGTTATTAACAACTTCTCTGCACATAGAATACATAGATTCCATTATTTCATCAGAATCCCAAACAGTTGCGTACATAGCTGTTCCTTCTGAATCTGTATCCATAGCAATATGAGTATCAGAATAAACCAATCTAGTAAACTTGCTGTTATCGCTTCTTTTTACAGATGTGTGTTTATAAGGCTTAACTTTTATAGACTTTATAACCCCCTTAATTACAGAGCGATAATCAAAGTCTTCAACAGCTTCTACACTTTCCTTAAAAACTATATTGTAAAACGGAACTCCAGTGTGACTAATAAGTTTATAGGAAGATATGTTCTGTCTCGGCAAGTTGTAAAACTCACAGTACTCATCAATATCCATCATTAAACCTGTGTCATTGTTCCAAGCGGAAAGAACAAAGGGCTTTGCTTTGTTGTAATCATTAGGTAAAGTCTCGCTAACTTCATCCACCACAGAGTCTATAATCCCACCAATATAACTCCACTCTTCTTTAGTAAGCCTATAGCGACTTTCTTTATTCCTTCCAACATCACACCCTCGTATCTCTTCTAATTTAAGTATTTGTGATTCGTTTAGAACCTTTCTAATCTTAGCCATAACTTTTAATTTAATTTGATTTAATGAATGGTTTTAGCAGCCGTAGCAGGAGCTATTAGTCTTGTCGCACGAGCATTTAGGAAGCCTTGAACTATCTTCAATATCCTTTATAACGTCTTCAATATCGTACTGCTCTTGTGTAATATTTGACATAATTATTTGTTTTCTATTAAAAGTCCATCAATATACTTCTCGTCCAAGTGTCTAACAGCTTTTAAATTTCTTTTCTCAGCGGCAACAGCTTCTCTTTTTTCTGTAAGCGTAGAGTCTATTCCAAGGTTTTGAAACAATTTAACGTTTTCGTGTAGAACTTTATCTATCTTGCTTTTAATAATGCTACAAGTGAGGTATGTTTTCATATCTAATCTTCTTTGTTGTCTATTCGTTCTAATATATTCACGTAATCCTCCAAGTCTTCTTCCGACATAGCTTTATCTTCTTCAGAATATTCTTCCTCTAAATCTATTTCAAGCTGTGCTAAGAGTCTCCATACAGCTTTTGCTAAGTGCCTTTGAGAATCTTCATCATAAACCTCACCTGAAGCAAGGTCTAATAAATGTCTGCTACCGCTATTAAGATGGTCAGAACTTTTAGTTCTATCCCAATGTAATTCTTTGCCATTTAGATGCTGCTCGTTCCCTGCTACAGAAACCCTAGAAACTTCTGCCAAAGCTCTAGGGAAATAGGTAAACAACCCACTAAACACAGGGGTTGACTTTCTTTTCTCGTCTTTGTTCATTGTAATTATTTTTTGTAAGGTAACTCTTGGATGTCTGATATTACAATCTCAACATTTTTACCGCTGCCTTCTATTATTGAAGTTGCTTCAGATATAATATTTATCAAAGCGTTTATTTGTGAATCAGACATATCAGAAACTTTTATAGGTGTTTTACCTGAATCTGTATATGAATTATCGTAGTAGTCATCAACATATTGAGTTAAAAGACTATATGTTGTGAACCAATAGGAATTGTTTTTTAGGTCTTCTTTTTTCATAATGCTTACAAAGCTATAATAAAAGTTTTAAAAAACCTAATATGTTTTTTTTGTAAAAAATTAACTCAAAAACTGAATTAATCATATCGCTTCGTTAGCAACAAATTCACTTGCTGCGGTTTGTTTCATTATGGCATAATCTACACCACCAAACTTTTTGATTTTCGTCAACTCTTTTTTCCATCTGAACACCGCAGTTAAAACAAATTCCATTAACCCTTTTTTCCGCATAGTCATTAACCCTCTGTTTAATTTCATCAGTTGTTTTGTCTAATATACGTTGTGCTATTTTACTTCTCATATCTATTTTTTTTTAATTCATTCATCAGTTGATAACACCAAATAAATCAAATAGCCATCAAATAAGCTACGTCAATGTTTACAAGGGTTTATTTAATAATTAAATATATTTTACGAATCCTAATCAAATAAGACCACTTTTTTATTGCTGCCGTTAGCCACCATTAAGAAACTTTTCAATGTGTTCTTTTTCAACCTTACATAACCCCCAATTTTCAACACATCTTTCAATATCTTCAATAGTGTAACGTTGACTAACAGCGTACAACTCCATTGTAGAGTATATGTCTTCCATACTCATTTCAAGCAATCCGTTCTTTTCAGATAGTTTTGCTTTTGTAAATCCTGTTCCCCATTCTTGGGCGAAAAACTCTTTTGCTTTCATTTACTTATTTTAAATTCAACTAAATCACTTCCTTCTACTTTGTCATAAAACTTAACGTTCTTCCACTGCCCTCTTTTTGGCTCTCTTTTAAACTCCCACTGCCAATCCCAATACGTGTCATCCTCTTCATTGTGTAGCAAATCCTTAAACACCCCTTGTTTCACTTCAATGCTCTTTTGCTTTAAGCCGTTTTGTACAATCTGCTCCATTCCTTTAGGTTCTTCCCACCTAGATATTTTAACCGCCCTAAATTTAGCAAAAGCAAACGAGTAAATGTCATTTAAAGTTAAATGTATTTTAGACCCACTAACCTTCACCTTATCCTTGTTGCCTCTAATCCACGATTTAAGGTCGTTTACACGGCTTATAACAACGTTTCTATCCTCAGTAATACTATCTGATACATCTAAGTAAATAACTGCAACAGTCGCGTTGTTTTTAAGGGTTAAAAAGTCTAAAACATTGCCTTGTGTAAACCAAATCTCAGTACTATTTTTTATAGCTTTAGAAATAACTAAACTAGCCTTTACAAGTTGCTCCATATTAATCAAATTCAAACCACTTCAAATTTCTGCCTTCAATAATCTGAAGAAGAGCATAAAAAATATCTGTGTGGTAGGTTATTATTTCACCCTCTATAATGATACAAGTTCTAACTCCTATACAATTATTAAATTGCTCCTTGGTAATCTTTGGGAAGTTGTTATTCAAAAGGTCAAACATCTCTTTTGGGGTGAAACCTTCTTTGTTTTTAGTTTTGTATCCGTAAACTAAATTGTGTAATTCTTGCTGTGTCATAATCTATTTTTT
>TARA_R110002020_G_scaffold273926_1_pt1 | contig 11855 bp, 10 predicted proteins | sample TARA_R110002020 | Tara Oceans TARA_R110002020 (sample SAMEA4396489) | marine metagenome | biome: Westerlies Biome; feature: [MES] marine water layer (ENVO:01000295) within the mesopelagic zone...; material: water (ENVO:00002006), including particulate matter (ENVO:01000060) such...
CTGTCGAAGCGTCTGGATGACACGGTTGATGTGCACGAGGGACAGGCCCATCACGTCGGCCATTTCTCCCTGCGACAGAGGGAAATGGAAGCTCCGGCCATCAACCCGATCGATCGCCTGCAGCCGGACGTAGAGTTCGCAGAGAATATGAGCCAGGTGGGACGACTTGGAGCGGCGCCCCATGGCGACGATCCATGACCGGTGGATCGATCCGGTGATCAAAGTGTCAAGCCACAGCATGCGGGTCAGATGCGGGACCTGCTCGGTGATTCTCTTGAGACCGGCGTGATCGACCAACACCACCGTGCAGGGCGAGAGGGCGGAAATGCCGTGATCCATGGTCTTCAGCAGGAAGGCATGCAGGTCGACGAAATCGCCGGGGACGTGCAGCGAGGTGATCTGGCGGGCACCTTCATGTGTCAGCTTGTAGCGGCCGGCAAATCCCTCCACGAGCAGGGTGCTATAGGTCGGCCGCGAACCGTCAGCAACAATATCCTCGCCTTTCGCAAACCGGCGCTCGCGGACTACGATCTCACTCAGCCTCGTTCTATAGCTGTCCGGCAGGACGTCGCGGCGTTCGAGGTTTCTGAACAGGGTTTCGATCATACCGTCTTCCTCTTCGGCTGCCTCACTGGAAACACTCCTGAATCTCCACCATGGTGCATACAACAAGGCTTGGAGCATAACCGAAAGCCCATGGGTATTAAAAATATCAAGGTCATACCCGTTTCGCGCCTCCCGTCCATTGCATCGGAAGACGCCGCACGGCGAGCCCGGCGACGAGTGGATGCGCATTAGCTCTTGGTTAACCACGTCGCAGCAATCCGCGGACTATCCCCAGAAATCATTCGCATTTTCGCCATGTTCGAACCAAAGAGTGGCACCGTTGCATCGTCGCTTCCGTCCTGCCTGTGCCGGAAGCGAGCAACGGCTGCATCAATGGGATGTCTGCAGCGAAGACTTGAGGGGCTTACGGGTTTGAAATTCAGCAGCGGCGCGCTTTCGCTTTCGGCGAAATGGCTAGGGATCACGATGGTCGGATTGAGCGTTGCATCCTGTGCAACGACTGAACCGCCCACGAAGAAACCCCGCAGCAAGGAATATTTTTCCGAGAAGGAATACGGCGTCAAGGCAAGCCCTCGCGTCACGGCGGAGGGTCGTGCCGTTCCAAAGGGCGGCGGCCGCTTCATGGTCGGCAAGCCTTACAACGTCAAAGGCAAGACTTACGTCCCGAAGGAGGATCCGTCCTACAACAAGAGCGGACTTGCCTCCTGGTACGGCTCCGCATTTCATGGACGGCTGACGGCCAATGGCGAGGTCTACGACAAGGAGCACCTGTCGGCGGCCCATCCGACGTTTCCGCTGCCGAGCTATGCGCGCGTGACGAATGTCGAGACCGGCTCCTCCGTCATCGTGCGCGTCAACGACCGCGGCCCCTTCCATCCCGGCCGTATCATCGACGTCTCGTCCAAGGCCGCCGAGCTTCTCGACATGAAGCGTGCCGGCACCGGCAAGGTCAATGTTCAGTACGTCGGGCGGGCCCGCATGGACGGGCACGACATGCCCTATCTGATGGCCTCCTATTCCCGCAAGGGCGATCGTCTGCCGTCGCTCTATCCGGAAGGGCAGATTGCGACAGGGGTCATGGTGGCCTCGAACGAGCCGCTTGGCGATCAGTTGCAGAGCTATTCTGCGCCCGTTCCCGTTCCGATGGCCCTCAGCGGCCCGACTCCCAGCGGACCTGTCACGACAACCACACAGGCCTTCGAGGGATTTACGACGGCGGTCGAATTCGCCGTCCTTCCCGAGGTGGGCCCCATGCCGGCCGAGCGACCCAACTACGGTCTTGCTGCCAACGGCGGCACCTTGTCCGCGGCCTATACGGTCGAGCCGGTATCGACGGTCGATCTGGTGTTCGACGCCGTGCTGGTTCGAAACGACGGTCTGACCGAGCAGTCGATCCTTTCCCATGCAAAGCGTCGTTCTGTCAAAAACGCGGTCGAGTGATCGAAACGCAATTGCCCGTGCGCAGGCATCTTGCTACGCCTGTCGCCTCGTGTGTGATGGGGCAATGATGCGGTTTCTGGTTCTTTCTGTCCTGGCACTTCTGCAGTTGCCGATACTCTTCCAACCCGTGCTGGCGCAGGAGCGTTCCGCGGCCATCGAGACCGTGGCCAAGCAGCTTTACATGGTCGAGGCGAAGACAGGTACCGTCCTGCTTGCCGTCAATGAGAACCAGGCCTTCCCACCCGCGTCGCTGGCCAAGCTGATGACGGTGGAGGTGGTCCTCAGCGCGCTGGAGCGCGGCGAGATCACCGAGCAGACCATGTTTCCAGTCACGGAATATGCCTGGCGCAATGGCGGTGCGCCCTCCGGGACGACGACGATGTTCGCCGCCCTGAACTCGCAAGTGCCGGTCATCGATCTCATCCGCGGCGTCGTGATCCAGAACGCCAACGACGGATGCATCATCCTCGCGGAGGGCATCAGTGGGTCTGAGGCGCAGTTTGCGACCCGGATGACGGCGCGGGCCAAGGATCTCGGCCTCGGACGCTCCACCTTCGGAAATGCCACCGGCCTGCCGGGAGCCCAGAGCTTCACCACTGCCCGCGACCTCGTGGAGCTCTCCCGCCATATCCACCGGACCTATCCGCAATATTATCCGCTCTACTCGCAGCCGGATTTCGAGTGGAACAAGATATTCCAGCGCAACAAGAACCCGCTGCTGTCGCTCGGCATCGGTGTCGATGGCCTGGGCGCCGGCTATGCCGAGGGTGCCGGCTATGCCGCGGTCGCCTCCGTGGAGCGCGATGGGACGCGGCTCTTTCTGGCACTCGGTGGACTGGAAAACGACAGGGAGCGGCTGGACGAGGCACGCCGCCTGCTGGACTGGGGGCTCTCCGCCTTCGAGACGAAGATCCTTTTTCAGGCCGGCGAGGTCATCGGACAGGCGAGCGTCTATGGCGGCCAAGCCCGCTACATCGACCTGGTGGCCAAGGAGCCGATCGACATCTATGTGCCGACGGACAATCCGGAGCGACTGACGGGCCGGATCGTCTACAAATGGCCGTTGCGGGCGCCGGTGGCGGAAGGGCAGGGGGTCGGCTCTCTGCGCATCTTTTCCGGCGACCGACTCGTCCGGGAGGTCGATCTCTTCACGTCCCAGCCGGTCGCGACCGGAAGTCTGAGTTCACGCGCCACCGACGCGTTGCTGGAGTTGATGTTCTTCTGGCTTTGAACGGATCGCGGTTTCGCAAGCCGACGACATGCGATAAACAGCGCAAGAGTTTCGGCCTCGCCAAAAGGCGAACGGCAAGCGTGCCGGAAGAATGAAGAGCGCATCGGTTGGCAAGACGATCAGGTTTGTTTGTGACGTTTGAAGGCGGCGAAGGGGCGGGCAAGTCCACGCAGATTCGCCGGCTTGCGGAGAGCCTGCGACGGCGTGGCCGCGATGTGCGGGTGACCCGGGAACCCGGCGGGTCGCCGGGTGCGGAAGCCGTGCGGCATGTGCTGCTGTCGGGGGCGGCCGAGGAATTCGGCGTCCGCATGGAGGCAATCCTGTTTGCCGCAGCCCGCAACGACCATGTGGAAGAGGTGATCCGCCCTGCGCTCGACAGCGGTGCCGTCGTTCTCTGCGACCGCTTCATGGACTCCTCGCGCGTCTATCAGGGGGTCACCGGTAATCTCGAGCCGGATTTTCTCGAGGCCTTGCAGCGGATCGCCATCGATGGTCTCGAGCCGGACTGCACTGTGATCCTCGACCTTCCCGCCGAGAAGGGCCTGGCACGCGCCCGCAAGCGCGGCGGTTCGGGCGCGCCGGACCGCTTCGAGCGCGAAGAGTTGCAGACCCACGAGAAGCGCCGCGAGGCCTATCTGGAGATCGCCGCGGCCGACCCGGACCGCTGTCGGGTGGTGAATGCCGATCGTTCTGAGGAGGAGATCGCCGCGGACATTCTCGCGCTCGTCGAGCCACTGGTGGACGAACTCTCGGCAAGACCTGCTGCCGGCGTGGAAACCGTCGAATGAGCGAGGAAGCGCACGATGTCCTGGACGGCGCGATACCGCCCCCGCGCAATCCGAACCTGTTCGGCCACCAGGCTGCCGAAGCGTTTCTGGCCCGCAGCTACCAGTCCGGCAAGGGCCACCATGCGATCCTGATCGAAGGGCCCGAGGGGATCGGCAAGTCGACCCTGGCCTTCCGCTTCGCCAATCATGTTCTCACGCATCCAGACCCTGCCACGGCGCCGGATCACATGGTGGCGCCCGATCTCGACGCTCCCGTGACGCGGCAGATCGCATCCGGCGCATCCCATAACCTGCTGCATCTGACGCGGCCGGTCGATGCGAAATCCGGCAAGCTGAAAACGGCCATCACCGTCGACGAGGTGCGCCGCGCCGGGCACTTCTTCGCCCAGACGTCGGGCACCGGAAACTGGCGCATCGTCATCATCGATCCTGCCGACGATCTCAATCGCAACGCTGCCAATGCCATCCTCAAGATCCTCGAGGAGCCGCCGCGGCGGTCGCTGTTCCTGGTGCTGTCCCATGCGCCGGGGAAACTGCTTCCAACCATCCGGTCCCGCTGCCTGCCGCTGCGGCTGTCTCCGCTCAGTGACACGGATCTCGCCAGCGCAATGGCAGCACTCGGCCTGCCGCTCGAAGGAGGGCGGACGGCGGAGACGGTGCTTGCCATGTCGAAGGGAAGCGTGTCGCAGGCACTGAAACTGCTGAACTACGGCGGCGCGGAAATCGTCACCGCCTTCACCGATCTCCTGGCCGCCGAAGGCGCCACGGCCCGAAAGGCGATGCACCGCCTGGCTGACGTGCTGTCGGCCAAAGACAGCGACGTGATCTTCGGCTTTTTCCTGCAACACCTCGGCGAGCACCTCGTGGACAGGGCGCGCGCCGCGGCATTTGCCGGCGACATTGGCTCGGCCGATCGCTACGCCCGGCTTGCCACGGATATCGACGAGAAGATCACCGTCTCCCAGGCTTACAACCTCGACCGCAAGCAGACGATCCTGTCGATCCTCGAGGCTGCCCACCGCTGATCGGTCCGGGAACGGGTTGCGGTACGGTGCAGTGCGGCGAAGTTTGGGTTTCGCTGCTGCGAAACATGCGCTAAGAGCCTGACGACAATCATAGTGCTCGAGTGAAACGATGCCGGACAAGACACCCTACTTCATCACCACCGCGATCTCCTATCCAAACGGCAAGCCGCATATCGGTCATGCCTATGAGCTGATTGCGACGGATGCGATGGCGCGCTTCCAGCGCCTGGACGGCAGGGATGTCTTCTTTCTGACGGGCACCGACGAGCACGGCCAGAAGATGCAGCAGACAGCGCGTGCCGAAGGTATCGAGCCTGCCGCGCTGGCGGAGCGGAATTCCAGCGAATTCCGCGAGATGGCGCGCCTGCTGAACGCCTCCAACGACGACTTCATCCGCACGACGGAACCGCGGCACCACGACGCCTGCCGCGCGATCTGGAACCGGATGGCGGGCAATGGCGACATCTACAAGGACAGCTATGCCGGCTGGTACTCGGTGCGCGACGAGGCCTACTATCAGGAAGGCGAGACCGAGGTCCGCGACGGCGTTCGCTATGGACCCCAGGGAACGCCGGTGGAATGGGTTGAGGAGGAGAGCTACTTCTTCAAGCTGTCCGGCTATCAGGACAAGCTGCTGCAGTACTACGAAGAGCATCCGGACTTCATCGGACCGGCCGAACGCCGCAACGAGGTGATCTCCTTCGTCAAGTCCGGCCTGAAGGACCTTTCCATCTCACGGACGACCTTCGACTGGGGCATCCCGGTTCCCAATGATCCGGCGCATGTCATGTACGTCTGGGTCGACGCTCTGACCAACTACATCACCGCCACCGGCTACCTCGAGGACCCGCATGGGCCGCGGGCGAAATACTGGCCGGCGGATGCGCACATCATCGGCAAGGACATCATCCGCTTCCACGCGGTCTATTGGCCGGCTTTTCTGATGTCGGCGGGCCTGCCGCTTCCGAAGCGGGTCTACGCCCACGGCTTCCTGCTCAACAAGGGCGAGAAGATGTCGAAGTCGCTCGGCAATGTGGTCGATCCGGTCAATCTGGTGAACCACTTCGGGCTCGATCAGGTGCGCTACTTCTTCATGCGCGAAGTCTCCTTCGGACAGGACGGCAGCTATAGCGAAGAGGCCATCGGCACCCGCATCAATGCCGATCTCGCCAACGGCATCGGCAATCTGGCCAGCCGGTCGCTGTCGATGATCGTCAAGAACTGTGACGGCAAGATTCCGCAGCCCGGCGCGCTGACGGAGGAAGACACGGCAATGCTGGCCACTGCCGATGCCATGATCGGTGCCTGCCGCGAGGACATGGGCAAGCAGCTCGTGCATCGGGCCGTGGCAACGATCATCGCCGTCGTATCCGAGACGGACCGCTATTTTGCAGGCCAGGCACCCTGGGCGCTGAAGAAGACGGATCCGGAGCGGATGGGAACGGTTCTCTATGTCACCGCAGAAGTGGTACGCCAGATCGCCATACTGCTGCAGCCCTTCGTGCCGGATTCGGCTGCGAAGCTGCTCGATCTGGTTGCAGCCCCTGCCGACAAGCGCGATTTCGCGGCTCTGGGAGAGGCTGGTCGCCTCGTGCCGGGTACGCCGCTTTCGGCCCCGACGCCCGTCTTTCCGCGCTATGTCGCCCCCGAGGTCAACGACTAAGAAGCCCGTCATGCTGATCGATACGCACTGCCATCTGGATTTTCCCGATTTCGCCGATGAGCGCGACGATCTGATCGCGCGCGCCCACGCGGTGGGCGTGCAGCAGATGGTGACGATCTCGACGCGGGTGCGCAAGCTCGAGAACCTGCTGGCGTTGACCGCCCGCTATCCCTCGGTCTTCTGCTCCGTCGGAACCCATCCGAACAATGCTGCCGAAGAGCTGGACATCACCGCCGACGAGCTGGTGCGACTGGCTGAAAGCCACGAGAAGATCGTCGCGATCGGCGAGGCGGGCCTCGATTATTTCTACGACACGCAGAAGCCCGAAGACCAGCAGACAGGCTTTCGCCGGCACATCGAGGCGGCGCGCCGGACGCAGCTGCCGCTCGTCATCCACAGCCGCAGCGCCGACGAGGACATGGCGGCGATCCTGACGGAGGAAACAGGGAAGGGGGCTTTCCCCTTCATCCTGCATTGTTTCTCAGCGGGTCAGGCCTTGGCCGAGACCGGTGTCGCGCTCGGCGGCTATGTGTCGTTCTCCGGCATCCTGACCTTCCCGAAGTCCGGGGAACTGCGCGATATCGCGAAGACCATCCCGCACGACAGGCTGCTTGTCGAGACGGACGCACCCTATCTGGCGCCGAAGAGATGGCGGGGCAAGCGCAACGAACCGTCCTATGTGGTCAACACGGCCGAAATCCTCGCGGAGACGCTGGACGTCGAGTTCGAGGAGATGGCGCGCGTCACCACCGAGAATGCTCTTCGGGTCTTCTCCAAGATGCCCAGGCTCTGATCCCATGGAATATCGCCGCCGGTTCACGATCCTTGGCTGTGCCTCTTCGCCGGGTGTTCCGCGGATCAACGGCGACTGGGGCGACTGCAATCCCGCCAACCCGCGCAATCGCCGCACGCGCGCAGCCTTTCTCGTGGAGCAGTTCGCGCCGGACGGCGGTTGCACGACGGTCGTCGTCGACACGGGGCCAGACTTCCGGGAGCAGATGATCGCGGCCAAGGTGCAGCGTGTGGATGCGGTTCTGTTTACCCATGCGCATGCCGACCATCTGCACGGCATCGATGACCTGCGGGGCTATTTCATCCTGCAGAAGCACAGGATCCCGATCTATGCCGATGCCTTCACCATGGATCGGATCCGGCTGGGCTTCGGCTATTGCCTCGAAACGCCGCCGGGCGGCAGCTATCCGCCGATTGTCGAGCCGCGGATCATAGGGTCGCTGGACGAACCGATCGTCATCGACGGTGCCGGCGGACCGATCGAGGTGCTGTCCCATTATCAGGAGCATGGCGACATCCATTCGCTGGGTTTCCGGTTCGGCGACGTCGCCTATTGCAGCGATGTCAGCGACTTTCCACCCGAAAGCCAGAGCAGGCTCCGCGGGCTCGACATGCTGGTGATCGATGCCCTGCAGCACAGCTACCATCCCAGCCATCTGTCGCTCGGTCAGGCGCTCGACTGGATCGGCAAGCTTTCGCCGCGCCGGGCCATTCTGACCCATATGCACATCCCGCTGGATTACGACGCCGTCATGCAAGCGACGCCGGACCATGTCGAGCCGGCCTATGATGGTCTCGTCTTTGAAGCGACCATTGACATCTAAGCCCGCCGCCCGCGAGCCGTGTGCGACGGATCATGGTTCCGTCGCGGCTTCCAATGGCGCAGCGGCAGCGCGATAGCGCTGCACCGCGATCAGCCCGAAGAGAGCGACGGCAACGCCTGCGCCGATGACCGTCAGCGTCACGGCACGCTCTGGTCCCGCCGCCTCCAGCCCGACCGCAAACAGGAAGGGTGCGAGCGCCGACGAGAACTGGCGGGCGGCCGTGACCCAGCCCAGCCGGGCGCCGTATCCGGCGCGGCCGAAGAGTTCAAGCGGAAGCGTGCCGCCGACGATGCTGGCAAGACCCGACCCCAGACCGAACAGGATGGCAAATAGCGCCAGTCCCGGGAGCCATGGCGTCGTGGACAGAAGCGCCGTAAGCGCCAGTGCCAGCAGTCCGGCCGAGATCGTCGCCAGCACGGTTTGCGACAAGCGCCCGCCGAACACCATGTTCAGAAGACGGCTCGCGACCTGCGAAGGTCCAAACAGCGCCGACACCATCAGCGCCGAGGCCCCCACACCCAATGCGCCGAGCAGCGGCACCATGTGGACGAGAATGGAGGCCAGCACGAAACCTTCGACGGCAAAGCCCGCCAGCATCAGGAGAAAGATGCTCTGGCTGGAGACGGCAGAGCCCACGGGCCTGTTTTCTCTCGATGGTGAAACGGTTGTCGACACCGGCCGGGCGCTTTCCGCCTCCCGCGGAAGCCGGGATATCCACCAGTGGATTGGCAGGCAGAGACCAAGGTTCAGGACCGCAAACAGGAGGTAGATTTCGCGCCAGTCGAAGTGGGTATGGAGTGCCGCCGTCAGCGGCCAGAAAAGCGTCGATGCAAAGCCGGCAATCAGCGTCAGATGGGTGATGCTTGCCGGCGCGCGGCTGCCGCCGACCTGGACGATCGCGGCAAACGCCGTCCCGTAGAGCACGAAGCAGGAGGCGAGTTCCATGACGACCAGCGACAGGGCGAATGTCACCGGGTGGGACGACATGGCCGCACAGGCCAGCGAGACGGCTGCCGCGATCGATCCCGGAACCATCAGCCGGCCAGCGCCGTAGCGATCGGCCCATTTGCCCGCCTGGGGCGCCAGCAGGCCTCCCGTCAACAGCGCAAGCGACAGGACGCCGAAGAGCCAGTCCAACGGCAGGGACAGATCCTGCGCCATCGCGGGGGCCAGAATGCTGAAGGAATAGTAGAGGGTGCCGTAGCCGATGATCTGCGTTGCCCCGAGCGCCCAGATCATGAGCGCGGGGGCCTTTCGGTCGGTCATTCGGCAGGTTCCATCTGGTTCGGTTGAGGCACGGCGTCACTGCATCCGCAGCCGGGCTTGCCCTCCTGCTTCGCCTCGAGGTCCGCCTTGCAGCAGGCATCCGTGCCGGCGGGTGCGGGGCCACCGCAGCAGCTGGCCGATATCTGCGATGATGGTGCAGCGCTGCACACGCCGGTTTCCGGCAAGACAAGGTGAACCTGGCGGGCGGCGTCATGATCGCCTGCCAGTTCGGCGACCACGGAACGAACCTGTTCGTAGCCGGTCGCCATCAGGAACGTCGGTGCCCGGCCGTAGGATTTGGAGCCGACGATGAAGAAGCCGGGCTCCGGCTGTGCAAGCTCCACCACGCCATGCGGCGGCACCGATCCGCAGGAATGCAGGTTGGGGTCGATCAGCGGTGCAAGGAGGCGAGGGGCTTCCACCGCCGGGTCCAGATCTAGGCGGACCTCTCTCAGCATATCGAGATCCGGCCGGAAACCGGTCGCGACAACGATCCGGTCGACCGCCCGTTGGTCCGGCCTGCCCTCGTGGAGAGCGTTGACCTGCAGTCTGTTGCCGTCCTGACGGATCGCCTTAACGGCGAATGGTGCAAGCAGTTCGACATCTCCCGCAGCGATGGCCTCCTGCGCTGCCAGGCCCAGGCTCCCGCGCGCGGGCAGCTGGTCGTTCAGTCCGCCGCCCAGGAGCCGCTCGATACGATTGCGGCGCAGGGCCCACACGACGCGTGTCTCCGGCGAGATCCGCCGCAGCTCCATGAGTGCCAGCACCACGTTGATGGCCGAATGCCCGCTGCCGATCACCAGGACCGAGCGCCCGGCATAGTGCTCGCGTTCCGCCCCCAGGACGTCGGGGACGCCGTAGGCTATTCTCCCGGCGGCGCCCTTCTCGCCGATCGCAGGCAAGCCGTCCGTGCCAAGCGGGTTGGGACGGCTCCAGGTGCCGGAAGCGTCGAGGACCGCGCCGGCCAGGACAGAGTGCTCCTGACCCTGTCCGTCGACATACCGGATCTGGAAGGGCGTCGTATCGCGCCCTGGCGTCGTCATCTTGTCCATGCCCAGCCTGCCGATCGCGGTGACGGTGCAGCCGGCGCGGATGTGCGGGGCGATCTCTGGAAGGGCTGCCAAGGGCTGGAGGTATCGGTCGACGATTTCGCCTCCGGTCGGCAGTTCGTCCGGGTTCGGCGCCTCCCACCCGTGCATGGTCAGAAGATCGACGGAGGCGGCCTCGAGCACATATCGCCACGGAGAAAAGACCCGGACATGTCCCCAGGCCCGCAAAGCGGATCCGACGGATGCACCTTGCTCCAGCACCAGGGGCTGCAGGCCTCGCCGAACAAGTTGTGCCGCCGCCGCCAGCCCGATGGGGCCAGCGCCCACGATGGCGACCGGAAGTTCCTGGTGGGCAATCATCGCATTTCTCCTTCCGTTATCTTAGAAGTTTCGAAATTTGCAGGCAAATCCAATCGCGTCAGTCTTCTGTTGTCGCGGCTTCCTCGGCGCGACCGTCGGCGCAACATTCGTCGGCAAGATAACCGATCAGCGACGACATCGCCTTGTAGTTGGCCCTGCAGATCAGTGTCGTGCCCTGACGCTCCTGAGTCACGAGGCCGGCCTCGATCAGCTTGCGGCAATGGTGCGACAGCGTCGATGCGGGGATGTCGACCTTCTGCTGAAGCGCACCGACGGCCAGTCCATCCAGCCCCGCGCGGACCAGCGTCCGGTAAATGCGCAGACGCGTCGGGCTTCCCAGCGATTCCATCTGTGATGCGGCTTTTTCTATGTTCATGGAAATAGATTGCTACGATCGGACCCGGACGTCAAGTGGTCATTCGAACTTCGTGGAAATAACAGTCCGGCAACAGGTCGAGATCTGGAACTCGATATCCTGCAGCCTTGCATGGTGCTTCTATCCGTGACCGCTGATCGGTTCTGGCACCCGAACCATGTGGTGCGCACCGGGATTTGCGCACTTGGAAAAGTGTCATGCAGAGGAGGTGTAACCGGCAGCAGACCTTCGGGACATCATCGCCAGCAGTTTTCTTTTTCGCGCAGATCTGCTTCAAAAGCTGATATGGTTCAACAGTATGGCGATGAAACTTGATGTCGTTGGGGAGCAGGACGCTTGGAAATATCCGCCCAGTGGTCGACATCGGCACCAGCCATATCGCTAATACCCACAGCAGATAAGTTCCATAATCTATCTTATGCGATCTTCGTGTGTAAGGGCTATTTAGTAATGCGACAGTTGGGCCAGTTAGAG
>TARA_R110002020_G_scaffold429254_2_pt1 | contig 11851 bp, 8 predicted proteins | sample TARA_R110002020 | Tara Oceans TARA_R110002020 (sample SAMEA4396489) | marine metagenome | biome: Westerlies Biome; feature: [MES] marine water layer (ENVO:01000295) within the mesopelagic zone...; material: water (ENVO:00002006), including particulate matter (ENVO:01000060) such...
TGATCCGACGAAGGAGGATTGTATCGAGAAGTAGACGACGTGCACTTAACCGGTTCTCGATACAAAATGGCTAACGCTATTTCACTCGAACTAACGCTAGCGTCTAGCATCTTGATATATGAGACTGACCAAAATCATTTCAGGAAATATGCCTTCATGTTACCTTCGAAATATAGCATTTTGGGCAATTTGGAACTTTTTAAATAAAAATGAATATGGAGAAAATAAAAATACTTTTGATGATCTTGGTTGTACTGGGGTGGAACTGCAAGGAAAATCCAAAACAAACTGAGCAAAAAACTGAAACCCTAAAACAGGAAACCAAAGCCGCTACCTCTTTACCCGAAAGTATAAAGGAGATTGCAACCTTTGTAACACCTGATTTTACCGATACGACGGACATTCAGAACCTAATTATTTTTAAGGAGCTCGATTTATCTAACAACACCATTTCTACCATAGATACTGATAGGGCAGGCTACCTATACAAAAAGTTGGCGTCACGTGGGCAAGCCACTTCACTGCCCATATTTGAAGTGAAGGGAACGGACCTAGTTGTTCTGCCCGTACAGGGTGTTGGTTTTGGCGGGGCCATATGGGCAAAGGTACTGTTGGATAAAAAGACCCTGGAAATAAAGAACATAGCCTTTGAGCATAAAGGGGAATCTGAAGGTTATGGTGCGGCTATGGTCCAGAATACCTTTGAGGATCAGTTCCTAGGCGCTAAAATTAACTTGGAGGAAGACACATTCACATTGCAAAAAGCAATTGAAAAAGCCAATGATGACGGACATTTTATTGACGGGTTAACCGGAGCAACCATGACAAGTAAAGGCGCCGTTTCCATGGTGAATCAGGGTTTGCGAAAATATAGCAGCTATTTGAAGAGTGTTCAGTGAACAGTAATCAGTAATCAGTGGTTGAAACAATTTACAGTGAACAATTAGCAATAAACAATATTGATGTTCAATGTTCAATGTTCAATGCCGTCATTGCGAGCATAGCGCGGCAATCTCTCCATCCCATAGTAAGGTTTTTTCGTCGCTTTAAACCCAGTCCTTCCTAAAGTCCTCCCCCTAGCCCCCTCCCAAGGAGGGGGAATAATTTGTGCATAAAAAACAATACTAGCACCTTACAAATTCCCTCCCCTTGGGGGAGGGTTAGGGAGGGGTCTCATTAGCGGGAGGCTAGCCTGCCTGCCGCAGGCTAGGGGTGTGTTTTTGCAGGAGGCTAATCCCGATAGCTATCGGGAGGCTTCTAAATGTCATCATACTATATCCAAGTATCAGTAGAAATCTGGATAAAAAATGCTATCTTTCTTATAACATATTAAGCTTCTCATTTATGTCGTATAACATGGTTATTGCCGGTGCTGGGGGTATTGCCCAGGCCGTTGGATTGATAATGGCGGATTGGGGAAATGTTCCCCTAAAAATATTCATTGGCAATCGTACGTTGGAAAAGGCCGAAAAGGTGGCCCATTGGATAGGGAAGGGCACTACCGACCCCGGAGTGGCAAAGGCGTTTAGGCTTTCCGAATCGGGCCTGACCAAAGAAATGGAGGATATTTTTACGCAGGGCGATGTGCTGCTGGATTGTCTGCCCGGTAGCTTGGCCCCCAAAATGGCGAGCTATGCCAAAGATTTTAAAATGCACTATGTAAACCTTACTGAATATGTGGCAGAGACCAATGAAATAATGGCACTGGCAAAAAATGCCGAAACCGGTTTTGTGCTCCAATCCGGTCTGGCACCAGGGTATATTAATCTGTTGGCGCACCATCTCCTTCAGGAATTTTGCAGTAAACATAAGGTAGACAAGGTAGATAAGCTGCAGTTTAAGGTGGGGGCCTTAACGGACCATGCCGTAGCACCACATTATTACGGATTTACCTGGAGTCCAGTGGGGGTTGCCACCGAATATGTAAAGGATGCGGAAGCAGTCCGTAATTATAAAAAAGTACCTCTTAAATCCCTCTCCGAAAGAGCAACGATTATTATAGATGGTAGGACCTATGAGGAGGACCTTACTTCAGGTGGGGCCGCCGATCTTCCGGACGCCCTAGCGGGCAAGGTGAGAGACTTGGATTATAAGACCTTGAGATATCCAGGGCACTACGCCTGGGTGCAACAACAGCTTGCAGGTTTTAAAAATGTGGATGCCTCTATTAAGAACCTTCAGGAGAAAATGGAAAGTGAAATTCCCCATATCGAAAACGACCAAATTGTACTATATGCCGCTGTGGAAGGCAAGGATATGCACGGGGTGCTTAGAAGGAGTGAGGTCTCCAAGCTGATATTCCCGCAAAAAGTAGGGATACACAGACTAAGGGCCATACAGACCACCACGGCGGCACCCATGGTTCAGGCTGCTTTTATGTTGATGGAGTCCGAATACAAGGGGGTTGTTCTGCAAAGTCAAATAGATTCAAAACCTTTTTTGAACGGTAACTTTATAGCACCTATTTATGGCTATATCAATTAAGCTGAGATTGAGTTAGAATACTATTTTGGCCATTTGTCACTTTTAATTCAATTAAATTATTTTAACATAATGTAAAATTATGGTTAAGACCCTATCCCTTTGGCCAAAAATGCGTAATATTATTTTTTAATATTTAAAATATCTATTTACACCTTAAATTCAACCTAATGAATCGGCTAATTATCCTCCTTTTAACACTCGTTTTTATTGCCTGCAATTCACGCCAAAACAGCATCTCCATTTTACAGGTACCCGGTAAAGATCAGTACAGTATTATTGATGAAAATGGAATATCCATTTTGGCAAGTGGGAGGTATGTGACACCAGTAGGGGATAAATTGCGGATTACACATGATCCTTTTGGGATGGCCGTTTCTCCTGATGGGAGCAAGGCGGTTACCCTGCACAATGGGGTCTTTACAGTAATTGACGTCGCCTCCTTGGAGTCGGTCAGGGTTCCCAGCTATGACGGCAGTATACCGTCACCTTTGGCCAAGGGTTCTTTTTTGGGGGTTGAATTTGCCCAGGATTCCAAAACGGTTTATTTAAGTGGTGGAGATACGGGAGCTGTTATCCAATACGATGTGGAGAATCTTGTAAAAGTGGATTCCATCTCCTTGAACGGTATGGTTGACGGGAAGGATTATCAGGATAGTTTTACTTCCGATCTGAGGATCAATGAGGACGAGAACGAACTGCTGGTGTTGGATCGCGGCAATTTTAGACTGGTGCGTATCGATCTGGATACCAAAAAAATAAAGGGGAGTGTTAATGTTGGAAGACAGCCTTTTGGCTTGGCCATCAGTCCCGATAAAAAGCAGGCCTTTGTGGCCAATGTCGGGGTGTATTCCTATCCTTTGATAGAGGGCGCCACTCCTGCCAATTACGATTCCTTAATGATTTCCCATCACCCCTATGGGGACAACACCAAGGAATCCATAGAGGGTACCGAAGTGGAAGGACGAAAGATCCCAGGCTTGGGGAGTCCGTTGCATCCGGATGCCATGAGTGTTTTTACTATAGACCTGGACAACAACAAGGTGATCAAAAAATTTAAAACGGGACATCAAATAGGACAGACCGTGGAGGATGCTGAAGTGGTTGGTGGCGCAAGTCCCAATTCCATTGCCGTAGGGAAACAATTTGCCTATATAACCAATGCCACCAACGACAATATCACCATCATTGATCATTTAAGCCAGGAAATTGTAGGGCATATTCCCATTAAGGTGGATCCGCGAATCGATAAATACCGTGGTCTACTGCCTTTCGGTATCACCATGGATAAGGAAGAAAAAACACTATATGTGGCCTTATTGGGGTTCAATGCAGTGGCCGTCATAGACATTCCCTCCCAAACCACTAAGGGGCTTATTCCCAGTGGCTGGGGACCTACCAGGGTGGAATTGTCCAAGGATGAAAAGAATATTTATATCATTACCTGTAGAGGTCTTGGGGCCGGACCCAATGGGGGGAAGGATTTTGTTGAACCCCCACAGGGAGATTACATTGGGGATATTCAATTGGGGAGCTTTCAAAGGGTCCCTATGCCAACCGATGAAAAACTTGCCGAGTACACCAAAATGTCCATCGACAATACCTTCAGGGAAAGCACCATAACCGATGATGGTACCAATCCTTTGCCTCCCTTGCCAAAACTACGCCAGAGTCCTATTAAACATGTGGTGTATATTACCAAGGAGAACAGGACCTACGATGAGGTTTTTGGCCAGCTTAAAACAGGAAAGGGCGATAGTACTTTGGCCCGCTATGGGGTTAATAATACCTATACCTTGCCCGATTCCGTCCAAGCACAATTCCCCAACTTACGCATTTCACCTAACCATCATAAAGCCGCAAAGCAATTTGCCTATTCGGACAATTACTATTGCGATAGTGATGCTTCGGTGCACGGCCATCATTGGCTAGTGGGGGTTATTCCCAACGAATGGGTAGAGGCGAATGCCAGTGTGAGCAAGACGGCCAAAATATTCTCGGACGCTCCGGGGCGTCGGCACCCAGGCACCATTGGAAGTGTAGATCCTGAGGATTATGCGGAGATTGGTGGACTTTGGGAAGCCTTGGATAGGGAAAAAGTTTCTTTCTACAATTTTGGACAGGCCAACGAAACGGCACATGTGCGCGAAGAATGGTACGATACAAATACTGGGGCTGCCCATGGGGTGATGGTGCCTATGCAAAAGGCTTTGTTTACAAGGACCAGCCACGACTTTGCCGGTTATAATATGAATATCCCTGACCAATACAGAATGGATCAGTTTGAAAGGGAGTTTACTGAGAAATGGATAGAAGGGGAGGAAGAAATGCCGCAATTGGTGACCATGATGTTGCCCAACGATCACGGGGCAAGGATACGTCCCGAAGATGGCTATCCTTACCCACAATCCTTTATGGTAGATAATGACTTGGCGGTAGGTAGGGTTTTGCATTTTCTGTCCAGGACCAAATACTGGAAGAATATGCTGGTCATCATTACGGAGGATGACCCCCAAGGTGGTGTAGATCACGTGGATGCCCATAGGTCCATTCTTATGATGGCGGGGCCTTATGTGAAAAAAGGCTATGTTTCCAACACCCATGCCAATTTTGGTGCCCTGTTAAAGACTATGTACAATATTTTGAATGTTCCCTATGTAAATCAGTTTGATGTTACGGCGTCCTTACTTCAAGATTTTTTCACCTCTGAGCCCGACTATACGCCCTATACCTTGGAACGTCATGATGAACGTATGTACAACGCGGAACTTTCCATGAAGAAGTACAATAAAACCATCGATTGGCGAAAAATAGAACAGGGCCCCCCTATGGACAATGAAGACGAGGCCAGGGTAAACCATTATGAGAACAAGACGGATGATGAACAATGAACAATTAGCAATAAACAGTGAACAGTGAACAGTGAACAGTAAACAGTAAACAGTAATCAGTGGGCAGTGAACAGTGGGCAGTTGACCAATAAATCGGTCAACTCTAATCAGGGATGTACACTCTTGATTCTTGGTAATGTCCAATTCCCCTCCTTGGGAGGGGGTTAGGGGGAGGACTTTTAGGGTGTCTTAAAAAAAGTTACACTCATATTACATGATAGATGGCCACTACAACCTCGCAGCAACCGATAACACTCCAGACCTCCCATAACCATTGACTCCAGAACCATGGTATCTATAATCCTCATTGAAGATATTCTGTAGTCCAACAGCTATGGTAATGTAATTAATGGAATAACTGCCATGAATATTAAGTACGTTCCAACCGGGCGTACCACCATCAGGGATTCTATTGTCGTCTACATCCCCAGACGCCAAACGATCCTGTTTGCCGGCCAAGAGCCAATCAGCATTAAGGTTCCAATTTTTGATGGTGTAGGAGGTGGCCAATCGACCAAATAAGGGTGGGATTCGACGTGCCGGTTCATCACTGGTTTTATTCTGGCCATAGGTATAGGTTATATTTCCTGATAGGTTCCATTTTGGATTCAGGCTTAGATCCAATCCCATTTCGGCCCCTTGGATAAAGCCGCGTTCCACATTTTTCTTTTGATAAACGGGATAGCCCTCAATACTGTCGCCAGCTATTCTGTTCCGCACAATTAAATCGTACAATTCATTACGATATAAAAATACTTCGGCCTTTACGGCACGGTTACGAAATTTGTAGCCCAGTTGATATTGTAGGGAATGTTCCGGTTTTAGATTGAAATTGGGTGTTTCGTACCTAAAATCTACTATGCCCAAGGAACCAAGATCATTAATATTCGGAGCCCTAAAGCCTGTATTGATGGAGGCAAAGATATTGGATGTTTCATTCAATCTTCGTTGCACCGCCAGATTTCCAACCAAGGCCGAGGGCGTAAGTTTGGTAGCGCCCAAGACCGAATCGGCCACTTTGTTGACAAAGGTATTGAACCGCAAACCTGCTGTAATGTCCCATTGCTCCATGCTCAGGGTATGCATACTGAAAGCGGCAATACTGGTCATGGTGGCCCCGTCGGGATATAATCCGCGATTGGCCGTTTCGGTATTGGTGGTCAGATCCTTATCGGTGCGACTACTTCTTACCTTGTCGTTATAGATCTCGACCCCGCTATTGGCAGACCATATTTTACCATGGCTCGAAAATGTTTCGGCCGAAAATCCAAAGGTCCTCACCTTATCATTTTCGGTTCGTCGTGAAGTGGAGCCATTTTTTTGCAATATCCTACCTTCCTCATGATGTTGGTAGGAAGCGGTAACCACCGTAGTTTTAAAGATGTTGTTCCCCAAGTCCTGCTGGAGTCTAGCATAGGCCAGTTCCCTTTTTTGCGGGTCCATCTTATTTAATGCATAATCCTCCAAGGCTACCTTGTGGTAGACGGGAACATCTTTTTGATGCACACGTTGGTACACTGTGGTGAGGCGGGAACGGTCCGACAGCAATATTTTTCCCTTGAGGTCAAAATCCAATTCTCTGTAGCCCGTTGGAATCTGTTGTCCGGTGGTATCACCACCTACAAGGTCTCCGAAATTTCGCCATGTGGCATTGGCCTTAAAGGCCACTCGTTTATCACCGTATTTTAGGGCTGCATTGGCCGTCTGTTCCATGTCCTGTGTCACAAATCGGGTAAAAAGATCCGTGCCCCAAACCGGTTTTTCGGCGGTTTCCACCTCTGTGCTCAAGGCTTGGATGGTTCCCCCTATGGCATCGGAACCATATTGTACAGAACCGCTTCCACGTAAAACTTCCATTTTGCCAACGCTGAACACATCAATAGTGTTAAAATACTGGTTGGGTCCCGATCTTACCGTGGCATTATTAAGGCGGATACCGTCATAAAGCAGTAAGGTTTGATTCCCTGTTAACCCCCTTATAAAGGGCGATCCTCCACCATGGTTGGTTTTTTGAACAAACACCCCTGTTGCCAATTGTAGTGCTTCGGGAGCCGTACGCAATTGAAATCTTTGTATAGAGTTGTCGTTGACCACCTCAATGGCTTCCGGGGTCTTATGTTGTATGGATCCGTATCTGTTTGCCGTAACCACTACTTCCTCCAAGGCGTTTAAGGGCAAAGAGTCTTTAGTTGACTCGGAATTTTCCTGGCCAACGAGGAATCCTGTGATACTATAGAAAATTATGGCAAAAAGTAGTTTGGAAGGTCTATTTAAAACTAATGTCATTATGTAATTAATTGGATAAATATGATTTTGGATGTTATGTTTTGAATGGCTTGAACCTCCAACGGGACAATTGAGCTCTTTACATTAAAAGGTAGCAAAATTGGCCTATTCGCCTTTATTCGGTATTAAATTAGTATTATTTAAAATTTATCTTTTGCAATAATAATAGTTCTTCCAAGAATATAAAAGACAATAATGGCATTGGCAACCACAGGCTATATTTATTATTGATTGTGGCATTACAATGGTGGGTAAATCATAAAAGGGTAATATTGGATTTATAATTGATAAATTTTATGTATTGTGATTCTTTATCTTTGGATTGACGCTGCAGCCCAAAAAATCAACGCTTTTAATGTACTTTTTACTAGTGTTTTAGATTGATTACGGCTTACGGTAAATCAAAAAATACAACTTTATAATTAAAAAATTTATTGACCATTTATGAAACCAATTGTACAAATTTCCTTAGACCTTACCAATATAGATGAAGCTTTAGAAACAGCCGCTATGGCATTGCGTGCAGGGGTGGACTGGCTGGAAGCGGGCACTCCCCTTATTCTGGCAGAAGGATTGCACGGGGTTCGAAAATTAAGGGAGGCATTTCCCAATATCCCTATAGTAGCAGATCTTAAGACGATGGACGGAGGGTATTTGGAGGCCGAAATGATGGCAAAGGCTGGCGCTACCCATGTGGTGGTAATGGCCAGGGCACATGCAGAAACTATAAAAGTGGTAGTACAGGCGGGCAAGGATTACGGGGTAAAGGTAATGGGCGATAATTTAGGTTGTCCGGATATGGTGGAAGGGGCCAAATGGTTGGAAGACCTTGGCTGTGATTATATAATCCATCATATAGGTTATGACGAACGCCGTGGAATTGCTGCCCAAGGCTTAAAAATGCCAAGCCCAATGGATCAATTGCGCGAGGTGGTCAATGCCGTTAAAGTTCCGGTACAGGCTGTGGGCGGACTTACCTTGGAGCAGGCCATACGCTGTCCGGAATATGGGGCGCCAATGGTAGTACTGGGAGCTCCCTTGACCATAGATGCAGATTCCTTTAAGACTGCCGATGGTGATCTGGAAAGTTCGTTGCGACTTATCTGTGAAAAGATACATGCCTACGGGGAAGTAACACGCTAATCAACAATTACAAAATAAAAATAATAAGACGAATGAGTTCAATAGGAGTAGTAAATTTCTCTTCCGAGCCAGGAAGTGTAGAAATTAGGGAAATAGAGAAGCCGACAATAGGCGAAGATGATGTGTTGTTAGAAGTTGCCAACGTTGGGGTGTGCGGAAGTGATCTGCACCAATGGACTTCAGACCATAGTTGGCCAGTAAATTACCCCGTGGTCCTTGGGCACGAGTTTGGTGGCCATATTGCGGCATTGGGGAACAGGGTAAGCGGATGGAAGGAAGGCGATAGAGTTGTCAGCGAGACCGCTGCAATAATAGATTTGAACAGTCCGCTTACAAGACAGGGCCTTTACAACCTGGATCCTACTAGAAAAGGTTTTGGGTACGGGGTAAATGGAGCCATGACCCGATTTGTTAAAGTACCTGCCAGATGTCTGCATGCGGTACCGGAAAACTTACCTTTCGAACAGGCCTGCTTAACCGAGCCATGTTCTGTGGCGTACAATGCCGTGGTAATGAATTCTAAAATTAAACCAGGGGACAGGGTTATTGTATTAGGACCCGGGACCATAGGTATCCTTTGTGCTGCCGTTGCCCGTTTATGTGGCGCTGAGGTGGCCGTTGTTGGTTTGGAAGCCGATAGGGAAAGATTGAATATAGCCAAGCAATATGGATGTGAAGGAATAGTGGGCGATGCCAGCGCATGGGCCAATAAACAGGACGGATTAGGGGTAGATTGTGTTATAGATGCCGCAGGGGCAAGTGCTACACTAAAAATTGCCTTACAATTGGTGCGTCCCAACGGACATATTACCAAGGTTGGCTGGGGCCCACAGCCATTAAACTTCTCTTTGGATCCATTGGTACAAAAAAATGTTACCCTACAGGGTAGTTTTAGCCATAACTGGCCCATTTGGGAAAAAGTGCTATCCCTCTTGGCTTCTGGAACTTTGGATGTAAAACCTATTATTGGAGGGGTATGGGAATTGAAGGATTGGCATGAGGCTTTTGATCAAATGCATTCCGGAAAGGTGGTGAAAAGTGTTTTAAAACCAAGTTAAAACTTATGCGTTTAAAGGATAAAGTAGTTTTAATAACGGGAGGATATACCGGTATAGGCAAGGCCATAGCCAAGCGCTGCGTACAGGAAGGGGCCAAGGTATTGGTCAACGGATTGGAAGATGAGCTTGGCTTGGCACTGGTAGAGGAATTGGGTGCTGATAATATAGGTCATCTTACTATGGATATCACCGAGGATAGTGCCCCGCAATTATTGGTAGAAGAGGCCATATCCAAATTTGGAAAATTAAATGGTGTAGTCAATAATGCCGCCTATATTGCTTCCTCCAATATTACAAGTACCGAAGTAGCCTTTATAAAGCGTATGTTGGCCGTGAATTCCGTTGCTCCACTAATGATCATTCAGGCGGCCTTACCGCATTTATCCTCGGTTCGTGGTTGCGTACTCAATATAGGTTCCATTAACGCCTGGGGTGGGGAACCCAATCTTTTGGCCTATAGCATGTCCAAAGGGGCATTGATGACCATGACCAGGAACCTGGGGGACAGTATGTTTCGGGATTACGGCGTACGCGTAAATCAGATCAATCCAGGTTGGGTACTCACGGAAAAGGAAATATTGAACAAGAAAGAACAGGGAATGAAAGCCGATTGGTATAAGGACATACCGGACATTTTTGCTCCTGCCCAACGCATTTTTACCCCAGAGGAAATAGCAGCGGCCTGCCTCTATTGGCTTTCCGATGAATGCGGCCCCGTGAGTTCCCAAGTAATGGATCTGGAACAGTTTCCTATAATAGGGCGTAACCTCCCCAAAAACTGGGAAGGTTCCCATAAAAAGAAATAATTAATAACGATAAAAGAATTAAGATTTGCCACAATTAGCAGTATTTCCCAAAGCATTTATGCATGAACTATGTAAGGATGGAACCATGAAAGTTTCCGAATGGATCGACCTAGCGGTTGAACTACAGGTAGACGGCTTGGAATGGTACGCCGGATTTTTGGAGATGGCCGACAAATCCAACTGGCCTATTTTTAGGGAGCAGGTAGAACGCCATGGAAAAACAATACCCATGCTTTGCTGTTCCCCGGATTTTACCCATCCCGATGCCTCTTTTCGGGAAAAGGAAATTAAAAAACAAATAGGGTGGATAGAAATGACCCACGCCTTGGGAGGTTCATATTGCAGGGTGCTGTCCGGACAACGTCGTCCCGAACTAACCATTGAAGAAGGTGTTGGATTTGCTGCGGACTGCATAAAAGAGTGTCTTCCGCAAGCGGAAAAGTTGGGGGTTACCCTAATTTTGGAGAACCACTATAAGGACGATTTTTGGGAGTATCCCGAATTTGCCCAGCAAATGGACATTTTTTGCATGTTGGTAGATCGTATCCACCATCCCAATTTTGGGGTCAATTACGATCCCAGCAATACCTTTTTGGCCGGAGAGGACCCTTTGGAACTACTTTACCGCGTGTCCGATCGGGTAGTGACCATGCACGCCAGTGACCGTTATCTAAAAGAAGGTACTATTGAAGATTTGCGCAAGGAAGAAGGTGGTGCCATGGGCTATGCCAAAAGATTGAGTCACGGCGAAATAGGCAAGGGCCTCAACGATTATGATGCTATTTTCAAGGAATTGAAAAGAGTAGGTTTTGATGGCTGGATAAGTATTGAAGACGGCGTGGACGGAATGGATCAGCTAGAACGTAGTGTAGCCTTTTTAAGAAAAAAAGTTAAGGAATATTGGCCTGAATTTAAGTAGGGGGTACCCAAAGCCTTATAAGCTAAAAGTCACCAATAAGAATTGCAAAGGTCTGTTGGTGACTTTTTGGTTTCGGGGAAAATGGTTTTATAAGATGTAAACTTGCAATGACGGAGTAGCCAAAAGGCAAAAGGCAGAGTCTATAGAAAAGAGAGTAAAGAATAAAGAGACCGACCAGAGTCGAAAACTTTTGAATTTCTAGGTTCTTGATTCTGTCGTCAGTTCGAGACCCAAGAAATTTTATTTTTCAAGCGGTAATAATGACGT
>TARA_R110002020_G_scaffold37537_4_pt1 | contig 11849 bp, 13 predicted proteins | sample TARA_R110002020 | Tara Oceans TARA_R110002020 (sample SAMEA4396489) | marine metagenome | biome: Westerlies Biome; feature: [MES] marine water layer (ENVO:01000295) within the mesopelagic zone...; material: water (ENVO:00002006), including particulate matter (ENVO:01000060) such...
CTTAGAAGAATACATGGCTTATAAGCGCTTTAAGCTTCCATTTGCAAGTAGTTTAGATGAAGCAGAATATAATAGAATAGTCATCTTTTCTACTATAGATGAAGAATATAACGCAGCCATAAAACACAATGCCTAAATTTGTAATAGAAGTCAGAACTAAAGGCTTTGCTAACGCCAAAGCCGAGATACAGAAAACCGCAGAACAGACTCGTAAATTTGCTAGGGATTCTGGTAAAGGAGCTGGCGCAGCAGCAGCATTTAGACGAGAAGCATCTAAGTTAAGAAATAATATGCTTTTAGTAAGTTTTGCTATGGCGGGAGCTGCGGCAACCATTGGCCAGTTTGTTACAGCAGCTGCAAGCATTGAGAAAGTTAAGTTAAGATTGGAAGGTTTAATGGGTAGCACAGAGGGCGCTACAGAAGCATTTGAAGCGTTCAATCAAATTGCAAAACGAACCCCACAAAATATAGAAGAATTAGCTGGAGCTGGTGCGCAGCTAGAAGCGTTTGGTATTGATTCAAAAGCAGCCTTAACTGCGGTTACAGACTTAGCAAACTTTATGGGTAGGCCGGTTCAGCTAGCAGCCTTTGCAATGGGACGTGCTTTTAGTGGTGGAGCAGCAGCAAGTGAAATATTAAAAGAAGCTGGTATCACTAATATTGTTGCATTATCACAAAATATTGATGATTTAACTAAGCTGACTTTACCAGAATTTAGATCTGCATTATTCAATACATTAATTGATCCAGCAGCTAGAATTGCGGGTAGCTCTGATCGAGTTGCAGACAGTTTGCAAGGCATGATAAGTACACTACAAGATAGTGTTTTTAATTTGCGAGCTGAAGTTGGAGAAAAGTTTTTACCTAGCATAAAAGCCACAGTTAAAGCCTTAACTAGCTTTACTGATAGCATGGATCCTAGCACTCTAATGCGTATGGTTAGCAGTCTAGCTATATTGACTACTGGTTTACGCTTACAACGTGCTGGATGGTTAGGTGCTACTGCGGGTGCAACTGCGTTTTTTAGCACTGTAGCAACTGGGATGAAACGATTTGCAGTCTTATTTATTATTGATACTGCGCTTAAAGCTTTTGGAGATTTAATAGAAGCAAATGAGCGTAGAATTTTAGGCGCAACTGATGCTCAAGAGGATTTAGCAGATGCTGTTTTTGATACTAAAAAAGCAGAAGCTGAGTATGCTGCGTCATTAGAAGAAAGTGCAAAGCAATCTGGTGTAGTGGCAGTAGCTACTGAAGCTATGATTGAAGCACAGGAAGATTTAAGAGAATCTATTGATAAGAGTATCGTTGGATTGGTAAAAAGACGTAATAGTCTGTTAGATCTTACTGCGCTAGATGAATATGCGACTAATGTTTATATGAATGAAGAACGAGTGCTAACGTCTTTGGAAGAGTCGCTACTAAAAAATATAATGGCACTTGAAAAAAGTAACAAAACGAAAAAAGAATCTGCGGATTTAGACGCTAAAATATTAAACGATAATATCAGTACTGAAGAATCGTTACAAAACTTAATAGACATTAGAAATAAATTAAATAAAGTAGATATACTTGAAGAGCAAACTGGACAAAAAGTTGATTTAGATTATTTAAATGCTTTACAATTAGACATAGATAGAAATAAAGAGCGTGCAGAGCTTATAAGTAACGTATCTAAGGAATTAGGATTAAGCGCAATGCAAACAGCGCAATTAAGATCTAATCTGACTGATATAAATGAGGTCCAATCTGTAAATAATTTCCAATTAGGATTAAGCGAAACAGCTACTATTGCATTAAACAGTGAGCAACAAAATTATATTATCACGCAAATTGAAGCACTAAAGGTTCAACGCGATTTAAACGAAGAGGAAGCAAGATTTGCAAGGAAACTAAGAGAAGCTGAAGAAGCACTCGCAGCAGAAGCAAAGTTGTTGCAAGCTAAATTAGATATAGAACAAGAACTTGTTGCAGTGCAAAGTTCTTTATCTGTACAACAAGCGACAAACAATCAAGCTAGTGATCTAGAAATTGTTCGCATGGAAACACGTAATGCTATGTTAGAATCTCTGACTGAATCTTTAGGTGGAACTAGAGACACGTATAATATGTTGAATGATGTATTACCGCAAAACATTGCTAATATAGATTTGGAAACCACTAGGCTTACAAGCAGTACACTGGTCACTGACGAATTAACAGATGCTATTATTGAGTTACATCAACAAAAACAAAAACTGGCAGAAGTGACTTTAAGCAATGCAGAAATAGACGGCAATGCAACTGGTACGTTAACAACGTACAAGAAACAAATGGATTTATTTGCCCAAAGTATTTTAATGGCCGCTGGTGCGATTAAAACTTTAGGCGAAAGTTCTAAAACCCCAAAAGACGATTTAAAAATCTTATTGCAAACATTAGGTAGTATAGTGATGATGGTTCCGGGTGGACAAGTCCCCGGCGCATTAATGCAAGCTGGAGCTATGTTTGTCGGTCATACAGGTGGTTTAATTAAAGATAATGGTATACAAAAATTTGCAACAGGTGGTATGGTCCAAGGTCAAGACAACGTCCCAATCATGGCGCAAGCTGGAGAATTTATTATGCAGCGGTCCGCAGTAGATAATATTGGTATCCAAAACTTAGCTGCCATGAACTCTGGCCAAACCAGTTCTGGAGTGACGGTAAACATTCAAGGCAATATGATTGGTAATGATGAATTTATTCGTGACAATCTGATCCCACAGCTAAATAAGGCTGCTAATCAAAACTTAGCTTAATGGCCTTAACTAATTACCCAACGCGGTCTAATTTAAACGAGAATTGGCTCTTTGATTTTACAGCAGATAATACAGACTGTTTAGAATTTGATGGCACAGGTGATTATGTGGCTTTTGGTAATGTACTTGGTCTTTACCGTAGTTTTACGTTAGAAGCTTGGATTAAAACAGATACATATAGTGGTTCGTCTGGGACTCAAGTCATTGTTGAACGTGGTAATGACGGTAGTACGGCTGCAAAAAATACAAACTGGCAAATGGCATTACGTCATAACGGTCTAAGATGTAAATATCAATATGACACTGGAACCGTTGTATCTAATACTATTACCACAAGCGCAATTACGGTCAACAACTGGCATCATGTAGCTGTAATGCGTGATAATGCTGATGAAGAAATGCGTTTTTATGTTGATGGTGTAGAAATTGGCACATCCACTGTAAATACTTCAAACGATCCATCTGGTGGTGGTTCTGGTGTAGTTAATGTTGGAGCTAACTTTGAACAGGACATCGCTTTTAATGGCGAAATTGCTCATGTTCGTGTATGGAATTACGCAAGAAACGCAACACAAATTGCATACAATTATAATAGATTAGTGGATAGTACTACATTAGGTTTAGTTGGCTATTGGAAATTAAATGAGGGTCATGGTACTAGTGTTGCTGATTTTAGCACGAATAGTAATTCTGGAACTGTTACAAATGCAACGTGGAGTGTAAATGGGTTTGATGAGTACATACGCGCATTTAATTTAAGTTTTAAAAATACCGTTGTAGATAATATTGCGTATCATGGAACTATACTAAACAAAGGTATAGTGGTTCGCGACAGCATCGACATTACTAAAGGCACTTCTGCAACAGGTAATATTACATTAAACAGTGCGAATATCGGTTTATTCGGTACTGATTTATACAAAATTTTATTTAATGGCACTAATGAATACCTTAACAAAGAAGTCCACGTATACGCGCAATATAATAATGAAAATTCATTGGCAAATTGCCAACGTATTTTTACTGGTAGAATTGTTGATATTAAGCTAGACCAAAATGAAGTTATTACGATGCAAATTAATTCGCACAGGCCATGGGATAAAGTAGAGATACCAAATGAAAAAACCGATATATCAAATGTTTATGTTCCGATTGTTTATGGCGCATATAGTCCAAATACTAGTACAATTGGTACACCAACTTTAGTTGGTAATGAGTTATATCCCGCACCAGTTTTAAATACAACAAACGCATTTATTACAACTCTCATGCCTAGATCATACAGTTCATCTAGTAATGCATTTTTAAATAAGTGGTTTGGGAATAATACTTTTTTACCAGCTAGAACAGGGACAAGTCCATTTAATGTAAATGAAACTACTGAGATTTATCAAGGTCAAAATTGTATACAAACAAAGTTAAATAAATATTGGTCTGGAATTACTAAAGCAAATGAAGATGATGCAAATACATCTAATCAATTATTTACAAATATAGAAAATGCATTTGACAACGATGACAGTACGTTTGCAACATCTACATTATCGTCTAGTAATATCAATACCACTTTGGCCATTGGTTTAGGGGAAAAAAAATATCACGCTCAATTATATAGAAGAATTCACGTCTTTGTTAAAAATTCAGAATCTGAAGTTGTTAATGTATTTGCGACTATTGGCGATGGTAATGCTCATACAGAAGAAGTAGCGAGTGATCAACAGACTTTTAGTGATTCTTCTACGGTGTATGAGGTTGTAATTGATCATAGAGCTAATAATTTACCAACTAGTTTATCATGCCAGATAACCTTTCAACATAGTTCTGGTACATATGGTACATTAAGTGTGCAAAAAATACACGTTGAAATGTCAGCTTTAGCATATGGATCAACAGAAAGTGATTCTGGAGAAAAAAGAATTCATATGGACAACGATGCTAAATCTGTGACTGCAATAAAATATTTATATAGTGGGGGTGCTGGTTTAACAGAATCTTACACTGGTGGCGCGACAGCCATTGCATGGGGTATAGAAGCGTTTAGAGATATGATGGTACGTTTTGCTGGGCATCACAGAACTGCACCAACTGGTTGGACCAGTTTATATTATGATCGTAGGACCAACGCATCTGGTACTGATCAAAATAATTGGAAGATTCGTTACTGGCAATTAGAACCAGTCAAATTAAAAGATAAACTAGATCAATTAGCTTATGAATTTGGATTTGTATATAAGTTTGCAGCAGATGGGACATTAAAAGTTATACACGTATTGCAATCTAGTGAGTTAAGTGCAACACTTGATTTATCTGGATATGATTTAAACAATATTAATGTTAGTACAACTGGGTTAAGTGAAATTATTACTAAAATGACTATAAACAATAAATTACACCCAGCTGAAAGAAACAGGTATGAAAGCGACGTTACCAACATAAATGCCGCAACAAGGACAAAATATAATCAAGGTGAAAAAGAAAATGTTGCTAATATTAATTTAGATATGAATGTAGGCGATATTCCAACCACAGCTAATTCAGATTGCAATGCAGACTTTTATAGTTACTATGATAATATTGTTGGGGATATTAAAATTATTGTCAGCTGTGATATTGTTAATATGACAAAAGGCGCTCAATTAGAAACAGGCGATATAGTAACATTTAGCTCTATGCCTGTTGAGATGTTTGGAGATGATTTTGCTGCGAATAGATATTTTATGATTATAGAAACAAAACGCTCACTTGGTAAGGTTAGCGTGATTGCAAGAGAGGTTGGATAATGAGTAACGTCAATATAGCAAAACCAAGGTTTTATACAGACCATATAAACAACAGATTGGCAACAGGCACAGCACAAAACAATAATGCAGATGTCATTGCTGGGTCTAATTTAATTACTGCAACTGCTAATGGGACCACCGAAGCAGATTTGTTTGATTTAAAACCATTTAACCAAGTAGAATTTGTAACCAAAACAGATGCAACTAGTCGAGCTGATCATGTGTTAGTTAATTATGATACAGGTGGTGGTTTTAATACAGATTTTATAGCAGTATTAAATCATAATATGAGTGATGCTGATGCGCGATTTAGAATTGGTCATTCAGCTACTGAATCTTATATTAATAATGAAGATTTTGCAAGTGGATTTACAACACCATCTTGCACAGAAGTATTAAATGGTGCTGTCAGTAGTAATGTTATTACACCCGCTGCCAATGGATCCACTATTATTACTTTTACATCGACAGCACATCGTTATATTGGCTTACAGTTTGAAGGTAATACTTCGTTTGATGCTTCAAATAATTTAGCTATAGGAGCTATATTAATTGGAGAACATTATACACCACCAAGTGGTCCACAAATACGGCTGACTAGAAAGATTACATTTGATGGAGTCAATGTGCAAGAGTCTGTTGGCGGTCATCGATTTGCCAACGCAACTAACTTAGGTAAGACATTCATATCGGCAACGAATAAAAGTCCGTTTTTGACAGCAAATCAAAGCTATTATGTATATGGTGGTCGAATGTCTTATGATATGGAATTTACTCATTTGCAAAGTTCAGACGTAATGCCAAGTGATTACAGTGTAGAAACCACAGCTTCTGATTCTGTTGTGGCTGATGTGTGGTCTAGGACTAAAGGACCGATGTTGCCATTTATTTTTTCTTCAGACTCAACCAGTACATCAGCATCTGATTTTATATTTGCTAGATTTAAGCAAAATAGTCTAGTGCAACAACAAATTGCCAGTAATGTCTTTAATGTAAAGATGAGTATTGAAGAAGAGTTTTAAGTGCGCGGTTTTCCCCTATTTTCCCCAGATGATGCTTTAGATCGTCTGAAAAAACGTGGATTATGATTCCACTGCTCTAACCAACTGAGCTACTCCGCCATATCTTGTTTTCTCCACGAGAAAAGTAGTAAAAATACTGCTTTTTTCGATAATGCAATTTAATGCTAAATAAGCACAAATATGCATAAAAAAGCAGTGTATTTTCCCCTATTTTCCCCGGGAACCGCGCACTGTCTTCTGCGTTTAATTAACAATATTTTAATTCTCCAAACAACGCATACTGGACTATACAATCTGCATCATCTGCATCGATCTGACCGGTGTTAATAGTGGTGTATTTATTCGGTAAACTGACTATATCGACACTACTGGGATGCTTATCAATCCACATTTGCAATCCTTTCATAAAGCTTTCTTGATCTAGTTTATGTGTCATGCCAGTATATAAATAATTACCATCTGCGTCAAAGTTTTCTGAGCTAAGATCAGATGTATCTTCATCTATCGTCAAGTAGCCGCCATATACTAAATGTTCCCATTCGTATTTCATTTCTACTTGGCTTTCTGGCAGCAATGAAAAATCGCCGCCAGATCCATAATAACTTTCACACCAGTAATTAATACCGCCCTCAATTGCTGTACAGATAATGTCATCAATTTCAGCAGATGTAATCTTAACTTCTATATTCACTTTATGTTGCATTAGTTCATCTCCGCTATACGATTGAGTCGATCACTTACAGCATTATTAATCTTATCCATCGTAGCATCTGATTGAGGTGCGTAATGCTTACTAACCATACCTGTACTGGTATCGCCAATAGCGGCCGCAGCATAGGCTATATTGTTAAGTTCTGCTTCAGACATCTGTGACTTCAGCCTACGTAAATCATGCGCTGTAAACTCCATATCTAGAATCTCATTCATAGTCGCAACATATTGACGTAGTTTTTTATATCCAAACGGCAATGGAGCTTCTAAGCCTTGTGATTTCCACTTAGCTAAAATACTCATTACACGTGGATGCTGTCTTTCAGACTTCACTGACTTTTTACCCTTAGTTAACGTGGTAATTCTATTCTCAGTAAAATCTACATGATGCCAGTGCAGTTCTTTTTTGCGATTTAAATAATTGTATCGCAAAAGTTCTGTAGCTCTAGCTCCAGTATATACATATACAAGAATGATTTCTTGCAAGTATTCTGGCAGCTGTGGATTGGTCAGTAAATTATTAATCTCAGCGTTGGTCCATTCCTTGCACTTATGTTCCGGCAGCTGCGAATCATTATAACTATCATTAGTGGTAATGACTTCAAAATCAATCAAGCCACGTCCATGAGCTCCACCATTAGATTTGGCCCACATAAATATGGTCCTAAGATCTCGCAAATAGCTATTGATACCGCGACGTGTGCAGTTTTGCATTGAGCGTTGGGTTTTGTAAATCTCCCAACCCATTTTGCGACCTACACCCATTTCACGCGTTAAGCCACGTAAAGTATCTAACGGTGTATCTGCTGCGAAAATCACGTCTTCTAATTGCCCTGTTACTGGATCTATTTTACCCGTCACGCTCTGCATGACTTGTTCGTACTTAGTAATAGTTAATTCACTGGCCTTATTGGGCAATTCATTTTCACTAAACGTTGTGAATACGTCGCCAACAGTCACAGCTTTTTCTGTTTTGAAATACAATAGCTTCCAGCTAGGATCGTTGTTTTTAATGCACATTTCGATTGTTTTGTGCTTTTGCAAAAAAACTTCTGCTTTGTCCTGTGTTTCAAAACGAGCCTTGTCCCATTTTAATGTTAGTGGGTCCTTAAAGCTAACAATGAATGGTTGCTTGCTGGTTTTACTTTTTCTTTTATATATACTTGCCATGGTCTTTTGTCTCCTGTGTTTTGATGTTAACGACTAAGCGTCTGCCAAATCATTAACATGATGATACATACACGTTGCATAGCCAAGGTTATGATTGTAAAACACATCTACATTTAATAAGACGTATTTTTCATGCTTGCCCATCCAGAGTAAATTATCAAAATACTCATGTATGTAATGTTTTTTTTCTTGACTAGAATGAAATTTGTTCCACTCTGTTATTTCGTGACTATATTGTCCATTTACTCGCTTGAATGAGTCTGGATGATAGCGATCATGCCATGCTTTATGATCAAGCATAAGTGTTTGATACTCCTCAAGAGTATATCCTACACAGCTAGTGTCTCCATATACTTTATGGTTAGACCATTTTCCAGTTTTATTATCGTGATCACTCACGGTTTTAAACTGAAATGCTGGTTGATGTCCTGTTTTTACTTGCAGAAGCTTAACCTGTTGATCAAGAAGTGTAATATCCCTCTTATACCTCTTGTTTTTGTCTTTAAGTAATTCAATATAGTCATAAAGATAGTTTACATCCACTTTATGTCCTCCTGTTTTTTGGTTTGTTTTGTCTTCTGTGTGATGAATACTAATTGAGTCAGCCTTAAATTCTACTTTATAGCCAAGATGTGTTGCTAACTTATATATACTGTCAGCCCGCACCCCAACATCCGCACCGCTTTTCCATTTAGTTAACTGAGATCTGCTAATTCCAGTCTCTCTAGAAATCTCAGCTATATTTCTTGGTTCCGCATTTAATAAACTAAAAACACACTGTTGTTTTGTGTCATAATTTTTATTCATTTGGTCCTCACACCGGTTATTATGTTGTCATATATTAGCACAAATCGGCAATTAATGCAAAAAATATCTTTTAAAAAGAAGTTTTAGGCTTTAACATAAGCAAACAATATGACTTCTAAGACTTCACAAAACCAGCGGACACTACACCAAATTATGAAAGACCATCGAGTAAGTACTCGCGGTCTAGCTGCGTTATGTGGTTTATCTCCTAGTATGGTGTCTAGGCTGTTAAATAAGCAAAGAAAATTTTTGCTAAGACATAAAGTAAATATTGCAAAGATCTTCAATAAAAAGGTAGATAATATTTTATGGCCATAATTCAACAAGGCTGGTTAACTAAGAAGCAAGCAGCTGCATATCTAGGCGTTTCTTTGCGTGGTATGGGGTATGCAATTGATTTAAAAAAACGCAATCTAGCTAATAAAACTTTAATATTAAAACAGTACGGTAACCGTACACTTATAAGCATTCAAAGTATAGATGAAACTGAAACTATTATTATAAATGAGAAGAAAATTGCTCCGCATAACTAAACGGCTACTGGTGTTTCTAGTCAATCCTTTCCTCGCACCGACTTATCTGGTGGCCGTTTAGTGTTTTATACTATATATATAGAGGACAAACAAGAAAGAGCACAGTTTGCAGCTAAAATTAAAGCATTGATTGGAGAAGTGACCACTTACACTCCAGCAAGAAAAAGCGTAGACATTGGTATAAAAGCTGATGTAGATCAACAGACTTTAGCGAAGATATTTTCGCTATTAGAAAGAAGCGGTTATCGTATAAATGCAAAGAGCTCGGAACCACCCGAACTCCTTGCGTTCCATGCAAATGACCGAAGTCATTATAACACAGAAGACAGGAGAAGTTAACTAATGGGTGTATTACCGTCAAGTTACGAAGTTCCACAATCTGGCTCTGGTAATCTTTTTATAAAACTCGAACCGGGCGAAACCCGCATTCGTTTTTTAGATGAAGTGACCCTTGGCTATATTTATTGGAAAGATAAAAAACCGTTTAGAGTCAAAACACCAGCAGATGTACCCGCTGGCGAAGATGGCAAGCATTTCTGGTTTGTTCCAGTATGGTGTAACGATCAAGTATCATTTCTTGAAATGGCACAAAAAACCGTTTTAAGTGAATTGGCTTTTCTAGATGGCAGCGCTGATTGGGGCGGTCTGGATAAGCATGATGTGACGATCAAGCGCACTGGAGAAGGCATGGATACTCAGTATTTTGTTCAGCCAGTTCCACCTAGCAAACTTCCAAAAGAAGCAGTTGCAGCGTGGAAAGAAATGAAACCAAACTTTAAGCCAGCAAATTTATTTGTTGAAAACGGTGTGGTTTTTGCGAAAGGCGAAACTGATGATGAGTTGCCATTTTGATCAATGTAGCTCAAAAAGGCTATCGCGGCGAAGTTGAGGTTCTTGAATTGTTCGAGAACCTCAATATCCAAGCCATGAGATCTTGGGGATCTGATGGTCGTAGTATGAGAAATGCTCAAGGAAAATCTTATAAATCAGATGTAGATATTGTAGCTATGATTGATGAATGGGACCTTAAAATACAGGTTAAAAGACGTAAAAAACTTCCCAGCTATTTGCAGTTTAGGAACTGTGATCTAGTGGCCACACGTATGGACCGTGGCAGTTGGGTTTATATTTTACAAGAAGATACATTTAAGGAATTATTGAAAAGATGTGTTTCGCATGGAATAAAAATTTAACCGACCATGTCGCAGTGCAAAGCGGGGTCAAAAATGAAACTAAAACAAATGGTCTTAGGTCGGCGGTGGATTCAGCCAAGGCCCCGCGCAACTTTACAGGAAATGATATGACAGCTAAACAAAAAATGATTGAAATAGTCGGTAGTTGTATTGATAAGACTTTAAAAGAATATGGCGACAAACCATGCGATTTGAGCGAGAAAGATACACGTATGGATATTGCCATGGATACGTTGGATAAGATTTTATTGATTTTAGAAAAACCAAATTATTACGGTCCGGGAGATCCGGGAGATGAGCATCAAGACTAAAAAGAAACGATACTGGCGAACACCGCCAGAATTAATGGATAAGTTAAATGCAGAATTTAATTTTGATTATGATCCATGTCCACATCCACGACCCAGCGGTTATGATGGTTTAGTTGCAGATTGGGGTAACAGAAATTATGTCAATCCGCCATTTACTGGTGGTGTAATGAAGTGGGTTCGTAAAGGTATTGCAGAACACGAGCTCGGTAAAGATGTGGTGTTTATTTTGCCATGTTTTGCCACTAGAGCTATTGCTGTATTAGGCGAGTATGGAGCAGAAATTAAATACGCTGGCTTACCACAATGGTTAGCGATAGAAGATGGAGAGCCAAATCCAGTTAGAAAATATGATCGCCATCCTTGTGTGTTATTAATACTGCAACAGGTTAAATGTATTATGTGTGAGGACAGTGTGTGTAAATATTGTTTAAAGGAGCAAAAGTGAGCAAAGAATTTAATTGGAAAAAGTATCAGTCAGACGTGATTAAGAAATGCGTTGATAAGTATGGTAGTAGAGAACAGGCTATTGTTGAAATGGATGC
>TARA_R110002020_G_scaffold29564_1_pt1 | contig 11846 bp, 4 predicted proteins | sample TARA_R110002020 | Tara Oceans TARA_R110002020 (sample SAMEA4396489) | marine metagenome | biome: Westerlies Biome; feature: [MES] marine water layer (ENVO:01000295) within the mesopelagic zone...; material: water (ENVO:00002006), including particulate matter (ENVO:01000060) such...
ACTGACTTCCTCTGCCGCAACAACCTCAAACTCTATGCCAATGTTAACAACTTTAGCGTCAAGAATATCAACCGTATCGTTAATCATTCTATATCGGTTAAGGTAGATTTTTATATTTTCTTTCAAGGCTGAGTTTGAAGTGATGAGTTTGCCATTTGAATCTTCCGAGATGATGTAGATGTTTAAGTTTCTCTTGAGAGAATCTTGATCGCGCACCACCCTGCAACGCTTTACCGCACCAAACTGACCCGGCATTGCATACAAAACGCCTTCATAGTCAGAAGCAGTTACTGCGCGGCTCTGAGCGGGGAAGATATTAAGAGCGTGCATCCTTATCTCTTCTGCTGTTGGGTTCCTAACAGAGCCCACCATCGGCTCTTCATTGAACGCTTCTATACTATTGATAACGGTCCGAGCCTCAGCGGTATTAGAAATTGTTGGATTATTAAATTCGACGATAGGGCTCACAACTCTATTAACTTGACCTGTGGCTGCATTTGCCGAGTTGTTTGTATTTCTCCTGTATGTTATAGTGAGTGTGGTATTTGCGGGCCCGATGCCTAACTTATCGGAACCAACCAGATCGGAAGGATCGAAAATAGCGTCTGTAACATAGTTTTTTGCGGCGCGCTGTAGAACAACGTTTGAGGGCTCTGCCAAGGCTGGTGTTGAGACTTCTGAGTCCGAGCCATACCCAAACTGAAGTGTTGTTCTTGTCCTGTTTTGTGTTTTAGTGAAACGTCGAGCAGCAACAAAAGGTCTTATAAGAGAGGGAGCGTTATCTCTCGTGTTGGAATCCTTATTCGCAGTTGCCTTATACACCACATCTTGTGACAAATACTCAACCTCAAAGTATTCATGCCCTTCGGAGTCAAAAACACTTACAACTTCAACCAAGTTGGCATCATCAATAAATACTTTCTTGAATCGTTCAAATGTTCCAACTGTGACAGTTGTTGTTCTAAACTCTCCTGATATAACTTGTCCCATTGCTTTGATAGCATAGCTTGTCGGGAGGCCGGTGGCGCTATCAATATTCGCTGCAACCACCTCGTTTGAAGGCTCATCGAAACGAACATCCTCCGTTAAAATAAAACTTGCTCCGGTAGAAGAGCCTAAGACAGTATTTCTCTTGAGGATTGGCATGTAAAGTTGTTTTGGACCAAGACCTGTAGTGTTGGCATTGACAATGGCATATAACGAAACCATTCCTGTTGTGGAGGAAGAACCGCGAAACTTATAACCAAACTGTTTTGCTAGCCTTAGAATATTGTTATACTCGGATGCAGAGTCTAAAAAAGATTCATTTGTTTGATAATCTAGGTAAAATGAAGAAATATCGCCAACATAAGCAACAGTGTCCAGCATCAGAGAACCGAAAGAGGACTCACTAAAGTCCTTAAAAGTGTCTGGGTAATACCTTTTTGCATAGTTAACAAGGTCCTCTCTTATGGACTCAAAATCTCTACTTGTGTAATCTATGGGCACTCTTCTTTTAGCCATTTAGTGGTTCTCCAATATAAATAGTCTCTTCAGAGAGATAGTGGTATTGTCAAGTCCGAAACCACGTTTGCTGAAGGGACTGAGTATTTAATAGTTATGTTTACTCTTGTTTCGTCGATATCTCCGGGCAGCCCGCCGGGGATAGGAGGACTGGAGACATCTAGTTGTAATATGTTTATGTATGGCAAATATGTTGCGACCTGGCTTCGTATCCGAGTTTTTATAGTCTCTAGAGTTCCACCGGTGTTATTTTCAAAAAGATATCGCCTAACACCGACACCGAACTCAGGATTCATAATCCTCTCTCCGGGAGAAGTTAGAATAATCATTTTTAAATTTTGAGACGCAACTTGTGTTATCCTCTTATTCAGGCCATAGGCGCCGTCGACAGGATCGACACGAAGTGGTAGTGCTACAGATAAACCTTCAGCCATTCTTAGTCCCTCTGATTAAATAGTTTTCTATTAGCATTTCTCTTTATTTCCGTTGGTTGGCTTTCTATGTACTCTCCTGCCACGCTGCCACCACCGAAGACCATCTTCAAAATTAACCTTTGGTCTCAAGAACTCTCTAATGCTGTCGACACTATTTTGTCTGTCGCCCTCATCCTCATAATCGAAGTCAATAGCTTGGGAACTTTCATATAGTGAAGTAAACATCTTTCTTGCTGCTTTGCGAGTGCTATACATTGTATTTGAGTTATCTCTAGCCCAATTCCGGAAGCCCTTACCTCTTCGACCACCCGGGACCTCCCAGACATCACCTGATAATGTTCCTGAGTTGCCGATTGAGTCAAAGAAGTTATTTATACAGTAAATTGCCCACAAAGTTGTAAATCTTTGTAGCGGAAACAAACTATCAAATAAGAGTCTGTATTCAGGTGTTTTGATAAGCTCTTCAATCAAACAATAGACATCGTACTTTGAAGGATCAAAAAGAGAGAACTTTTGGTCGGCTATTGGTAATTCCGCTGAGGCAATTGGTATAGTTACTTTTTGCCCGCCATTTATACTGAGTTTGAACGCTTTGTCATAGTTGCTCTGCTCTTCTGAGATGTCTTTCACCATATCAGCGAACAAGCCTTGCTTATCTTCTTCCGGCATGTAAACAATACGAAGACCAAACTTCCAACCTTCAGTTGGGAGATCGTGTTGGTGCCCTCCGTCGCCTTCGTTTAAAAAGCCCTCTTGCACTCTGTAATCTTTTATTTCATGTGAGTGTTCATTTCCATTGCTATCAACGTGAACTGAAGTGAAGCCATTCCCACTTGCATCAATCTCGTAAGTATGCGAATGATCTTCGATCCTGCCCGTCTCCCCCTTCCTGCCTGGTGTTCCCCACAGATCAGATATTAGCATATCTCGCACAGTGTTCTTAGAAAGAGAGCCTGTTTCACGAGCTATTTCAGAATCTAGTTCCTGAACATAGTCGTACCACTGATTCATGTTGACCACATTGAATAGGTTCTGCCCTCTATTGGTTACAGAACTGTACTTTTTGCCGTACTCCTTTTCGTCTACAAGGATATATTTTTCAAGCACAAATGGCCAGTGCTCTTCTTTGTGTCTCTGATCGTTTTCGTTATATCCTATACTGTATTCAACCTTGTCTTTACCGACATCTGCCTGGACCTCTTGCCCTTCATCAATATAAGTAATTTCTCTGCTTGTGGCTCCTGCTGGAATATTATAGGTATTTGAATCCCTAGTGTCGCCCATAACATCGTAAGGGCCTGCATAGGCAGCCTTTTTGCCATAAACCGCGCCAGCAATCCAATCTTGATTAATCAAGAAAAGATGATGTATATTCTCTACCTTTGGACTTAGAGTCAGGTTCATTGAGCCTTTTATGACTTCAAACTCTTCCCTGATATACTTTCTCAAGAAAACTCTTGCGGCCTCTTCATTGGCAGCGACAGTTGTTAAGAAAGCTGCTTTTTTCTTATTCTTTGCGACCACTTTGTTGAAGTTATTGCTGCCTGCCCCAATACCTGCGAAAGGAGAGTCAGGTGGTGTTGTAAAGACTCTGTTAAGAACGGACTGAGAGCGGATTGCCATATCCGATAGAACAGCCTCATCGTTTGAGTATTCAATGTAGAAGTCTTTTCTAGCTGCCAAAATGGTCCCTAAAGCATCCTTCTCTGATTCTAGCAATTCCGCTTCACTAAGCAACCCTGACTCTATCTTTCTTATCGTGAGGTTTGCTGCCTGCTCTATAACTCTGTAGTAATACTCATCGGCAGTGATGCCAGTGCCTGGGCGGCCGTCCTCGTATAACCCAAACTTTATCTGTTCTGCTACAAATGCCTCCAGGGCTTCGCCAAAGTTCATGTCAGTTGGGGCAAATGTTGTAAAAACAGGAATACCCCTGACAAAAGCATCTAAAACATATGCTCTTATGGTTGCCCTTAATACTGCATCTATGTTGGCGGCCTTGTAGCCATCCATGACCCTGTCAAAGGGAGCTTCTTTGATGCAAGTCGGATCAAACTCAAGACGACGATCTGGAGTCAATCCGTTCTTCAATTCGCTCACTGTTTGGTCAAGATCACCAAGAGCATAGACCATTTGTCTTCTAGGCTCACAGCCATCTAGCTCGGGAACCAGCGCGTTAGAAATGCTCATCCAGCCCTTGTGCTTTCTCTCCTCGACGTAAAATGGCGGTGGAACAAGCTCTGGGAATGCCCTGCCTAGGGGGCCTCCGTATAGAGCCGGGTCTAGTTCTTCAATTTTTGGCTCTTTCTCAGGATCGTACCCGAATAAGAAGCCTGGTGAAATCTTGTGCGTCTCGAATGCAGAATCAGCTATATTATCTCTAGATAAAGAGTCTTTTCCGGTTGCTATCAAAATGGAAATTCTAGACAAAAAACCTTGACTGATTAGATCAAATTTGTTATCACCTGTCGGGGCAAAGTAGTTTCTAAACCTTGGTTCATCTAGCGAGGCGATCGTGCTTGACAAGTTTGAGGTTTTACTCTCAATGATATCTCTAAAATATCTATAAAGAATTTCAATACTTAAAGAGTCTGGCACGTCTGTTCCAAAGTTTAAGCCATCTCGCGTCCTGCGCGCATTCACCGGAACTAGATTTTCTATCAAGTTGTTTACATCTTCGCCTGGTGTGGCAGTTAGGCTTAGATCGTACTTTGTGTATGTATAGTCTTTTTCTTCAAGAATGGACACTGGTGGCACATCTCCACCAAGTTTTTTAATCTCCCTCTTACTCAGGCCGCCGGCAGTTGGAGATCTATGTATTTCAACCACTCGGATGTTATAGGAAAAGTCGTCTAATAACTGGGATGTTTCAAGATCTATTAGGTTATAGTCATATTCCACACTAGACTCAAAACCAGGGTTTACGGATTTACCAGAAGGATCGTCATTGTATCCCCTATACTTTAAAACAATATCAGCAGAAGACGTATCTGGCAATTCCCTTAGCCTAAACCACTCATTGTTGCTGTATGAGTCAACAAAGTTGTCTGCGTTATCTGGATTTATACCCTTCGGCAATAGTCTTTTTGCTTTATTGTCCCAGTTTTTAACTTTTTTGTTTCCGTATAGCTGGCCGCCAACGCTTATGTCTTTGCCGAGCAAGACATTTCGGGCTCTTTGTTCTGCGGAGTGTACCTTAATGCCTGCTGGCTCTTTGTTTGGTTCGCCCTTCAAAAAGAGCAAATCTTCCCCAGAAGGGCCCTGTAAAGTTACTCCTAGCCGGATGTCAGCGGCTGCTGTGGCTTTCTTACCAGCCTGCCACTTTACATCTTTATTTGGATCTAGCTTTTCTTCAAATTCAAATTGCCTAATCCAAGCGTCAGCATACTTTCTCCTTGCCCTTAAGCGTTCACTGTTTTCATCAAAAACTCGTCTGTAAGCATCAAACTTGCCCTCGGGAGATACCAATGTGGTAACCTCTATAGACCTTGCAGCATTAGCAAACTGCTTGTACATGTGGAAACCAATGGTTGGAGAAAAGCCTCCTTCAGACTTCCCAAAGAAGCTGTTACCCTTTGCGTCAGCCCCCTTAAGTTGTTCTCCCTCGTTGTTTACAATGTCTGACTTTTCGTAAGGATCATCGTCTGAAGCAGACTTAGGATTTATTTCGATTGCGTTATCAGATGCGAACTCAAAGAATCCCAAATCTTTTGCCATAGGGGAGCCGAACAGGCGAACAGTTGTGTTGTGCCTCTTGAATAATCTACCTTTTGTGTCAGACAACAAAGCATTCAGTGTCCCGCAACGACCATTAATTCTATTGATTGGACCCCACATATCATTAACAAAGTTTCTCTCTAGATCTTCTAAGATATAGGAAGTAATAGAGCTTTCCATGTCTGCAACAAACGGATCGGTAGAGTTCATGATCGGATTATCGCACGGGTCGCCAAAAATAGGTGGAGCACCATCGGGATACGGCCCATTCTGTAATGCGTCTAGAAGATCTGACAAATCCTGAACAGCCTGGTCTTTTAGGCCATCAAGTTGCTCTCTACACTCCTCAGGTGTTAAGCCCTTTTCTGCCAACAATTGACACCTAAGGTCATCAATATTTCTTAGGACCTCTGGAGGACATGGGTAAACGGGAGCGTTCATATCCTGTGTTGCGAGCAGGCTATTTAGCTGTGCGAGATTAGGAACAAATGGGCGAAGAGCCGGGAAGAATGTTAAGAAAGCGTCAGGGTTTGAAAATATCTCGGAGATACAATCCGAGCTGCTTGTTGCTGCGACCTCAAGTGCCAATCGCATGGTCTCGGGGCGAACATTTCCATTGATCAGTTCTATAATCTGCTCTTGAGTCAACATGAGCGACAGATCATCAATGAATTCTGCTAACTCGTTATTAGAAAGGCTTTCCAGGCAAGACGCTTCTGGCCCACCGACTGTTGAGAAAAGATCTTTCAAAGAGTTATACAAGTCTTCATTTGTCGCATCTGGACACATATTCTCTTGCAATAGGTTTCCAAAATGATTGTTGCCGGAGAAAAGGTCCAACAAAGATGTTCCCGCTGTTGCGATAAGATCACATGCAAGAGAAAATATCTTTGTGAGTATTAACTTGAGTAAGTTAACAAGAATAGCAACCAAAACTGCTTCTATCGCTGCCCTTGCAAGTTCTAATATCTTTTTAAAGATGTCTGGAATTTTCCCCAAGTTGCTAGTCAAAAATGGAACTGTCAACTCTGTGTTCCACTCACATAGATCAAGCTCCAAATCCTTAACAAAGTCTTCAATTTTTGGATTTAGGTAGATTGGGGGCTTAAGTTTGCAAGGAATGTGCTTAAATACCCGTGCGATAATAGGGGCGCCTGGAAGCTTGTTAAGTTGTTCCAAAAGCTCATCGGCGCCGACAAGCTCAAGCATGGCGTTCTTGTAAGCATTTGCGACAGCCAGAGCAACTTCGCCAGTGGCTGTTCCAAGCTGGCTTCCCCCAGAGCCTTGTCTCTCCTCAAGATAGTCTTCTATTGTCTCTTGCCTGGCCGCTTGGCCAACAGCCCTTATGTTTTCCTCAGAACGCGCAATCTCTTCGGCGGACAAGCCGCCGCCTTCGGGGCCAGCGATAGCCCAATCCTCTCCATATCGATCAATAAGAAGCTGCTCTTCATCTAACTCTGCTTGTGTCTTTGAGCTTTTAATATCTTGTCTGGCAAACTCGTATGAAGAAGTATCGCCGCTACGATATTCCGGATCCCACGGGGCCGGAATCTGCCCAAACTCTCTCTCTACTGCGCCAACAATACTTTGCTGCTGTTCCGGAGACAGTCCTAAGAAAACTCTGCCAAGATGGTTGTTGTCCATTGAGCTAAAGGCAGCCTGTGCCAAAAGCTGATTTGCTGTGTCTCCGGTAATGCCCTTCGCAACACAATCAATCGCCTGCGTTGTTAACGCAATAAATCCGCAATAACCAAGCCTGTCAAAGAGTCGCGACCAGAACTTGTACTCATTATCTTTCAGGTACTCTCTATATGCCTTTTTACCTTCTTTTGTCTTAGTGTCAAACTCTGGCGGATTATCGCTAGGGTCGTTTGGCGTGCTTTGTCCGCGAGCAACGGCTGCGCTATATGATGCCTCGCCTGGGAACAACTCTTCGAAAACAATATTCAAATAAGGATTGTCAAAGGCTATTCCTTTTTTAGCTTCTGTAAGGACTCTTTTAAGTTCAGCCTTAAGTTTGTCATCAAATCCGCCAGACTCATTTTGTAGTTTTAGAAGCTCTTCACGATACTCATCCCTTGTCATACAAGTGGAATCCGCGAACAACTCTAAAAATAAGTCTGGTGCCGAGAGCAGGAGGTCTTCAAACTCGTTCGCAAAATCATCCACAAACTCGTTAACAGGGCCCTTGCCTAAGCAAGCAAGAAGACTAGGATCACTGTACACACTGTTCGAGTTCGCCCCATATCGAACCTCAAGTGCAGGGTACGTGTACTTTGTGACAACCTGGAGCCACGGCGTTGGCTCTCTTGCTTGTAGATCGATATCTATTTCTGGTGCAGCGCCAATATAGTATAAGGTTCTCGTCCTAGAGAATGGGCGCTTCTTTGTAAGCTCTTTAAACATGCCCTTGTAGCGACCATTCTTTGTTACTCGTATATCCTCACAGCCAGGCTTGTTAAAGATGATCTGCCTCAAACCAATCTTATTTGGGCCTAGTTCTTCAAACTTGAATGTAATCTTTTCTACATTCCTCTCTGGACGAAGTGGGTTGAAAGAAAAACCAGCCTCTTCTATAAAGTTCTGTATCTCTTTATAGAAAAGCTTTATGTTTTCTGCTTCCACACTCAGGTCTAACGGATCCGGCTTTCCTCGGTTTGTTGCCTTTACCAAAGAACCGCCATCTATTGTGCGCCAGCGGCGTAACTGCCCATCATACACCTTAAGAGATCTGGCGACACGGCGAAGAAGTGGTAAAAAGTTCCTACCATCATATGTAACTTCTAGCTTTGTCTCAAAAATAGAGTCTGGCTCCGAAACAAGCGGCTCGGGTACCCTGTTAAATTGCTCGACTGGGACAGAGACGAGGATACGAGTTCTCGCCTTCTTCTGAATTGGAACGTATATTTGGCTTGTGACATACGGCAAAAGCTCATTTACAGTATCTATCACTTCCGACTTAAGAGTGTAGCCCGGCTGTTCAAACGGCTTACCTGCATTGTCCGCGGGTGACGAGTCTGCGGCTCCCACAAGGGCGCCCAAAATAGCTCCTCCCGGACCAAAAACAGAGCCAGCGAGGCCACCAATGACCGCGGGGCCCAGAAGGTTAAACGGATCAACCTTGGGCGGGCTAGGTATGTAATACCAAGCGGTCATCTGATCTGACTTGTTGAAATAATCTAATAACAAATCCAGGCCACGAATTCTATGTGTTCTAATATTTGCCTTCGCTTGCTCGACAGTTGGGCCTGCATTAGCAGGGGAAGGCAATGTAACAACAACATTTTGAGTACAGTTTTTGCCATTAAAGAATACTTCCCCATCATCCATTAATCGGAAGTCCGGAACGTATGCATATTCGTTAGGCGCGCAAAGGGGGCATGGATCTCCCTCAGGGGCTTGGCCAATCGGATCACAAGAAAGAAACTTAAACTCTTCGACTCTTACAGCAAGGCCATTCGAAGATTCCCCACCAACATTGTCGTCACCGTCCTCACCTCTCGGTGCCTCCAAGGGCGGCCCAGGTGGCTCGGATGGAGTTAACCTCAGCCCATCAACAACAGCCTGCTCGGAGGGAGACAACTGTTCTTCTAAGTTTCGATCGCCATCTCTTGCGTCTCTAGTAAACTCTTCGATAGATGTACGATTGTTTTCGTTTGTTACCTTTCCTGCCATTTTAGTTTGTCCTATTATACCGACTACAGACCCAAAGGGCGCCCTTCGGAGTTAGATAATTTATTTCATCAGTAAGCATTTGGGCTCTATAATTAGCTAGCTTTGACATTTGTGTGTGCGCATTAAGCATCCATTTTCTTGCAAGCTCTGCGCTAAGTTCTGAAACCCCCGTGGCCGCACCTCCATAAACCGGATCGATTAGATGTAGATAATTGGCAATCTGTGCCGATACAGCAATGAAAGGGGCCATTCTCAATACCCCAGATAGAGCACTGTTCAGATCATGAACGTGTTCGTGTATTTTTGTAAGGTATTCCACCAAAGCCAAGCCTTTTGGTATCGGTTGCAGAAGCTCAATTTCTCTTCTTCCGAGTACGTCAAGCTGTTTGCTAAGTCTGTTTTCGCTACCTTTTTTAATATCCATGTTACCAGCAATAAGATCAATCCCGTGGATAACATTTATTTTTCCATCAATTGAGTCTCTACCCGGCGGGTTGCGGCCGGTAACGAGCTTAATACCTCTTCTCGCCATGATCCTTACATCATCTGCTTTCATACCAATAGCAGACTGTGCAACAGAATAAGGAACGCCGACATTGCAGTTGATGCCAAAATATTTATCGATATCTGCTCTCTGGGATATGTATACTCTTGCTGCATCGCCAGGCCGATCGTCGTCCATTCCTCCAAAGTTTCTGTGAGCATAACCACCAACATACACCTTTTTTCCATCTGGCTTGTCTGGGTTTATTGGAACCATCTCTCCTTTCTCGCCTGGGCTCCAGCCTTGGAGACCCACAACGATATCTATCGCACCCGAACGAGTGTGCCCCTTTCCTCCATAACCAGAGGAGAAGGTAGAATCCCTATCCCGCCCGAGGACTATATAAGTGTTGTTGTAATACTTATTGGAATTTGAGTCGCCGGAGCCGCCGATAACATGCTCACACGGAGCCTTCGCGTATGTAGGCTGCTTTTCACGTAGCTGCCTGTTGTCTAATCCAGTTGGGCGTAAAAACCCTCCCAGCTTTCCATCAAACGGACTTAGCTTACGAGCCTTTGGGGGTGTAGTTAAAGGAGGATCTGCAAACGGTTGCGTTGGAGGAGGCGCTTCGCCAGCAGGCTCATCAAAAGCACCTGTCTGGCCCTGCTGAAACGCTAAGTCCTTAACTTTGTCCTCTGGAGTTTGTCCTTCGGGAGGATATACTCCACCAAATGGCTCATCTTTATTGTTACTTCCCATTATAGTTATCCATTATGCAAACAAATCATCTACTGAACCCGAATCATCACCATAAGTCGGGCCATAACTTATCTCTCTACCTGTTTGAAGAAAATAATCTTCTGATGTGTTCACGTTTGAGAGCCCTATACCGGAGTCTTCAACATGAGCAGGATCCCAGCCAACACTCCACTTTCGCCAAGGAGTTGTTCTCCCAAGATTTCCGCCAAACCAAGTAGCACCTGTAGTGAGGCCAGCTCTCTGGGCTTCTTCGAGCAGGGCTAAATAGGCATCTGCGGCTTGCTGATTAGGTGGTTCAACCGATATGTCTCTCGGCACAAGGTCTGCTGCCAAAGCTGCTGGTCGGCCTCTATTCATATCTACATTCATGTGGTAGCTCTTTGAAACTGATGACCAGCCTTGACTTTTATAATAGCTTTGCCTTACCGAATCCCGAAACGTTGCCCTGATAACAAAAGGAGTACCTCTTGCTTCTAGGTTTTGTAGTATCGTATTTATTTTCGCTCTAAAATCGGGATCGAGGTGCAAAGGGTTGCTACTCTCTAGGCCAGGATATGGCTCTCCGGGTGTCCCTCCGGCAATAGAAGCGCCGTTTGCGTTCGCTGCGCGGGCGCCGGTGGCGGCGGGGATCGCACTTGTATCTCTTTGTGTTGGGTCTAGCACTTTTGAGATAAACCCTTGAGTTAGTTGAGAGTCTGTAAAAGTGACTATGACACTTGAGCCAACACCAAGCGAATCGCCAACATCATCAGCTAGACTAAATGTTGCTACCTCTCGAATTAGTTCCACATTTTGAGCAAACTCTTCGGCTGTGGTGGTTAGATAATTTAGCGGATTATCAAACATTCCATGTATTTCCGGAAGGTAGCAAACATACTCTTTACTGACTCCCGAGAGCCCGTCTTCTTGAAAGAAGAATGTTTTAATGCTATTTATGGATGTCCAGAAAGCATTTGACTCTGAATCTCCCGATAACGGCATTACCACATAGCCTGCAAATGTTGTTTGGCCTTCCAGAAGGTTTTCCTGAAAGACCTTCTTCGCAAGCTGGCGTCGTATTACGCCATCTTTAGAGTCTTGAATGGTTTCTCTAGTAAGGTTTGGGTTTCTACTAGAAATACTACCCTTGTTTTGCCTTGTGACTTCGTAAGGTAAGAACTTCTTAGCCATTACCGTCCTCCTGCAACAGATCGAAGATATCAGACTTATCCTTATCGGATAGGCCAGTGTCGCCTGTCTGTTGTTTGTGGATTAACCCAGCAATCTTAACCAAC
>TARA_R110002020_G_scaffold353089_2_pt1 | contig 11845 bp, 16 predicted proteins | sample TARA_R110002020 | Tara Oceans TARA_R110002020 (sample SAMEA4396489) | marine metagenome | biome: Westerlies Biome; feature: [MES] marine water layer (ENVO:01000295) within the mesopelagic zone...; material: water (ENVO:00002006), including particulate matter (ENVO:01000060) such...
GCTCATAGAATAGATACCGCCTTGTGCTAATAAAGTTCTAGCTGTGCCACTATCTTTATTTGTTATATCAACAGTTTCATCATTTAGTGATATACTTGTTGATCTCATCCCTCCTATAGTGGTAAAGACTTCTGGTGAAGCCGCGTTTCCGAGCTTCATTAAGAGGGATCTTCCTTTTTGTGCCGCCATAATATGACCTCCTGTTTAGTTAATCAGTTATAAAAGCTCTAAACCTCATAATTCCATGACGAGTTACCCCATCACCTTCTATTATTTGGGTTGTGAACTCACATCTACAATCTATCAGATTTGCACCTGATACGCCAAGTGAATATTCGTGTAACAATGAATATACTTGTTTCATTATGTTCTTTGCTTGTTTAAATCCTCTATAAGATGACCAAACATCTACTGTAAAAACATAATCCCTTGCGTCTAATGTCTTTGTTGCACTATCTATAGTTGTTCCTTCTCCTATTACTACTATTGGCAATGTAGTATCATCTGGAACACTATCATAAACTCCTGTAATCAATGCACCAAGCGTTGAATCATCATCTAGCCTAGTGTAGAGAGCTTCCTGTAATGCAAACGAATGAAAAGCCATTAAACTAATACCTTTGCTATTTTATCTGTTTTCTTTCCTATTATTCTTCCGACTATGCTGTGGTTATATTGGGCTACATCATTAGGGGGGATGCTTACTGCAATAATACTACTATTATAATTATTGCTTTTTCCTGCTACATAATCTCCAATATTAAAAGGGCTATACATTTCAATATCAAAAACTCCGTCTGTTCTCACTCTTACAGGATCGCCTTCCTTAACCACAACATATACTTTGGCTCGTTCAATAGTATCTGATAGATTTCCTTTATCATCAAAAGCCATTAAACGATGCATCTCTATTTCGCTTTCTCTTTAGCAAAAAAGCCTATAGCTCCACATATTCCACATCCTATCATAGTAATGCTTTGCCATAGTTCATTGGGTATAATAACTCCCACCATTGCTAACACTCCTGTAAGTGCCGCATAAGATGAGGGTTCTTTAAATCTATCCAATATTGTATTTACCTTAGACATATCGACCTCCATTATTTTATGCCATCTCGGATGGCTTTACTTAGTTCTTTCTCGTATTTCCTGCGGTTTTCTTCTACTGCAGGTTGCATAAATGGACGAGCAGGCATTGTAAGTGTTCCAAACTCTAAAGCCTCGCTATAATTAGCATTGCTAATTACACTAGCTCCTAGTCCATCTGCATCTATTTTTAACACAATCTGTCCTGCAAGAAAACCTGTATCTGATGCAGGAGGATCTCCTGCTTTAGAAATTCTTATGGATCTTTTAGGATTATATCGTGTTGATAGCCCACCTGCTCTTGGGTTCTGTAAAATACTTGTTACTGCTGTGTTTCTTACATTGTTTGCTATTTTATTAATTGTTTTAATAACATTGTTAGTAGTATTAACTGATTGTCCTTTTAATCTGCTTTCAAATTCTCTCTGATTTACTACTTTTAATGAAATTCCCATTATGTGTCCTCATCTGTTCCTTCTGAGCATCTAAATAGTAACCATCTATCTCTTTCTTCTATGGTATAAACATATTTAACAGATAAAGTCCTTGTTGTTCCATAATCATCCCAAGAAATACGCATTTGCCCTCCATTAGAGGAATAATTTATATTGGAATAATAACGAACATACACATCATGGGTTAAATCATGCTCTATTCTTCCTGCTGTGTATGGAGATGAGCCTGTAATAGGTTGAATACTGGCGAATAATGATCTTGTAGTTCCCCAAGAAGAAGTAAACCCTCCTCCTGTATCAGTAGATTTAGTTCTACTCTGTAGAGTAACAGAATATCGCAAATCCCCTACTGCTATACTCTGTTTTGCCATTAGCTAAATCCTATGCCGAACCTACTCACTCGGAAAGGTCTTATTAAGGATTCCACAAGTCCAGAAATCCTAGTAGCTGATTCTCCTTTTATTATTGGCTCTGGGTTTTCAAAATAATTAACTGATAAAGTAACTATTGCTGATTTTATAGCTTGAGGAACATCCGATGCACTTGTTCCATATCCTGCAACATAGGTTACTTCTATGGCATTAGCCACTCTTAATAGATTATCCCAAGTTTCTCCTGTTCTTAATATAACTCTAGGAATAGGTGATTGCAAATCAACATAATACTTAGAACTGGCTAAAGTAGTTGCTGTGTCGTCATCATCATAAGTTTTTACATGAGTAACAGAAGTTACTGGCGGTCTAGGCAAATATATTGCTCTGCCTATCCTGTCTTGATAAGGACCTACTGTAATTCCTTCTGTATAAGGCAATGAGTTATCATCTGCAAAGCCATACCCATAAGGATAAGCGTCTAGTCCTAATTTGAGAGTTTCCTGCGTTAAAGTTCTCTGAGTTAGCTCCATAACTATTTTAGTTGCCGCACTCCTACAAGTTCCTATTAGAGTATCATGGGTGCTATCAGAGGTAGGTATTCTTAATGCTCTTTTAACATCGGTATCAGTTACAGGGAGAACAGTATATGCAGTTACAGTAGTTAATCCAGACATTTAACACCTTATTTCTTTTTAGCTTTTTTCTTTGGAGCGTCTGTTTCAGCTTGTGTTTCTGTAGGAGTATCTACTTTTTTCTCTCTACTGCTACTAACTTCTTTTGCCGCTCCTACTGATATAAATGCTTCAGCTATCGCTATTTGCCAGTCTGCTGACATATCATAAGTTTGTCCTTCTTTATATACCATGCTTATATTTCCCAAAGCAGAAGTAGCTCCATTCATGCTTTTTTCCATTTTAATTTTCATACTCTTGTCCTTTAAGCTATAGAGGGGAGAAAATACCCCCCTCTAAAGTTGTTAATTATTAGCCAGTTGGTGAGCCATCATTTCCACCACTTGCAGGCTTATGAATTGGAGCGGTGCATCCTGATATTCCCATTGGAGTCCCATTACTATGGGTTCCAGTCTTTGTTATTGCGACTCGTGAATATCTTTCTGGACCGACATATCCAATAACATGAACGCTATCATCTTCTGCGGCCGCATCAATAGTTGCGAATACGCCTGTTGAAGAATTAACGCTTCCATAAGTTACTGAAGTTGCAGAAGTTACTGCTGACCAAGTAGAGTCATCGGATGATTCCTGTAAAATCAAAGTCCAATAAACACTACCACTTAAAGTATCTCCACTTTCCCCAATATTAACAATAAACATTGCTCCATTATCAAACTGTCCGTCAATAGAAGTTGAGTTTGTTGTTGCAGTTAAGGTAGCAGGGTCTACTAGCTGTGTTACAGCCATATTATTTGCTAAATCAATTTTTGACATTATTCATACCCTCCTATGATGATACTTTTTGTTTACGGATAGCTTCTGCTAATACTACTTGACCGCCTACTCTCTTACGAGCAATGAATCTAATTGATCCTGTGCTTGCTTGAGTATAAGGGTCTCGCAATATTGACAAAGATATTCTGTCAACAATAGTATATGCTCTACGGAAATCTCCGAAAGCGATTGGATAATTGCCTGCACCTACATCTGGCATATCACTTGCCTCCACATAGGGCTGACCGAGAATTGTGTTAGGGATTCCTGTTTGTAGTGAGAACCCAGATTGAAACACATAAGATCCGCCTGTTCCAGTATTCAATTGTCTTAATTTACCTAAAGTAGAACGATTGAAAACAAAAGTTCCATTTCTGGCATAATCAGACTTTACTGCACTATAAAGATCAATAAGACCATCTATATCTAAAGCGGCCGCTTCTCCTGTGTTGGTTTCTCCTACACTAGAATTAACCATAAAACCTTCTGGTTGTCCTGCCGCAGTTCCATTTACAAAAGCAGTTCCTTCTGCTACTGCAAATTGAGTAGAGAATTCTTCTGATAGAACATTTTGCATATCAAACACTGGATCTTCTACATCCTGCTCTGATATGTCTACTAGGGCATGAACTTCATGGGCCGCAATTTCTTCCAGTCCAAAAGTTAATCCAGTTGTTTCGCTTCTAGTGCCTACTTCAGCAGTCCAACTCGCAGAAAAAACTCCAGTTCTTGATGGAATTTGCACGCTTCTGTTTGTGGTTTGCCTAACTCTTGCTACTGTTCTAATAGGCGAAAATTCAGTAACCTTTTTAATGAGTTCTCTAACATACTCAGGTGGAGCTAAATAGCCACCAGTTGTGTCATTAGAAACTGTTAATACTTTAGTTTCCATCTCATCTAAGGCACTTTTGCCTTTGCGTAGCATTTTTTCAAACGCCTGAGCTTTTGCGTCTATATCTGAAGTTGTTAAACCTGAATCTGGTCGTTTCATAGCAGTTTCAAGTTTATTTACTTTTTCAGATACATTCTTCTGCTCTAGTGCTATACGAGTAGCTTTTTGATTTATGTCCTCGTAAGCATCAAGAGTAGCTTCTATTTTTTTTAGCTTTTCCTCTGTTAAAGGATCAGCTTCGCCTTTCTTCTCAATTTGAGCCATTGTTTCTTGGTGGGCATCTTTAAATTCTTCAAATGCTTTTCCAATACCTTCAACAGTTTCCTTGAGTTCAGACGGAGTAATGTTATCTTGAGTATCACTCATAGAATGTTCCTCCATGTTTAAGATTGAATTTTATTAATTAACTCTCTCATAGAGCTAATTAATGGTTTATAATTATCTGCATTTTCAACGTCCCATTGACCATTCAGACTCGAACTGATAGCTTTAGCGGCTACCTTACTTTCAGACCTAGACAAGTTTCCTTCATCTCGAAGGAACTTTTCCCAGTCCCTAATAGTCCTGTCGGTTCCCTTTACTGCTTGAATCGTTGCTTTTGGATTCATTGGGAATGTAACAAGGCTAATCTCCATTAGGTCTACTTCCTTTAAATATCTTCTTCTTCTTTTTTCATCATAATGCTGTTTAGCAGGATCAGCTTTATATCCAATGGACAAGCCATCTATAGCTCCCATCTTCAATAACTCATAAGCATCTTTACCACCCTGTGTTCCTAAAGCAAGTCGACCTGAAACTTTTAATCCATCTCCATCTTCTGAGATTCTATCGTAAACCCCTATTGGCATATCTGTTTTATGTTGCCATAGCATTTTCACCTGTTTTGCTTTTCTCTTTCTTAGGCTTTTTACAAATGCTCCTTCTTCTACTATATCTCCTCCTAAATCTTTATTCCCAAAGATAGAAGCATAACCACTAAAAGTTCCATCATCTGAATCAGCTTTTAATAATAGCTCTGCTGAAACCTCCATATGTTTTTGTTCTATTTCTTCGTTTTCTGATTTTAAAGGCGATTCCATATTATCATCATCAAACATATTAGACATCCTCGTATAGTATCGGTTAATAGTGTTAGTAATTTTGCTCCTATCAGAAGCAGGAATATCTACTCCTCCTCTTGAGCCAGACATTGCTCCTGCGGCCGCAAAAACTCCTCTTGGTATTGCTACTAATTTATTATCTACTACATCTCCAATAGGCAATTTATAGCCTCCAAAATTTTCTTCTTCTTCTGGATTGTAATATAAAAAAGCTCTTTTGTAATTTGATGAGGGTTTATCTTTGCTGTTTGTAAAAGTTCTAACTCTTGCTATTGCTGTGCTAGAATCCCATGCTCTATCTCTATTATCTAAGATAGGTAAAAGTCCACTCGCAGTCGCTTTTTCATTAGTAGTCATAAATTCTGTTCCCACTTCGATACCATATGCTATCTTTCAACCCCTGTGGGTAAAATAAAGCTATCATCTTTGTCTTTTCCACGCAAGACTTTATTTTTGTTGGATATAAACTTCCCACACTCACAACTAAATCCTCCTTCTACTAGAGTAGCAAAGACTTCTTTGTAGACCATACCCTCACACCACATACACTTTTTAGGGTAATCATTTGTCATAATTAAAAAACTATTTTTCCTTCTTCGTATAGTTTATCAGCTTTAATAGGCTTTTTGTCCTCTATGGCATCTAAAATTTCCTCAATAGGAAATTCTCCCCAATTACTCGCTGTTATAGGAGGTTCTTTCCCAAACATATCTATATATAGCTTAACATAGTCTTTGGTATCTTTTGCTTTGTCTAATCTTTTTTCTATTTCAGTATTATTTAGCAAGCTCTAACATCCTTTCATCAAATGCTTTCATTGTATTAGGTATATATTGTCTTAATAGTTCCATTGACTCTTTATCATTCTGTAATGAAAATAGATTTGCAAAAGTTTCTTTTTCTTTTGCTCCTCCTTTTCTATAATAGTTTTTTCCATGTCCCCAAGCATAGTAGTCAGTATAGAACTTTCCATCTGACATTGCATCAATTATATCAGACACATTCTCAAATCCTTCATGCTTAGGAACTGGGTTTGAATAATGTATAGTTCTTCCGCTTCTTGTAGTTCTAGTTCCTTTTTCCATTCTTAACAGTCTTTCCTTCCAAGCTGTTAATTGAGTATGTCCTAATGCTAAATTTTTTTTATCTAAACGAAATGCTTTTATAAATTCTTCATTTGTTTCACTCCATGCTTTAAGCGTTATATTGCTTGTTGCATAATCAATATGATGTCCGTATTCATGTGCTAATGTTTTCCTATCTAAATTACTAACCACTTTTCCTTCACTTGGTCTATAATACCCTTTTTTGCCTTCTTGTGTAATTACTTTGGGTAAAGCAGTATTATTAAAAACTTTTTCTGTAGTTGGTGTTAATTCTGATTTTAATTTTTTATCATACATCTCTGCTATTTCTTTATCTGTTTTTCCTCTTAGTTCTCCTGTCCTTCTCTGTATATTAACCACAGGTGCTAATGAAATAACATTTAAAGGAGGCTTATCAACAAATGGTGCAGGATTTGGAGGAGGAGGAGGCGTTATAGGTGGTGGCTTGTCCTCATAAACATCTGTCTCTGGTTCTATATAAATCACAACACACCGACAATTAATTATATTTCTAGCTCCACCTGCAGGATCGCCACAATACTCCATCTGCATCCCATCTACTATAAACTTTTCCTCCATTGCTACTATTTGTCCATTAGCTGTTCTATGAGCCAATCTCGTTCTATCATCCATAGTAGCAACCCATTGTTTCTGCAATGCAGGCTGTAGCTTGGCGTATTCTTTACCTACTTCATGGCTTGCAAATGTAGCGGCACTATGGGTTTCTGTTCTGGCTATTACAGCACTTCTATATCTGGAAAACTTAGGAGAATAGCGTTCTCTTATTATTCTAGCTGTAGCATCTACTCCTAAGCCCTCTGATTGAGCATTTAATAAAGTCCTTTGTAAATGCTTTCTAGTAGTATCATCTATATCGGATATATGGTTTGCACCTATTCTATTAATAAATCTTGCTAATAGAATATTATAAAAGTCTGTGTCTCTTTTAAAAAAAACATCATCCATTCTATCAGCAAATGTTTTTATTACTGAATACCAATGTGGCTTTATTGTGTTTTCTACTTTATCTCTGGTTTTTGCCAAATAAACCTGCATACCTTGAGTTCCATTAACCTTATAAAACTTTGAGGCATCTCTGCTTATGTCATCAAACATATTGATTAATTTGCGATTAAGACTTCTTTCATAGCTTCGTCTTATTCTATCTTGTGTCGCTGACTCTTTCCTAGCATTTATAAATCGGTTTCTTTTGTATGCTACTTGCATTGGCAAAGTTTGCCAAAAAGTCTTTTTTTAATGCGTAAATATATTTCTTTAATTTTTTTCATTTGTTTATTTCATCTACCTTTCTTTTACTCCAAGCAAATCCTGCATCTCCTCCCCATAAAGACCAAGCTATTCTACCTGCTGAAGGATATCCCTTTTCCCCTTGCCTGAATCCTGTTGCCTCTTTGTCTACTTCATGTCTTGCAAAAAATGATTTCATTCTTTTGACTGTATCTTCTGATAAATTCTCTCTTTTAATAAGTTGATTAGCTCTAGTAACTCCAATATTAGTTCCTCCTCTATTGTATTCTTTTCTCCAATCTAACCCTCTTTGTGCTTCTTCTGCCATTTCAATAGTAGGAATTAAATTAATTTCTTCAGCTTTTTCGTTTTTTTTTTCACTAAGAACAGTTCCATACACTTCCTCTGATAGTTTTTCTGCTTCATCTGTTGAGGTTGGCTGTTCTGGTTGAGGAACTGGAGAGCCTAAAGGAAATAAATTAGCAGGAATATAAACTTCATCTCCACCGACAAGTGGTTCTAAGTTTAGTCTTTCTCTGGCTTCATTCCTTGTTATGACTCCTTCTTGAACTGCTCTTAGTATATTCTCTGTTATCATCCTTCGTCTTTCGGTGATAGCAGGAATACTGTCTATATCATACATTAAGGTTAAATCTTCCCCAAATAAAGGCGTTAGCCATTCATTTAAATCTGATTCTAAATGCCTTAATAGTGGTATAATTGTTTCTTCGTATAAAGCTAGTCTGGCTTCCGCCATATTATTATAAGTTTGTGTATCTGAAGCTCCTATTAGTTGAGCAGGAACACCAAACACTAAAGCAATATCTTTTGCTGACATTGATTTCATATTGGCAAAATCCATATCTTTAGGAGATAATCCCATTTCTTTGTAATCGAAATCACCTTCCAAGATCATTGTTCGTCCTGTGTTATTGCTTCCATTAAAACGAGATGCTAAATCTTGTCTTAACTGCTCTCTTTGTCCATCTGTTAGCATAGTCATAGCTCCTACTTCATCTCTAGGCTTATAGACTACTGCTCCACTTGGTCTAGCTCCATTGATTAATAAATGAGTATTATGCTTTCCTCCTAGATTATGTTGGTCAATATCGGCGGCCGCAGGCATGATTGGGCTTTGTCCTAAATAATCATCGGTAGGATTGAATAGTTTAATCTGTTTTACTTCTGATTGTCCTGTTACTTGATCTATTTCATATCTTGCCTTTATCTGTCCATCTACCATATATCTATATTCAATAGGCATAAATCCCGCTTTATTTGTTTTTATTTCTACTCTATCTGGTCTAAGGCAATATAACTCTGTCGGCTCTCTGTTTTCAGAACCCACTCTCAACATATAGCTATTGCCAGAAATTAATAAATAACTAATAACCTTTTGGAAATATTCGCTTTGCGACATAGTTGGATTAGGTCGTTGCATTAAATCTAATAATGGATGATCCTCTATTGGTTGTTCTCCTCGCATTAACTTAAATTTAACTGCCGAAGCTCCATTGGCTATTTCATTAATACAACGATAAACAATCGAATTCTCCACATATCCATCTCTGGCTAAGTCTTGGTAACCATCTCTAGCAGTTGGATTGCTATATCCTGTCTGGTGGTAGCTTATAGTTGAGCCAGAGCCATATCCTTTTTGATTAACGCTCCATAAAGCCTTCCAAGCATCTCTAAATCCCATTATGTAATCCTCCATTGTGCGTTCATGCTAGAACGACTTAATTCAGTCATAGCCCATACTAAAGCATCTAATCTATCTGGAGATGCTCCTGTTGCTCCTGTATAGCTACACATTTGATCTTCTAGCTTAGTAAAAGTTCCTACATGAGAAACTCTTTCTTGTTCATATAAAGCACTTATTGGTTCAGCTCTTACTATTTTTCCTCTACTTGCAGTTACTTTAGAATAAGGAACATTCTTATCCACAGTTCGTATTAGCCTTTCCACTAGGTCGCCTCCATTATTTACTTCTGCGATTATTCTGGATGCTTTGTGTTTGTAATACGCATTTATGGCAGTTTTAGCCCAAGCATCTGCACTCATTTTTCCAGATATATCATCTAACACATAATACCTTTCGTCAAGTCCTAAACCACAGACCACTATTCCTGTTTCATCACTTTGAGCATTGTTCGTAACAGCAGGATCAATGCCTACTACTACTCTTTTCATCTCTGGAGCTTCTCTTACTCGTTTATCCTCTATCATAGCATAAGTCCATAAAGCTCCCTCTATCTCATCTAATATCTCCGCATAAAGCTCTTGCCTGCCTAATCGTGTTCCCTCATATCTTTCTTTAAATAATTCTAAAGCAGACTCAGCTAAATTCTCTGCATTTTCAAAAGTGCTTCCTGTAGTTACAACGCAATCTTTTCTATCATGCAGTATTCTTATTAATGGAGTAGGTCTAGGAGTAGTAGTAACTACTGTTTGTGGATTTTTTCCTAATCTCATTCCAAATTGTAATTGATCCCAAGCATCTGTATATCTCCAAGCCGCTAATTCATCACACCAAGCTCTGTGATATTGCGGACCTCTCATTCTATCTGGTTCGCTTGCCGCATATCCTGTAATCAGACTGCCATTATGCAGGGTTATTTCTACCGCACTTCTGTTATATCCAGATTTTTTCTTTCCATTCCAATATAGTTCTTCGCTTAATAAAGATACTATTCCACTAGAGCCTTCAAAACATACTCTGCGTAAATCCCCAAAAGTAGGAGCTACTACAGCACATCTTACTTCCTTGTTTCGTAAGGCGTAATTAATTATATCTTGGGAACCTGTCCTAGTCTTTCCCCAACCCCTGCCTGCTAATATAAGCCAAACATTCCAATTACCACTTGGAGCTATCTGCTTTAGTCTAGCCTGCCTCAACCAGTTAATTGATAGTTCGACTTCCTTTGCGTTTGGCTTCGGTAAGCTCATCAAGGAATTCGTGAACGCTTCTAAGCGTTGATTCGTTAGTAATTGTTCCACTTATTTTAGTGTTCTCCGTAGTTTCTCCTAAAGCCAGTCTGCCTATCTTCTGGATTGCTACTACTGCATTAGCCAGTCTTTCTAATCCTACTGGAGTAAATGGTCGTCTTGTTTCATGCTCTCGTATTTCTTGTGCCGCCAATCGAATTAAATGCGTAACCTGTCCTTGCATATGTTTAGCAATATTTAAATTTCTGCTATCAAACTCCACAGACTCTTTCGCCAAATCTTGTAATCGTTGACTATCTTTCTCTGTTGCTAGTCTTTGCTCAAATAATGCTCGTTGCTCTTTCCAATTATGAGCTTTTGCTTTTCTAAATAAAGTTACCTTAGCAACATTATAATCCTTCGCTAAAGACTCTATAGATGCGTAATTTCTATTACCATTTACATCTGTAATGCCTTGAACATATAACTCTCTTAGCTCCTCTTGTAAGGTAGCATCTAGGCTTCTTGGTTTGGTTTTTTCCTCAGACATGACCTATATCTATATTATTATCGGTTTTTTTTCAACTTTTTTTCATTTTTTTGCTTTTTTTTGCATTATAGTGTTGACACTTGTGTATAAATGTATATAATTATATACATAAGTTAAACAAATGGATTGGATTAATAAAATGTTAAGTAGAAAATTTGGAATAGAAATAGAATTTATAAATGCAGATAGAACAGTTCTTGTTAATGCTTTAAGAGCAGAAGGAATTAGCTGTGCTTATGAAGGATATAATCATACTACTAGAAATCATTGGAAAATAGTTACCGATGCTACAGTTGCAGGAGGCTACGAATTAGTATCTCCTCCTCTGCAAGGGGAAGAAGGATTGCTAGAAGTTAAAAGAGTTCTAACTATCATGCACGAAAATAAAAGAAACTCTGATATGGAATTGGTAAACAGAAGTTGTGGACTCCATGTTCATTTAGATGCTTCTGATTTAGATGGAACTGATGTTTATTGGATAGTAAAAAGATATAGAGACAATGAAACCTCTATTGATAAATGGATGCCTCCTAGCAGGAGAGGCGACTATAGATGGTGTGAGAGTTTAAATAGTTCTTGGAATGTTAATTTAATGAACGCAATGAATACTATAGAAGCAAACGCTAGACAACAATTTAGCAGAACTTCTAAAGTAAATG
>TARA_R110002020_G_scaffold323100_7_pt1 | contig 11837 bp, 14 predicted proteins | sample TARA_R110002020 | Tara Oceans TARA_R110002020 (sample SAMEA4396489) | marine metagenome | biome: Westerlies Biome; feature: [MES] marine water layer (ENVO:01000295) within the mesopelagic zone...; material: water (ENVO:00002006), including particulate matter (ENVO:01000060) such...
CTGCTGACCCTGACGATCAGAAAGCGGCTGATGTTGCAGAGTTCTGTGGTACTTGTCTAACTGACATGAGTCAAACATGGGAAGACATGCTCGCTCAGATAATGACTTACCTTACTTACGGTTGGTCATATTTTGAGATTATCTACAAATACCGTAAAGGCTGGGAAGAAACAGGTGATCGTTCCCGATACAACGATGGGATGATTGGCTGGCGCAAGCTTGCACCACGCGCTCAAGACACTCTAGAACGCTGGGAGTTAGACGAAAACGGCGGAGTCCAAGGCATGTACCAGATGAATCCTGTGTCTGGTAAAGGTCAGGTTCTTATTCCTATCGAGAAAGCTTTGCTGTTTAGAACATCAAGCGCTTTGAACAACCCTGAAGGTAAATCGGTTTTAAGAAACGCTTACACTTCTTACTATTTCAAAAAACGAATACAAGAGATTGAAGCTATTGGCATTGAACGTGATCTTGCAGGGCTACCTATCGCATACGTGCCACCTCAACTTTTGTCAGATAATGCTACAAGCGAAGAGACAGCGGCTTTAGGTGAAATCAAAAAGATTATTCGTAACATCAGGCGTGACGAGCAGGAAGGCGTGGTCTTTCCGCTGGCTTACGATCCTGAGACAAACAACCTTGCTTACGATTTGAAGCTTCTATCAACTGGTGGTGATCGTCAGTTCGACACAGATGCGATCATAGGCAGGTACGATCAGCGCATGGCGATGACCTTGCTCGCTGATTTCATTCTTTTAGGACACGAAAAAGTAGGTACTCAAGCCTTGTCTGTTTCTAAGGTCGCTTTGTTCAGTCAAAGCTTAAACGCTTACTTAGATGGAATAGGCGCAGTATTTCAGAATCACGCATTTCCTAGATTATTGAAGATCAACGGCATTGATGTAGATTTGACACCTAGTCTCACTCACGCACCTGTAAGAAACGTGGACTTGAAAGAACTTGGCGAGTATGTCAGCAAGCTCACTGGTTCAGGAGCCACACTGTTTCCTGATGATCAACTGGAAGCTTACCTTCGGGAGGTTGGCGGTTTACCAACAAGTGATAACGCTGAATCGGTTGACTAATGCCGCTGACTATAGGGCGTTCGCGTCGGTCAGAGTTCGCTAAAACTGTTGTCAAAATTCCACGTAAACAAGTAGCTGGACAACCGGGGTTAGAGCCTGTAAACGCTCCCTTAACTCCATTAGAAAAAAAAGTAGCTCGTATTTTTGTTGAGGCTTTAACTTTCACGCCGCGGCAAATATCTAAACTTTTAGAAGAAGATGAAAGCGTAGGAGTGTTAACGCCTTTTTTAGAGCATCTTGAACCTGCTCGCAAAGAACTATCTGATGCTTTAATGGAACAACTCGATGATTCTGGAGCTTTCTTCTGGAATGAACTTGTTGATCAACTTAAACGCAAACCTGATCCGTCATCAGTTAATTTCATTGCTAAAAACCAAATCAGAAAAGAAATTGATCCTGAAGATGTAACAATAGTGATGCCTACAGGAGGAGAGTTTACCAGTAGCTTCTCGAAACGTACGCCGCGTGGTAAACGTTGGGCTGATAACGAATCAGCGAGACTAATAACTAACATCGCTGAAGAAACAAGAGAGAACCTGCAAGACGTTATTGCTTCGGCTACTGGGCGTGGCGGCAGGCAACGAATGATGACTTTACTGGGAAACGTTTTAGAAAACGCTCCTGCTGGTATCGACTCTGGAAATGTTCTCACTAAGTTTCAATCTGAAGTCTCACCGGCTGTCGCAGGGTTAACGTTTAAACAGCATAATGCTGTAATCAATACAGCTAACAAAGCTTTTGATGATGCTTTAGCTAAAGGCTTACCGTTTAATAAAGCTGTTAATGCGGCAGAAAAAGAAGCTTTAGCTCACGGTAAACGTGCGCGTGAATATCGAGCAAGAATGATTTCACGTACTGAAATGATGGAAGCTTCAAACAGGGGAAAACTTGAAGCGGCGCAACAGGCAGTTGATGCTGGGTTGATGAACCCTCACAGGGCAGGCAGACAGTGGGTTACTTCTACTTTCGATGTTTGCGTTACTTGTGAACCTTTACATGGAAAAGTTGTTGCGTTTGAAGGTGGATTTTTTCCCGCTAAATACAGAGTTAGCGGCAACTGGGTAGAAGAGCCTCAGGATTTACCCCCGGCTCATCCGAATTGTCGATGCACTTGGACAGTGGTTTATGACACAGTAGTTCCTCCTACTGCCACAGAGACAGGTATGTTAACTCCTCCAAAAGATGTTTCTTTAGAGTTGCTTAACCGAGCGTGGGCTGAAGCAGGCAAGCTTGCTCGTTCTGTAGCTTCAATACAAGATGAAGTTACTGGAGTAATGGTAAGTGTCGCTGACGATATTGGCGCAGATATGTATGGGTTGCAACACGCAACGAAAACAGAAGCTTCTCTAGCTCGTAAAATCACAACAGATTTCTCAGACGAAATAGCTAAAGATCCTACACTTACTATCGAGGCTGTAGCTGAGGACATTGGAGATGCGCTCAGATACACGCTGATTGCTGACGCTGAAACTTACACTGATGATGTAGCGAGCGCTCTTCGAGATTTAGAAGCTCGCGGTTACACTTATAAGAAAGCACCAAAGAATTTTTGGCGAACTGATAATCTAGAAAATCCTTACAACGGAATTAACGTAAACATGCGTACACCTACTGGGCAAACAGTGGAAATACAATTTCACACGCCTGAGGGTATTGATATGAAAAACAGGATTCATCCTATTTACGAAAGACAGCGAGCCATTGGTGTTACTCAAGAATTGAAAGACGAGTTAAGTGAGCAAATGGCTGAGATGGTTTCAGTGTTGGATTATCCCGATAATGTAACTGATTTGCGATTCTTCCCTGATGAAGAAATCAAGTATCGTTTAGAAACTACAGATGATATCGTTGCACGTTTTGGTGGCAAGTGGCCTGAAGGTTCAATGGATGCTTACACGGATGCTGACGGCAACTGGTGGCAGATGCGTGAAACTCTGCATGAGAACATAATCGAAGAAGGATTGTCGAAAGCTACACCTGTTGAAAAGCCTATTGTGCATTTCATGGGAGGAGGGCCTGCATCTGGTAAAGGCACAGCAATCAGAAGAGGGCTTATAGATGTTCCTGACAACATAGTGATTGTTGACGCTGACGAGATCAAAGATGCTTTACCTGAATATAGAGCGTTGATTGATGACAGGTCATCGAGAGCGGCGGCGTATGTGCATGAGGAAAGCTCGTATTTATCGAAAGAAATGTTTTCAGAGTCGATTGGAAGCGGAAGAAACACTCAGCTTGACGGCACAGGAGATTCTTCTATGGAGAAGCTTCGCTCTAAAGTCGCATCAGCTAGAGAAGCTTCATCTGCACAAGGTGGAACTAAAGTAATTGCTGATTACATAACTATCGACACGGAAGAAGCTGTTAGACGAGCGAGAAGGCGAGCAGTTGAAACAGGTCGTTCAGTGCCAGAGTCGGTTGTTCGTGAAACACATGCGAGCATCAGTAGGATATTCCCTGATATTCTTGATGAGAATTTGTTTGATGATGTCAAGCTTTGGGATACGGCGTTTGATCCGCCAAAACTGATTTTACGTAAAGTTGATGGTGTGCTTGAAATTTATGATGATGCGGCTTATGAACGTTTCTTAATGAAAAACCCTGATTATGTTTCACCAGTAGACATTGAGTCTTTATCTTTGCAACCTGATATAGATTTAGAGATCACTGAAAGATTGGCTGGCATGGGCGATCTGCTTTCAACAGATGATGCGGGTAACTTTATTGGCACACCTGCGTATTATGCTGATGATGTACCTATTCGTGCAGAAACAGGTATGAGCTATGCAGATGAGGTAGAAGTAGTGGGAAGTTTCAAAGAGCGAAAACAAACTCTTGATGTGGCTTTGGAAATGGTAGATAGAGCGTTTACTCCACCTAATCCTTCAGGCGGTTTATCACGTTTTTGGGATAACAGACCAAAGAAAATTAAGTTTCGTTATATAGGAAGTAAACCTAAAGGAAAAGAAGGTTTAGGCGGTTCGTATAAAAAACGATCACTACCAGATAAACCTAGACGTTTAACTCCTCCTAAGCGTATAAAAGAAATGTATCCTGACACACGTGAAAGATTAGATGAGTGGGCGAAACAACGAGCGCATGAGCTTGACGAAGGTATAGCGGTATTAGATGCGGCTACTGGTCTTCCTGCGACTTTCCCGGATGGCAAAATTGTTTATCGTTACGACAATTTAATAGAGTGGAAAGAAAGCCCTTCAAAAGCAGATTTTGCAGAATTTCGACTTAACGAAATCAATGATCAAGCTATGCGTGAGTTTACTCTGTTTGAAATACAAGGTTATGAGAGTGCTGAAGAAATGATGCAAGAGTATTACAGCTATTGGTACGCGCAGGCTCAACGTTATGAAGAAATTTCTGCATATCAAAGAGGATTTAAAGGAGAGTCTTCGCGCTTAATTCAAGTTAGACCGGGAACTAAAGGCGAGAGAGTAAACACTATTCTTCATGAGATAGGACACGATTTTGATTACACCCAAGAAGTGCAACTTACATTGGCGGGTGGTCGAAAGATGGAGATTCCGGTTACTGACAGCAATATAGACATTATTTTTGATTTGTATAGCAGAGGCAAAATCACTAAAACGCAAGTTGGAGAGCAAGGCTTGGCTTACATTGAGTTCATGGAAAATGTTGTTGAGAGTAAGGCTTACAAAAAGTTAATTTCAAAAGAAGTTCAGGACAAGATGTTGAACGCAGGAATGTCGCAAGCAGAAATATCTGGGTACGTACAATACGCTACCAGTCCAAAAGAAGTTTGGGCTAGAGCTTTTAATCAGTGGACTGCGACACGATATGGTGCGGCTGATTCAGTAGAAGCAATGATGAACGAAGCTGTTGATTCGTTTGGAAACATCGGTTTCCAATGGGATCCAGAAGATTTTGATACAATGGTAGCACCATATTTAGAGAAAATTTTTAAAGTAAACGGGTGGGTTGAGTAATGGTTTTACCTGAGTTCATGCCAATAAGAGAAGCTGAAGAAGCTTTGAGAAACGCGCCTAAGTATGATTTAGTTATGGATGATGAAGAAACAGTTGATTTTAGTAAATCGTTGTCAAGCTTTTTTAGCACACGTGAAGAAAGACTAGAACTTGTTAAACGAGGAGTAATCATTTCTGCTTATGATGCTTTTCCTTATTCGCCTGACGATGAGTGACGTAACATTAAATTGGTTTATTAACGAAGCGACTGGTGAGCGAATAGTTTTAAGAAACCAACAAGGGGAAGACTGGAAAAAAGACTCCGCCTGTAAAGACTCTTCAGTTAAAACATTCTTCTTAGAGAAAGGCTCTACTAACGTTACGAGAGCTAGAGAGATATGTGCTGATTGTCCAGTCAGAGTTGATTGTCTCGACTATGCGTTGCGTCATGGCGAGCAATGGGGAATCTGGGGAGGATTGACTTCAACTGAGCGAAGGCCCTTTCGTAGGTTGCAGTTGACGAACCCTGAACAAGATTTGAAGCCAATCTGGCAAAACATTTTTTAAATTTATTTTTTTCCTTTAAAGACGCGAAGTTTTTGGTTGGTTTTGGTCGTTTAGGGCTTGTTTGAAAACCCTTGAATTGTAAACCATACTATAAGACGCTATACTTATATATATGAGCGCAAACGACAAAGGAGAAAAAATGGAAACAGTAATTGTAGTTTCTCATTCACATGATTGTCAGTCACAGCGAACAGTCGCCGTTGATGAAAATTGTGAAGCTTGCTCTGAGCTTCAACTCAGAGAAGATGTAGTAACTGGTTATGGTGAACGACTCGCAGAATTTGTTAATGAAAACATTCTGTGTGGACTTCCTGCTGATGAAGCAAGAATGGCTTTTGGGCCACTACCAAAACTTCCAACAATAATTGTTAAAAACAAAGCTCCATATGAACGTGCTGTTGAAGCTGAAAAAGCTTTTTTAGCATTTTTTAAAGAAGAAGAAATTCCACCATTTTAAGAAAGGAGAAAAAATGACATACAAAGAGATTGACATTGATAAAGCTACTTGCAACATTGATGACATTTTGATAATGGAAAAAGGAACTGATCCTGACATTGTTGGTAATTCTTATGTGTTGTTGGATTGGTCTGAAGTTGGATTGTTTGATTCTGAGTTCAAGAATCCAGTTTATGTTCAAGTATTTGAGTAAAGGAGAAAAATGATTAAAAAATCATTAACACAAAAACAATTAAAAGAATGGAGGGCTGAACGTGAAGCTCAGTTAGTGGGTTGGACAAAAACTTCGACTTACAAACCTGAAGGCACACTTCCGCTGGAAGCAGGTCGAAGGTTCTTAGTGAAGCAAGACACTTGTCACAAGACAGGTTGGTTTGAGTTTATTGAGCATGTGGTCGAACCTAGTGGTCACGAATATGTAGCTTGTTACGGGCCTTACACAAAAGCTGGTCAAAGCAAAGTTGGTGTTGGGTTTCACGCTTTAAGACCAGAGGTGATAGCGAAGGTCGAGCAAAGCAAGGTGTCACCTTTGAAGAAAAGAGTGCAACAGATCGAACAAGAAAGACAGCAAGAATTACTTGCCGCTTAGAAAAGGAGAAAGAAATGACAGAAGCACAAGAAAAAGTTCTTCTAGAACTCACTGAAGATTGGAGTAAAAAATTAGAAGAAGCTTACTTGGCTTACAAGAAGTTGCTTAATTACAAAGTTTATTTATCAGTTGAAACCGAAACAGATTTAACAACAATATAAGGAGGCTTAAATGTCTACAAACAATAGTGGAAAGGAGGTGAAATAAAATGCTTACAAGAGAAGAGCACTTGCTCCAAGAGATACTACATCAGGAGAGATTAAATGCTCCTGTTAAAACTGTCACTCTTTCAGAGAGGGATGTTTGCTTATTGGAGCGTCTAGTCAAGTGGTTAAGACTTCCTGACCAAACGCCATCAAATGCGAATGTTATTAAGTCTTTAATCGAAGAGTTAGCAGACAGAAACAGCACAACTGTTTCATCTAATTAAATAATAGATTGTTCCCTGTGAGAAATTAAACGAAAGGCTCAGGGAATATATCGCTATAATAAGAGATAAGGAGGCGTAATGCCTGATAGCGAAGAGCTAAACAGAATGATGATCGAGATATCCGCTGGAATGGATTACGGCGACCCAAAATCGAAAGTACCGAAACGTAAAGACGTTAAGGAATTTTGGCCCAAACTTAAAGCAGAGATGGATGAGATTAAAGCTAAAGGTTGGATTGTAGAAATTCCCGGAGAAATGCCAGATTTAAGCGAACGCAATGCCTAGATCAAACATTAAACGAACCTATTTGTTAAACGAAATCGCTGGAAAAGTTGGTGCAATTTACATGATTGAGCGAGGCCCGGGTTTTTTAAGAGACTGGGTTCTTGGTAAAGAAGGCTGGATTCCCACAAATCAAATTTCAGATTGGCGCATTGGGGAACGTGACTATGACGAGATCACGCGTAAAAAAGCTAAAGAAGCGGCTAAGAGTCTAGGTTTAGGAAAGTACGTTAAGTAATTACTTTGATAGCTAAGGGTTGCTATTATTGTGTTCATGCCCTATTCGATCACTACTCAACATAAAGATTGTTCAACGTTCGCAGTTGTCAAAGACGATGACTACAGATTAATGGGTTGTCACAAAACACGTGAAGCGGCAAAAAGACAGATAGCCGCTTTGTACGCATCTGAAGGCAACATGCAAAAAGCTGAAATGAAAACAGAAGATGGCGTTCAGTATCCTGCTAAAGCTTTTGCTTATGTTCCTGATCCTAATAAACCTTCAACATGGAAATTGAGATTGTGGGATTCTTTAGAAGAAAAAGAAACGCGCAGACAAATAGGTGCGGCTTTAGCGGCTTTAGGCCCCGCAGGATTTCGAGGCAATAGGGTAAAAATACCTGCTGAAGATTTACCTAAAGTAAAAAGACGAGTTATGCAAGCATGGCTTAAAGTACATCCAGATAAAAACACAAATGAAGCACCTGCTGTTCTTAAAGCTGAACCACACAAACCTACGGCTGGGATGAAAGCCGAAGCTAAACGTGGGTTGGCTTGGCGTAAAGAATTTAATAGAGGCGGCACACAAGTAGGAGTATCTAGAGCTAGAGATATTATTAACGCCGATTCGTTACCTTTAGAGACAGTTAAAAGAATGTATTCTTTTTTCTCTAGGCATGAAGTAGATAAAAAAGCTCAAGGTTTTCGTAGAGGTGAAAAAGGTTACCCATCAGCAGGTCGTGTCGCTTGGGCTTTATGGGGTGGTGATGCTGGTTTCTCTTGGTCAAAAAAAATAGTTGCATCTCATAAAAAGGCAGGTTCTAAAGTGTACGATTACGAAAAGGAAACTATGGATAAAAGACTTTACGACAAAGGTTATAACGATTGGCAACAAGACTCGATGACGTTGTTGCTTATGGCTTATCGTGACATGCTAGATCATCCTGAGTGTGAAGGTTTGCTTGAACCGCTCATGGGAATCATTCATATGAAACAAGAGATTATGTTAGAAGGCATGGAAGTTTCTATGGATGAAGAAGAAGAATACGAATATGCTTTAGAACAGCCAACGTTACAAAGAATTAAAAGAGCGTCTTTACGGCAGTTGACTAAGTGGATAAACGGTATGGACAAGATGGGTGACTCGCGTGATGTGGCTGTAATGAGAGCTTATGTTGAGGCAGAAATTAAGAACCGAATCAGCAAAGCTGGTTTCGTTGTTGAAAAAGCTGAAGCGAAACGTTACACGTTAGGGCCTGTTTACGTTCCCGGAGTTGAAGATGCCCACGGTGAGTTCACAGATGACAACACTCTTCAGGAAGCTCTTTGGGGTTGGATGCAGAAGGATGATCGGTCTATCTATTTGCAACACTCTGAAACAAAAGCTGGAGAGTTTGTTGAATTATTAACGTGGCCTTTCGCTATGAACGCAGAGATGGCTTTACCTGATCAAGAACCGCAAGAGTTTGAGTTCCCGCCTAACACACCGTTCATGGGTGTGATCTGGGAACCTTGGGCATGGGATCTTGTACAGCAAGGAGAACTACGCGGTTACTCAATCGGAGGAACTGCACGAAGAGTTGAAGCGGATCTAGGTGAACTGGTTTCTGCGTGAGCCACATTACTAACAGTTGGATTGAACAACTGAAAAGATACGAGAAGCTTGTAGCTAGTTTTGATGGTCAAGTCGAGATTAGATTGTATTCAAACAAGGGCGCTGTGCGTAAACGACCAATGATTGTTCTTAATGGCGGAAGCCAACCAATAGAAAATTCGGTAAACACTACTAATGCCGAAGAATAAGCTATAGTCTTATACGAGATCACAAACCTGTGATCGTAAAACAGAGGCAAGCCCAAGGGTGAAAGCGGATAATGCTTTCACCTTTTTGATTTATATGGCAAAGAAACTAAAGAAACTAACAGAGTTAGACATAGTAGAAGCATCAGGGGTGGATCACCCCGCACATCTCCATGAGGGATGGCTTCTTATGAAAAGCTTTGATGATGTTCTTGATGAAGCCGATGCTATTGAATCAGCGGATGACTCACTTGAAAATACGGAGGTAATAACCGTGAGTGAAGAAACTGTGGAGGCTGAAGCCGAAGAAGAGGCAACCGAGGCTACAGAGCCGGAAGCCGTCGAAGCTATTCCTGAAACAGAGGATGTAGTCGAGCCTGAGCTAGTAACAGCATCGGTTGACTCACCCGAAGATTTCAAGAAAGAAATGACGGACTTGCGTAAACGTGCTGAGGAAGCTGAAACTTTGGCTAAAGCAATCCAACATGAGCGAGCCGTAGAAAAAGCAGAAGATCGCGTAAGCGGTTGGAGCTATCTTCCACAAATGACAGAAGACTTCACAAAGTCTCTTGTTACTTTGAGGGAGTCTTTGCCAACAGAAGCATTAGCAGTTGAAAAGGTATTGGATGCCGCTAACGCTCTATTGTCAGAGAACATTTCTATGACTCAACTGGGAACCGATGGTGAACTAAGTGACGAGAGTGCTTTCGGGCAACTTGAAACTATGGCTAAAGCCGCAGTAGCAGAAGGAACATTTGCTTCCTATGTTGATGCACTTCAGCATGTTTCCATCACCAACCCAGAATTATACGAAACACATAGAACAGAGATGGGGAGAAGCTAATGGCGGCATATGAAGGCGCTCAATTAAGAGAAGGCACTTTAAAAGCCGCGGCGGATCTATCAAGTAAACAGTATCATTTCGTTAAACTAGCTTCGGCTACAACAGTTAACGTATGTTCTGCGATTACTGATATTCCAATCGGCATCCTTCAAAACGACCCTGAATCCGGCGAAACTGCTGTTATTACTATTTTTGGTATTTCCAAAATGGTAGCTGACGGTACGATTGCGGCTGGCAACATTATTGGCACCAGTGCCGATTCTCAAGCTGACGCTATTGCGGCTGGTACAGACACAACCGTCTACACGATGGGATGTGCTATTGGGGCGGCTTCCGCTGGCGAAACATTCACAATGTTTCTTAACCCGACTTTCGGTCGCGCGGCTTAGGAGGATAACAAATGCCACAACCAACTCAATCAGACGTACACGTAGACGCGATACTGACAAATATGTCAGTAGCTTATATGCAAGAAAACTATGCTTTTGTTGCATCTAACGCATTTCCTACAGTAAACGTCAATAAACAATCGGATAAATACTTCACCTATACACAGGCTGATTTCTTCCGTGACCAAGTGCAACTTCGTGCCGATGGCACAGAGTCCGCTGGTACCGGATACGGCTTGAGTACAGCTACCTACTCGACAGCGGTTTATGCTTTGCATAAAGACATTGGCGATCAGGTTCGTGAAAACTCCGATAGCCCACTTAATCCTGATATGGATGCCACACGCTTCTTGTCTCAGCAAATGCTGATTCGTCAAGAAGTTGATTGGGCGGCATCTGCTTTCACGACTGGTGTTTGGGGTACTGATAGTACTCCGGGAACCAAGTGGAGCGCTTCAGGATCAACACCTATAAGTGATGTTCAAACAGGAATCAATACCATTCTTACTAACACAGGCTATGTAGCTAATACTTTAGTTCTGTCTTATGCAGTTTGGTCAATCCTAAAGAATCACTCAGATGTTGTTGACAGGTACAAGTACACATCAGCCGAATCAATCACCACTGATCTTCTTGCGAAGGTTCTTGGTGTTGACAAGGTACACGTAATGGCAGGCTCATATAACAGCGCCGCTGAAGGAGCAACAGCTTCTTACGGTCAAATGGGTGATAAAGATGCCTTGCTCGCTTACGTGGCTCCAAGTGCGGGTCTTATGACTCCTAGCGCAGGTTACAACTTTGTTTGGAACGGCGTTGGTGGAGGACTCGGTACTAGCACCGCAATCAGCAGATTCCGTATGGATCATCTACGTGCAGACAGAATAGAAATTCAAAGTGCATGGGACTTTAAAGTAGTCTCATCACCTCTAGGATATTTCTTCAATAACGCAGTAGCTTAATCCAGTAGGTAAAACCTAAACGAACGGCTGAGGGTCGGTTTTGTGCCGGCTCTCGGCTTTCGTTTTATTAAGGAGTAAACATGGCTTGGACTTATAGCGGTGATCCTGACTCAAGCGCTCTTGATGCTATTCGTTTTCTTTGCGGAGACACAGACACTAACGATCAGCTTCTCGCTAATGAAGAAGTAAGTTGGATAAATAAAGAAGTTACAGGTAGCACTACAGCTACAACTGGTTTATACGATGCGGCCTACCGTTGTTGCTTGCTTATAGCT
>TARA_R110002020_G_scaffold198231_2_pt1 | contig 11835 bp, 16 predicted proteins | sample TARA_R110002020 | Tara Oceans TARA_R110002020 (sample SAMEA4396489) | marine metagenome | biome: Westerlies Biome; feature: [MES] marine water layer (ENVO:01000295) within the mesopelagic zone...; material: water (ENVO:00002006), including particulate matter (ENVO:01000060) such...
GGAGTTATATGTCGGAAGAATTTTTTCAATTTATCGAATCTCCAGAAACAGCTACAATAAGAATTAACACAGACGCTATAAATAATTTAGGTATAATTTTTAATGAGACAGAAGACCGCGATATGAAGCAGGAGCTATTCAAAATGCTTTGTAGTCATTCTAAATTCGTACTAGAAACTTCAGAGAAGATGGTACAGAACAGAAGGTTGGGAATAAGATCCGTTAAGTAGGATGAAACTTGTTTATATCTTAATTGTTTTAACAGGAGGTGATGTTCTTCGTATGCAACAACCAATCTTTTTTTCTAAATTAAGTTCCTGTACTCATACCGCACTAGCATTAAGTAGACAGGGCTATAAATATAACTACCCCAAACCTAAACATGAAGTTTTTGCAAGATGTGAACCAAGGTGGGTTAAGATAGGAGTTAAGACCTTTTAACATAGAGGAGGAAGTATTATGTGGAAACCGCCAACATATGAAGATATACGATTTGGCTTTGAAGTAACTATGTACATCAACAATCGCTAACGTAACACACTTAATTCTTTTTCTAAGTGTTCATGGAGGCTTGAGAGTTTAATCTCGGCCTCCATAATTATCTTTTTAATAAACGGAGTATCGTGTTTATCAAATACTCTAGAAACTTTTTCAATTGGGAGTTGTTTAAACTCTGTCATCAAGTTTCCTTTTCGGTCTATAAAAACCTTAAAGGAAATAATATTACCTTCTTTATCTGTCATACAAATTCTACCTTTTCTAAATCTCCTCTAAGACCAGCTTTCATATAAGAGGTAGAGCGTCCTTCAAAGAAGTTCTGATGCTCAACACCTAATACATCATCCAACCAATCAAGAGGATTATGTTTCACTTCATAGTTAGGTTTCAACCCTAACTGTAATAGTCTACGATCAGCTATATAACGAATGTACTGCGTCATTTCTTTCTTAGAAAGCCCTTCAATATCCCCCTGCTCAAATACCAAATCTAAAAACTTATCTTCCAGAGAAACCATATCTCTACAAGACTGATAGATTTGCTTTTTAAAATCGTCAGTCCACACCTCTATATTTTCTTTTATAAATTCTCTAAAAAGTTTTGTCATTGCTTCAACATGTAGCGACTCATCTCGAATAGAGTATGTTATTATTTGTCCCATGCCCTGCATCTTTCCGAAACGTGGAAAGTTTAATAGAATAATAAAACTACTAAACAGTTGTAAGCCTTCCGTAAACCCACTGTAAACGGCAAGAGCTTTTGCAATACTCTCCTTGTCCTTGGCTGTGACTTTAATTTTATTGATATACTCGTGCTTGTCAGCCATTGCTTCGTACTCCGAGAAAGCTTTATATTCTGTCTCAGGCATACCTACCGTGTCTAATAGTAGACTGTAGGCGTGTTGGTGTATTGACTCCATGTTAGCAAAGCTACTCATCATCATTCTTGCTTCAGGCTTCTTGAATATTCTCATATACCTATCAACATATCCTGACCCTACATCTACATCTGACTGAGTAAACAATCGAAATATCTGAGTCAATAAATTCTTTTCAGACTCATCTAAGTCTTGCCAATCTTTTACATCATTATGTAAGGGTACGTCCTCTGGAAACCAATGCATTTGATTTTGTTGTACATAATAATCAAACATCCAAGGATGGTCAAAGGGTTTATAGTAGTCTCTTGTTCCTAGTAAGCTCATTCGTTATCCTCCAAAGGAAAGCAATTAAAATTTGCAGCTACAGTTCGGCGTTCTCCTTCACCTCTGAAAGGATAAACTGTATGTTGTAGCCAAGAAGGGAAGAAATAAATTGTACCTACCTTGGGTTTACATACCACAGCTTCAGTAGGTTTTAATCTCTCTTTATCAATAACAGAATTTTTTCCAAAAGAAAATTCTAAGAATCCATCTGAGCATCCAGAAGAATTGAAATAGTCAAACTCTCCTTCAGAGGGATCTGGTAAAGCAGAAATCTGTTTTGGAATTTTAGTCCAAGTAGTACAACTTACACCCATAGCAGTTTTAGTTCCGTGGTCATGCAGAGGATTATAGTCTCCCGCGTAACTGTGGACAGACCAGATATTATCTATATCTATACGTCTATTTCCTGAGATACTTTGCCCTGTTAGCATCAAAAACTCTGACACATACTTTGCAGCAATACTACAAAACGCAGCTCTTATCTCATCTAATTCTTTCAGCTTGTAGTCTATAGTTAATTGTTGTCCTGAATGTATCTGCCCGACAAGTGTATCCGAAGCAGTTTTCCGTTCTTTATTTTTTAATAACTTGTCTAGATATTTATTTAAAATTTCCACCAGTTCCTTAGGTAACTGTGCTTCCATTAAAAATACAGCAGGAAGGGGTAACATCTTATAAGTTAGTTCACTCATTAAAAATAGTACCTATCGCTCGGCTTGAAAATCTTGTAAGTTCTCAATCACTTTAGCTTTCTCTTCCGCCTCTGCAATCTTTTCCACCAAGGCATCTAAAGATGTTATTACATCTGGATGTTCTGCAACACCAACTGAGTTATCAATATAATTCATTAGATTAGCAGTTGCTGAGGCCATATCTGATTTATATTTAAGTAGTAATGCTTCTAAGTACATAAGTCCTCCTATTAGTTATGGGGTAGTCCAAGCGATAACAAATATATAATAATTCCTAATTCTAGGATCAGTAGGGGGTAGTATCCGCGCCACAGTATTTTATAAAGTATCAATTCACGTTGTCTTCGGGTACTCTTTTTAGAGTAGTGCTTATTAAGTTGTTTCAAAGTTTTTACTTTCTCTCTTGTTGGACGCATATAGTGTTATCCCTCACAGGCAAGACACTCTACTTCAGAAAGATTAATTCTTGGTATCTTTATGTTGACGTTCTCGGCATTTCTAGCTGCGTCCGAGCGTAAGTAATAAAGAGATTTTAAATTCTTAGCCCCTGCCCAATGTACATCATTAACATATTGTAAAAAATCATCGTGTGTTTCTTGAGACTCTGTTGCTTTTGGCGGAGCAAAGAATAAGTTAACACTCTGACTTTGGCAAATATACTTCTGTCTTTGATGTGCATGTTCAATAACCCATATCTGGTTTATCTCAGGGGCTGTTTTAAAAATTTCCTTTTCTTCATCACTTAGAAAATCTAGGTGTTGGACCGATCCTTCATAGGCCGCAATGTCTTTCCAAATTTTCTCAGTGTTTTTATTTTTAGATTCTAATAAAGTTTCTAAATACTTATTACGAACTTTATATGAACCTGTTAGCGTTTTGTGCGTATATACGTTAGCCCTAGTAGGCTCAATACTAGGACTCGTTCCATCACATATAATGCTAGAACTAGCGTTAGGGGCAATAGCGAGAAGATGAGCATTCCGACGACCGCTACCAGCCATGTCAGGTGCTTCGCCCCGTTCTTCACCCAGTTTAAAACTAGCTTCTTCAGCTCTGCTCTTGAGAAGTCCAAAGGCTCTGTTGTTAAACGAACTGGCATACATGCCCTCGAAAGGTATATCATGAGATTGAAGGTAGCTATGAAAACCCATCGCGCCAAGACCGATTGAGCGTTCTCTATATGCTGAATAAGCGGCTTTCCTATATCCATTTTTTTCCTCCTTAATGTAGTTTTTAAAACGATCTGGCCCTGCTCTATAAGAGCCTAGCTCGTCTGTGTTTACCGCGCTCTCAATAAAATGCTCTAGCACATTATCCAACATTGTAACTAAGTCTTCAATGAAAAGTGCATCTTTACTCCACTCATCAAATTTTTCTAAGTTAACACTTGAGAGACAACACACGGCTGTTCTATCTTCATTTGTGGCTAGTGTTATTTCACTACACAAATTACTTTGATTTATTTTTAAACCCAATTCTTTTTGTTCCGTTGGTAAAGCTTCATTACAGTTATCTATGTTTACAATATAAGGCTCTCCCGTTTCAGCTCTTGTGTGTATGATTTGCCACCAAAGATCCCTAGCACTTATACTCTTCACAGCCTCTTTAGATTTAGGATCTATCAATCTCCAATCCTCATCCTTGTTAACAGCATCTAAAAACTCGTGCGTGATATTCACAGCATTATGTAAGTTTAAACATTTACGATTTAAATCTCCGCCCGTAGTCTTTCGCATCGCAATAAACTCTTCAACCTCTGGATGGTCTATGTCCATGTAAGCGGCATAGCTCCCCCGTCGAGTAACGCCTTGATTGAATGCTAACATTTGAGAATCTACGACATGCATGAATGGGATAGAACCAGTAGATTTACTACCGTTAGAAGTCCCAGTACCGTTAGACCGAACATCACCCCAATATCCACCGATACCTCCACCCGCGCTTGCCAGCCATATGTTCTCATCATAGTGGTCAGATAAACCAAACCTTGAGTCAGGAACATAATTAAGAAAACAGCTAATGGGAAGACCGCGAGAGGTTCCCCCGTTACTAAGTATAGGGGTGCTAAACATAAACCAGCAAGCACTTGAGTAGTTATAAAGTCTTTGTGCAAGAGTATAGTCAGTGACTCCCTTGTATGTTGCGCCAAAGACCGCAGCCCTTGCAAAAGATTGTTGAGCATGTTCTTCATTCTCCCAAAAATATCTATCTTGTAATGTGTTAATTGAAAATTGACTTAAATTACTTTCTTTCTCTAGATCTATCTGTATGCCTAGATACTCTTGTACCTTCAGTGTCATAGCTATGTTCCCTTTTTTCTTTTATGTATTTTTTAGAAGCTTGCCTATTACGGGCTTTTTTATTTTTATTAAATTTAGCAGTCCTCGCTGCCTTCCGTTCCATATCCACTTGACTTCTCCGACTTGTTAAGTAAGTTGTTTTTCGTATAAAAGTTTAAGAGTCTCTGCTCATACCAATCTGCTTTTAAAAGATCTGCGACAGGCTTACCCTTGTAGCGAAATCTCCATCGGTACTTTAAAGAATTTCCACGTAAGTACCCAATATATTCTTCAGAAGTAAGCATAGATTCTATAGCTTCAATACACTCGACATTTCCTTTATTGTAATGTGGAGGGTTATCTACTTCCTCTTGAACTTGTATATCTCTTAGATGATAAGAAGACCCTTCAGTAAATATAGGGGGTTCATCTTCATAAGATCTGTTTAACTTATCCCACTCTTCAGGAGTAGCATCATTTATACTTCTGTCACGCATAAATTTATTCCTCATTATAAAAATTGTTTTGTCTCTCAGAAAAAGAATCTTTGTTTCTTGCGTCCATATTAACCCACTCGTCAGGTAACGTGTCCTCAGAGAACCATCTAAATTTATTTGTATCAGCCCACTCTCCATGAGATCTTTTAGTCCCATCCTTTCGTGTCTTAGCTCCCGGCATAGGTGAAGAAGGCTTGGCAAATAAAAAAACTAATTCAGTATTTTCAGGAAGGTTCTTTCGGATCCAAATATATTTAGAGTATTCTGCGTGGTCCCAAAATCTTCCTTTAGATTCTAGCAGAATTAACTTACCTTGTAAAGTCCTAACAAAATCTGGTTCGTATGAATGCTGAACCGTATACTCTACTTTGTTTACGTGGTGATCCCAATCAGTAAGAAGTGTATCATGTAATAGATATTCCCAAATACTGTCGTAACCATTAACCTTCTCTTGTCTTGGCCTTCTAACCCTAGGCTTACGTCTCAATGCACTTCCCTTTCATATTCTTCTATAGTCTTTACTAACACTTCATAAAGAAATAAAAGTTCTTCTAGCTCCAAGTTAGTCTGCCTTAACTGTACAGCCGCCGCCAAAGCGATCACAACGTGTTCAATGGGGTGTTGCTCTTTCTCTTCTTGAGAATCCATTCTAAATCTCCCAATGTAATATTTTCTAAAGACTTTCCTTTCTTGAGTAATTTTTTAATTGTTTGTTTAGTCCAACGCACTGTGTAAAAAGATAAATAAAAAGTTCTTTGTGCTACGAAGTGCCTATCCTTTGGTAAAAAATTTCTAAAGTTATCTGGTGTCATCCCTTTACTTTCTTCCTCAGAAACTAAAGTTTTCAACCACTCAAGAAGTAGCTCTTCTGCTTTTTTATTGATCTTTTTAATAGCCTTTCTTCTCATGGAGTAATCTCTTCAACTTTCGGTGTAGACACAACTGTAGTTAAGTAATCTATTCCTTTCGCATACTTAAACATTCTCAAACCTTTACCATCATTAACATCTCTATTACATTTTATTTTATATGCACAGTACACACAACCTATAGGAAGTTTCATGTTGCCTTTACTTCCCACGGGAATCGGCTTGTAACATTTTTCTGGTGCTTTACTAAAATCAGCTAATACCTCTACCAAGCGTCCAATTAAAGTATTAATATTTGGCTTATCTAATTCTTCTGGTTGGTAAAGCGCAAGTTCCCCTGACTCTTTATTCAGGGCAAGGAAACCTCCGTTAGTAGTTCCCTCTGCTCTTTCGTAACTAGCAAGCTGAGTGATATAACCAAAGGGATCATCATCCCGCAACGTGTTATTTTTAAATTTCTTAAATCCGAAATTAGATGCTGTCTTAATATCTATTACTTCACCATCAATCTTACAATCCATGTGTCCTTTAATACCGTTTACTTTTACTTCTTTCTGTTCAGCAGTCACCTCATGTCCAGAAAGTTTTACAAAGAATATAAGTATGTCCTCAAGAATATGACCATAAAGAAATTTTATTTGGGTGGATGCTGAATGCTTAACCGCTTCAGTTTGTTGTTGTCCATAATATAACTGTCGAGCAGGTCTACCAATATTAGACATTCTAAGTTTAAACTGATTACGATTTTGAGGTGTTCCCCAAGTCTTAATCGTTTGTTTTATTTTATCACCTAAATTGTCTAAAAGTTCTTCGGGTATTTCTTCCCCATCTGTTATACCAGTAACGGTGTGATACACATCCTCAACCAACGTAGATAGATTTTTCTCTGTAGAGTTCTTCATAAAATTTTCCTACTTTTTTAATTTGTTCAGGAGTCGCTTGGTTTTTAATTGAGTTCGCCATCATACAAACAACAATTACATTGTCAGGTTCGTAACCCCTACGATTATCAATCCTATCTAAGCTTGGAGAGTTGTGCCAGTTCTTTGAACCCACTTCAAAAGGGATACCAAGAATAGGACAATGCCTATTTATCTTTATGTCATTCAAGCTTAAATCAAAAAATATATTTCTACGCCTTGCCCTAGCTTTAGCTAATCTCAGCATTGTTAGTTTATAATCCTTACTTTGAGGATCTGATTCAATAGAATCGTATCTTTCTTTCCGTTTGATTTGCTCAGGGCTTTTACCAATCAACTGTATTATGTTAGCGTGTTTCATTTTAATTTATACCTCTTCTTCTTTCTTAATGGGTTTCACTCCAGTTTTCTCCTACTTTATACTCAGCGTCCAAGGGACAATTAAGTTTATAGTAGGCTCCTGCTTCTCGTATAGCATTGACTGCCATAGTTCCAAGCTTATCAACATCTTCATTCCAAGTCTCTACCTGCCACTCATCATGTACATTCGCTACACAGTGAGCATCAACAGTATTAGATTTTAAAGCGTCATTTAAAATTATCAATGCTCTCTTCATTACGATAGCACCTGCTCCTTGTAATAAAGAATTAAGTGCGGCGTGAGAGCTTCGTATAAATATCTTTCTGCCATCTAATGCTTTGATGAATCCTTTTTCATCAGCCTCTCTTGTAATTCTATGTCTAAGAGATTTAAGTGTTGGGAAATTATTAAGGAAAGATTGCTTAACTCGTTTACCTGTTGCTTTGTTTCCTCCAACCACGCTTCCAATTTTCGCATCTCCAGCTCCGTACAGGAAGGCATAGATGAAAGTTTTTGCCTGAGATCTTGATTCAAGTCCCGCCCGAGTTTGATTAGCTGTATGGATGTCTCCATTGAGTATGTCATTTATAAATTCCTCATCGTTTAAATAGTGTGCAAGCATTCTTAACTCCAAACCACTAGCGTCGATACCTACCAGTTTATAGCCCCGTGGTACAGTCCAACAAGACCTACATTCTTTTCCATAAGGAGCTGTTATACTAGGTACTTGTGCTAAGTTAGGATCTTTATGTGTCATTCTTCCTGTGATAGTTCCATTAGGAATAACAGCACCATGTACTCTCTTGTTATTTGCATGAGTAATCCAAGACTGCACTTGAGCTATTCTTTTTTGTAGCATTAAATACTTAGCTATAAGGGCGGCTTCAGGTATATCTTTTATTGTCCCTAAAACTTTCTCATCAACTCTAGGCTGTCCGGTAGGAGTAAAATGTTTTGGTTCCCACCCAAACTCTTGAAGATACTCTCCTATTTGTTTTCTCGACCCTAAATTAAACTCTTCTATAGAGCTTCGTACAATTTTAGAACCTCCCTCAATAAAGTAAGCATACTCTTGATCTGTTAATCTTGTTTGCTTTCCTTGGTCATCCCTACCTAGTTTTTTAATAATACCCCTGTCAGTACGCTGAACGCTGATGTGCCTTTCAATAGTTTTAGGTTGAAAAGTTTTATGCACTTCATCTTCAGTTTTTAATAGCTCATCTGAAAATCTAATCAGTAAATCACCAGCTAACCTTTCATCCAGCAGAAACCCATGTTCCTTTTGATTGCATATTATTTTATAAGTTTCCATTTCAAGATTTACACTCTCCGAGGTAAAGCCCTTACTCTCTCGCTTCAATGCTTCATAAACTTTATAATTTAATAGTACATCCTGAGCGCAGTAAGTCATCATCTCTTCTGAAAATTTACTGTAGTCATCAAAATCTATTTTAGGAAACTGTAACTTAAATCCCCAAGCGGCTAACCCGTGTCCCTCCCGAATTGGATTAAACAATCTTGACAGCACCAAAGTATCTACTAACTGCTTGTCACTTAACTCTACACCTAATAATTTTTTAATTACAGGTATGTCAAAACCAATTATGTTATGTCCAATAAGTTTATCCGCGCTTTCGAGAAGGTCAACTCCCTCCTCAATCCGATTAGGTTTAAAGTTTAATTGCTCTTTTGAATCAACATCTAGAACAGACATACAATAAATTTTTGTAGGTTGTAAACCGTCTGTCTCAATATCAAATACTAAAGATTTCATATTAACGCCTCCTCATCATCATCAGTAGGGAAAGTTTCTTTTAATCTACCAGTATCTTTATCATATAGCAAGTGTGTTGCCATCCCTACGTCGCCAGTATACCTAGATTTTAACACTCTCATGTGCGTTGTATTAGCTTCTTCAGGGTCGTCAGATTGTTGGTCACGCTCTAGTGCTATCACACAATCCGACAACTGAGCAATACTTTGTGACCCTCTCAAGTGTGACAAGCTCACAGATATTCCATTCTCATGCCCACGGTTGCCTTCAACTCTACGAAGGTGGCTTACAAGTATCATTCCAACTCCTGTTTCTTCAATGAGACTTCGTAGTCTAGTCATCACATTATCAATAGTACGCCTCTCGTCGCCCCCTGCTATTGCTGAAACTAGCATTGATACGTGGTCGAATACTACCCACTTGCATTCCATTCCAATGATAAGATAACGTAGCTTAGAGAATATTTCTTCTACGTCGTTGGTTCCAAAATGAGAATGAATAAAAACTCTATTTTTATTTTCTCCATCGTAAAGTGCATTTAAATACTCGTCTATCTGCTCTCTAGAATACTGTTCTCTTACCTGATCAATATACAATCTAGCGTTAGCCTCAATGGAAAGCAAGCCGTCAACTGTTTGGTACTCGTTTTCCTCTAAGGCAATAACACCAACGTTGTCCTTAGTTGATTTTATAAGCCAGTGTTCAAGCTCCCTTGTAACTGATGTTTTACCTAGACCCGTGCCTCCTGTTAAAGATACAAGCTCTCCTTGCCGTAAGCCATATAACTTTTTATTTAATCCTTCCCAAGGATAGGGAATTGATTCTTTCTTAGGTCTGTTATGATACTTCTCTTTGATAAAGTCGGTGACGTTTATAACACCGCTAGGTGTGTAGAGCTTTGCACTCCACCAAGCATCGACATAAGACTGCTTACGTCCTGCCTTGAGCATTTCATTGGGGTCTTTGAAGTCGTCAGGCATCAACATTATCTTAGCTTTGCCAGGAGTTAATAGTCTTGCTACCTTTTTCGCGGCTTCTCGACCTGCCTTATCATTATCAAAATTAATTATGATGTTGTCATAGCCTTCAAGAAACTCTATTGAATGTTTAACATCCCTCGCGGCTCCACTAGCTCCACTCTTAATACTAACTACAGGCCACTTAGACCCTTGTAATTCATAGGATGCCATCGCATCACACTCGCCCTCGACAAGTGTAATATATTTTCCAGAGTCTTTGAATATAGACTGACCGAATAGGCCCGTACCCTGTGAACTACCTCGCCAAGAGAAGTGTTTACCTGTCTCTCTTACTTTATAACTTGTAACCTCGGCGGCTACACAATAAGGGTAGAAGTGTTTTACTATTTCTCCTTTGTTATTTTTAACTGCCTTCACATTAAACTTCTTAGCTGTTGCTAGACTAATGCCCCTGTCAGTCAACGCTTGAAAGCTACCTTCAATTTCATTAATCGAGTTTGTCTGTTGCACTTTAAATTCTTCTATATTATTAAGGGGTGTAATTTTTTTAGGTTCTCCTATAAATTCTTCGTCATAATTGTTTATTCTTTTGTCACAGCTAAAACAATACGCACTACCATCTTCATTCAGACTACACGCATCACTTGAACTACACAAAGGACAGGGCTGATGATACTTTACAAAAGCCAATTTTATTTCTCCTTTTAAGTTAGGCAGTTTGATGACTTACCAAGGTCATGTATAGAATTAAACTGGTTTACTTTTTTCCCAGTCAGCTACTGCTTCAGATAATGTTCCCTCTTCAGCCCCTATCACCTCTGTCACTTGCATGTCAGCAGTTAGTTGGCTATTGATTTTACTACTCAACGCTACAGCAGCAGCTTGTAAGATATCAGCCCTCTTGTTCAGAGAGTTTATTTCTTGATTAACATCTACAACATAACCAAAAGCTAACTTACCTTCATCACTAAATTTAGATACATTATACTGTGTACCTTCGTGTTGATAAATAATAGATTTTTTATTGGTTTGTTCTTCGCTCATAATTCATCGACCTCCTGTTCATCTTCTAATATATCAAACTCATCGCCGTCGCCTGAGCTGTACTGTACGAGGTCAATAACCTGTACGGCCTGTAGCTCAAGACCTTTGAAGTCCTGACCGTTTCGAGTCATCTCCCAAGGCTTGGCTTGTACCTTGACCTTTGAACCGTTACCAACTAAACAATCCAGTTGATTTTTATTACGGTCCATAAGACTTGGTGCCTTACGAATCATTCCGTTCGGCCCATTCACTTTTCTACTGACAGTTATGGTCGGCCCCTCTTCCTTATCAAATTTAACATTCAGTCCTTTGTCACTAAGCTCCTGAGCTGTGGTACTATCAAGTACTACATCTATCGTATATTTAGGTTCAAACCTAGTGTTGGGGGTAGTGATTGATGCCCAATATGCAATTCCTTCTAAGACCATTTGTTATTTCTCCTTTCGTTGGTGAGTGCCGACACCATACCACAGTCGGCGTGTTGTTGTCAAGCCCTATAATTCCGCGAGGGAATTTATAAAGCTTGGCAATTCATTGAAAACAAACTCTTCCGTGAGTGCTTGATTCTCCTTTCGGTTTGCTTCTACAAAATCAAAGAATCTTTCTTTAACTCTTTTGTTAGGGCAAGGACAGCCTATAAGAAAGGCGAAAACCTTAGCCCAATGGTCATCGAGTATTATCTGTTCTCGTTTTGATAGCATCGTTATCTCCATGATT
>TARA_R110002020_G_scaffold91024_6_pt1 | contig 11834 bp, 7 predicted proteins | sample TARA_R110002020 | Tara Oceans TARA_R110002020 (sample SAMEA4396489) | marine metagenome | biome: Westerlies Biome; feature: [MES] marine water layer (ENVO:01000295) within the mesopelagic zone...; material: water (ENVO:00002006), including particulate matter (ENVO:01000060) such...
GCCTCCATTACCCCAACTTTGTCCCCATAATGTAGATGGTGATGTAGATGAGGATTGATACATGTAGGCTGATAATGGACTATCGGCATTTGATAAATTTCCTGATGATGTAGATAAACTGGATATTGTATTTCCACATGTTATACCTAATCTATCATACATCGCATAAGTAGAATGTTCGTAAGAAAATGAGCGTGGATTTATCATAATTTTATTACCAGCACCAGCATCAAAAGTTATATGACGAGAATGACTTGTTGTATAATTAGCACTTAAACCACCATCATCAGCAAAACCTCTATAAGAATTAGTTAATACAATAGGGGAAACATTATTAGCAACATCATAAGTATTCAGTAAATCTGTTGTTATTCCATCACTCGTATTATTTCTATTTATAACTTGTGCTGGAACTGCTGGGACTGCTGGAACTGGTGGTGTATAAATATCTGGTTGTGGTGTAATAAGGTCTGGTTGTGGAACTATTAAGTCTGGTTGTGGTGTTATTAAATCTGGTTGTGGTGTAATAAGGTCTGGTTGAGGAATGCTTACTGAACTGGCTGCTTCCTCTAATGTTATTTTATTTGCTGTATTATCAGGATTAACTGGAATTACTGCTGGTTGGTCGTATCCAAATTGAGGACTAAATCCAAAGAATTCACCCCAGCCAAAAAAACCCAACTCCCATGAACTCCTACCATTTGTTCCTTCTCCAAAGTTTTTTACTGTTTCTGGATCATAAACTTTACTTACCATGAAAAATGTTAATTTATGTTGAACTCCATTTTCATCATTATAAATATATGGTAATGCTCCAATATTTCTTTCTTGTGATTTTTTCATGTCTGTTGCTAAAAGTGGTATAGTGCTTGGTAATGGATTACTAATAACACACATAGCATAATTATCACCAAGAGAATTTCCAGCAGGATTTTCCAAAGTAGTTTTAGGACTACCATTTACACCTGTTCCAGTAAGCCAATCATCTTGGAAACGACTAAATACTTGAACCCTCCCTATATCTCTGGCTTGTTGTATTTCTACCTCACCACCATTTCCAGGATAGGATTGTGATGGTGTAATTGTAGATGCGTTTGATGCTGCTGGATTAGGAACATCATTAGCCGATGCTGGAAATTCACTAATCCAATTAGTTATTACTTTACTCATTATACCATTAACATCGTCAGTTTGGTTCATGGGAACATCTCCTCTACTCATACCTATATCCATCTCGTATTCCCAATAAGGCGATGCTTGTTGTGCTGCGAAATCATCAATAATAGTATTATCTAAATATGCTCTTCTTTCTACTATATATCTTTCACTATGACGCATACATTCCTGAATAATATCTAAATTATCATCAGTATATTCTATATTAGTAAATATCGGTTCATAAGTAAGCATTTGACTACCAATAAAAGAAAAAGGTGTTGCGGTAGTAGGGGGTGCTGGTTGTGATACTTGTTTAATTCTCATTTGTGTATTTAATACAACAGGTCTGGGTATATCCCTATGAGGGTGAGTTGTTGTATTGCCGTCCCAGCATTTTACTCTTATAAATCTATCACCAGACCAACATTTATTAAAATTAACTAAACCCATGTTTCCATAAATTAAATTATTCCAATTCCAATCACCTTTATCTCCAACTTTTAAATAATCAGTCATATCATTTGGATAATAATAATATGGATTACCTGGCTGATTTTTCCAGTCTGGCGATGTAGTTAAATTCGCAGGAATACATTTTACCAAATTACCAATCCATAAAGGTTCTACTCTATTATATAACGCTGCTGTGCTATTATTATAATCTGCTGATAAAGCACCAGCAGCATTAGTAGCATTTAATTTACTATAATATCCTGTTGATGTTAATGGTATTGTATTATTTGTATTATTATATGGGAATTCTTGATTATCTAAATATTTATCCAAATCTTTACCTTGTCCCAATACTAATGGATTAATAGCATGGAAAGCCTCTGTAAATTTCTGTGCTAAATTATTAACATCTTCAAAAGAACTATCAGCCCTTATTATCACATAAGCAGTCATGGGTTCTAATTTAGGACACATACCCAGACCATTTGGAGTAGGCTGTGGTGCTTGATATTCTGGTGATGTTAAAATATAAGGTCTATTATCTTTATAATTTCTTAAATCCCTCGTTTTTAAATTTCTTGCTCCGTTGGCTGCTGGTGTTGTTAAAGTAGAACTTCCTAATGCTGGAACTTCCAAAGCATCTACTTTATCCCAAACCCTCGTCTGTTCCCAAAAAGCAGAACCACCATTTAATCGCATGTAAGGATCTCTTAATCCAAGAAATTTTGTTCCAACAATAGCACCATTAGGAGCAGAACCATTATATAAACCAATTCCCAACCTTGCTCCTGGCTCATAAAGATTTACACCTGGAATTAAGTCAGGAAGAGGATTAGATGAAGTTCCCCATCGCATTTTTTGTGTTCCTACACCACCAGGTAAAGGCAAGTATGGTTTTGTTGCTATTATTTGAATATTTGCTGTTGTATCAATATCTATACTATCTGTCGCATTATTTAATACTATTTCCAATCTTCCTGTATAAGTAGGAACACCAGCAACATCTATTACCTGTGGTCTAACTAATTCAATAGCCTCATTTGAGAATGTATTAATTTGTCCTGCTACATTTTTCATGGCTACACCCAATCCTGATGCGAATGGTGTATTTTGTCCTGTTAAATTATAAGCACCAGGTAAAGGTATTGTTAATTCAGCAGCATCTACCAATATATTAGCATTTGGATTAGGATCTCCTGTTTTACTTAAAATAATACTATTAATTTGTTGTATTGTTCCAGCCAATCCAAAAGGTATAACTGTCCCACCAGGAGCAAGAAATTCATATATATCATACGCAGTTGCTAATGAACCAGCAGCAGCATTTTTAAAATTATATCCACCATTACCATAAGTAGCAGCAGCAATACCTCCAACTGGGGCGATGCCTGGATACTGAAATTTATAAGCATTTTCCGCTGGTGTTCCTGCTACAACATCAGCAGGTTTTATCCATGTTCCTTCATTTATTCGTTGTGATAATCCATAATCATTATTTAAATTATGTTTAAATTCAACTGGTAAATTAATTGTTTTTTCAGCATTATTTTTAACATAAAATCCAAATTCTAAAACTATTACATCATCAGTCCAATTATTAATAGTATCTCCATTCTTAATATTTTCTCCACTAAATTCTATTGTTTGTTGCTGACTTCCTGCTCCTGTGCTTTCAATCATAATCGCCTCAACCCCCACTCTGTCCCCACGCTTAAATTGGAAATCTGTTTTAGTCGTCCATTTACCATTATTACTTTCAGGAGCATTCGCATCTATTACGCTGTTGCCTCTATTACATTCTATTAGAAATGTCTGTGTTCCTGCTTTGGCTGAATTACTATTACTCATTTATTATAGAGTTAGATAAAAATTTTAATATATTAATTATACATATTAAAATTCTGTGTAAATAATACGAAAGACATGTGTAAAAAATGGGGTATTTTCACATTTTCACGATAATCCTATAAAAGATATAAAATGTTAATCTTCCCCACTTTTCATATTACTAAATATTTATGAACCTGAAACACGAACTCTTCCATTTTGAACCATCATGACCCTTTCACAAGCAGCCCAAATATGAACTATTTTAGCAGCCAAATCAGTAGCAGGTCTATTATCAGTTAATTCCAAAAGAACTGGCTGACGACCAACCGAAGTTCCAGCACCAAGAACATTAGAGTAGGTTCTACTTAAATTAATTCCGTAGTAATGTCCTTTACCGCATAAAGAAGTTTGTGGGTGTCCTGCTCCAAAAAGAGTTTTATCAGTAAATCTATTCTGTGTGCCTACAACTGCCCCAGCAGCGTTAGTCTGTCCCACGAATGAAGATTGTGCTAAATTAATTTTAAATGGTGTAGGATATACCTGACTTAACTGATCCCAAATTTTATTATCACTATCAAGAGGATTAGGATATATGGGCTGTGAATTAATTGTTAATTGAAGTGTATTACCACCTTTACCAGTAGAAGCACTTTGAACCGAAGAACCAATAGAATAATATTGTCCCAAAATAGGGTCGCCATTATTCGCCCCAGCAGCAGCATAACTTACCGCTAATGGTGTGGCTACAAGGATATTACGAACTATCTGGTGGTCTAAACCAAGCAATACATTTATAGATTGTTCTCCTGCTGCTCCTGCTGCTGGTTGATTTTGGAGAATATATTGACTATCCTCAAATACAATCTTTTCACCTTTGTCTAAAACAGCACGAAGTTTATCCATAGTGGTTGGTGCGTTAATAGGGTCATCATAGAAAACCAAATCTACATGGAGCGATGGTTTAATAACATTAGTTCCAGTAGCCCAAACATTAGCACCAGTCATAATGGCTCTCTGTCCTTTTGCTTCATCAGGAGATAAATCCAAAACAATACTGAATTCCTCATCAATCAAACCAAGTGGAAGGTTATTATTATAAAGTAGTGGGAATAATTCCTCAACATAAAGCCTCCATTCTGGGGTTGTAGAAGCAGAATTAGTTAATTTAAATCCTGTGGAAATTTCTCTATCATCAGTAGCAAAGGCAGTTCCACCACCAGTAGCCCATGTTTCATGTGTATTAATTCCTATATGTCCTGGTTTATTAGTTCCGCCAGTTGTAGTCCCATCTATCATCTGTCCTGCGAAACAACCTACTCTTTGAGCCTGTTTAGCATTTCTATCATGGGGAGTTCTATAAAATTGTTTAAGGTTAAGAAGTTGTCCTACACCTCTGGTTTGTGCTACTTGAATACCACCGCAAAATAGCGTAGCAGTTTCAAATGCCGATAATGCTCCTGCGGTTAAAGGAAGTCTATGATTTGCGGAAGCACCGAGTATTTGAAACTTAATATAACTGGATTTATCAAGTATCCCCTGCTTTGGTAGTAAAAATCTTATCTGTCCTTGTGAAGAACCAGACCAACCAGAAGTAGGCTGAATTACTCGTGTTTCTACGAATTGGGATTGACCTAAACCATCATCTCTTAAATCTGTTCGCAACGCTCTTGGAATTTTACTTTTAGAAGTCATCTTTATTATAACATAAGAAATTATTTTTATTAAACTAATTTTTAAAGTAATTATATTTTAAAGATTAATTAATTGTATCTATTTTTACATGTTTTAGTTCGCAACAGCAATTCCGCCACTATCGTTAAAACTTATCATGTTTTTATGAAGCATAAATGTATAAACTGAATTTGGCGAAACTCCATTTAGCCCAGATTGAAACCTGTGGGAGAAACTACGATTTTTAAAGTTCGCACCATCACCTACGCCAAGTTGGTCGTATCTTGCTCCAACACCTATAACATTTTCACCAGCACTATTGAAATTCTGCTTAACTGCCGTATCTGCTACTGGTGCTGCTTGGGTTGCTTCACTAATATTTCCTGTAAGTGTCTGTGCTAAATCTTTAATAGGAGCAGATATAGAAGATAAGAAATTTCTTGTTAATTGAGCCTCAAAATTAGCCACAAATCCACCAGCAGCATTAGTAGATATATTTCGCCTCTCATCAACGGCAAACTGATATGGAAATTTCAATCCACTCCTTAATGTTGTATATCTTGAAATTGGTGCTGTATCAGCAGCAGCATAAGGAGCGTTCCTTAAATCAGGCGTAGCATTACCATCTTCGGTATTATTTGCTATATGTGAAGTAGGAACAAAGTTGCTAAATGTATTAAGAACAGAACTTAATCCACAATTAATATTATGTGTTTCATCGCCATTATTCAATACCCCATAATAATTGGAATATGAAAGGTATGGAAGTGCTGAAATCTTGGGGAGCATTCCGCCATCAGGCATTCCCAAAGCACATGTAAGAGTGGGGTTAAGAATTTGATAATATGATCCAGCAGCATTAGCCCCAAAGTTGCTTTCAATAGAAGGGGCAAGTTGTAATTTAATCTGTAATCCACCAGTTCCATTCATTCCAAGTGGGATAGGTTCGCCCATGATAAACATACCACAAAGCAAAGGTGCTGATACTTGAATATCATGGTTAGAAATCATACCACTTGCTTCTTTGTTTGAGGTTGCTGCGAACTGCTGACCTAAAATAGTTGCGTAATCTTCAAAATTAGCCCTTGCTGGGATTAACGAAGCCAAAAGTCTTGGGAAGTTTCTAACATACTCTAAATTTTGGTTCTGTGCGTTGCTAATAGTAATGTTTTGAAAACAAGCCATAGCACCTATTTTATCATTCTGTCTTACTTCTACGGCAGCAGCCCCACTCTGTCCGTCATTATTAGGAGGAACATTAGCATCTGTTAATACTCTTAAAGTGAAGTTAATACGAAGGGTGTCGCTCATAAGGTAAGCCTCTTGAACGCCATAATTGAATACAAGGGTGGGATTACCATCTTTATAACTCCATGTATTATTCGCCGTTGCCCTGTTGCTTGGGAAAATCTCTACTCGTTTGATTGAATTGATTGTAGCCATCTTTATTATAACATAAGAAATTATTTTTATTAAACTAATTTTTAAAGTAATTATAATCTAAAAATTATTTTATATATTTATTCTTCTAAAAAGATACAACTACATTACCAGGTCGCATGGCTATTTTACGAAAGTGCCTAACATAGGTATAAAGTAGTTTATCTTTCTGTGGAAGGATAGTTCCAAGAGCAGGAGTATTAGGATCTACAACACCCCAATCCTGCGTAAGTCTAACTTCATGTGTATTTAAATTACTGCTGTGTCCTATTTTCGCAACCTCACGCCCAAATACGAAATGGGCTGATGGGTGAATTTCACTTTTAACATCTACTTTGGCTGCTTCTAAACATTTAATTCTTTCAGCATCTACCTCCGCATTCCAGTTATGTTCGTTCTGTGTAATTTCTTTATCGGTTGAAACTGGTAATTGGGGAATTAATCGGTTGGCGATATTATATTGGTATTTACCTAAATAATCGCTAATGGGTCTATAAGCAGAGCCAGTCCAAGTAAGAACTGGAAACATCTGTGCTTGAAGTAAAGACCTTGCTCTAAATTCAGTTGTAGGAATTAATTGCTGTGTCTTAACCTGTGATTTAAGTAAATTATTTCTATAAAGGTTAAAACTCTTAATATCCATCTCATATCCAGAAGAAGATTTCATTCTACTCATCATGCTACTAAAATAAGCACTTTCAGGCTGAACCACAGAGCATACCAATTGTGCGTCCCTAATAGTATAACTTAAACTGGTATTTTCATTAGCATTAGCCACCCAACATGGATTATGATTAGCAATAGTGGCGACAGTAGAAGTAAAAGCAGCAAAAGTAAGTCTAATTACAGCAGCGACAGTAGCAATACCAGTAATAGCACCACAATCCACAATAACACCAACATCATTAAGATAGTAAAACCTTTGTCCTACAACATAAGGAAATTCTCCTGATGCTTCGGTTGGGGCATTAGCATTAGGAAGCAAATTGGCTGGTGTAATACCACCACCTATACCTGCTGGTTGTCCTGCCCCAGCAGTAGCAACATCAATAGTAGTAGTCGCTGCTCCTGCTGCTACATCAGCACCCAGTTCAAAACATTTTCCTACATTTGAAGGAAGTGATGGCTGACCTGCTGGAACAGCACCAGTAGCCAAAACACCAGGAGTAGCAGGTAAATCACTTGCTACTGGAACAGCACCATTTCCAGTTCTATCTTGGACGAAACCATTAACTTCATCTCCCCATGACCCTATGGTTTGGATTGCTTTTTGGGCTGATGCTAATTGGATTTTTATCATTAATCCTGATGTAGCGATACATGGAAAGGCATTATCTCCATAAAGGACACCACTCATGTAAAGAGGTAAGCATAATTCTACCCATGTAAAATTTGCTTCACCGAGAGTAGAACCATTAAAATATGGGGATTTAATAGCAGCCACGCCAGAAGTGGCTTGGGGTGCTACACCTTCTAAAAGGTTTCGCATATTGTCTAAACCTTCTGTCTTATCAAAGTAATTTCTTACTCCCATATAAACAGGTAGATCTTCAAGTTGTTCTAAAAGCGTAGCACCATCTCCACTATATATACTAACTCTTTCCAGAAGCGAATGTCCGCCTCCACCATTTCTATCAAGGTTGGCTTTTGCGTCGCCTGATAATCTTACGGAACATCTAATATAACTATTTTTGCCGTTTAATAGACTAATATCATTACCATCTACCATGAATGTTAGTTCGTCTTGTGGATTGTAATCCTGCTGTCTTTCGCTCAATACGATTTTCTGTAATGTTGGGAAACTCATCTTTATTATAACATAAGAAATTATTTTTATTAAACTAATTTTTAAAGTAATATATTTTAAAAATTAATTGTATCTATTTTTTTAAATATTTAAAAAGCGGTTAAAGCATTATTAACAGGAACAACATATCTTCCAGCAAAACTGGGAGGTGGAGAATATGCTGGTTTTTGATTAGCAGCAGCCTTACCCATCTTATCACCAGCAGCACTATCATTAGCAGCCTCAACAGCGGAAGCAATACCAGCACCAGCAGCCACTAAACCAGCGAACCAGCCAACAGGGTTCCACCAATCAGCACCAGCAACAGCACCAGCACCAGCAGCAACGGCATCAGCACCAGCGTCGGCTGCTACATCACCAGCAACATCACCAGCAATATCACCAGCAGCATCACCAGCAGCATCACCAGCAGCATCTTCGGCAGCATCAGCAGCATCAGCAGGAGTATCACCACCTTCAAGGTCGTCAGCAGCATCATCAGCAGCCTCATCGCCTTCAATTCCATCATTTTCGGCAGGAACATCTCGTCCAGTCATATCTTCCATTTCTGTTCCTTCTTGTTCGTCCCCCATGTTATTAGGTCTGGCTACTCTTGTTGCTCTAAATAGTCCTGGTCTAACTTGCTCTATTCCTTCATCTAATTCTTCTCCTCCTGCTTCTTCTTCACCACCACCTCCTCCAAAGCGAGATTTTACTGCGTCCAAAGCGTCCCCTGCTTTACCTGAAATATTCTTTACTGCGGATACTGCTTTTTCTACTCCTGGTTTTATAATCCCAGAAACTAATTTTTTAGCAGTAGCAGCACCTACTATTTCCTCAACCGCATTACCAGCCTTACGCCCTGCTGCTGCTAAATCTTGTGATTGCTTTGCTAAATCCTGACCTTTCTTGATAAGTGAATTACTTTTTGCGGAAGCCATTTTGTTTGCGTAATATTGATGAATATCGTCAAACTGGCTATTCAGTTGTGATAAATCGTTTTGGTATTGAAACGGATTATTCATTTATTATATGATTAGAAATTAAATTTTTTATATGTATTTTTAAAACAATTGAGTTGTAAAATTCTTAAATGCTTGAACTGGTGTAGTATCTAATTTAAGATATAGCCAATTGTAAGGTTCTTTTTGAACTTCTAATATCATCTTACGGAAATTTTCATGTCCGCCATAAACATCTCCATAATCATCAATTATATTTTCCCATTCTTTTTTAGACTTTATATTTCCACTAAATAAAATTCCAGTAGCGTTATTTCTAACAACTCGGTTAAGGTCATAATACCTTTGGGTAGAATATAATACTAAACATGGGTCGCCACTATTAGGTTTTACATAATGTCTAAATCTACTACTAAATGCTATGGCTTCCATACCCTTTCTGCCGTTCTTTGGAAACTGACCTAACAAATCATCTAAAATTAAAGCAAATGAAGTATCAGGTTCATCATTATCTATTTTTGCTCTTTGTGCCTTTATTATATTCTTAATAATACTATCATTATACATTTCATAACAAGTATGTTTAAATTGTTCGTAGGAGAACCTACTGGTCGCATCAGTCGCTATGGTATTACTAATGATGAATGTATCACTAAATAAGTCCTTAAACATGTTTTCATTATGAATTAAATTATTCCATGTTGTAGATTTTGAAGATCTAATGGGGGCTACTAATGCTAAAAGTTGTCCCTTATATACATCTGGTAAATTAGGGTGTAGGTTTCTTTGGTTTTTTCTCTTGGCTGCTGCCTCTGGTTTAATTGGGATTATCTTTAAATTGTCGGTATTCCTCTCACTCATTTATTATAAGGTGAGATATTTTTTATAATGTTTTTTATAGAAATTAAAAACTATATCACGCACCCTTTTTTATAATTATTATCTAACTATAATATATACATGGAAGATAATCAAATAATAGAGATTGATGGTAAGACTTATATTTTACCAGAAGAAGTTATTGAAAAAAATCATAAACATAGAAATAAAAAGAAATGGGTAAGTATGTGGTTCTATAAAAATCGTAAAAAAACCAGAGTTTTTAAAAAAGATGTAAAAGATGATTTAATAATAACTTCTAAATTAGAATACCAAAAAGGCATCTTTTATAAGATGTCGCAATTATCAGCAGAGGACGATTGTTTTGATTATTTTTATAAACTCAAAGAGCAAATTCCTAAAAATATAGTTAAGAAAAATCAAAGATATAAAATATCCCATCATAAAAAAAATGCTTGGAAAAATAATACACCTGAATATGAGATGGATAAAGATGGTAAATTTGTTGTAAGTTTTAACTAATATAAGTAATACAGCGAGGCGGTGATTGGAAAAGATATTTTTTGGGGTAAATTCACATTTTCACACTTTTTTACATTTTTAGTGTTTCTGTGAAAATACCCCACTTTTTCTTCGCCCTCGCATATTACCATTTGCCCCCATAACTAAAACAAACATCAAAAGGATTTTTTGGTTCATTAATTAGAGGATTATGGTCTATAATAGGTTCAGGTTTATATTTTTGTGCTATTTTTCTACCAGTAGGTAAAGATTGTGATTTAGGAACAGTTTTTTTTACAGCATTTCTTTTAACTTTATATTCTTCATATTTATCCATTAAATTAAAGAATTGTTCCATGCTTGGTGCTTGGCTAATATTTGTAGGATTAATATTATTTTGATGGGGGTTAGGTGGCGGTGGTGTATTTTGTATTACTTGTGTAGGCTTTTTATTAGCAGTTTTATTAATAATTTTTGGTGCTGGATTAATTGTAGCATTTTTTTTAGTATTCTCTTTTGCTTTATTTTTAATTTCTAATTTAATTCTTTCTTTTTCTAATTTCTTTGCTTCCCTTCGTTGTTTAGATAATTCCCTAATTCTGGCTAAATGTGCTAATTGTTTTTCAGTAGGAGGTTTCTTAACTCTTTTCTTTTTATCCTTTCCTCTTTTTCCCCTACCTCTTTTTTTAGGTGGCGGTTCATCATTCGTAATACTTTCTACATCATGATTACTTTCTGTTTCACTTGGATCAGTTATATCACTAACTTCTTCTACCTCTGCTTCTTGGATTAATTCCATGCGTGATTTTCCAACTTTCTTATTTACAAAAACTTCCTCATGTTTAAAAGATTTATTTTGTTGTGGCGAAGGTAATCCTTCTGGGACAATATCTTCCATAGGCTTAATATCTAAAACTCCTGCGTCATCGGTGTTATACGCTTTTCTCATTTATTATAGGGTGAGATATTTTTTTTATAGGTTTTATTAAAAATCTATAAAAAATTACTAAATGTTATAAAAAATCTATAATTAATAGTTATAAGTTCCTCCAACAACTAAATTGTGTTTTGGGGGACAAGGGGCAGTTTGATTACATCTAAATTTTAACCATACATTAAAGTTAGGTTCTAATATAGTTCCTTCTCGGTTATATTCATCTTTTAATGTTATATTTAATGAATTTAACATGATT
>TARA_R110002020_G_scaffold116262_1_pt1 | contig 11827 bp, 15 predicted proteins | sample TARA_R110002020 | Tara Oceans TARA_R110002020 (sample SAMEA4396489) | marine metagenome | biome: Westerlies Biome; feature: [MES] marine water layer (ENVO:01000295) within the mesopelagic zone...; material: water (ENVO:00002006), including particulate matter (ENVO:01000060) such...
CTAATACTAATACTAATACTAATACACCGTAAGTGTAATATTAACACAACCACTAGTCGCAAGTCGGTCAAACGAGCGCTTAGAACTATCGATATAGGAGGTGCGCAATGCATTATTACCAGCACCACGTAAGCGATTTCAATAATGCCACACGCTACCTATCTCGTCTTGAGCGTTCTATTTATCGTGACTTACTTGATATGTATTACGAGCAGGAAAGTGCCATTGACGGTACTGATATGCAGAGCCTTGAACGTCGGTTGCTTGCGCGCTCAACGGATGAGCAACAGGCGTTAGTTTTCGTTCTAACGGAATTCTTCGAGAATCAAAATGGATTTTATTTTAATAACCGATGCGAGTCTGAAATCAAAAAATATCAAGACAAATTGGAAACAGCAATTAAAGCAGGCAAAGCAAGTGCTGAAGCTAGACGTAAAAAAGCAAGGAAGAAACAACGTGTAGAGCCTGATAGCGCAAGCGATATAGCAGAATTTAACGGGCGTTCAACGGACGTTAAGCAAGCGTTGAACGATGGTACAACCAACCAAGAACCATTAACCAATAACCAAGAACCATTAACCAATACTAATGATGATGGTGAAAAAGCCCTGAACATTCCTTTTGATGTCTTCTGGAAGACCTATGCCAAGTCGGTAGCTAAGGATAAATGCGAAGTTAAGTGGGAATTTCTTAGTGACAAGGTACGTGAGCAGGTTATGCAGCACTTGCCAGCATACGTTGCTTCAACACCAATTAAGAAGTTTCGCAAAGACCCGATGACTTATCTGAACAAAAAAGGCTGGCTAGACGACATTATTGTTGACGAATCAAGCAGCAATCAGCAGCCGATGCCGTCCTACAGCAATATGAATGTAAATGCCAAGTATGAAGATCCAGATTACGACCCTTTGGATGGACTATCTTGCAGAACAGGAATGCCTAATGAAAGTTATTAAAGAATTATCACGGATTGATTTAGGAACGACGGTTATGCGTGAGGTATTGACTGACTGTGATGTTCACGGTCAAGCGGCTCATAGGGATATAGCGGGCAAGATTAACTGCTGCCAGTGTAACGAAGAAAAGCGCGTACGTGACAACGAAGAGCGCCTTAAAACAGATCGCGGCATCATGAGAGCACTAATGCTAGCTAAAATGAAAGCCAAGGGCGTGAGCGCGAATATGGGGCGATTCAGCGAATGGCGGTATGACTCGGTAAAGGGTGATGATCAACACGCCAAGATTGCCCAGCTGCAGCAGTACAGTAAAACCATCGACAGCAATGCACGCAACATTGTTATCTTAGGCCCCACAGGTACAGGAAAAACAATGTTGGCCAATGCTATAGCGGTCAATCACTACTTGGTCAAAGAGCAGACGCTGCCAAGCGAGTTTAAGAGCTATAACCAACAAGATTTTTATGACCACACTTGCGAATTAATAACGTCTTTTGATATTGGCGCACAGGCAAGAGGCCACTGGGGTAATTACCAGGTAAGTGAATATGATTACCTTCAGGAGCTTGCTGCAAATGAGTTATTGATTATTGACGACTTGGGAGCGGGCGATGGCCACGAAAAAGACCGCGCGCGTATTGCTCAGATAATCGCCTTACGTTACAACCGAGCACCAACCGTCATAACGACCAATATGGACATCAAGAGCTTGCGTGAATATTTAGGCGATAGAGCATGGGATAGGTTGCAGCAAAATCTATTGGTGACGCATTGCGATTGGGGTAGCTACAGAACCAAAACGTCAGATATTCAGATTGCAGGAGTTGCCCGATGATTGATGATCAAAAGAGATTTATTCAGGTTGAGCAATGCGTACTTAATCAATTGCTTGGTAGAGATGGCGCGTTTGATATGGTCAGCGACGTTATTATTGCTCAGGACTTTGATGCAATAAGGCATCAAATTATTTATCAAGCGATCAGTGATCTAGCGATGAATGGTAAGCCTTACGACCAAGTTATGGTGGTTGACCTACTTGAAGAGCGCAAGCAGCTTAATGAGGAAGGTTGCCCGGCTGATTACTTTGCTAAAATGGGTATGGTGCCGAATATTACGTTTAGTGGTTTGCGTCACCATGCCCAGTTGGTCAAAAGCCGTTCAATTCGTAGGCAGTCCATTGCCCAGTTGATGTACGGCATACAAAAGCTTGAAGAGGGCGACAACCAGACCATCGAAGTGAATAACGAGGTTATGAGCGCCATTGCTAACCTTGAAGTGGGTGATACTGACGATAGCTGCGCTCGAGTAGGTGACTTGATGGGTGGAATGATTGAGCGTATTGCGGCCGCTAGGGATGGCGTCAGTAACTTTATCGCCACTGGATTCCCTGAACTTGATAACTTGATGATGATTGATGCTGGCAATTTGGTTGTGGTCGCCGCTCGCCCTTCAATGGGTAAGACCGCCTTGGTCATGAACTGGCTTTCACATATTGCCAAGTACCGAGAAGGTGAAGCCGTATTCTTTAGCGTAGAGATGCCGCAAGAGCAGGTCATGGACAGGCTGGCAAGCGCCGAGGCTAAGGTTGAGCTTACCTCTATCAGAAAAGGTCAGTTGAGTGTGGATGAATGGGCGCGAATGCAGCGTTTTATCTCAGGCCAAGAGAGCATGCCTCTAACTATCGTAGATGAAAAGGATGTCACCATTGCGAAGATCCGCACTCACTTGAACCGTATCAAGCGTGAGGCTGGTGGCAAGCTATCAGCCATCGGTGTTGATTATCTGCAAATAATGGGCGGGCTTGATGGACAGTATAAGATTGACAATATCGGCAAGGTCACTCGCACGCTAAAAGCATTGGGTCATGAATTTGGCTGCCCTGTGTTTCTACTATCGCAGTTAAGCCGTGACGTTGAAAAGCGCCCAAATAAGCGCCCCATCATGTCTGATTTGCGTGATTCAGGAACGATTGAGCAAGACGCTGACATTATCACTTTTGTTTACCGCAATGATTACTACGAGCAAAAAGAGAAAGGTGGCAGTGCCAAGCTTGATGGCTCAGCAGAGATTATTATTGCCAAGAGCAGAAACGGACCGACCGGAACCGTAAGGCTAGGCTTTGAAGGTCAGTATGTGCGCTTTGCTAATTACATACCGATGATAAATGATTTGGATGAAATTCCGGACTATGGTGATTAGTCAGCATGATTGCCCAAGCATTAATTTCGTCCAATAGGTGGACCCGTGATTATGATTTTAGAAGTGATTACAAGTAGTTTAGCGTTAACCTGGAAATTAGTAATTAACTTAACAATTAGTTATAAAAATAGTGTTCGCATAGGATGTATAAGCACTTTTAGCCATAGTAAGATTTGAATTAACCAGATTGTAAATAAATTAAATCAATATACGCAACAATACCAAAGTTCATACTTAGGAGAGATATGTGGCAAAACGACTAGGATTTACCAAGCGTGACTTAAAAAGTATCAATGTAACTATCGGTCTAAACTTGGCAGCGGCAAGGCGTAACGCTGGCATGAGTCAAACAGAGGTCATGCAAGCGGTATGGGGTGTGTCAAACAATCGAAATCGCATCAGCGAGATTGAAAACGGCAAGCACAATCTATCGTTGGCAGACCTTCTTATCTTTCAAGATTTATACGGGCAATCAATGGATTATATCCTTGGCTTATCATGTGAGCCTGAGCTAGACATGCTGGCAGGTACGGTCAATCATGTGGTTAATCAATCGCAAGCACTTATTCAGATGTTAACAACTGAGCTTGCCAGCGTCATGGTGACTCATGTTAAATCTATTTGTAAAAACGATCATGAAGCATTACTTGCCAGCGCAAAACAGCTCTGTGAGATCATTAAATCGGATAGTAAAGCTCTGAATGCAGGCGTGGCGTTTAACAATCCTGTATCAAAAGCGGTTATCGATGTTATGGAAGTGGTGCGAGCTATTGAGGTTAAGCAGGCAAGGCAGGTACAGGCGGTTGATATGCAGATGGCACAAATAGCAGATCGTGTTGATAAAGAGGATAGGCATAGACTGCTCAAGGACCGTGACCAGCATTACCAATACAGTGTTCGACTGCTCAAGCCTAAAGTCATGGATGACGAAAGTTTTATTTCTGATAAGGACGATGCTTTCGTTGGAGTAAATTATGGCGGGTAAAAGCTCAGCACCTCGTGAGATGTGGGAAGTTGCTAGGCTGCTATGGGAGAATGCTGAGAAGATAACAGACGCTCAGATTGTCGAACAATTAAGCGCTGAGTTTGGCGATGATGCCCCTAAGTCATCTGGCACCATTAGTAAACGCAGAAAAAAGGAAGAATGGAGTAAAAACGACTTGCCGGCGGCATCAAAACGGAAGAAAAAACAGGAAGAAAGCGCAAAAAACAGGAAGAATTTCAAGCAAAAAACTTCCAGTAATCTTCCAAAAACCAATAAGGCACAAACACTGGAAGAATCGCCCCATTTGGAAGAAAAAAAAGCGTTTGTTGATGGAATAATGGACAATGTTGTCATGAGTGCAAAAAAACGCGCTGCTATCATCGTTAAACACCGTAAAAGATGGCAAAAACAAGGTGACATTCAAGACAGTGTGGTCTCGCTTTCGCTCAGCTTGCTTGATGACTTGGAAGATGTGGATGCTGATCCTGAGACCATACAGAAAAAGATAGCCGTGATAAATATTTTAGCCAACGCGCTTGATGTTACTACTCGCGCTGGCAAGACGATAAGCGAAGTTGAATTACCCCTATGCGGAATCACCCCAGAGGACTTTAGCCAGTCCGATCAAGAACGTCGCTTAGGTGCGCTTGAGGCATTGGGCGATATTAACGCGGAAGAGGAAGAGGCGCGGGTAAGATTGAAAGCTGAGCTTGATGATAGGCTTGAATGGATTAAGGAGACAGCCAGTAGCGGCGACTTTGGGCGAACGAAGCCGGACGATATCCGAGAGATAGATTACACTCAAGTGGATGACGACTAAGGAACGCCAAAGCGCACGAACGCTGGCAAGTGCCATAATTGAGTGACTGAACATACATACAAGGCACTTAGTTATGAGCACTTTAAACTATGACGCCAACGGCTTTATCGGTAGCAATAAACCTATCATGCTGCAATCAAGCAATGATACAATTAATCAAAATTTGTCGGATAGGGGGTTAGCGCATGCGGTTACGGGCGGCTTTGGCCAAGATAGGATGTGGGGTTAGCGTTTTTATAACATCGGCAGTTTTTGCTATGCCTAGCACTGACTCTATGACTATTTGTTATGGAGTTGGCGCAAATGATAAGCAGTCTTTCAAGACACCTTGTATAGTCACTAATACTGGCGGTGGCGGTTCTTTGGTGACTATCTACCAAATTAAAGGTAAAGATTATACGGTTGTTAGTGAGGATGGCGGTGAATGGCTAAATGACAAGCCGTTTCAGGCTTACACTAGAGGCGCTTTCTTTGAGAGATTGCCTAGTGATAATAATGACTTTAAATATTTTTGCTACCAGTCAAAAGCCGCTCATTTTTGTGTCAAACAATAAAGGCTAACCCAATATATTTAATAAAAGGAACTTTTCTATGCGATTGCAAGATACGCTGTTTAAGATATGTATTGGGGTTAGTTTGTCATTAGGTTTATTCACGCCAGCGCTGGCAAGTGATGATTATAATTGTACGCAGTTAATGTATGAGCATGGATTGGCTACGTCAGCTCAGATGAATTGCGGCTATGATACTTATAGCAAGGCTATCATTGAAGATGCAGGTAAATGCATGGCGCTAGCTAATAAGTTTAGCAAAGAAACCCAGTTAGAAAACGCACTAAAAGAAGGTATGTCCGACTTTCAGACTCAATACAATGAGGCAGATGATAAGAAGCGTATTTGTGCCGATTTTGCGGACGAGTTTTCTTTCATAGTAAGACCTTAATAAAAATTAGTTGAATGGCGTTGAGATTGTATTTATCAAAGGTATTTATGATGGCAAAAAACTCTAGAAGATCGCAAGGGCGACATTTACTAAGCACGTCAAGCCAAAGAAAAACTTATTTCTATGTGCGTAATGGTATTTCTTTTATGGCTGGTGTTGGTTTTTATCATTGGTCAAAGGATATACTAGGCGGTGCTTTTGCAATGATATTAGGGATTGTTGCTGCGTTCATTTTCTATAAGTTCATCGCTCATTACATTGCTATTGTTATAGTGGGTATTGAGGAATTTCTAGGTGGATAGCTTCATTGGTTCTCTTGTCGAAACACACCAATTAATTATTGGATTTTTTATCAATTAATTTTTATTAAACTGTCTATATTGAGCATAGCTCATACAGGCACTAGTGAAATCTTACTTACTAGGCATGGTTTAAATAATCAAAAAATGAATCAGAGTGAAACTACAGGCGTTTTAGTCCTATATTCTCACGCAAAAATTATACCTGTAGTAGAAAATACTTCAATCTTACCAAGCCTATAGATACTTTTTATACGATCAACTGTCATTTGTTTCCCCTATTTTAGTTGCTTGTTCGTTTTGTCTGGTGGGTACTGATCCATATAGTTATCGCGGAATGTACGAGGGTCCTTAAACCTGAGCTCGTTTGCTACCGCTAAATTCGTAGTCAGAATAAAGCTTTCCGATAGCCTCATAATCACGATTTAGGGTGTAAAGAAGTTAATATCCTATCATCTAAATACTTGATACTACTGATAATTCAAAAGTGATTTATCTAATATTATTATAAATAGCACTTGGGCGTACTGTTTGGTACACCCTCTTAGTAGGGCGTAAAGAAGTTAACGCCCTATCATATTGCTAATATCTTTAAAATCAGTATCATCCATATTTGGATCATCTATTTGCTAGGCTAACCTGCCTCACTGAAATCGTGATACAGGTTAGCTTTGGTAGGGTGTCCTAGACTTTAGGAGACCCATATATGTGCTCAGCACATCCGCCATTGGCGGTTATGCCCTAAATAAAGCTGGCAAGATACGCTCAAGCTTTGGCACATAGATAATGATTAAAGTCATAGAGGTGTCGTAGATATTACGATACCTACCTATAAGCAAACGTCTGCCCCATTGGAGTAAGCGTATTTAGTACCTTTATTGATTGACTGTCATATAGCCGACACCCTAAATTATCTAATAAGCATTGAGTATCTAGAATTTTGAATGAACCGTTATAACTGTCACTGGCGGATATAACCCAACTTCCATCAATGACGGAAGTTAAACAAAATCAATTGTTTAGAGTAATTATGATTAAGAAGACGTTTCCCCAATGGGGGTAGTGTGATGCATAGGTAAATAGATAGGTCCAGTTTTGGACGCATCTTAATTAAGTCTATTCCCCACTGAGGGTTGGATGATTAAGATGGGTTACTACCATTGCCCAAAGTTGGGCCGTCAATCTTGCTTAAATTTAAAATCCTGAAGATGTATCGCCATTAAGTTAGAAGGCACGTCTTATGGAGTTTACAACCCAACAGTGAATACCTAAATCGGCAGCCAAACACTCATTATCTATACTTGTCAGCACAATAACGACCGCTGTTATTTGTGAGTATCTATTTTATAACGTTCACCATCATGGTGAACGGTCAACATTGCATTATCGATTGGCCATAAAAAAAGGTCTCCTAAAATTAAGGACACCCCTGCCCAAAGTTGAGCAAGGGTAAGAACGCCTAAGCTATCATCAGCAAAATACCTGGGCACACTTGTTATGGCTGCAACTGCTTTTGATGAATAAGTAAGTTATAAGGATCACATTTCAAATGCGACCCTTCCCGAAAGATGGAGAGGGATTGTTAATCGATAGCATTCACCATAAGTGTGAATGCTTTTGCACTTCCTTAAATTAAGGATATTAAAAACTACAAAGACATGCTCAAAGTTGAGCAAGGCTGGCGAGTTGGTATCACTATCCAGTTTTGGATAGTGGGTAGCGTTCATCATCATGATGAGCCCTGTTTATGATCAGAGATATTAATAAGGAATAGATTTCTAACAACCTGCGTATGTCACACATTCGCCAATAAGGTCTGCCGTTAATTCGCTTAGGTTGTATCGGTCCGTTGCTCTGACTGGACCAATTGCGGAGCGTGGCAGCACTATAACCAAGCATACTGGCAGCATAGATATGATTGACGTGTGGCGTGCCAGCGTAGATAGCCGTGTGTACCAATTTTTCACCATCGTAGCGCAATGCCTCATAAGCCCATTTAACAAGTTCATGCCCGCGCTTGCCGCTGGCTGTTAGTGCCGTCACATCAATACCAGTTTCAATCGTTGCCATAATTTATCACTTTTCGAGCCAGCCTTAATCGTATTAGTTGATACTGAGATAATCAATATAATGCCGATACTGCGCATGATTATAAATATTAATTGGCTAATGAAAAGCCCGCTCAAGGCGGGGTGGTGCAAATTTTATTAGCGTAATAACTACAAAGTAAGCAGGTATCAAGTGCATAAATAAAACGAAGGACTACTGAAGGACTACTAAAGCTTTACGGCTCCCATACTTGCGTGAAGAATAATTGTAGAGCCGAGTATGAGATCAAGGACCCTAAGTTGGATCATTTGGTACAACAGATATTCAATCTTACTGAGACTTATTATGACGATAAAATATCATTTTCAGTCGCAGACTTAATTAAGGATTTTTCTGAAAGCTTTTGTTGAAGGTGCGACATCTAACGCTAAAATTATAATCATCAGGCAATCTCTCTGCAAAATAATCTCTAGTCAAATTAAAAGTAGCTATCAATTCTTTTTTGATCCATAAGCCTTCATCGCCTATGAACAGGCGTATATCATCAGCCTCTAAATATAACTGTTTATCAATATCAGGCTTGCCTTCTTTTACACTAAACCAAGGAAAGGAACCGTCATAATTCACTCTCATGTACGTAATACGATATTTGACTTTTTCGCCCTTACTTCGCCATGACTCCGTATGACACAATCCATCTCTAAAATATTTAATGAGTTTTAATTTTTCCATATGGTCGTCTGGAAAGTCTTTAACCTTAACTCGCTTTTCTAGTAGGCTTCTAGTTAGGATTAGCATATCTATAACAGCAGACATGAATAAAGTGTTAGATTCATCGTTAAAGATACCACACTCAACCAATTCTTCACCTCTTGAAACTAGGGTGATAGTATCAAACAAGAAAGAATGCTCTACATTCGTTAAATCACCACTGCCTACCCACTTTTCACTTCTATACGGTAGCTTGTTGTCGTCATTAGACATATTTTTTCACCGTGTGATAAGTCAGTCTGAAGCGTGCTGGCTACTGAGTAAGTAATTTAATGAAGTTCGCTATCATGACAAACTTCCTATTCATAATTATAAATATTAGTTATCCATAAAATAAGCGCTCAATGGCGGGTTGGTAGAGGAGAAAGCATTCTATACTTGCTATTGATCATCTTGTGGATTATGAGACAGATTTATAAAAAAATGCCTAATTTGGTAGGGCATTCCAGACTTTTCGTGGGTATGAGTACTATCGAAATACTGTCTACCATTCTCTGGAATAATATCTACACACTTCAAATCAAGCTGTTGTATGCCTGGATCATTGATTAGATGTTGATGCCACTCCTGCATGCATTCCAAAGTCTTTTTGGTTTTCAACTGATTATAGATTAAAATACCACCTTTATTGCCAAATTCATGACCATCACTGTAGCGAGTAGTCAATTGCTTGAAACCCTTTTCAGAATAAGCGTTCCCAGCATGCAATTTGCACTCTCCTAGCCATTTAAACCGATTATCCTGTACGAATAAATCAACGTGACCGTTATGATACACATCGTGAAAGCTACCGTAATAACCCATACTCTTAAGATTGGAAACTAAAAAAACTGTTATCTCGTCCTCTTTTTTGTTCCAATAAAGTGAAGAATAACCTTGGATTTCACTAATCTGAATAGATATGTCAACGTGTAGTTGATTGACAAATGCATCATAATCATCACTTTTTATAGCGTTTCTACGATTGATTAGACTTATTTCTAGGGGTGAGGTGACGCTAAATTTCATTGAAACTGGCCCCTCACTTTATGATACTTAACAATAAACTCATTGCTCACTCGGAAAACTACATTAATCATATCTTCGAATTGCTTTCTAGTAATTAGCTCTCCATTAAACGGATTTGTATATTCCTGCGTATTAATAGCATGAGTAATATAATTTGATTCTAATTCAAGGACTTCTGAATCATACTTTCCTGCATCTGAAAATATATCATTAGCCTCGTAAACCCATTCGATAATATCCACAGGTGGCAAAGATAAAAAATAAGTAGCCAGTTTTATATCATTTTCATTATCAGACTTAGCAAACTTTGACATTCGGTAAATATTTATACTCAATAATTTTTCAGGCGATTTAACATCTAATATTGCATTTATGATATTTTTACACAGCAACCGTACTAACTCTGTTTGTTCATCAGAATCATGGAAGTAGCTGACCCCATCAAGGACGCTAAAGTAATCTGCTTTTAAGCTGTCTCTAAGTTTTGTCATATAATATCGTATTATTTCGACCAGTTAAGTAGCTTGTCAATTATAACAAAGAACTCTCTATGAGATGAGGCTGAAATTGTAGCTTCTCCTAGTTTTCTTTCTCCCAAATTTCCATTTAAAACATACCAAGAGCTTACTAAATAAACTGAGTTCTCTTGACTAGGTTCTGCTGCGCTATACGTTTTTCTAATCTTATAAGCTTCAATATCTGCTACGTCTGTTCCCCCAATATGAAAATCACCATCTTTGATACATGAAATACCTCTTTTAGCGTTTTCATAATGAGCGACTCCATCATCGGTTTTAAAAGCTAGTTCTTTAACATTACCAAGATCTTCTTCGTAGAACTTCTGAATTGCTGCAAAGAAGTTTGTGTTTTTGTCTGTAACCTTAATATCTTCAGGTGTCCCTTGCCTAATTATGGTTTTTAAACTAGCTACAGCTCCCCGTAAATGATCAACTTGAAAAATACTTGATAAATCTGCAGCTAGAATTATAATTTCTCTCTCATCATCCATCATGATGCTATCAAAACAAGGTAAAGAAATATCAACATAGGCAAACAATTTGTCATAGCCATCGTTCTGATATTCAAGCTTTAACGCACTAACCTTTAAATCTTCTTTTACACTGTACTTTCTGATCTTTTTGAATATATATGTGGTAGTTGAGTTAGATATTGATTTGTAGCAGAAATCCTCGTCTTCTTCCTCTATTAAGTTACTTGCATTGACTTTATCAAAAGACTCAAAAGTAAAATCCTCCAAACAATTTTTTATCTCTTGGTAGTTTGAAGGCTTATTAATTATACTAATAAACTTATTATCATATAAAATCTTACTGAATAAATCCTTCCTGAAATCTTCTATAGCCACAGAAAACTGATCTCTAGTAATCTCACTTTCTTCATACTGCTCAAGGTGTGTAAATGTGTTATTCCAAGATGCTTGTGTGATAAGTCCGGACTTATTGATCAAAGGGTTAACTTGATTCCTAAGGGATGCCCCTCTTTTTCGATATAGCTTAATTAGATCGGTTAAAGTTTCTTTCATGTCATCGAAGTTCAAAATTTAAAATCCTTATTCAAAGTTAATTATAAAAAATTGCCTCTATACTTTCTATTTTGAGTTAACTGCCACTCTCAACGTTTTCACTGCTTCTCGTCACACACCTTCAATCCCATATCTATAGCCTCACTCAAGTCAGCCCCCTTCTTAATACTGTAAGGCACATTTGGCTCCATACCATCACGTTTCAGAGATTTAGCAGCGGCCTTATTAAGCGGCGTACCGATAGATGAGTCTTTA
>TARA_R110002020_G_scaffold52767_4_pt1 | contig 11824 bp, 6 predicted proteins | sample TARA_R110002020 | Tara Oceans TARA_R110002020 (sample SAMEA4396489) | marine metagenome | biome: Westerlies Biome; feature: [MES] marine water layer (ENVO:01000295) within the mesopelagic zone...; material: water (ENVO:00002006), including particulate matter (ENVO:01000060) such...
TGGATGCCGCAGGCCTGCTGGCATTGGCGGAGCGGGAGTTGCTGGTGCCGCTGGACATGGCCGCACAGCGCGAAGTTGAGGCCGCCGCGCGGCAGGTGGCAACCGTGACGGCGCTGGTGCCGCTGGCGCTGGCCGATGTTGTGGCCGCGCTCACGTCCAACCTGCGGATGATCCGGCGCATTGCCGAAGTCTACGGCGGACGCTCCGGGTTCTTTGGCAGCTGGCGTCTGACCCGCGCGGTGCTGTCTCATCTTGTGGCGACGGGGGCTGTTGCCGTGGGCGATGACATGCTGGAGCCGATCCTTGGTGGCTCGCTGCTGGGCAAGCTCAGCCGCCGCTTTGGCGAGGGGCTGGTGAATGGTGCCCTGACCGCGCGAGTCGGTGTGGCTGCAATAGAGGTGTGCCGCCCGCTGCCCTTTACCGCCGCGCGGCGCCCCAAGGTGCGTACCATCATCACCCAGAGCCTTGGCGGGTTGTTCGGCAAGGTGGACAAGGGCAGCTAGGAGTTTCGTGGCTGTTCCACCTGATCTGCGCGGTTTGGGGATGGTGTGAAAGAGTACAGAGTGACGGGGTAGACGCGAATGGACGGTATTTTGGTACTTCTGGCGCTGGTGGTTCTGGCGATCCCCGTCGCATTGGTTGGATTGATCATCGGCTATTCGGGTCTGCGCCGCCGCTTGACCGAGGCGGAAAGCAAGATCGCGAAGTTGCAAGACGCGCTCGGGCAGCCATCTTGGCCGGAGAGCCAGAGCGAAAAGCCCGCAGCCTCACAGGACGTGCAGGTTGAAAAACCACAGACGCCCAAGCCTGTCGCTGCCCCCGAGCCTGAGCCGCTGACACCTGCCCGCCCGGCAAAACCACAAACTGCACCGCCGCCGATCACCCGCGCCGCGCCGCGTCCGCCATCACCCGTAGCGCAGGCGCTTGCGGATGTCGGACCATGGCTGCAACAAAACTGGTTCTATGCGGTTTCTGCTGCCTCGCTGGCGCTGGCGGGCATTTTTCTGGTACAATATGGCATGGAGAACGGTCTGCTGCCGCCGCGTGCGCGGGTTGCGGCCGCGCTGGGCTTCGGCCTCGCGCTCATCGGGGTGGGTGAGTATATCCGCCGCCGTGCTGGTGACGGGGTGCAGACGACGACGGCCTATCTGCCGTCGGTTTTCTCGGGCGCGGGGATTGTGACGCTGTTCGGCGCGATCCTGTCGGCGCGGATGCTCTACGATCTGATCGGTGGCGGGGCGGCGATGGGCGGTATGGTTGTGGTCGCCTTGATCGCGGTCGTGCTGGGCTGGATGCACGGGCCGCTGCTGGTCGCGGTGGGTGTGATCGGTGCCTACGGTGCGCCTGTGGTGTTGGGAAACTCCAGCCTCGATGCCAGCCCGCTGTTTGGCTATTTTGCGGTTGTGGCGGCGCTCGGCCTTGGCGTGGATACGGTCCGGCGCTGGGGCTGGATCTCGGCGCTGACGCTGGTGCTGGCGTACCTCATGGGCTTTGCGGTTGTGCTGGGCGGGGGCGGGGCGGTGCCGTGGACCGGGCAGATCTATTTCGCCGTTCTGCCACTACTGGCGATCCTGATCCCTGCGCGCGGTGTGGTTCCGGACCACGCAGGCCCGCCTGCGTTGCTGGGCGTTCTGGGGCGCATGACGCTGGGCGCGAAGGAGCGGGGTGCGACTTGGCCCGCCTTTCCGACACTGCTGGCCTTTGCCAGCGTCGCGGCAAGCTGCGTGATTGTTCTGGTCATGTGGAAACCGGGCGAGGCCGAAATCTGGCTCAGCGTCGGGTTATTGTTCGTGCTGGGGGCCCTACTGATCCTGTGGTCAGACCGCGCGCCGGCACTTCAGGATGCCGCACTGCTGCCGCTGGGCACACTGCTGCTGTCGGTCTTTGCACAGGCCGAAAACAACCGGATTACCTACCGCGGCTTTGTCAACACCTATTTGGAGAACTCCGAGGCGGCGTTTCCTTGGGTCATCACCGTTCTTGTTGGTCTCGGTGTGGCGCTGTCGGTGCTGGCGCTGTGGCGCGCGCGGCAAGGCGGGCAGTTCGGCGCGGCATGGGCGGCGGTTGCGGCGGTCTATGCGCCTGCGATGGCGATCATATTGGAGATGGGATGGAACCCCTCTGCCGTGATCGGCGGCTATCCTTGGGCGCTGCACGCGGCGGGGCTGGCTGTGTTGATGGCGCTTTTTGCCGAACGGCTTGCGCGGGCGGACGGCGCGTATCGCCTGCGGGTGAGCTTTGCGGTGATGTCGATGCTGGCCTGTCTGGCGTTTGCCTTTGTGATCATCCTCAGTTCCGTTGCGCTGACCGTGGCGCTGGCGGTGGTTGTTGTGGCTGCTGCCGCGCTGGACCGCGCATGGAAGTTGCCTGCGCTGTCTTGGTTCATAGCTGTGGGCGTGGTGACGCTGGGCTACCGGTTGGTGGTCGATCCCGGTCTGGACTACGGTGCGGAGGGGCCTCTGGCGGGCGTTCTGCTGGCCTACGTCGGCACGCTGGCCGCCTTCGCTGCATCCTTGTGGCTCCTGCGTCCGCTTGAACGGCGCACGGCGAAAGTCATGCTGGATTCGGCTGCATGGTCTACGGCGGGTCTCACCGTCAGTCTGTTGCTGCTGCGTTGGATCGAGAGCAGTGTGGGCCGCGCGTATGTTGATACGCACTGGAGCCTCGGCCTGAACGCGGCGATCTGGCTGGGATTGGCACTGGCGCAGGTGCAGCGCAGCGAGGGGTGTTTTACCGGTGTGCTGGATACAATACGATGGGGACTGGCAGCGCTGTTTACGCTGATCGGGGGCGGTGCCCTGCTGGCGGCGCTGACGGGGGCGAACCCGCTGCTCAACGCAGGCGAATCCGGCGATGTTTTTGGTCCGGTTGTCCTGAATACGCTGGCTGCGGCCTATCTGCTGCCCGCGCTGGTCGTGCTGGCAGGTGCGTGGCGGCTGGAGCGGATCGACCTGCGCTTGCGTCGCGGGTTGATGGCGGCGGGGGGCGCGCTGGCAGCGTTCTGGGCAGTGACGGTGATCCGGCATTTCTGGCAGGGTGGCGATATGATGCCCCTGTCGCAGGGCATCTCGCAGCCCGAACAATACACCTATACCATCGTTCTGCTGACGACCGGTGCGGCACTATTCTATCAGTCGCTGGCGCGCCGCTCCGCCATGCTGCGCCGCGCGGGGCTGGTGGTGATCGGCTTGGCCGTGGCCAAGGTGTTCGCGGTCGACGTCACCGATCTGGACGGGCTGACGCGGGTCTTCTCGCTGCTGGTGCTGGGGCTGGCGCTGGCGGCGCTCGCGTGGCTCAACCGCTGGGCGCAGGCGCGGTACGGCGCGCCCGCGGCCGCACCACCACCACTCCCGGATCAAGGACCGGACGCAAGTTAAGACACGCTTGCCCCTTCAGGAGCAGGCGCTTATAAGCCACCCCAACATGACAGAGCATCTGATCATACAGCGAATTACGTCCCCGGCGCTCGGCTTGATCTGAGCTGCCGGGCAAAGGTGTTCGAGCCGCTCGCACCGACCCCAATCCCTGACATATCCGACGAAAAAGGACGCCCTCATGTGCGCCGAGACCCCAGAAACACTCGATTACAAATCCACCCTGAACCTGCCCAAGACCGATTTCCCGATGCGCGCCGGGCTGCCCACGCGTGAGCCCTTATGGCTGGAGCGTTGGGAAAAGATGGGCATCTACAACCGCTTGCGCGAAAAGGCCAAGGACGGCGGGCGCAAGCAGTTCACCCTGCATGACGGCCCTCCCTATGCCAACGGCCACCTGCATATCGGTCACGCGTTGAACAAGACCATCAAGGACATGATCGTGCGCAGCCACCAGATGATGGGCTTTGACGCGCGCTATATCCCCGGTTGGGATTGCCACGGCCTGCCCATCGAATGGAAGATCGAAGAGCAGTACCGCAAGAAGGGTCGCGACAAGGATCAGGTACCGATCAACGAATTCCGCGGCGAGTGCCGTGAGTTTGCCGCCGGATGGGTCGATATCCAGCGCGAGGAGTTCAAGCGGCTGGGCATCACCGGCAACTGGGAAAACCCCTACCTCACGATGGATTTCCATGCCGAGCGGGTGATCGCGGAGGAATTCATGAAATTCCTGATGACCGGCACGCTCTATCAAGGCTCCAAGCCTGTGATGTGGTCACCTGTCGAGCAGACCGCACTGGCCGAGGCGGAGGTGGAGTATCACGACAAGGAGAGCTTCACCATCTGGGTGAAGTTCAAGGTCGCATCGTTTGACCTGCCCGAGTTGGTGACCATGGGCGAGGACGAGACCGCCGACAACCGCGAGGCCATCGAAAAGGCGCAGGCGGACGTCGCGCGCGATGTCGAGGGTGCCTATGTGGTGATCTGGACCACAACGCCTTGGACCATGCCCTCGAACAAGGCCGTCGTGTTCGGCGAGGACATCTCCTACGGGCTCTATGAAATCACAGGCCGCCCCGAGGAAAGCTGGGTCAAGATCGGCGACCGCTATCTGCTGGCGGACAAGCTGGCAGCGGATGTGCTGAGCGCCGCGCGGCTTGATGACACGATGTACCGCCGCTTGCGCGACGTGACGCCCGCGCAGCTGTCAGCTATGACGCTGTCGCATCCGCTGGCCGGTGCCGAGGGTGGCAATGGTGAATGGGATGATATCCGCGATTTCCGCGCCGCCGATTTCGTGACCGATACCGAAGGTACGGGTTTTGTGCATTGCGCGCCCAGCCACGGCCTTGAGGAATACGACCTCTATCGCGGGTTGGGAATGCTGGAGCAGGTCATCACCTATAACGTGAACCCCGATGGCCGCTACCGCGATGATCTGCCGTTCTTCGGCGGCAAGGCGATCCTCAAGCCCAACGGCAAGGAGGGCAATGCCAACGCTGCCGTGATCGACAAGCTGGTCGAAGTGGGCGGGTTGCTGGCGCGTGGCAAGATCAAGCACAGCTATCCGCACAGCTGGCGCTCCAAGGCGCCGGTGATCTACCGCAACACGCCGCAGTGGTTTGCCGCCATCGACCGGCCCGTGGGCGACGGGCAGGACCAGTTCGGCAAAACCATCCGCGAACGCGCGCTGACCGAAATCGACAATGTCAAATGGACGCCCAAATCAGGCCGCAACCGCCTGCACGCAATGATGGAGGCACGGCCCGACTGGGTTCTGTCGCGTCAACGCGCATGGGGCGTGCCGCTGACCTGCTTTACCCTCAAGGGTGCGCTGCCGACAGATGCGGATTTCCTGCTGCGCAACGAAGAGGTGAACGCGCGGATCGTCGAAGCGTTTGAGACCGAGGGCGCCGATGCGTGGTATGAAGAGGGCGCAAAGGAGCGCTTCCTTGGCGGGATCGTGAACCCTGATGATTACGATCAGGTCACAGATATTCTCGACGTGTGGTTTGATTCCGGCTCTACCCACGCCTTTACGCTGCGTGACCGCGAAGACGGCTCGGACGATGGCATCGCGGATGTGTATATGGAGGGGACCGACCAGCACCGCGGCTGGTTCCATTCCTCGCTGTTGCAGTCCTGCGGCACCTATGGCCGCGCGCCCTACCGGCAGGTGGTGACCCATGGCTTCACGCTGGACCAGAAGGGCATGAAAATGTCCAAGTCCATCGGCAACACCATCGTGCCGGAAAAGATCGTCCAGCAGTATGGCGCGGATATCCTGCGTCTTTGGGTGGCGCAGACGGATTACACGCAGGACCAGCGGATCGGGGACGAGATCCTGAAAGGCACCGCCGACAGCTACCGCCGCCTGCGCAACACCATGCGCTATATGCTGGGGGCGCTGTCTGACTTCTCCGAAGCGGACCGCGTCGAGGCCGCCGACATGCCCGAGCTGGAGCGCTGGGTGCTGCACCGTCTGGCCGAGCTGGATACCGTCGTGCGAGACGGCTATGCACGGTTTGACTTCCAGGGCGTGTTCCGCGCGATCTTCGAGTTTGCCACGCTGGACCTGTCGGCGTTCTACTTCGATATCCGCAAGGATGCGCTCTATTGTGATGGTGATACGCTGCGCCGCCGTGCCGCGCGCACAGTGCTGGACCTGTTGTTCCACCGCCTGACAACATGGCTGGCCCCCGTGCTGGTGTTCACGATGGAAGAAGTCTGGCTGGAGCGGATGGGCGGCGATGACAGCTCTGTCCACCTGCAAGACATCCCCGCCACGCCCGATGGCTGGCTGGATGCGGAGCTGGCGGCGAAATGGGCACGCGTGCGTGCCGCGCGCCGTGTGGTGACTGCCGCGCTGGAAGTGCAGCGGACCGCCAAGGTGATCGGTGCCTCGCTGGAGGCTGCCCCCATCGTCTATGTTGCGGATGCGGCGCAGCGTGCGGCGCTGGAGAGTGTCTCGTTCGACGATGTGACCATCACCAGCCAGATCACAGTGACCGGTGATCCGGCACCAGCCGAGGCTTTCCGGATGCCGGAAACCGACGGTGTGGCAGTGGTGTTTGCCAAAGCCGAAGGCGAGAAATGTGCGCGCTGCTGGAAGGTGCTGCCCGATGTGGGCACGCATACACACGCAGGCGTCTGCGCGCGCTGCGACGAAGCGGTTTGAACAACGCGGGGGCAGGCGTGGTCCTGCCCCCGTGATCTATTCCGCATAAAGCGGATTGAGCAGGGGGTGTTGCGCGCCCATACTGCTGCCATGAAAACCTGCACTGTTCCCACACAATTCGGCGATCTGATCCTTGTCGAGGAGGATCAGCATCTCATCGCGCTCCGCTGGGGCCACGCACCGTCCGAGGACCGCACGGAGGTGCTGGAGGAGGCGCGGCGGCAGCTGCGCGCCTATGCAGTTGGTGAGTTGCAGGCGTTCGATCTACCGCTTCGCGTGCGCGGCACAGATTTTCAGCGGGCGGTGTGTTCGGCTATGTCTGAAATCCCATTTGGCGACACCTGCACCTATGGCGACATCGCCAGGCAACTGGGCGTGCCCGCGCAGGCGGTGGGGCAGGCCTGCGGCGGCAATCCCATTCCTGTGATTATTCCTTGCCACCGCGTCATGGGTGCCAAGGGGCTGACCGGCTTTTCTGGCGGCGCGGGTGTGGAAACCAAAGTGGCGCTGCTGCGCCATGAAGGCGCCGGTGGCTTCCTGATCTAGAGGTTGCGCCCGTCATAAAGCGCCTGCTGCACGGCCCCTGCAAACAGCAGATAGACCGAGGTGACCACCAGCCCCCACGCAGCCCAGCTTTCGGGGTGGAAGTTTACCCATGCGGCCCAGCCGGCAAAGAAGGTCCAGGCCAGGGCCATGGGCAGGGTCACGCTGCGCCAGCGCTCGGTGCGCACGGGGTGGACGAATTTGACGGGCACGAACATCGTGATCGCAAGGAAGGTCACCAGCACGAGGCTGATGTACCACGGAATGTTGAGCGCAAAGATCACCAGCACCAGCATGTTCCAGCAGCCGGGAAAGCCGGAGAAGGAGTTATCCTTTGTTTTCATGCGTGTATCCGCGAAATACATCGCGCTGGCAAAGGTGACGATGATGATCATGAGCCACCCGCTCCATCCGTCCATCAGGCCCGATTTGAACAGCGCAAAGGCTGGGATGAAGACATAAGTGAGATAGTCGATGATGAGGTCCAGCAACACACCGTCAAACTCGGGCGCGTTGGTTTTCACATCGTATTTGCGCGCCAGTGGCCCGTCGATGCCGTCCACAAAGAACGCGACGACCAGCCACAGGAACATCATGTCGTATTTCGCGTCCACGGCGGCCAGCATCGCCAGCATGGCGAAAACGGCTCCGGTCCCGGTGAGCAGGTGGACGGCAAGGGCTTTGTAGTGATCGGTCATGGGGGTGTCTCGCAAATCGGGTCAGGCGCGGGGGTGGGCGCGGTTGTAGACATCCATCAGGCGCAGGGTATCTACGGCGGTATAAGCCTGAGTGGTGGAAAGGGACGCGTGGCCAAGAAGCTCCTGAATGGCACGCAGATCGCCGCCTGCATCCAGCAGATGGGTGGCAAAGCTATGGCGCATGGCGTGGGGTGTGGCGCTGGCCGGCAGGCCCAGCTGCATGCGCGCGCTGGCCATGACCTTTTGGATCGCACCGGGCGACAGCGCGCCACCGCGCACGCCGCGAAACAGTGGCGCGCGGGCTTCGCGCGGGTGAGGGCAGGCGCGCAGGTACGCGTCGACAGCGTTGCGCGCGGCGGGCAGTACAGGCACCACCCGTTCCTTGCCGCCCTTGCCCTTGATGCGCAGCACATCGGGCAGGGGGGCGTCCGCGCCGGTCAGACCCAGAGCCTCGGATATCCGCAGGCCGCATCCCCACAGCAGGGTCAGGACCGCCACATCGCGCGCGCCGACCCACGGATCGCGGCCCTGCATCTCGACGCAGTCAATCAGCTCACGCGCGGCATCAATGGCCAGCGGGCGGGGGAGCTTTTTTGTAAACTTGGGCGCGCGGGTGGACAGGACGGCGGTCGCCTCGAACCCCTCACGTTCGGCAAGCCAGCGGTAGAAAGCTTTGACCGCCGACAGCTTGCGCGCAAGGCTGCGCGGGCCGACATCGGCGCTGCGCGTGCGCGCCATCCACGACCGCATGTCGCTGACGGTGATCTTGGCCAGCGCACCGAGGCCCTGAGTGCCGCCGTGATGTACGCTCATGAACGCCAGAAATTCGGTCACATCACCGCGGTAAGCGGTCAGTGTGTTTTCAGCGGCCCCTTTCAGGGCGCGCTGTTGGTCCAGCCATGTCTGTAGGGCGTCGCGCGCAGCGGCGCTGATGGCGAGTGTATCCGTTGACGCGCTCAAGACAGCCAGCGGCGCATGGTCCGCTCGAACACGCCGGTGAAAAACGCCAACAGGTCGGTGCCTTGCTGGGGGCCGAACAGATGTGGGTCTTCGGCGCCCAGCACCAGCATGCCGGGCAGGCGACCTGTGCCGAAATCCAGCTTGAGGCAGGCCTCGGAGCGGATCCATTCGGCGTTGGGCCCGTAAATCTGTTCGGACGCATTCTGAACCGAGCGCAACGTGACTTGACGGACCATTCCGCCGCGATCTTGCGTCAGGTAGCGGTCAATGAAGCCGGGTTCCGCCACGCTCAGCACCGAGCCGAGGCGTTGCACGGCAGGGTCCGCATCGTTCTGCACGGATTCCAGCACGAGTTTCACCTGATCGACACGCAGGATCTCGGCCACATCGCCGCCGAGATCGCGCAGAAAGGTTTCAAACTCCACCGGGTCCAGCATGCGCAGGATGGCGCGGTGAATCTGGTTGGTGCCTGCGAGGTTTTCATAGGCGGCAGCAATCACACTGCGGTGCGTATCCTCAAGCCGGTCGAGCCGCGTCTCCAGCCGCTCCATCGCGATGCCGCGCAGATCGACGATGTTACCGCCCATCGCCTTTTCATTGGCCGCAATTAGCGCCTGCATGAGATCCGTGTCATCCAGAATCACATCGGGTTGCGAAATAATCGCCTCGCGCAGGGCGTCTTCGATTTTTGGGCTGCTGCTCATGCTGCTCTCATCTTGTTTCGGGGTTACATAGCACGGGGTGTCGCTGTTTTCTGCCCTTTTTTACGATCGGTACAGAAAGTTGTGCCAAAATTGCCGTTAAGGTTTCAGGGCGGCTGCGCCAGTTCACTTGTTTTAGCTCTTCTAGAGCGTTGCTGTGTGCCATGGAACCCACAGAAGCGAAAATGTCCGCATCTGTTTTTCGCGGTGCGCATGACGCTTGGCGGTTGGATTGGCGGGCGGGGACGTTATGTTGGCCGAAGCTGCGTAGCGGCGTATCCTTTTCACGCTTTCAGGGACGGGCCCTTGGTACAGCAGATGTTCTTTGAGGCCGGTGCGCTGGTGTCGGTGTTGACGACCCAGCCGCTGGACCGCGCGCTGGATTACCGCGCGCCCGAGGGCGGCTGTTTCACCGGTGCCTTCGTCGAGGTGCCGCTGGGCCCGCGCAAGGTGATCGGCGTTGTCTGGGGGCCGGGTGCCGGGGATTTCGATTACGCCAAGGTGCGCGCAGTGATCCGTGTGCTGGACGCGGCCCCCATGCGCGAAGAGATGGCGAGTTTTCTGGAGAAGTCCGCAGCCTACACGCTGACCCCGCTTAGCGCGATGCTGCGGCTGGCCACCCGTGCGCCCGGTCTGGGCGATCCACCCTCGATGCAGAAGATCTATCGCCGCGGTGCGGGCGAGCCCGACCGCGTGACCGCTGCCCGCACCAAGGTTCTGGAGACGCTGGCGGAATATGGCGATCTGGCGTTTACGCTGCGCGAGTTGGCAGAGATGGCGGGGGTGACCACTTCTGTCATCAAGGGGTTGGTGAAGCAAGATGTGGTGCTGGAGGAAGACAGCCCGCGTGATCTGCCTTTTGCACGGCTGGACCCCGACCTGCCCGGCAAGGCGCTGAGCGACGATCAGGCGGCGGGCGCGCAGGTGCTGGCGGCGGCGGTTGCCTCGGGCACCTACGGGACGACGTTGCTGCGTGGTGTGACGGGCTCGGGCAAGACGGAAGTCTATCTGGAGGCGGTGGCGGCCTGTTTGCGCAGCGGGAGGCAGGCGCTGGTGCTGCTGCCGGAGATTGCCCTGACGGCGGAATTCCTCACCCGTGTCGAGGCGCGGTTTGGCGCGAAGCCTGCGGAGTGGCATTCGGGGGCCACGATGACCGAACGGCGGCGGATCTGGCGTATGGTGGGCCAAGGCGAGGCGCAGCTGGTGATCGGCGCGCGGTCGGCGTTGTTCTTGCCGTTCCAGAACCTCGGGCTGATCGTCGTCGATGAGGAGCATGATACATCCTACAAGCAGGAGGAGGGTGTGCTGTACCACGCGCGGGATATGGCGGTGCTGCGCGCGTCGATTTGCGGGGCGCATGTGGTGCTGGCCTCGGCTACCCCCAGCCTCGAGAGTTGGGCCAACGCGCAAGGGGGCAAGTACACCAAACTGGAGCTGACATCGCGCTTCGGTCCGGCGGTGATGCCCACGATGGACACGATCGACATGCGCGCAGAGGGTTTGCCCTCAGACCGCTGGATTTCGCCTGCGTTGAAAAAGGAAGTCGATGCGCGGTTGGAGCGGGGCGAGCAGGCGATGCTGTTCATCAACCGCCGCGGCTATGCGCCAGTGACGCTGTGCCGGGCCTGCGGGCACCAGATCGCCTGTGACCACTGCGATGCGCGCATGGTCGAACACCGGTTCCTCAAGCGTCTGATCTGTCACCAATGTGGCGAGAGCAAGGAGATGCCGGAGGCGTGTCCGTCCTGCGAGGTCGAGGGCAAGCTGGCCGCCGTTGGCCCCGGTGTTGAGCGGCTGGGCGAGGAGGCGCATGCATTGTGGCCCGAGGCGCGGGTGGCAACGCTGAGTTCGGATATGTACGGGACCGCGCGGGCGCTGAAGGCCGAGATCGCGGGGATCGCGCAAGGCGCGGCGGATATCATCATCGGCACGCAGCTTGTGGCGAAAGGGCACAATTTTCCCAACCTCACGCTTGTGGGGGTGATCGACGCGGATCTGGGATTGGCGGGCAGTGATCTGCGCGCAGCCGAGCGGACGTTCCAGCTGATGCGGCAGGTGGCGGGGCGTGCGGGGCGCGCCGAGGCACCCGGCACAGCGCTTTTGCAGACCTATCAGCCCGACCATCCGGTGATCCGCGCGATCCTTGCGGGCGACGAGGAAGGGTTTTGGCAGGCGGAGGCGCGCGAGCGCGAGCAGGCGGGGATGCCACCCTACGGGCGGCTGGCGGGGATCATCCTGAGCGGGCCGGATCTGGCGGCGGTGTTTGACGCTGGCAACCAGTTGGCACGCAATGACCGCGCGCTGCGCGATGTGGGCGCGCAGGTCTACGGGCCGGCCCCTGCGCCCATCGCGCGGGTGCGCGGGCGG
>TARA_R110002020_G_scaffold323672_4_pt1 | contig 11819 bp, 18 predicted proteins | sample TARA_R110002020 | Tara Oceans TARA_R110002020 (sample SAMEA4396489) | marine metagenome | biome: Westerlies Biome; feature: [MES] marine water layer (ENVO:01000295) within the mesopelagic zone...; material: water (ENVO:00002006), including particulate matter (ENVO:01000060) such...
GCGCCATCGGCTAAAGGAGTTTTTGAGCGTAGTCTCGCTGTAAGACTGAAACTTTGATTTACCGACTTTATCGGGGTTATCAGCACACCACCGCACTAACCCGTTCAGCGTCATACCTTTGGTATTGACGCGCACAGGGGTTTGATCGCCCTCAACCTTACGAATGAACGCTAATGCGTCAGATCGTTTAAGGAAGTATTCGTCTACGGACAGCCCCTTTGAAGCACGCCTAATGCGCACTCTGTAGTAGGTTGTACCGTTAACAGTTTGCTTTGTTGGCTTAGTGGTCATAGACACCTTTTTGTGTAAGGTGTGTAAATTGACCTAAAATTGACCTAAAAACAACCGAAATAGAGTCCCCTAAATCTAGCGAGGTTGTTGAGCGGTCTGATTTATTGTATATAAATCAGTAGCTTAAATGGTGCCCGGAGCCGGACTCGAACCGGCACGGAGTATTACTCCGAGGGATTTTAAGTGCATATTTGAGTGATACACCTCACACTCAACAAGCTAAAACAGCCTAAAACACTGGGTTTTATAGTCTGATAAGTTTGTTAAGTATCAGGTGTATCGTAGGGAAACGAAATAATTGACCTAAAATTGACCTAAATTATTTAGGCGGGAATGCTGGCTTCATACTCTTCTTTGATTTAGCGCCCATCGCTTTCATCATGCCCTTGCGACCCATCTTCTTCATCATGCTTTTACCGTAAGCCATTGCTTGCTCCTTATTTACCAAACTTTTGTTTTTGCCCCTTGGGTGGGGACTTCTTGCTACCGCTAGGGCCAGACCAAAAAGTCTTGTTTGCCCAATAAGCGCCACTTGTCGGCCCTTTAGCGATGTTCTTTGCGTGCCTTGCCTTGAAGCTCTTACGAGCTTCGGCGCTGTAATTGTGGCCCATCTTCTGATCGCCAAACCGGATCACCTTTACCGATTCGCCATCGCGTACAGCGACCACAGCTTTCTTCTTAGGGTGACTTGGAGTGCGCTTGACCGTATTGAGCTTAGATAGCCCAACGCGCTTTAGACGGGCTTTCTCAGCGTCTGTGAGACTCATGCCTTGCGGTGCCTCCTAGTCTTCTTAGCTACCTTCTTAGGCTGAGCACTGTGCTGCTTGCCTTTCTTTGTGTCCTTGCGTTTCTTGCGAGTAGTCGCTGCGTATTCTTTGTCTGAGAGTGCTTTGATAGCACTCTCAGGCAGATAGCGTTCACCACTGGCGTTTGGGCCTTGGGTGCTATTGCGACCGCTCTTAGTGCTCCAGTTCTGCGCTGTCCACTTCTTCAGACTGCGCTGTGACTTCTTGAGCTTCACTTACGCTTCTTGCCTTTGTTCTTCTTCTTAGTTACCGCAGTAGCGTACTGCTTGCGACTCATTGGTTTTTTACCGATCTTCTTATGCATTAGCTTGTGTAGCCTCCACCTTTGCGCTTGTACTCGGCAGCTAAAAGCTGCGCCTTACGAGCCGACCATTGACCTTTTTTGCCGCCCTTTGAACCAGCCTTAATCTTTTGAAACAGGTTCTTTCGCATCGTCGGCTTGGTGTAGTTACCAGCCGCGTTTACCGTGCTTTTCTTCTTTTTAGCTGCCATCGTTAGAAGTCACTCAATAAACGATCAAGTTCTCTTTGATCCTCAATCTGTTGAGGATCAACCCCTAAGATTCCAGCTCGCTCCGCAGCGACACTGGTGCGTATTGCTGACGGAAGAATTCCGCGTGTCGCCTGATAAGCAGCCATCGGATACCTTGCAGCGCGGCCAGCAGCATAAGCTGCTGAGCCGACGTTACGAGGGCTTGCAGCGGTTGAAGCTGCCGCAAGTAAGGGATCAATAACCCCAGCTATACCACCGGCAGAAGCTAAACCCTGACCGACTCGCTGTATTCCAGTGGATTGTCGAGGGGATAACGCTCTTGCGGTAGCTACCTCGATTAAATCAAAGGGTTGGTCAGTGTTGATCGCCGAAAGTAAATCAGCTCTGCGACCAAAGTTTGTGCTGACGTTGTTGCGAGTTATGGACTGCAACTTGCGTAACTTTTGGCTTATGTTTTTGGTGTTTCCAAGACTCAACTCGCTTTCGATTTCATCGGTTAGCTTTTTAACGTCAGAGTATCGTCTATTCATTTCTTGATACCCTGGAATCTCGTTTAATCTATCAGTCACCGCTGAGCGAGCTTCGTTTCTAAGGCGTCGCAAATCCGACGCCTGATCGCTTGTTTCATCAATTTTGATTCTATCTATTCGTACGCGTAAATCGTGCAGAGCTTCCAACGATTGGTCGTTCCCGAAAGCGAAGTCATTAACAGCGTTTCTGATTTCGTTAAAAACCTTTACTTGGTCGATGCCGCCTTTAATAGCAGCCCCAGGCTTGGATTGGATGTCCTCTCTTTTTAATTCGTCAACTTTTGCAAGAATTCCACTAAAAGAATCTGGGTCTTCAACCGTAAGATCAACTTTAGAACGATCTGCTTGATACTGAGCACTGTTCTGCCGCTTAAGGTTTTTTAGCCCTTCAGTCGCAGCACCTACAAACTCTGCATCGGTCACAGCATTTGGGCCTTCTTGCATCGTTTGCATGAACTGAGTCACCCGATCCGAATACAATGGGGAGTCAGCTCCAACCCTAAATGCGGCGTTTACATTCTCAAGCGGCTGACCTGATAAAAAACCGCCTACTGACGCGGCTATGTTACCGGCAGTGTTTGTTGCGGCTTCAGCGCCTCTTACTACCGCAGGGCTAGGGTCAAGTGCTACACCAGCCACCTTTCCCGCAATCCGCGCTGCTTTGTAGGTTTTTGGTAACGTATTTTCAAAATTTTCTTGGAGCTTCTTCGCAGTCTGCTTAATAGGCGTTACAGCTACACGATCAACAAAATCAGTAGCTACATCAGCGCCCACTTTATCGCCAATCTTTTGCGCAATATCCGTTTTAGAAGCCTTACGAACAGCTTTACCAGAGGCTTTCAAAGTCGCAGCGGCTGGATTTATTACTGATAATAAATCCATTGCGGTAGTTACAGGCTCTGTACGAAACGAGTTTTTTACCGCTTCAGTGCTGCCGTATCGCTCAACGTAGTAATCACCGATTGCGATTGCTAGCTGCTCTTCTGGCGCATCACCACCCGTCATCAGGCTGTATAAACCCTTGCCTAAGTCTCCGATAGTCTCAGCCGTTTCTATTGGGGATAGAAACGGCGCTATGAAGTCGCTCATCGCGTTCAAAGCATCATCTGGAGCATTATTAGCTACGTCAGTAAAGTAGCCGCTACGGTCTTCAGAATCCGTCTGAAACGATGCTATCAGCTCATCTGCTTCTTGTTTCGTGAAACCCATTATATTTCCCTTCGACGAATCTCATCTATTAACAATCTCTGTACCGATTTGCCTTGATACTCACCGCTAAATTTCCTGTTCTTAAGCGATTTAATATCTTTGTCGGTTAAGGCGCTGAGCAAATCACCCAGCCCGTCTTGGCCGTAACCTTCTGACGCAAATACATCTTCAAGGGTTGGGTACTTAAAGTTGTTTTTACCATCAGCTGAGAACAACGTACCTTCAGTTTCCATACGCTCTTTGAGCGCTCTGTTCATGTTAAGAATTGATTGGCCGACTTTCTGCGCTCGACGCAGCCTAGCCAAGTTGAATAGCGGAGGTAATTTGACGTTATAGAATCGGTTTATAAGCTGGATGTTTTCTTGAACCGCGAATTGACCGCCAAGTAGTTCACGCAAACTTTGCTGCGCAATGGTGGCAGCGAGTTCCTGTACGTTAGCGCCTTCGGGATCTAAGACAGCTTTGGCGCTATCAGAAAGAAATACATTTAAGCGGCCTGAGAACAGAGTGTCGTTTTCAAGAACCGCATTGAAAATTTTTGGCATGATTTCTTCGAAAATCTGTTCATTACCAGCAATCTTTGGTTCTATCTCGGTAACAAATTTGTTAACAGTCTCACGAGCCTTTAGGTCTAATTTTCGCTCTGAATCCCCGCGCCTAAACCCTAATACTTTCGCGTCCCTAAGATCGTCTGAAGTAATATCATCTGCCATCTGAACATCGGCAGGATCAACGATTGATCTGCTACCCATAATCCCAGGAGCCAATTGAACAGGGGTTCTGAGCTTTGAAAACTCTTCTGACACCTGTCCATCTGCGGCGTTAATAACCGAGTTAGCGGCAGCTCTACTGATTGAGCCACTTTGAAAAAGTTTAACCGTTTCTCCTCTTAGAGCATCTGCGCCGCTCATCATGTCGCCTGTTTGCGACAGAGCTAGTTGATCGCTGGGGGTCATGTCAGCACCAGTTGTGCTGACTAAGTTTGCAATCTGGGCAGACGATGAAAGCCCTAGTGTCGGGTCTACAGGGATGCCAGCCTTACGCGCTTGTAAAATTGCACGCTCTCTCATTTGTTGAGAGAGCGCTTGTGCGTTTTCAGCCTGTTTGCCAAGAGCTGATATTTCCTCATCAAAGCCCTGACGATTTATAAGATTCTGTCGAGCTACGTCTAACGGGTCGCGTCGCAATCCTTTAGATTGCAGACGCGAAGACAGGATGCCTTTGACAAAATCCATCACACCGCCTTTATTCGAAGGCGTGAGAAAATCTTGTCTTGGCTGGATCATTGTTGGCGCTGGAAGTGCAGCAGCTTGCTGTCTCGCTGCTATAGATTGCGCACCAAGCGCAGATACATCCTGCAAACGATTTTGCAGCAATAACCTTTGCCGCTCTTCTTCAGTCGTTGGAACAGGACTCATTTGCGCATTAGGAAAAGAACGAGTCATTGCATCTCGTTTCATTAGCTCATCTAAGGATGCCACTGACTTCCTCCTTTTCTCTCTGTACGAACATGCCGCCCAAGATTTCGTCTATAGCGTCTTCTGGGAAGCCTTCTTTGAGAAGCTGTTGTTTGATTGCGACTTTTGGATTCAGCAAGCCTTCTCTACGCTCTTCCATGAACTTGCGAGGGTCTGTTGCGAGCAACTTGGTTTCTTCGCTCAAAGCTCTCATGCGCCCAAGCTTGTCATCCAATCGGTCTTGAGCAACTTTTTGGAAATCGCCACCAATGAAGTCACTAGCTTCACCTTGATTTTTTTGTAGCTTTGCTCTGGCTCTTTTCATCGCCATATTTTTTAATGCCGCACCCATGATCTAGCCTCCTAAGACAGAGAAACCGCTGCCCTTTGTTTTCTGCGTAATAGGTGATGGCAGAATCCCTGCACCCGCACGCAAGATGTCAAACTGAGTCAACGGGAAATCGCGTTGCTCAATGAATCGTCTATAACGATCCTCTAGCGTTTCTTGTGCCAAGCCTCTCTGACGCTCACCCACAGCCTCTAGTGCAGCGGCGTCTTGGAATGCCAAGCCGCGCTGCGCTTCAGATAACCCTGCAAGTGATTGAGCACCCCGTAGATTCAAACCCGCCGCATCTAAATCGGCTTGTTGACGAGCTAGTGCTAAGTTCGATTCAAGCTGAGCTTGAGCAAGAGCTGCTTCTAAGTTTGCCGCTTGATTAGAGCGAGCTGCTTCTAGCCCAAGCTGTGCTGACGATTGTTGAGCGGTAAGCTGGTTAGCCGCATTCAATCGCTGACGATCTAGTTCAGAAGTCAGACCTAACTGTTGAGCAGTGAGGTCTTGTGCTTGATTCGCTAAAAGGTTGCGAGCAGTCAGGTCTTGTGCCGTTAGCTGACCTTGCTGACCAAGCCTTGCGCTTTCAGTCGCTGCTTGTTGTGCTCTCTCTGCCGATCCTGTTTGAGCCTGTAGGCTCGCACCTTGGTTAGCTTGCTGCCTTGCAAGCTCAGCCTGTAGATTCTGTGTGCCAGCGGTCATGCCACGATTTATGTCTGACTCTGCACGAGCTGATGCGCTCTCAAAGCCCTGTCTGCGCAGGTCAGCGGCTGTACGAGCCGCTTGCTCAAGTGCCGCTTCGTTGGTGCGAGACTCTAGCAATGCTTGCCCAGTACCGCCGTAAGCACCAGCACCAACAGCGCGAGCACGGTTAGCTACTTGCTGTTGCTGCCTAGCCGTTTCGATGTCGCCAAGAGCTGTGTTAACCACTGAATCGGTAAACTGATTCATGTAAGGATCAAGATTTGTGTCCCTTAACAAGCCAGCTTGAATTTCGGGAAGGGCGCTAATGTCACGAGCTTGAACAGCTTGCGAACCGATGTCGGGTGAACCGATTGCATTAACTTGCCCAAGCTGCATCGCATTGACTTGAGGCAGACCGGAGATAGCAGACCCGCTGATCCCAAAGTCCGTGCCGATGTTCGCAACATTAGCGCCCGTATTCACATCAAATGTTGCTGGTCTGAAACCAGCAACATCAGAAGCTGCGTTGATTGCACTTTGAACACCCTGTTGCCCAACACCAGCACGAGCTAGGTTTGCAGAAGCTTGCATGCCTTGAAGCTGAGCAGGGGAGGCGGGTGCTACAGTCGCATCTAAATAAGGTTGAAAGGGCTGTTGAGCTAACTGAGAGCCAGTATCGTAGACCTGTAGCAGCCTCTGCTTTATTTCTGGATCAAAGCTCTGTTGAGATTGTTGTTTGTTACCACCAGCCATATCGGTTACCTGACGTTAAAGCCACCGAAATCAGGCAGGATGCCTGAGAAGGTGGGCGTTGTTAGTGCAGGAGTCGGTGTGGTGTTCCTGTTTAATTGTGCTCTAAGTTCTGCAATCTCATTCTCTAGTGCAGACGTATCATAAGTGGGGAGATCAGCCGCAGTCAAAAACTGCGAAGTATCAACCGCAGGGCGAGTTTGAAGCGCCGTGATTTGATCTTGCAGCCCTGTAGGGTCGAACTGTTGAAACGTCGGCAAATCCGCTGCTGTTATGAACTGTGAAGTATCCACTGGCGCAGCCATCGCCAACTCGTTTATTTGATTTTGCAAACCCGTAGGGTCAAACACCTCATAACTTGGCAGATCGTTTGCCGTCAGGAATTGGGTTGTGTCAATCGGATCTCTTATTGCTAACTGGTTTAACTGGTCGCGCAGTTCTGTATCGTCATACGCAGGTGTAAACGGCAAATCTTCTGCTGTTACAAATGAGCCTTGCAGATTCTGTAGTTCTGCCAGTTGATCCATGATTGAGTTGTAGTCGTTTGTCACAAACGTCGTGTCATTTTCCACCGGAGGAATAAACGGCGGGTCTATAGTTGGTGGCGTAGGATCAGCAACCGCTACGGGCGTTTGCAACGCATCAACACTCGCTTGCAAAGCCGCTAGTTGATTCGTTACATCCTCTGGTATCCCGCTTTGATTGCCTCCAAGCGATTGAGCAAGCTCCATGTAATATCTAGGGTCATAGTATTCATCAGGCACCACAGGTCGTGTATCAATCACATCTGCGGGGGGAGCAACCGGAAGACTAGGGCCAGTGTTCGCATCAACGACAGTCCCTGGCAATGGAAAATCGTCAAAGTAGGTTGGGTCAGGCTGAGCAATGTTGAGAATGCCGCCATAAAAATCGGCAATGTTCTGTGAAACATCTGGTGGTGCGAAGGCAGAGCGAACCGGATCTGAGCCACCAACACCCCCTAAAGACACAGGATCTAACGGCGTATAACCAGACGCGGGGTTTGGTGCTTCTTCACTGGGGTTGCCAGCAATCAAGCCAAGAAAGTCAGGGGGTAAAGCATTCGGATCATCAAAAGGGTTATACCTTGTTGCCATTGATCTCTCTTCCCATAGTTGTATGGACATGGGCATAACCCATGTCCTTAAGTGTTCTCGTCCATCCTTTGCGTCCACTTAACGTGACCGCATCGCAATCCAAATACTCGCCGTAAGCTCTCAAAGAAGGCTCCATGCGCTTGATCTCTTCTAACGATCCAGCCGCTAGGAACACATGCAGCAATCGCTTACGCGGGTAATCCACCACCTCAGTAACCACACAGCTTTTCTCCGCTGGCCAGAAGAACATCTGACCTGTCTCAACCATCTCGACTACATCCTCAAATAGATGTGTGCCGCCGCAATGCACAATCGCTGACTCAAGCAAGTCGCGATAAGGGGTCATAACCTCTAGTGCCGATTGCTGTGACAAAGCCAAGCTCATAGCGCAGCCGCCGATAGGTTGCCTGAGTTATCAACGGTCACGCTGAAGCGTGAACCGTTGGGAGATCGCAGAATCAAACGAGCCTCACCGACCTCTACGTCTTGTAGCTTCTTATGATTAAGATCGTCAGCTTGCTCAATCTGCACATTGAGTGCAGATTGATAGCTTGTCTGAAACATCGCGGGTGGGGAGGGCAGTCTCATCGCGCACTCCCTTCAACAACATCCAATCTCATCGTGCCGACTCGCCAGCTCTCAGGCGCTGCACCAGTAACCCGCATCTGTATCTGTCGCCCTTGAAACCTAACCGACGTAGGCGTGCGTGTGAGCGTAAATGGGCCGTGTGTGCTCTCTGTGGCAGTAGGGTAGTTGCGCGTCTTAAACGTCGCTGTAACGGCTCCTGCGCTCGTTTCATCGCTGATTAGATGACGGGCTACAGCTAAACGATCACCATTCCCAAGCTGTATCGGGCCGGTCTCTGCGAACACTTCATCGCCAGAGTCATACGCATAACCAGCCTCATGCTCAAAGACGTAACCGTCTGAGCTGACGTAGTTGGGGTAGTTAAATACACCCGCATCTGCACCCGCTGTGCGAGCTAATCTACCGATTGACCAAGTGTTCTCTCGGTAGTTAAAGATCACATAACGATCATTCTCCAGCGAGTCGCTAGAAGGGTAGAACCAGATAATCTCGTGGAATGCTGAGTTAAGCACCCCAAACACTTTTGACGATTGGGACTCGTTTATGTCTTCAAACAAGAAGTCGCCAACCGATGATCTCAACGAGCTGGTGCTGCCGTTATAGACAAAGAATCCTTGCTTGCCCATCCAGTAGGCTGCGTTGTTCGCTACCACACAGGCATTGGCGCTTACAGCGCCACATCCTGTTCCGACTTGCTGAAACCCAAAGATGAATGGTGGGCCTTGAAAGCGAGCAACGTGTGCGTCTGTGGTGGTGAGCAATAAGGTTTCACCACGCAGTTGCTTGCCAAGAATTAAGTTGCCTGTCGTTTGGAGAATCTGAGAACCCGCTGCGTTTGTTGATGCAGGAGTCCAAACATTCGTTTGCTCTTGATCGCTGAATGCGACCTTGGCACCTATACCACCAGCACCCAAAGCCATCACTTGTCGGGTATCGGTAACCAGCACAGCCGTACAGTTCGTCGGCGCGTTGCTTAGCAACGCTGCCGCCGATCCAGCACTGTTAGCCCATTCGTAGATCTTGCCATCGCTTGTTGAGCACGCAATGACGTTCTCACCGAAGTTGTCTAACGACCATGTGTCTGCTGGCGCAAAGGCTTGGTCGGGGCGTGGCGTATCCCAAGCAAAGCTGTTCCAAGTGAGACCGCCATAACCTAGATTCTGAGTGGCGTTTGCATTACCAGCCGAAAATCCACTTGGCGTTATCTCCGTCACCACCGAGTCTTCGGCAATGAAGTAAAGCTTGCTGTTCGTGCCGACCACAGTGCGTCTGTTAGCGCTGTTGTCACGATAAGTAATAATCGCACGAGCTACACCTGACATCTGTGTAGTCGTGCGCGCTCTCCACCCCCCAATAGGCTGCAAACTGCCTTCGTACCACCGCACAAGATTCGCATCGTTCCAAGTGTTCGCTTGTTGGAAGTCAGTGCCGTTCTTAACCACTCCAGGCGGGATTGCAATGTTAAGTAGTGCCATAGTCGCCTGTCTCAATCATGTCGGTCAGTGTGTCTGCCCGACCTTTAACTTGGTCAGCCCAACGCGAATCTCTAAACTCGTGGGCCGCTAAAATGAAGTCCTGAGATTCCATGTAGCCGATGGCGTTTCTGAATCCTCTGAAGCGAGTAGCACCAAGGTTAAAGAAGATGTCTGTGATTGCGTCACGCCTAACATCGTCTAGCTTTTCAAACCAAGGGTATTCACGGCTTAGTTCTGCTACACAACGATCAATATCGTTTTGTAGCAGGTAGTCGATCTCATCGTCGGATAGCCCTAGACCGCCATCTCTATCTAAATTACGACCGCAACCAACCGTGATCTTTGACTCTGAGCATTCGTATGCGAAGTGCTCTACGCCCTCATGCAACTTGAGCATTTCGATTAGACGCGACACGTTACTTACCCACACCCTTAACGCGCTCAAATGATCTAGCACCACCCAAACCCAACATCCCAAGTAGCAGAGGCATCATTACTGATGCATCTGCTTGAGGGATCGTGAAGCCGAATCCAGCGGCTATTGGAGAAACGAGGTGATTAACGATTAGCCCCATTACGCACGCATAACCGGCTAAGGGACGCCAGCTTGATTGGAACCAATTACCTTTAGCGTCAAGCTTGTTTATCTCAAGTTGCGCTTTGAGCGCTTCCTGTGAATGTCGCTCTGCCATCGTTGCAATCTCGTGCGCAAGCTGAGCCTTCTGATCCTTGTCTTCGATCACTTTGTCGAGCAAAGAAGTAGCAGGGCCAATGAGTGAACTAAGCACGCTCATCAGTCGCTCTCCTTGGAGATTGGGTCTCTAAAGTAGATCGTGCTTCCAGCGTCTTTACGGGCAATCGTGCGAGGGCGACAGTGACACTCAAAGAAACGATTTTGTCCGCTCAAACAAATGCCTTGCTGCGTAAACACGTTCTGACAGTTGATTGTAGTGGCATACTCAAGGCACCCAGTTAAAGTTTGAAATGCCTCTTCAGTGATTACCTTGCCAGCGCTGCTTTTCTCAGCACAAATCATCATAAAGATCATCATGGTCTCACCCATCACAGCACCTTCTTTTTACGAATGGCTTGTGTGGTGCGCTCAGAAGGCGCTTGTAGATCCCATGTGAGAACCCAGACATCATCATCCCAAGCAGTGCCTAGCGTCAGTGGGCCTTGATTGCGTATGTAGATCATGTTGCCGTAGCTACACTGCTGACGATTATAAGAAAGCCAGCCCAAAGCAATATCCTTCCTCCTTTGAGGAGGATGGATATTAGCGAGCATCTTGTACTCTCTAAGATCGCAGTAGAGCTTTGGGTTAGCTGGGTCATAATCTAGTCTTTCGCCAGCATCGCCTGTACTAGAGCTGAGATCTGCTCGTTTGTCTTCTGCTGAATCTCTTTCTGCTCTGACAGAGACTGAACGATAACCTCTAGCTTCGTAGAATTTACGGCTACTTGCTGCCCATTCTCTACCGCCTTTTTTGCAGCTTGCTCCGCTATAGCCGCTATACGGTCACGCTCTTCAGCCGCATGAGCTGTGTTTGCTTGAAGCACACCCCAGCTCACAGCAATCGTCATGCCGCCGATGGCCAAGGGCAATGCCCAAGTAGGAATGCGAATTGATCCATCGCTCATGGATAGCTCCTATTCTAAAAATTTAGTAACAATGATCGTGGAGATGAACACTGGGTACATTCCCCACAGCATTACCTCTAGCCGATCCATCTTCTTCGCACCCGATTCCAATCTGCGCTCAATCGCATCAAAGCGTAGGGAGCACTCTCTTTGATGCGCTTCAATCTCAGCTAACGCTTTTTGCGAAGGTGTCACTGAATCGCAGCCTCTTCAGACTCTTCAGTTTCCACAGGCTCTGGCATTTGCTCTTGAGCTTGCGCTTGTATTTTCATCATCAAAGGCCATGCACCTGATTTGCTCGGCAGCTCGCCAAGCACGTTTAAGATGCTCTGTACTTCGTCTATCTCCAGATTCAAATTCATTTGCTTATCCTTTCGGTTAGTTAAGGTTAGGGCGTGTAATCTTCAGCAGCAGAGATTGCTGCGGTGACTGTAGACATATCTTCACTGCC
>TARA_R110002020_G_scaffold47320_6_pt1 | contig 11819 bp, 9 predicted proteins | sample TARA_R110002020 | Tara Oceans TARA_R110002020 (sample SAMEA4396489) | marine metagenome | biome: Westerlies Biome; feature: [MES] marine water layer (ENVO:01000295) within the mesopelagic zone...; material: water (ENVO:00002006), including particulate matter (ENVO:01000060) such...
TATATACAGATACAAGACGCTTGTCCTCTTTTTCTGTGGATTCAGCCCGTTTTTCGTCCGATGCATAATTTTTATTAAAAACGTGCTCCCAAAGGTTTTTGTCGCCGGGCCAGCTGCCCTCCTTGTTATTAAACTCTAAGTTCGAAGGGGACTGGTAATGCATGTTGTAGCCCATTAGCGACCCAAACATTAGCCAGCTAGTCTGCTGTGCGAGCCAATTGGTTCCTGTAATCGGCTTGCCGTCTCCGTCTTGGATAACGGGTCCCATGGCGGCACATGCTTGCTCCAGTGTTTCAATCATACCACCATCAGTATTCGACTCCCCTAGATCTTCTGCTAACTTTTTAGTCCCCTCTTTAACAAGTTTATCATAACCATTCGTTTCCCAATTATCCACAAAATATTCATAACCTCTCATCAGAGTGAGTGCATTAAAATAATTCATCTTAAGCTGATCTAAAGCCAGGAAGACAAAGCTTGGTGTTATCTTGTTTAACGCCTTAGGCTCCATACCCCCGGCATCGCGAGCCGCTTTTTCGTCCGCGATCGTGAGCGCTTTACGATTCTGATAGCGATTTTTAGCTTCTTCCCGCTCGTTGAGGACGCGCTCTTCGGCGTTCTTCTCCGCAGCCTTGCGGGCATTTTTCTCTGCTTTGCCGGCTGACCAATCTGTAACGGCATTCGACCTCGCGATGTCTTTGTCGACACGCTTCGTCATTTTATCGGACATTCCTCTTCTGCCCATCTGTCTAAGCCCTCATCACGCGTAATACGTGCTCAATGGGAAGGGGCACCATTAATACATCACCCACGCGAACATCAGCTTCAGTGGGGCGTTTGTTATATAGCGCGATCACCCACCAATATCGAGGATTCTGATAGTAGTGAGTGGCCAGTTTATAAAACCGGTCTCCGGTCTTCCACACATGGTTCACCTTAGAAAGGGTCCTCAACTGTTTGATGGTGGGCATTGTGAGGCGAGAGGTTCCATATTGACGGATATAAGGCACGTGTCGTTCTTCAAAAACGGAGTCATAAGATTCGTCTTGATTTCGAAAAATGGTTTTATTCTTATATCGATTAGCCATAATCTATGTGTTCCCGCTTGTCATAGCCAGGTTGTCGGCGAGCTCCTGGTCGCGATCATTTGCTGCGTTGCGGCGGTCGATGCGCCGTTGGATTCGTCTTTCGCGGGGGGTTAGTCCATCCAAACCCTCGTCGTCGCTGTCGGCGCCCATCTCGTTTGCAGCCTCTTCGTTCTCTTTTTCACTCACCAGCTCATCAAGGACTTCCTCACGCTTCGTGGCGACATCGTCGGGCATTGGATAAGCTTGATAAACGTTGGGAAAGCGCCTGGTCGTATCCATGTCGCCCCCGAAGACGTAGGGGCTCCGACCAGAAGTCATCGAAGCCTGGGCAGCTACAAACGCTGCGTCAGGGCTTAAAGAGGTAGACCAACCAACTTGGTGAGTGTGAACCACCGTAAAGCTAAAACTCAAAGACAATTTTTTAGGAAAGTAGTTACGTAGTGCTTTGGTGTCAGCGGATACGACGAGGTCGTTGTTCTCGAATCGCCCTTCTACATCGTCGGACATCATCTTCTTAAGGTTTTCACGTGAGGGGTCAGCATAGTCAACCACTTCCCCAGACAGGAATCCCCCTTCAACAATCTCCGGATTGTAAGCAAGCCCGCCATTAATATATCCTATAAGTCGTCTATTTGGGTTGCTGGGACTAGATATCAAGTTGGTCCAGCGAAGGGACAGCAGCGGCGCGGCAGCAACATGCGACTGAACGGTGCCTCCTCCATAAACCGGATACATGAACTGAATAAGCTTTTGGACACGCTCCATATTCAACGCGGCATGCGAGGGTGAATCATTAGGAACATCAAAGCCTAACTGAATAGTGCGGCGAGTGCCTTGATAGGTAGAAAGAGGGTCCATACGTCCATAAACCTGCTCCTCATTCCACTGAGAAGTATAGGTGTCTGAGAACTGGGTCACCCACCCTTCAAAGGATACATCATGACCCGTAGCAATATGTCCGATATGAATGCTAAAGAAGTCATGATTGCGCATGGCTTGACTTTGTATTCCTCCCGTCGAAGTTGCTGAGTAGGGTCTCTTATGCTGCTGCGGCGGTGATCCGCCGGGGAAGATCTGCCCCTGGTTTGGAAGAGGAGGGTATTTTTTGTCTTTGGAATCGTCTGCCATAATAATCTCCTATACTGCAAAGGGCGTCACTACATCGCCGCTGAGTCCTTTCTTGAGGACAGTAGCCGAAAATTGTTGTCCGTCATCAATTTGGAGTGTCGTCGTGCCACCACTCGACGCCAAAATCTCTGCTAAAAGCCTGTTGGTCTCGTGACCGGTCTTGGTGTTTTCTTCTGTTGCGGTGATCATCTGCCGCGTATCGTGTGCGTTCGCTACATAAGTGCCCACCGGTACTATCGCAGATTCCTCACCAAATTCATTCATTTGAATGGGAACTCCGGGAGTTTTGGCGTTGGATTCAAAAACTCGTCCACCAGGAGCAAAAGACTTCGGGCGGTGCGAACCGAAGACACGGCCTCCTGCGGCAAATCCCTCAAGGCTGGCATTCCCTGTGGCTCCAGCTTCTACTGCGCCCGCCGATGTGGTACCAGCGCCGGCTGCTGCGACGGCTCCAGCGCCAATTCCGGCGATTGCAGCTAGCATCAAAAGTGACGTACCCCCGGTGAAGGGAGCCGCGATCAGAGCCGCAATTCCGGCGGCTGTGAGTCCTACTTTTACAAACCGTCCCAAGCCAGACTCAGCATCACCAACCCATGTGCCAAAGTCTCCGAGAATCTTAACCAAGGGCATAACCACAGTCTCCATAAAAGGACGGAAATCTACAGCCATTCCCATGAGTGCTGATTTAAGCTGGTCCATAATAGTTTGTGTTTCGCGTGCCTGTTCTGCTAATTGTTCCTGTTCAAGTGCCTGCAATTCCATTTCTGCAGTGGACATATTCATGATTCGCGAGGCATCTTCCACCGACATTCCCATAGCGGATGCAATTGCTTGCTTTTCAAATCGATTCATTGCATCGAACTGGATCCCCGCTGCGTCAACCGTTTGGCGCAGCAAATCTATTCTCTCTTCTTCAGATGCATTCAACATATCAATTGAGTTAAGGTAGGGACCACCCAGGATCGCGTTTAGCTTGCCCACAGATTTCGCCGCGCCTTCGAAGGTATCAAACTGTTTGGCAAATCCTAGTAATTTACCTACTTCGATGCCAGTTTTCTTAGACTGCTGGGCTAGCCCTTCAAAAACATCAATAGCGTTGTCACCATACTTGGAAAGCTCTGTAAAGGCGCCGGCAAAGTCCTGTGCCAGTTTGCCCATGGGCACTCCAATAGACTTTGCAGTACCGGCGAGTCGAAGGAGGGTGGCGTTGGTCTGATCAGCGCTCATTCCCAAGGAACGAGTCATCTGATCCATAATCTTGCCCTGAGTACTTACTGAAACCCCTAGTTTCTCTAATAGAACCGTGGTCTTACCTAGCTTGTTTCGTTCCTGTCCCGATAAAGAGGTAAAGGCAGAAAAACTAGTGTAGAGTTCGGTATAGGCTTTACCCGCATCTGCGGCGGTAACGCCGGCTATAAATGTCTGACGCTCTAGAGCTGTAATTTCAAGATTATACTCTTTCCCTGCGCCGGTTGCCTTCCTAAACGAAGAGATGGCTTGATCTTGAGCACCAATTAAAGCAAATGTTGACTGAACTAAGACGTCGACCGCTTTGAGTGCCAAATCGAGAAGCATCGCCTTACCAACTTTCTTAAAGGCGCCGCCCATGTTAACACCTGAAGCCTTTGCTTCACCAAACTTTTTGCCCAAGCTGCTTAACTTATCTACGAGCCCCCCCGATTTTACGCCGAGTCCAAGCACGGACTGTCCTAGGCGGTTTAATTCCGTAGTAAGCCCTTTTTCAGCGCTTAATTGTTCTCCCGCGTCTTTGAGGTCCTCAGATAAGCCTCTAATCTTCTTTTTGCCCTGTGCAATCGATGCATTCAGGAGGTCGATCGATACTTTGGCATCGTTCCACTTCGCGGTCTGTACGCTATGCTCCTCCATCTCCGCAGCCATGACCGCTTCTGCCGTCTTGATCCGTTTCTGCTGAGCCTCAATGTTTTCGAGGATCGCTAATTTGTTCTCTTCATATCCACGCGTCGCATCGGCTAAAGCCAGTTGAAAGTCTTTTTCAAGACTTTCGGTAAGCCCGATATAGGACTGCTGGGTCTTCAGAATTTCTTTATCAACGTTAGCCAGCGCTGCCCGCTGCTCTTCAACAGCTTTGGTGGCTGCCTCGAGGGTCCCCACGTCCAAATAGCGCCCACGCGTTGCTGGAGATCCTAGGTCTAGGTCGCGAGAGGTGGCGCCTGAGCCGTGCTCTCGCTGAGCTTTAAGTTCAGCTAGGATCTCTCCTAAGATACTTCTATCAGTGGGTCCGGTACCGCTCATCGACTAAGCCTCTATTGGGTAAACGGCCACCTTAAGCCGGTCTCGCCTTCAAATTTTCTCACCGCATCCTGAAGCTGCCAGCGGGAGTTCATAGTTTGAGCGTCATTCAGCCCATATTTATTAAAAGCATCCATGTACCGCTTCTCGCGATTCAAAGCCGTGAAAAAAGCAGTAATCTGTGCTTGATTGCCTGTGAGAGAAACTCGAAGATCAGGGGCTCTGCCAGCATATAAGCTCTGCATCAGCCAATAGACATCATTAGAGAACTTGCTGTAAACATCTTCTGTTAATGTTACGTTCTCTTTGTGATTTAAATCAATCTTAATTGTTTTTGGCGGCATCGGAGTCCCTCAATAAATAAGTAGTCTCAAATTTAAAAAGCTAGGAGCGATCGTTCTTCATAGCCTTGTCCATTGCTTCTTTCTCTTTCTTATACTCTTTAATTAGTCTCTCAACGAACCAACGTCGGAGCTGAATAGGGAGATTGTAGGCTTCAAAGAATGACCAGGAACCGTGATGTTTAAGTATGAACAGCTCTTCGTATATGGCGGCTTGGTAGCTAGGCGTGAGGCCAAAAAAACTCTGCCGTTAAGGGCATTACCACCTTTCCGACAAAAGAGCAGCTTTCGCATGTAAATTCATGAGCCAGATCAATGTCGGGCTTAATTTTTTCATACACATGGCGCAGGAAACGTGAGTCGCGTGACGGCATCAGTTCTGCAAATTTATTAACCATGGTAACATCAGTTACTTCGTTAACGGAAACGAGGACAGCTTTCAGTAGGTCGGTACTTCGGCTATCGGGAAGGTTTAGTTTCTTTCTTTTCTCGGTGGCTGCGCTCAACGCCTTCTCGTGAGCGGTGGTAAGAAGACGAACTTCAACTGTTACTTGAGTGGTGGGCAGTACAAACGCAAAAGTTCCCTCGTCCGTTCGGGTTACTTCGTCGGGGAGGTCCTCCACACTATTAAAAGTAAGAGTGGTGAGGTCAAACTCAGTCTCGTTTATATTAGAGCAGTTGGGGCATGTAAGGCTGGTGATATAATCTGGACCAAAGCCTGTGATTCGTGTTGCTACCACTAAAGCATTCTTGTCTCCAACTAAAAAGTCATCCAATTTAATGGTTTGGTCAACAAGGAGGGTCTGCAGCATGCGATCAAGGGCAAGCCCTTTACGCAGGAGCGCCTCACTCGTTAAAATATCCTCTTCTTTGGCGGTCATGTGGCGAATTTCTACCATATCCCGCCCGTGAAGCGTGCTATTCTCACCATAGAAACGACCCTGGCTGGGTAATTCCACAAATTCTGTAGGTGTTACAAAGGAAAAAATATCATTCGACTGTGTTGCAACTGCAGCAGCCGTAGAGCTAGTGTCTTCGGGGTGCCTAGGCGCTCCTAAGCGTTCCGAGTTTCTTTTTCGAGCCATCTATTACCTTCTTTCAAATACGCTTTCCTATTAGGGGCTGGCAGCGAAAGCCACGGCAGGACCGGATTCGTATATAGCATAATCATATCGCATCTCGCACGTAATGTTAAGGAGTTCTGTATCATTATCGTAACTTAGATCACCAAAAGTAGCATTTGTGATAAATGCGTTGATAAGTTGCCAGCTGCCTACGAGGCCGCCCTCACCATTAACTTCCTGAATTGTAACGATGCCTAGAGCCGACAGGGCGTCTGCTTTATTAACAGTACCAGGCGCCTGTCCAGCCAAAACTACGTTTTCCTGAATGTCGGGGCGTAAATATCCCATCGTCGCGAGGGCGTTGACAAGGAGTGCGTTTCCGTCTGGATTGATTGCGTTAACAATAGTGGCAGTAACGGCGTTCCATTCCACAGATCCAGGATAATAGTACGTATTGCCTAGAAACTTGTGAGTAGTGGTGCCGACTGTGTAGCCCGGCTTAGTAACTGACTTAGCGAGATACTTAGCATATGTAAATGCTTCATCTCCGCCGGGGTCCACCATCCCGGGAATTTCTAAAATAAACCGATGTGCTCGTTTTGGTTCCGATAAAGCGCTTGTCCAGAATGGCATTGTCTATATTCTCCTTATACAACTTCTAAGATTAACTAGTGTGGGAGATGAAAACCTCCCACTTTATTAATCATCAAATGAAGCTCCTGTTCGTGTGATATTGAAATCAATCGCAATGTACTCGATAGCACGCGTTGGCTTCAAGAATATTCTTGCATACATGATGTTTCTGTCAACCAAATCGGGGGTCGTTGTCGTGTCATCGAGCACAAGTTTGTAGTCTGAGAGACCAAAGTTGGTTTTAATATCAGCAAGAATAGGTGTTGCCGCCGAAATAAAGCGCGCCCATGTAGTTGAAACGTTCGGATCAAACAAAATGGTAGCTGCAACCTGCGAGATGCGCTTCTTAACGAAGATCATCAGACGTCGCACGTTAATTCGATCAAGTGCCGAAGGCGTGACCTGAAGTGTCTTCTGTCCGAAGATTACAATCCCCTCGTTCGGGAACTTAGCAATCGGGTTAATGTTGGCGGAATACAGGTTGTCTCGGTCGATTCGACGCAACTGGTGAGCCACATCGGTGATGGGGATCCCGGCTGCTCCTTCGGTGAGACCACCTCGGTTAAAGCCAGCAGGAGCGAACCAGACCTGGGTCTTCCTCTGCGAGCTAGAGAAGGTACCGATGGCTGCCACAGAGGGCGGCAGCCAGACGTTGGCACCGTTAATGGTATCCCGTGCACGAACCCACGGATAGAAGGCGCATGCGTATGAGGTGTTGAGTGCGCGTTGGCGCAAACTCTCAATAACGCTGGCAATTCCGCTAGCAGTGTTGTTGCGTTCGGAGGTCTCGCCTTCTGCGCGAGGGGAATACCCACCTTCCAAGTCGATAACCGCCAGAGCATCTGCGCGGTCTTCGCATGTATTGATTAAGTGAGTGGTCAGCCCCGATTGCTTGAGTCCGGGGATCGACGCTAGGTTCATTTCCACGACTTCCGGGTCAGCAATAGAATCGATAGTCTGCAGCAAAGAATTAAAGACGTAGTTGGACGTGACGCCGGGGGTGCCAGTAAGGTTTCGATCACCAAAGGGATCAAGTTCCTTAATATTAACACCGTCGAAGCCGGCATACAGGGGTACCGTAAACCGGTCGAAACCAGCATCCAGCACACCGGAGATAGCTCCATTAACGTTCGTCAATGAAGTCCCGGCAGCGTGTGAGCCCGAAACCCAAGTGCCATTGGAGCCGCTGATATCATCAAGCGTAAAGTACATGGAGCGCTCGCTAATACTAGCCTGCTCCGAGAACATGTCGCCAGCCATGCCGCCGCGTGGACGTAATAGATCAATGTTTGAAGCATCGAAGACAGAACCGCCGGCAGTTCGCGTGGTCTGATACCCAAAATAAGCATCCGTAGGGTTGCTCAGGTTGCCATCTGAGGCTGTGAGTCGAAGTTCGGGTGCGGGGTACAGTACTGAGCATGTTAGAGCGGCGCCTGCGGTGGATCCAGTGATTATAAATACTCCCGTGCTCCACAAAGAGCCAGTGAAGGTTCCGGTGGTTGCCGGTCTCCCGGTTGCTCCCACCGCGGAACCGGAAATCCAGTTGCCGGATACGTTGGTGGTCCAGTCTGCTTCCTCTTCATCAAGATACTTTACAATTCCCTTAAATCCGAAGGGAAGCAGTGCGTCATTCTCGCCTGCAATATCTTCATTTACTGCAACGCGGATATAGGTGGAAACATTATTCCACTCTCCGCGCTGGCGATACCTGCGCTCGGTGCTGTCCCAGGTGGTATACTTGTCACCGATCTTTCGAGCAATATAGTTCAGTGAATTAGGGTTAAGACTAACATCATTAAACTGTTCAACAACCTTAACCACATTATCAGAGTCCCTTAGCGCCCGGACAACTACCGAGAAGGTGCCATACGGATCGGACTCGTTGGTGGATACTTTAATATCTTGGATTGAAACTTTGAGATTACGGTTAGTCCAGTCACCAGGCTGATTTAAAGCATGTACGGTGAAAAGGGCAGGCATTTCCTCAACATTATAAGAATTTCCTGCAACGCCCCGCGAAATAAGGTCGCAGCCTAGAACTGCAGGGGTTTGTCCGCTCTGAAGTGGTACTCGATAGTCGTCTCCAAATCCGGCGCCGGAGTCTTTGGCATCAATTTCAACGATGGCTGCAAAGGTGCTGCCCGCCGTAGCAGGGATGTTGGCTCTTAGGTGACGATCGAACGTCTCACCAAGCCAATAGTTCTTATGAGTGCCTGCTAGCAGAGCGCTGTTTGTCCTGGCGGGGGTTGTATTCAGCTGCTTCCGAATATACTTAGAGTCACCCACATCGAAGTTAACAGCCGTTAGTTCTGAACTAACAGCAGAGTCGGGACTATTAATAACCATCTTAAATTCATATGCTTTGCCGGTGTCGACAACCATAATGTTAGATCCGAGTCCCGAAACCGTGGATCCAGACGGCGCGCCGCCGCCGGCGCTGGACTGTACAATAGCACCACTCAGTTGGACAGTTGTATCAGCATCTGCAGTGTAAATAATGGCTGCGAGGACTCCCTCAACAGTCTCGGCTCCTGCGGGCTCAAAAACAATGAGCCCCCAAGCTTTGCCGTCGGTGCCGCAGTCCCAGCCGGCTTTGCCGGCGGCTGTTGCCTCGTCATCTTGGTTGCCCAAAAGACGAATGTAGGTTAAAGGAGAGCTATTACGAAGGTAGGCTTGTGCGCCATACGCGCCATATGTTGGTGCAGTGACATTCCAGGCGCCTCGACGCCAAATGTCCCCACTGGTGTTACCGGGTGCCGGGGTACCAAAAACATTTACAAACTGTTCAATGGAACTGACCGTTATGGGTCTTAGTGCCGGGCCTTTTTCGGCACGTCCAATCAGGACCGGTCCGATGCCTGCCGGCGAGGCTGGTAACTGGGAGTTATCGATCTCATTGACGAAAACTCCTGGTGACACAAATCTATAATTCTTTACTGACATTCGTATTTATCTCCTAAACCTGGGATATTCTTATTAAATAGTATTGACCGCGCGCAATAGTACTAATCTCTATAAAATCCATCTTTAATGTTGTCGGGAATATCCCCGAATATTACCTTTTCTCGCGATAGTTTAAATTCAACTGCATTTTCTCGCGTTACAATCTTTGGTTTTTCTTGGTTTTCTCCCTCTCCAATTAAGTACCCTAACACTTCAATATTAATGGTATGTTCATAGTTTCTGCGATCCATTCCCAGGTTTGCTTTGTTGGATCCGTTGTTAAAATTCCCATCTATGAAGAGTTCATAAAAATGATTTTCATAACTTATTCTTTTAGGCATGCGAGAATTGCCCGGAATGGTTACAAATGGGTTGAGTAACTGATTAATCTGCTGCTGATACTCGGTGCGCAAACTAATCTCATAGTTAATAGATATCCAGGTAGGGATGGGCATTGATATGGTCTCGTAAACTACTCGCTGCACAGACATATTCCGCTTATTGGTATTAGCCATCTTGCCTGTTACATCTTTGTTGGGTCCATATTTACGTGCCGCGAACGCATTCTGAAATTCTGCTGTCTTTTTCTGATTGATACGGCGCGCGACTGTAATGGTGCCCCCTTTTGCATCATTAACGGGGTAGAGGTTAGCATAAACCGTACCCTTTTGTGTTGGGTTCTTATTAATAGAAGACCGGTTGATAGTAATAAGAGGCAAAATGAGCATCTGTTCACTGTCTCGCAGATCTTTATTGTGCTTAAGCTGATACGCGCGCTCAGCTGACACCCAAAGGACCGGTACTTTTTTAAATCCTTCGTTCGTGGTCACGGAAAGGTTAAGCTCTTCATCAACAAACCTCATCATTGCCCCGTCGATCGTTTCCAACGTGGAGGGCATCATTTCAACTTCTTTTAGTTTTTTAGCAACCTCCTTGTTACCAACGTAGTCGTATTTTTGAGCTTTCTTGTTTTGAATTTGGTGCTGCGTGCGCTTGCTTCGTGACATAATTTATCCCCCTATCCCACGTAGATTCCGACAGGAATGTTCTGTAGGACCTTGCCGGCAGAATCTTGCAAGGTAGAGTCTTTGGCTGCCATTTCCACATACGTGAGTTCATTGAGAGTGGTCTTAAGTTCTTCGCGCAACATGTCCTGTTCAGCTTTAGCTTGTCCCAACAAGTCGCTGGCATTAAGGGTAACACTCTCGCCGGGGATTGGCACAGATGAAAATTTACCACGAATTTGACCTAACATCTCTTTGGCTAGCGCCAAGGCAAATCGACGGATCCACTGTTTGCCGATAGCATTAATATTTTCATAAGGAACGTTCTGGAACGGCAACGTATTCATATTATTAATGCCGTCGATGCCTGATTTGGGTTGCCCCGCACCTTCTTCCCATGGTGCATACTGCTGATCTATAGTAAACTCAACCCAGATTTTTTCAGGACTTGTAGCATCAGGCTTCGGAAAAATGCGCATCCAGTTGTTCTTAATTTCATAGGAATAGTGAGAAATTCGCACGTTAAGGGCGTCTTCATAGGCAATTGCCTGTAACTTGTTCTGCCAGGTAGGCACAATCTCGAACGTAGAATCATCTGCATACTGTCCATAAGTTCTCATATTGCCTACAACCGAAAATCCTCCGTAGTATCCATAAAATCTCCACATGGCGCGCGGGGTTTTAAAGAATACTTTACGGATTACCACTCGTTTGTCTTGAACCTGCCCAAAAAAGGATGCACTAGTATCATTAATAGAGGATGAGGATAGAATAGTTTGTAGGTTATAGTCTTGTTTCCCGTCGACCCGGGTGACAGAGCCAGAATAAATGGGAAGGGTTCCGCCGAGCCCCACTTCTGTGATGCTCCTTTCGGTGACGCGCCTCACAAAACCATAATCAAAGCGCGGGTACTTAAGTTCGATATTAGAACCCGAGAGGGTGGACCCCGAAACAAATTGTCCGTCTTGGTCAAAGGATCCGGTTGCCGCGCCGAGGAGAACCGACAGAGCATTCTTGCTTTGATGAACATTAATTATATAAGAATACTCCAAAACCGCCTCTTCATAAGCGGCGTATACATTTCCCTCGGCCAATTCAATATCGAGGACGTCCCCTCCCAGCTTTTTATAAGTATAGGCTACTTGGTCGGCGGCGCCGGATAAAAAGGCACTCGACGCCGCATAAATACCAAACGGGAGCGTTGCTCCCACATTTGTAGTAGATCCAGTAACGGGCAATACATTCGAATTGCTGGTAGAGGCTGGATTTAAATTAGGTATTGCCATAAAGGGACCTCAGTCGTCTAATACTAAATAGAAAGCCCCGCCTCAAAAGAGACGGGGCTTT
>TARA_R110002020_G_scaffold432798_1_pt1 | contig 11812 bp, 19 predicted proteins | sample TARA_R110002020 | Tara Oceans TARA_R110002020 (sample SAMEA4396489) | marine metagenome | biome: Westerlies Biome; feature: [MES] marine water layer (ENVO:01000295) within the mesopelagic zone...; material: water (ENVO:00002006), including particulate matter (ENVO:01000060) such...
TAATAGGTTAGTCACAACATTTTTTAATCCGTATGAAGCTGCTGAATATTTAACATTTAAACGTAAAAGGTACAAAAAATGAGTACATATGAAACAAGCTATTGTAATACTAGTACAGACTTACAGTTTATTGAGCCATATTTAGCTGAATATGACGGCAAAAGAGTTTTAGCTAGTAACTTTACTACTACAGATACAACTAACCTGTATCAGCTTAATAATACTGGGCATATTTCTTTATTATATAAAGATGGCGTTGAGATGACCTCAGTAACGGATAGTCCGAACGCAGATAATGAATATAATTATTCTAGCAGTACAGATTCATTTCAGTTTTTCTTAGCATCAAGTTCCGTATCCGCTTTAAATAGTTCAGTATTTGAAGCAAGTAGAGATTGGGACACGTTAAAAACCGAAGCGGTAAAAAGAGCAAGTGATTTTATTCGAGGATATTTACCTTTTCCTATTTACTCAAATAAGGGAGTTGGAACGGCAGATGCAGTAGGGAATGATTATCCTGAAATTATAGTAAGAAGCACGGCAGTAATGGCGGTTGAGTCTTTAGTAAGACCTTATGATATAGAAAAAGCAGATACAATAAAAAGCCAAGCGATAAATGACCAGGGAACTGGGTGGCTGGATATGTTAAGAACTGGTCAAATTCATTTATATAGTAGTGAAAGCGAATACAAAAAACGTGGAATATTAAGAGAAATATCAACTCACTCTAATACAACTGGGGGAATTGTAGATGTGAAGGGGGTTCCAAGTACAAATTGGGATAAAATAAAAATTATTATTACTAATGGTGGTACAGTAACAGAGGGTAGCTCAAATACTTCAGTAAAATACAGTACTTATATTAGAAGTGAAAGTGGATTAAAAATAGATAATGTAGTTAATGCCGAAGCAATCGATTGTTATTGGCAGGACGTTGGACATAATATGGATGTTCGATTTAGTGCGGGGTTATATACAACTAATGATGAATTTGAATTAGAGGTTAGTGGTGTATTAGACCAAAGAATGACACCAATTAAAAGAATGCACATGAGTAGAAGATAATGGCGATAACTTTTGAAAATACTATTTATGATAAAATTGTTGAGTCATTAGTGACTTTAATTAATGGAGAATTTACCGCTCCTGTATATTATGACCAGCATAAAGGAAATCATTCATTTTTAATTACTCCATCTAATGACGAATTGATTGGACACTTAAGTGATGGTATTGAGCGTCAATATACAATAGAAGTTCAATATCAATTAAAAATAGGTGGTCAATATAATAAAAATGATTTTAAACAAATATCAAATACAATGGAGAGATTTAAGAGGCTTATATTCAACAATATGAGTTACTCTAGTGGTGATGTTTGGTTTGACGCAGGAATAGAAAATATTGGATATGAAAGAGATGCTGACGATGATAGCTTATTAAGAAGTATTGCAAATTTTAATTGTACTAACATTGAGATAATATAGGAGAACATCAATGGCTAATAAAAAAGGAAAATACAAGGCAACTTCAGCTTTTGATGTAGATGCCTTTGATAACTATAAAGGACTAGGGCGAGATAACTGCGCAAAACTTTCTAAAGGGAAAGTTGTAGAGCTAGATTTTAATCCTAGTGAGTTACTAGAAAATAAAATGATAACTAAAGTAAAAGGAGACAAATAATGAGTACATATACAGGTAATCAGTTTGAAGTTTACATAGGGCGTCATACTGCGAATCAAGGTATCTTGACTCAAACATCAGATGGCTCTTTATATAAAATGAATTTAGAAACCGTAAATGATATTGATTTTTCAGCAGGAGTTACACAGGAATTTATTCCAAGAACTGGTCAAAAGGTTTTTAGAGAAGAGGATGTGTTTACGACTCAAAACGGTGGGACATATACTTGGTCGTTTGACTACTTAGTAGATTCAGAAGAAATAGTTCAGCTATTACTTCGGTCTGCAATGGAAGTAGATGGAGGCGATGCACTTTGTAGTATTGCTGGAACGCATAGTGGGAGTTTACAATATGTTTATAATACTGCATCACCAGATTTTTCATTACAGGTTACAATTCTTAATCCAGACGCAAGTGAAACTAGGGTGTTGCACTCAGCGGTGGTTACTGAATTAACCTTTTCAATGGATATGGGTACAAACGGTGGAAGATTAAGGGCTAGTGGAACAATGTTTTCTGGTTATAGACCGACTGTTGCTACAAACGCAGTCGGAAGTTCTACTGGTACCAATACAGCGTTTGCTCTTGGATTACATGATTGCCACGCAATTGAAGTAGCAACAAGTCAAATGACAACAAAGGCTTTTTCAGTTACTATCTCAAATCCAGCATCTAGAGTTGGCTTCAGAGTCGCAAATAGTATAGATGGTGAACCAGAAGATTATGTAAGAGAAAGAGTAGATGTAACGGGTTCTATTAATGTTAAAATGGATTCTGTTTCTGTAGCTCAATTACCGTTTTGGTTAGCTGGAACTTCAAAATCAATTTTAGTTGGAGATGAAGGTACTGCTGGAGGTGGTAGCGCAACAGATATTTTCTTTGAAATACCAACCGCTAAATATACTGGTCATAATGTAGACTTAGGTAGTGAAGGTGGTGTATTTATAGAGTTACCATTTCAAGGAACTGCGACAGGCGCAAATAAACTAATTAATGTATTACTAACTTAAACTAAGTGGGAGGAAAAATGATAGTTGATACTAAACACGGGCAATTTGAATGCAAGGATATTACTCGTAAACAAAGACGGGGATTATATCGAAAGGTTAAATCAGTATTTGCTAGTGAAGATATGGAAAAGATGCACGACCTAGCAGATGAATTTGCACTCTTAGCTTTTGGGGATGAAAAAAAAGCTGAAAAGAGACTAGGTAAATTAACTGCGTTGCAAGAAGATGAAGTATTGATGGTAATTATAAATAACTATATGGGGTTTGAAAACCCTTTAGAAACTGGCGACTGAGAACTGCACTTTGGTTTTCCGCTTTAGGTTTGCCAAATACTGGTTTACTCCTCCCATATACCGCTCAGTCGCCTACTCTAAAAAGAGCAGTCGAATATAAAGGAAAAGGAGATATATTTGATGAGATTGATAGAATTTTATCAGAAGATGCAACGCAAAGATTTGGAGTTGGACAATCTTTATATTACCAGCTCCCCTTTTTTTGTGAGCCTCTTAATATTATACCAAGATGGTGTTGGGATATGATTGAAGATTATCATCTAGCAACAAGTTACAATATTCCTTTATCGCCAGACTTAGAAAGTATTAATGCTTGGACAGCTGACTGCTTTTTAATTATTGAGGGTGAATTAAATAATATAAGAATACATAAAGGGGAATTAAATGCCAGGAGCTAAACAAGTTGTCTTATTAGTAAAGGCTAAAGGTGCAAAAGTTGCTAAAAGAGCACTAAAGGGAGTAGGCAGTGTATTAAAAGGAATTGGCTCAGCTGCAGCTGGAGTTACTAAGGCTACGGCTATAATGGGTGCTGGATTTGCAGCACTATCAACTAAACTAGCTGGAGATTTTCAAAAGAATTTATTAGAAGTATCTACCCTGATGGACACAAGTGCTTTTAATATGAAAAAGATGAGCGCAGAACTAAGGAACGCAGCTGGAGCATCTGGACTTGCGTTGAGTTCTTTATCAAAAGCTAAATACGATATTGTTTCTGCTGGATTTGGGGGCGTTAGTGAATCAGCTCAGGTCTTAAAAACATCTATGGAACTAGCCGTAGGTGGTGTTACATCAGCAGCAGAAGCCGCAGACCTTTTAACTTCTTCAATTAATGCTTATGGATTAGAATCTGAAGATGCTCAAAAAATTAGTGATTCTTTATTTACTACCGTTAAGCAAGGAAAAACAACAATAACAGAATTAGCGGGAAGTTTAGGACAGGTATTACCATTTGCTAGGTCAATGAAATTAGATATTGATGGAGTTGGTGTTGCAATGGCTACAATGACTGCAGCTGGTATTAATACGGCAGAAGCAACTACCGCCTTAAAGGGTACTATAACCGCATTAGAATCTCCAGGAAAAGCTGCAAAAGCAGCGATGGAAGAAGCGGGAATTGAAGTCAAAAGATTTGGAGATGGCAGTGTAGATTTATTTGAAACGATGAAACAATTTGAAGGAGTTGACCCAGAAACACTAACAAGATATGTACCAAACATTAGAGCTCAATTAGGTATTAAGGCAATGTCTAATAATTTAGAGACACTTAAATTTAATATGAACGCTTTTAAAGATGCTGCTACTAATGCAGAAAGTGAAACAACCACCGCTTTCGATAAAATGCAAACAGCCTTTAATACTCAGATGGCCAGAATGAAAAACAACGCTCAAAGTGGAATGATTTTAGTTGGCGATGCGATTATGAAAGTAATACAACCTAAAATTGAAGCAGTAAATAAATTATTTGAAAAAATAGGCGCAATTGGGTGGGATGTAGTGGCCCAAAGAATAGAAGAAAACAGCGACACTATAATGAGAATTATGCAGCTCACCTTTACTCACGGATTAAATATAATAAAAGCTAATGTAAGGGTTCTTGCCTTAGAATTAGGTCAAGAAATTCAGATTGCTATATTAGGTAGATTTGCTACAGATATGACAGACCAAATAACTAAAGCAACTGAAGATGCTAAAACTATAACAGAAATGAGTATGACTAGCATAAAAAATATGGGCAAGGGCTTATTTGCTTTATTAACTAGAGAAAAAGAAGAAGAGGTAAAAGCCTTTAAAGACGGAGAGGAAAGCAAAGCCCCAGTTATTAATAAAGTAACAACAGAGTTAGGTAAACAAGCAGAACAAATAGAAGATATAACGACAAAAGAAACAGCTAGGTATGCGACATCTATTAATGGAATTAGAGGTTTAATAAAAGGGTATTATGCTCAAATGTTAGCTAAAGCCGTTATGGGTGAAGCCGATAAGGGGTTTATGGGAATAATCACTGGAAGTCTAGTAGCAGCTGGCTTTGCATCGCTATTCGATTCTGTTGTTCCTCAATTTGCTCAAGGTGGTATTGTTCCAGGTTCAGGAAATCAAGATACTGTCCCAGCAATGCTTACACCTGGAGAATTAATTTTAAACCAATCACAACAGGAAAGTTTAGCTGGGGGAATGAATAATATTACTGTAAATATTTCAGCTCCATTAGTAGATGAACATATTTTAGACACTATAATACCAGCTATAAATAACGCTGTTAGAAGTAATAGTGCTACAGTTCTATCTACCCAAGCGATAAGAAGCACTATATGAGCTTAACTCTTCCAGACGCATTTACAACTAAAACAACCATAAAAGAAAATTGGCTTTTTCAATTATTTTATGATGATGAAAGCTCTACTGATTTTTTTGGATTATCATTATATGATACCAGCGTTGATTCAGTGGATTATAAGGGCGCAATTATTAGTAAGCCGAGCATTAAGGAATCTATTAATCTTGAAACATCTACCGCTTCAACATCTAACATAAGTCTAACATTAACAAACTTTATAGATAATAATGGTGGAAAATATTCAACACGATTATTAGGAGGCTCAAATAAATATATTAATCGAACCGTGAAAGTATATATTCAGCCCAATGATGACGATGATTTAGATGAGTGCCTTTTGGTTTATACTGGTAGGCTAGAAAAAGTAACAATGACTAAAGATACAATCGGCTTAATCATCTTGGCTAAAAGAATTTGGGATAATATAACAATTCCTAATCAAGATGATAGAACTACTAATAATATATATAAGCCAGTTGCTTATGGAGATTTCACAGATAGTGGAACAGACCCAGATGAATATGCTGCAATAACAGCACATCCTATAAAATATTGTACAGAAATAAATAGGAATCAATACTATTTAACAGGACAGGGAAGTAGTGGCTCTAAAGGCGCTTTATTTTGGGACAAATATTTACAACAATTTGCAAAAATAGATGATTCCGTTACTGGAGTAACAACAATATTAGGAGAACAGGCATTAAAATTTCCAATTAGCTCAACAAGAAGCACTAATTTTTTCTTTTCTACAATAAGGGCTTCAAGTGACAGTCCAGGTTCAGACTCTGGTTGGCAAGATACAGAAAACCTATTTAAGGATACTGGATTTTCTTATTTACCTGCCCCAACACAAAGCTCTGGAACCACTAATAAATATCTATATATTAATTGTCCAACATTTGACGGAGAAGCAACAGCCTTAACACTTAAAATAGATACTCAATTTTATGGTACAATAGGCTCAGCAAACGGCTTTACATTGAAACTTAAATGGGGAAGTGACGCTAGTGAATGGCATTCTACCGCAGTTGAAATTTATAGTACAAACGAAACAAAGAATTTCTCCTTAGATATTCTTTCAAAGTATAATACTGAAAATAAACAAATGATGGAATATTTAACTGTGATGTGTGTTTTTAGTGGTAATTTACATGCCGATAACCACCAAATAAGGGTTTCTAATGCTAGAATTGAAGCCGTCTACCGCTATCCCAATGACGCAACAAGAAAGCTAGATAATAAAACTTATGATAAGTTATATTGTGGAGCAGATGGGCAGATATCTGAGATAGATGAATCTGCTATAACTGAGATACATGAAGCATACAGGGATATATTGCACAGATATACTTCTTATGCTGGTTCAAACACTCCAACAAATTGGTCAGATGGTACAGATTTAAATGCAGCGAAAGATTGGAAAATCAGATATTGGATTTTAGAACCAACCCCATTGATTGAGGTATTAGAAAAATTACAGTTTGAAGGTGGGTTTATTGGAAGGTTTGATGGACAAAATGTTTTTAAAATGATTTATATACCTGATACCCCCTCAAGTACTAAAACCCTAACTATTAATGATATTACAGATATAAATATCTCTATAACAGATTTTGGCTCTTTATCAACTAAGATGGAAATTGAATATCAAAAACACCCAGCTGAAGATAAATATATTGCTACGGCTACATCTACAAACTCTTCAACTAGAACTAATTATAATATTCAAACAAAAGAAGGCATTAAAAGGGTGAGACTAGATGCTTATGTAAGTCCGACAATTAATACATCTGGAGGAACCAAAAACGACTGTTTTTATAGATATTATGACCACATTCTAGGCCAGCCCAGAGTAATAGTTGAAACCACGGTGGTGAATCCTTCTTGTATGGGAATAGACGTTGGGGATATAATTATATTTGATTATAATCCCTTAGATTCAACTGTACAAGTTTTTGCTAACTCTTGGGATGATTATAAATTTATGATTACAGATACAACTAGAACACCAGGAAAATTAAAAATAACAGCGAGGGAAATATAAATGGCTAAAAAGTTTTATTATGATACAGTAGGATTACTTGATGCAACAATTACAGCGGGTACATATAATTCAAGTACAAATGTTTTTTCAGTAGCCGCAGGTGAGGTTACGAATGAACACTATATTAATGACCAATCTATTGGCCACGCGGTTACAAGCTTTGAGGTTGGAGATATGATAAGAATTTCACTTTCTGCTGCACAAACCGCCTCTGATATACTATACTATAATAATGGCTCAAAGGATTTTGATGATTTATTTATTTATGCTGGTGCTAATGCGACTGGTTCTATGGGGTTAAAATCTGAGATAGAAATTACCCTTGCGGGTTGGACTGCAAATACTTTAACATCATCTAGTAATTCTCAATATTGGTTTTTAAGAAGTGAGGATGGTACACTTAGTGGTATTAGTGAAGTTATTTTAGGGGTTCCACTAACATTTGAAAATGAACCAGATATTGGTAGCTCAACTCAAGAAAGATTTGCGACAGATATAAATACTTCTTTAGGTGGTGTAGAATATGCAAATAAAAGACACGAAGCTCAATCAACTTGGACACTAAGTTTTAAAAATATATCAGAAACATTTAAAAATAATTTATTATCTATGCAAGATATAGTTCAAAACTATCAAAAGTTTGTCTATTATGATGGAACTGCTTACAATTATGTAAGGCTAGATAGCGCAATAAACTTTACAGAAGTAGCATATCAAAGATATTCAACCTCAATAAAGCTCCGAGAACAATTAAGCTAGTTAAATACTTATATAATATATAAATTCAATACCTGAGGGGAGGTTTTTTAGAAGCTACGTTCCCGTAGCAAACCTTCTTGTTTATTCTAATCATCGCTTTCCTCCCCTCATTATACTAATTATTTATAAACTTTTAAAATAATTCTATTATATTAATTTTAATGGTTATATGTTTGTACTAGATGATTAAATAAAACAACAAGGAGTTCAAATGAATATATTCTTTTTAGATAACAACCCGCAAACTGCTGCTCATATGATGCATGATAAACATGTAGTCAAGATGATTTTAGAGTCAGCTCAAATGCTTTGTACTGCTTACCACGAGGCAGGTTACACAAAAGATATACCTTATAAAAAAGCGTATGTAAATCACCCTATGACAATATGGACAAGAACATCTTCAGCTAACTTTAGCTGGCTAATACAACACTCATTAGAGCTTTGTAAGATATATACAGAGTGGCGTGACAGGACTCATAAAACAGAGCAAGTCATTAGATGGTGCGATAATAACAAACACGAATTATCTATATTTAATGACCCGCAAAACTTATTAACTCAAAGACCTAAATGTATGCCAGATGCATATAAATCACAAAGCGTTGTAGAATCATACTTATTATATTATATAACAGAGAAAATAAAACCTAACTCCGCCTGGACAGATAGACCTCGACCAGACCTTTTTATTTACGATAGACTTACTAAACAGTAAAAAAAGTCTAAAAAAACTCTTTACTTTTTAAAATATAGTGTTTAATATCATATCACGATGATTAAAGAATATTTATTAAATAAAACAACAAGGAGTTAAAAATGAAACTAACAGAAGAACAAAAACTAGGTTTGAAGTCATTAGGTTTTAAATTAAACAATTCACATATCGCTATGTATAAATGTGACTTTAACGATAAAGAGGTTTTTGATATAATAGCTGAAAACCTAAATATAAAGAATGCAACGAGTATTGAGTTTGCTATTGTCGGGTTTAAAGGTGGTTATAAAAAAAGCGAACTTAAAGGAGGTAAGTAGGATGACGTTATATAATAAAATAAATAGACTGGTAGCCAAAAACAGCTATCTTCCAGATACAATGTACGGAACAAATAATTGTATCTATATTAAATACGAAGAGCCCATAGATATTACATCTATAACATCAGGGAATAAGCCAGAGTTTAAAAACCTATATCTGTTAATAAAAAATAGATTAGATAATAAAGCAGATTTATATAATCATGCAGAAATTAAAGTATGGGGAGAATCTCATGGTAATAATGCTACATCTTTTTGGAAGATTATGAAAATCACTGCAAATTCAGGAGGTAAGTAGGATGAAAATAATTAAGACTCTTAAAGATATTCAATTTGAATATGATACTCCTATTACTATTAGTAAAAAGAAGTCTATTAATGGGAAGTATGGCGAAAAGTTTAAGGCATATCCAATAGGTGCAGTTACACTTCCAGATGGATCAGTTGAGTTAGAATATTGTCTCAAATCACATAAAGATGAAACAAAAGATGATTTATATGAAATAGCTCATAGTCGTTACACAAGAGTACATACTGATGTTTCATTAGTTGATACTTGGAAGGGGGGTAAGTAAGATGAGAAGAGGAGCACGAATTTGCGATAGAAAAAATACGGTTATATTTGACCTAGATGGAACTATTGCTAAAACAAATAAGAGATTAAGCCTAGCCACAGCAAAGGGTAAACTTGACTGGGATGTTTTCCTAGACCCGAATAATATTGATTTAGACCTACCGAACAAACCAGTAGTTGAGGCCCTTAGATTGTTTTATTATGACGGGTATGAAATAATCATCTTATCTGGTAGAACGGCTAAAACTAGAGATGCTTCTATACAGTGGCTCAGAAAGCATCATATTCCTTATGACGAATTAAATATGAGACCCGTAGAGCTTCATTATGTTGCAGACGATGTCTTAAAGTGGGATATGTTAAAAGTACACGGGATTAATAAGGAAGATATTTTGTGTGTTTTTGATGATAGAAAAAGCGTTGTAGATATGTGGCGAACAGAGGGCTTAACTTGTTTTCAGGTAGCGGAAGGAAACTTCTAATATGATAGCATTACCACATATAGTTGAATATCAAAAGCTCAAAGACTGGTATTTAAAATTAAGTAGTTTTATCAGAACGCTAGATAACCATATTAATTTTGATAAATCTAGCGATTTTGGGCAAGTTTTGGACGAAATAAAGGTGTTGGAGACCAGGCTGAGTAATATAATAACAGAGATGGATGCCTTTGAACAAAGTGATTTAGTTGTAACAACATCTCTTGAAAAAACAAGACAGAGCAACGAGCAATATATAAAAGTAAGAAATAGAGGCGAATAATAATGAATAAGCTGTTTAATGAAATTGATAAATCTTTAGATGAATATGATAAATCAATGAAAGAAGTTTTTAGATTGCTAGATGAGAATGTTAAGATTTTATCTGAACTACAAGAAGATGTAAATAAAATGAGGAATATAAATAATGAAAACAAAAAAGCAAAAAGTTAGGGAGCATTTAGAGCTGGGAAATTCAATTTCTCAAAGAGATGCTATTGAATTATTTAACGCATATAGATTAGCTGCAATTATTCACGATTTAAAACACGATAAACACAACCCGATGAAAATTGAAACAATAGATAAAACAACCACAAACCAACGAGGTGAAACAAGTAGGTTTGCAGAATATAAAATGATAGGAGCACCAGGAAATAAAGACCAAATCAGTATGTTTTCAGATAAACCAAAAGAATTTAGAACGTGGTTAGATACTCCACCAAAGTTTGATGATAAAAAACACATCAGATAAATACATCGAGGGGCGCAGGGTTCCTTTCACCCTTAACGTCGTGGATTTTGCTTTACCCTGTGTCCCTAAACATTAGATATGAATAATTGTAAAAAATGCAACAGCAAATTAAGCGGTATAATGATATTTGAGCCGACTCTTTGTTTTGATTGCGTAATTAAGAAAGAAACAAAAACCTATAAACCAACAATATATTTAAAAAAAGGACCAAATAATGAATAATTTTTTAGATAAGTTTGAAAAGTTTATTGAAATATATTTAATAATTGCTTTTACATTTATTTTTATTAATTTTTTTTATAACATAATAATAAGGAACCTATAAAATGGAAAACCAAAAACCTAAAATTGAGTTTGAAAATAAAAAACTTTACAAAGTTGAATTATTGTTTGACTCGCCTAAGTCTGGAAAGAATGCAAAAGGAAACGATTGGTATTTATATGGAGTAAGACACGAGGGAATTGAAAAGAACTTCTTTGCTAATGATTATGCATTACATAATAAAATAAAAGACTTTACGAAAGGAACTGTTTTAGAAATAATAGACAACGATGAAACAGACAATCCTTATTCTCGTGATTGGCAGGTTACAAAAGTTGGTGAATCATCTAATTCTAGCAATAATAATTCCAACGATACGGAAATAAAAATTAGCACCTGGGCTGGAATGAAAGTAGCTGCACACTTCTCTCAAAATATAGATGAATTAAAAGCTAATTCTCATATGGTGATACAACTACATAAAGACATTTGTAACGAAACTAAAGATGAACAGGAGTTATTTAATGATTAACAGTCAAAAGAAAGGAAAGCGTGGTGAATTACAAGTGGTTAAAATT
>TARA_R110002020_G_scaffold109430_10_pt1 | contig 11801 bp, 10 predicted proteins | sample TARA_R110002020 | Tara Oceans TARA_R110002020 (sample SAMEA4396489) | marine metagenome | biome: Westerlies Biome; feature: [MES] marine water layer (ENVO:01000295) within the mesopelagic zone...; material: water (ENVO:00002006), including particulate matter (ENVO:01000060)...
TCCGCGTGACGTAGAAGAACAACCCGTTGACCGCGAGCCAGAGCACGACCGCGCCGATCAGCAAAACCCAGAACAGGTCGGCCAGGACGGCTGCGTCCTTGCCGGCGGGATCAAGCACCGATTGCGGCCCCTTGCATCCCGCAAGCAGCAGCAGCAGCGCTGCCGCCCTTATCGGCGCCCCCCGCCTCACGTCACCGGATTTCCGACGCGCAGGCGATGACGCCAACTCCTGTTGCTGTAGCCGCGCAGCGGTGGCCGCCGGACCCGATCACGGGCGATGTATGGGGTTCTTCGTGGAGAGCCTGGGCCCCGCCCGCCCCGACTTCGAGCCTCGGCAACTGTGCAGCGGCTGGATCCTGAGCCATGGCCGTTAAGGCAAGACCGGCAGCGGCCAGAAGCGTCAGCGGCTGATAGGCTCTGCCGTGGCGGGAGATGTATTTCCGTGATCCGGGCCGTGCCGCGAAAGCCGGGATGGTAAGCGCCACAAGCACCAGGATGATCGTCGGCGCCACGACCCTGGGCACCAATGGCCACATGTCGAAGCCGACTTCCCATACCGCCCAGATCATCGTGCCGATCCAGACCAGCAGATAAACGCCCACTCCAAACACGTTTTTCCGCGTGAGCAAGGCACCGCTGATCACCAGCCCAAGGCCCGCGATCGCATAGTACCAGGAGCCGCCCAGCACCATCAGCCAGACGCCGCCGGCCCCGAGGACGAGCCCCAGCGCGAGGACGAGAACGCCGATCACGATGATGTAGATGGATCCAAAGGATGTTGATTTGGCAACCGACCCTGAATGAGGGTCGAGATTGCGAGTCCCTGATTCTGTGTCCACGCGCATGCCTTGTCTCCCCTAAGTCTGGCGTGAAAGTCGTAAACGTGCATCGGCGGAAAAAGTTCCAAGAAAATTTCAGCGGGCACGAAACGCGCGTCCGAAACCAAACTCTCCTTCGAACGTTTTCCTTGCATTCGAGAAATTTTGCACGGAGGCGAAGGCCCATGATTGACGACACCCAGCAGCCCGCGGTGGGCGACCTCGACGCTTCGGCACCGGTCGATCAGGTCGGCGGAGCCTTGAAGCTTTACCGGTTGACGCCGAGCGCTCAGCCCGACGATCCGCGATGGGACAATGCGCCCAACCACGGCGAGATCCTGGTGCGGGCGCTTTCCCCTGCGGATGCCCGCATCGTCGCAGCCCAGTCCGAGGTCGACTTTCTCGACATCGGTGCAAAGCCGGGCGACGGCACGACCACCGATTTCGCCAGCGCCTTTCGCGACGACAAGCTCTATCACGTAGCGCTGGAGAGCGAGGATGCGGGAACCGGCGAGCGCGGCATAGTCTCTGGCAAATAGGTGTTTTGCGGAGTGGCCTTGCAGAAGCCGTCACGTCGGGTACTTCGTCCCGCGCCGCAACCTTCGCTGGCATTGCGCAGCAGCCGAATGATGAAAAATTTCGTAACAATTTGGGAACGATCGCACCGGCAAATCGTTCCAGCAGGGAACAAAGAGAGTTTTTCGGCTATGGAACAACGATTGGACTATTACACGCTTATTGGGTTCGCGCCGGAAACGGCTGCACCGGAAGATCTCGACACGCTGGCCGTCCAGGCTGACGACACAGCCCTCTTTCTGGACTTCGACGGAACACTCGTCGACATCGCCGAGACGCCGAGCGCGGTTAGCGTCAGCACACGCGACACGCAATTGATGGACCAGTTGAGCCGTCGCCACTCCAATGCCGTTGCCATCATTTCAGGCCGCAACCTGCACGAGATCGAGCATTTTCTTTCGGATTTCGCAGGCACGATCTCCGGCGGCCACGGCGCCGAACTGCGCCACGCCGGAGAGCGTCTTCCCGGCATCGACTGCGACTTCGAGCGGCTCGAGCACATCAAGAACGCCGTGATGGAATTTGCCATCATCGATCCGCGCGTGATCGCCGAGGACAAGAGTTTCGGCATCGTACTACATTTCCGCCAGCACCCCGAGCTTGAGAGCAAGGTTCACGACTTCCTCAAATGCCTGGTCAACGAGGAAGACGGCTTCGAACTTCAGTCCGCCAAGATGGCGTTCGAGATCAAGCCCAAGGGCGTTTCCAAGGCCAACGCGATCGAGCGCATCATGCAGTTCGAAGGGTTCGCTGGCCGCACCATCCTGTTTGCGGGTGACGACGAGACCGATGAAACCGCCTTCAGCTGGGTCAACGCCCAGGGCGGCCTGTCGGTGAAGATCGGCGACGGGCCGACAATCGCCCAGTACCGGACCGCCAGCCCCACGACCCTGAAGAAATGGCTGCGGTCGCAGCCCGACGCGTCCAGGCGGGAGGCCTGAGGTGGGGCGTCTGATAGTCGTATCCAACCGTGCCCCATCCGTCGACGGATCAAGCGATTCCGGCGGCCTGGTCGTCGCGCTCATCGAGGCGCTCGCCAAGAACGGCGGGCTCTGGATCGGTTGCGCCCCTGAACAAACCGACACGCCCGCCCAGGAACTGATCTTCCATCAGCGTCCGGATTTCGACATCGGCCTGTTCGAGCTCGAGCCGGAGCTCTACCGTGACTATTATCTCGGCTACTCCAATTCAGTGCTCTGGCCGGCCCTGCATGGCCGGGTCGATCTCATCGACGTGCAGCCCCGCTATGCCAAGGCCTACCGCGAGGTGGCCAAGCGCCTCGCCGCCCTGATCGCCAGGACGGTGCGCGACGACGACCTGATCTGGGTGCATGACTATCAGATGATCCCGCTGGCCCATGAGCTCAAGGCGCTCAACGTGAAGTGCCGCATCGGCTTCTTCCTGCACATTCCCCTTCCCGACCTGCAGACCTTCAAGGCGATTCCCGACTGGAAGGATCTGGCGAAATGGCTGTCGGATTACGATCTGATCGGCTTCCAGACCCGGCGCGACTTGGGCCACATGATCAACATCTTCCGTCACACCATGCGCGGCGAATTGCGTGCCAATGGCAACATGGGCATTGCCGGGCGCGAAGTGGCGCTGGGAAGCTTTCCGATTTCGATCGACGTCTCCGGGTTCAGGCGGCTTGCCGCCAAGGGCGCGGAGAACACCGAACCTGCGCCCTTGCCCCGGCTGATCGGCGTCGACAGGCTGGACTATTCCAAGGGCCTGCCGCAACGCCTGGCAGGCTACGAGGCTTTCCTTGAAAGGCATCCGGAGTTCCGCAGCCAGGTGGCGTTGTTGCAGATTGCCCCGCCGACGCGCGACGATGTCGATGCCTACAAGGCGATCCGGTCGGAACTGGAGCATATGTCGGGCCATATCAATGGCCGATTCGGCACGGTGGAGTGGACGCCGGTGCAATATATCCATCGCGCAATGCCCCGCAACGAGCTGGCGGTGTTGTTCCGGTTCTCCCGGGTCGGACTGGTCACGCCGTTGTTCGACGGCATGAACCTGGTTGCCAAGGAATATGTCGCCGCTCAGGACGAAACGGATCCCGGCGTGCTGATCCTGTCGCAATTCGCAGGCGCCGCGGAGGAGATGACGGAAGCGCTGATCATCAACCCGCATGATCCCCAGGACATCGCCAGGGCCATCAAGACCGCGCTGGAAATGCCGCTCGCCGAACGCATCGAGCGACACAATGCCCTCTATTCCCATCTCGACCAGCACAATGTCGGCCGCTGGAGCGCCGCCTTCCTGAAGCAACTCCTCGCGGTGGATCGCATAAGTCCCGATGGAGTTGCGCCGTTTCCCGGCGCGAAACCCTGGACGAAGACCGCTTGAGCTAGTCGCCTATCCTTTAAGATCAAAAGTCGGCATCCGGCGGCTTCTCACCCTCTGATCCTGAACGGCAAGAGGCCCGGCCATAACCTGGCCGGGCCTCTCTGTCTTGGGCGGGCCCAGGGGCCCGCTGCAGAATCGTCACTCGATTACCCGATCAGAATGTCGAGAAGCGGTAGATGTAGACCGGAATTCCCTTGTCGGAATTCGAAGACTGCGAAGAGGCTTCTCCGCTTGCCTCGGTCGGCTGCGTGCTTGCCGACCCGTCCTTGGTGGTCGAACCCGTCGACATCTCGTCCAGCATCTGCTGACGCGCCGACTGGTATTCGTCCTGGTTCACCGAGCCGTTGGCGTCCTCGTCGAGACGGTCGAATTCGGCACTGGCCCATTCCTCGTCACGGGTGAGCTTCGGCGAACGCTCGGACCATTCCTGCGAATCGATCTTGTCATCGCCGTTCGAATCCAGCGCGCTGAAGCTCAATGCCGAGCGTCCGGCCGCCTCGTCCGCGGACATCGTCTGCATGGCGGTCTGATCCTGGCTTTCCTGCGGTGTCAGGAAGATGTAGCGGCGCAGCACGATCATCGAATCATCATTCGCGTTGTTCGCCTGGGCGTCTTCATAGGCCTGCTGCGAGCCCTGACGGAATTCGTCGCGGTCGATCTGCTCGTCCTGGTTGACGTCAGCTTCGGCGAAATTCTGGTCGCTGCGATCGGCTTCCGCAGTGGTCTGGCCGCGCATCTTGCTCATGCAGTCGACCCATTCGGTCTTGGTGATCTCGCCATTGCCGTCGAGGTCGATCTGGCCGAACTGGTTCTCGATGGCTGAGCTCGCTTCGGATTCGGATACGAAGCCGTCACTGTTGCCGTCGACCTGGGCCCAGGGCTTGTCGCAGTAGTTGGCGTCCATGGCGTCTGTCTGCTGCGCATGGGCTGCCATGCCGAAGCCGCCAAGCACGGCGACGATTGCGGTTGTTCGCAAGAGATAGTTCATTTCTGTGTCTCCTTGTCTCCTTTTCGAGATGACCGGAAGCATGCGCTTCCACCCTCCCAACCCGTTTGCCGAGCCAATGTTCCAGGAAAAATGAGACCCTCGGATATCGCTCTCCGCATCGAGCGGTTGCAGCGCGCAAGAAGGTTCGGAAGCACAGTCCATAGAAGAAGCGTCTGAACCGGCGTTTCGCCAAAATCATCCGGCGCAGGCGAAAAAAGCCGAAAAACGGCGGAACATTGTCCGAAGTCTCCTGTTAACGAAAGGTAACGCAACGAAACAAAGGGAGACAACGATGAGCAGATATCTGACTTCAAGTGCGTTGGCGCTCGTGTTTGCAATCGCGCCTGCATCTCTTGCAACCGCGCAACAGACCTCTACCGCACCCCAGAATTTTTCCGACCTCGACGTCAGCGGCGACCAGCAGCTCGACCGGAGCGAGTTCGAACAGGTCAGCGATGAAAGGTTCGGCGCGTGGGATGCCGACCGCAACGATCGGATTTCCAACACCGAGTTGTCGCGAGGCATGTATGTGGACTGGGACCGTGACTCCAATGGCAGCCTTACCAAGGAGGAATATCGCGCCGGCGCCCAGGCCTGGCTTGGCGACAATTACCCCCGGTTCGAGGACATCGACCAGGACAACAATGATTCGCTCATGAGCCAGGAATTTTCCTCAGCCATCCAAGACAGCGACGCCTTTTCAGAATGGAACGCCGACGGCGACGGCTTGGATCGCGAGGCATTCAATACGGCCTTGTTCGATGCCTACGACACGGATGGAAATGACCAGTTGTCCCAGAGGGATTATGAAGCGATCGTGATTATCGCAACCGCGGATCTGTCCTCTGACGGCACGACGGGAACATCGGCCAGTGGCGACGGGAACGCCACGACAACCGCCTCGGGCAACAACGCCACCATGGCGGAATCGGGAACCAACGCCAATGCCGCGGCAACCGGCACCGGCGACAACGCTGTCCCGGTGGACGAGATCATCGCCCTTTCCGAATGGCAGATGGACGACGCCTACACCAACGGCATCAGCGTTGACCGGATCATGGACGACAGCGAGGTCTATGGCCCCACGGGCGACGAGATCGGCAGCATCGAAAACGTGGTCTTCTCCCAGGACGGCAAGGTACTGTCGGTCATCGCCGAGGTCGGCGGCTTCTGGGACATGTTCGACACCCATGTAAGCGTTCCCTGGGATCAGCTGAGCTGGGACGGCATGGATCGCATCACCATTCCGGTCACCGAGGAGAATGTCGAGGACTACAGCGTCTTCAAGTCCGACTACCTGACCGCCTCGGCGGCGCAGGAAGGCGTGGAAGTCGTCAATGACGATCTGCGGACCGGACAGAGCGCGTTCCGCGCCTCGGATCTGCTGGGCGACTACTCGCGGATCCGCCAGGATGGCGAGCTGGTCAACTATGGCTACGTCAACGACCTGATCATCAAGGACGGGTCGCTTCAGACGGTCGTGGTCACACCCGACACCAGCTATGGCGTTTCCGGTCCCTACGCCTATCCCTATTACCGTCAGGGCTGGACCCCGACCCAGCCATACTACGACATGCCCTACGACACTGCCGAGGCAGTCGAAGCGAACCAGGTCGATTATGACCGCTTTCAGACCAACTGATTGACCTGATTGCAATCCGCCCACGGAGCGAGGCCGCATGCCGACCCAGCGTGCGGCCTCGCCTTTGAACGGGCTACCCGACAGGGATGGATATCACCATGAAGAGCAACGGTTCCAAGAGTGCAGCAGACAAGCCGGACAGTTGGTCCGGTCAACCTTTTCAGAAGGCGGCGGCATTCATTCTGCTCGCCGCCTTCGCGTTTCTGCTCTGGCATTTGAGGCATGTCCTCGTCGTCGCCTTTGCCGCGATCGTCGTCGCCACCCTTCTGGTCGGCGCCGGCGGCCTGGTGCGGCGCGTCACGCCGCTTGGCCACCGGTCGGCGGTGACCGTGGCCGGACTGGGCATCGCAGCCGCCCTGGGCGCGCTTGTCTGGATCGCCTGGCCGCAGCTCTCCAGCCAGTCCGCCAACCTGCTGCAGCAGCTCAACGATTCCCTGGCCTATCTGAGGAACGAAACGGGCCTCGACATGCCGGACTCGCTGGCAGAGCTGATGGACAGTTCGGGCGGTCTTCTCAGCAGCATCTGGCAGAACGTCACGGCGCTCGCGGGCACCATCCTGTCGGCGGTGACCGGGCTGATCCTGGTGATCGTGTCAGGTGCCTTCCTCGCCGCCGATCCCAGGCTCTACCGGGAAGGTCTGGTGCTTCTGGTACCGCCGCAGCGCCACGAACAGGCACGCTCCGCCCTCAATCGCAGCGGCCGGGGCCTGACGCTGTGGCTGGTAGGAAAGCTGGTTTCCATGGCGCTGATCGGGGTACTCGTCGGCCTCGGCGCCTGGGCCATCGGCCTGCCCTCGCCGCTGGCGCTGGGGATGGTTGCGGGACTGCTGGAATTCGTCCCCTTCATCGGCCCGTTCATCGGCGCAGTTCCCGGGCTCCTGCTTGCCTTCTCCCAGGGATCGACCACCCTGCTCTGGGCGCTCCTCCTTTACGTCGCGGTCCAGCAGCTGGAATCGAACCTCATCACGCCGGCGGTGCTGCAGAAGGCCGTCTCCGTGCCGCCGGCGCTGTTCATGCTGTCGGCCCTGTGCATGGGATCACTTTTCGGCGTCATTGGCGTGGTCCTGTCGGGCCCACTCACCGTCGCCGCTTTCGTCTTGGTGCGCGCCATTTATGTCGAAGACATCCTGGGCGAGGAACTGAACAAAAGCCGCGGCGTGTGAGGTCGCCCTACCGGCCCCCGCCCGCGCACCGGCTGCATCAGCTTTCCTTGCTGTCCCGAAGCGCGGCCATCGCGATCTGCTGGCGACGGAGCTCGCGGTAGCGGGAAAACTGCGTGTCGGCGATCACGCCGGCGAGGATGACACTGCCCATGACGGCGAAGTTCAGGGATGACGGGATGCCCAGCAGATTGACCAGGTTCTGCAGGATCTGCAGCAGGATCACCCCCAGCACCACGCCGACGATCGAGCCCTCGCCGCCGCGCAGCGAGAAGCCACCGAGCACCGCGGCAGCGATGCCGTAGAGTTCGTAGAAGTTTCCGTGCGAGGATGGCTGCACCGAACGGGTGTACATGGCGAAGAACACCGCGGAGATGCCGGTAAGAAAGATGCACAGCACATAGGCCTGGATGATGACGCGATCGGTGTTGATCCCCGAATAGCGCGCGGCTTCCGCATTCTTGCCCACCGCGAACAGATGCCGGCCGAAGACCGTGCGGTGCAGCAGGAACCAGGCCACGATCGCCACCAGACCGAAGGCGACCACCGAATGCGGCACCCCCGCCGTGCGGCCGGACACCAGAAACTCCAGCATCGGAAAATCCGACCCGAAGGTGAATCCCGCGGTGCCGTCCTTGGTGTAGAAGCGCGCGACGCCGCGATAGATCAGCAGACCGCACAGCGTGACGACGAAGGGCTGCAGCTTGAGCCGGGTGATGAGCCATCCGTGCAGCAGGCCGATCAGCACCGACAGCACCATGACGATCGCAAGAGCGATCGGCCACGGCACGTCATGGCTGGCGATCAGATCCACGAAAATAACGCCGACCAGGGCGATCACCGACCCGATCGACAGCTCGATCCCCGCGGTGACGATGACGAAGGCCTCGGCGATGGAGAACAGGCCGAACAGGCCGATCAGGTTCGCGGTGTTGGCGAGATTGATCGGCGACAGGAATCGCGGATTGACCATCGCGACAATCGCGCCGACGGTGACGACAAGCGTGGCAAGGCCAATGTCTTTTTTCTGCATCGTCCGTCCTTCCTATTCCACGGCAAGCCGGAGAATGTTCTCCTCGGTCAGTTGACCGCGCCTCAGCAGGCCGCTGATCCGGCCCCGGCACATGACCGCAACCCGGTCGGAAATGCCGATGACCTCCTCCATGTCCGACGAGATCATGAGGAGGGCCACGCCCTCGGCCGCCAGTTGCCGCATGAGATGATAGACTTCCGCCTTCGCTCCGACATCGATGCCGCGCGTGGGCTCGTCCAGGATGATCAGCTTCGGCTTCATCGCCAGCCATTTGGCGAGCACCACCTTCTGCTGGTTGCCGCCGGACAGCTCGGCCACGGCGCGGTCCAGGCTCGAAGCCTTGATCCGGAGCTTCCGTCTAGAGTCGTCGGCCAGCCGGGTTTCCGCGCCGACATCGACGAAGCCGCACCGCGACAGCGCCGCATGGCTCGGCATGGCGATGTTCTCGAGGATCGGGAAATCCAGGAACAGCCCCTCCGCCTTGCGGTCTTCCGGCACAAGGCAGATGCCCGCCGCGATTGCCTCGGGAACCGAATTGGTCTTGAGCACCTTGCCGTCCATCTCGATGCATCCGCCCTCGACCGGGTCGATGCCGAAAATGGCGCGCGCGAGTTCGGTGCGTCCGGCGCCGACAAGCCCTGCGAGACAGGTGATCTCGCCCGCGCGCAGACACAGGTCGACGGCCTGGTGCGGATAGGCCAGGGTTCGCAGTCCCCTGGTCTCGAGCACCGGCCTGCCGGCGGCATGATCCGATCTCTCGTAGAACTGGCTCACATCGCGCCCGATCATCATCCGGACCATCCGGTCCCGTGTGATCTCCTCGCGCGGCAATTCACCGGCGTTGCAGCCGTCTCGAAGCGCCACCACCCGGTCGGCCACCTCGACGATTTCCGTAAGCCGGTGGGTAATGAACAGCACGGCGACACCGTCAGCGCGCAATTTGCGGATGACCTGCAGCAGCCGGCCGGTTTCCGAGATCGTGAGGCTCGACGTAGGTTCATCCAGGATCAGCAGGCGGACATTGATCGACAGGGCGCGCGCGATCTCGAGCAACTGCTGGTCGGCGAGGGACAGTTCCGACACCGGATCCCGCGGGCCGAAGCGGGTTCCCAGCAGTTTCAGGATGGGGGCGACCTTTTTCTCCATCGAAGAGCGGTCGAGGAGACCGAGCATGCCGCTGCGCATCTCCCGCCCCAAGAGCACGTTTGCGGTCACGTCGAGATTGGAAAACGGGTTGAGCTCCTGGTGCACGAAGGCGATGCCGAGCCGTGTGGCGCGCGCCGGCGTCAGCGACGTGACCGTCTCGCCGCCAATGACGACGCTTCCCCGGTCCGGTTCGATCGCGCCGCCGAGCACCTTCATCAGCGTCGACTTGCCGGCGCCGTTCTCTCCGATCAGTCCAAGCACCTCGCCGCCGCGGATCGTGAGCGAGACATTGTTGAGGGCGATTGCCCCCGGATAGACCTTGGTGATCCCGGAAAGCGCGAGCGATATCGGTCTGTCTTTGACATCAGGCATTGGGTGTCCCGCATGAAACGTCGGCACGAGAAGGCTGCACGGCCGTGGACGGCGCGTGCAGCCTTGGATAACGCGGTAGGATGACCCGCGTTACCCTCCGACGCGGGCTTTCAGCTCCGCCTCGAATGCGTCGACATTGTCCTTGTTGATCTTCTTGGTCGGAACGATTATCAGGCCGTCGGCCGGGATCTGGGACTTGTCTCCCTCCAGATAGGCGGCCATCAGCTTCATGCCCTGGTAGCCCCACTGATAGGGATCCTGCACCACGGTGCCGGCGAAGCTGCCTTCGCGCACCGCGCCCAGCGTGATCGGATCCTCGTCGAAGGCGACCACCGTGATCTCGCCCAGCTTGCCGGCGGCCTGCAGGGCTTCGTAGATCTTGGGCGGGTTGTAGGAATAGAACCCGACCATGCAGTTGATCTCCGGATTTGCCGCCAGCACGTCGTCGACATTGGAGCGCGCCCGGGCGAAATCCACGTCGTCGCCGCGCACGTCGACCAGCTCGATGCCCTTGCCCTCGACCGCCTGGCGGAATCCGGCAATGCGCTCGACGGCGTTGTCGGCGCCGAGAAAGCCGACGAAGCCCATGCATTTGCCGCCGTCGGGCATCGCCTCGACGGCGATCTCGCCCGCCTGCACCCCGGCCGCCGTGTTGGACGAACCGAGATAGGCGATCCGGTTGCTGTCCGGCGCATCGCTGTCGGTGGTAAACAGCGGCACCTGGGCTGCGATGCGGTTGAAGGCGTCGATCGAGTTCTTCGGATCGGCCGACGAGATCATGATCGCATCGGTGCCCGCGGCGACCAGATCGTCCATCAGCGCGTTCTGCAGCGCCGCAGTACCCTGGGCCGGATAGCGGAATTGCAGCTCATAGCCCGGAAGCTCCGCCTGGGCCGCCTTGACGCCGGCTTCGGAGAGTTTCCAGAAATCGGACGCCGCGTTGACCACGAAGGCAAGCGCGGGCTTTTCCTGTGCGGATGCGGCGCTGGCCGCCAGAACGGCTCCCGCCGCGATGAGTATAGACTTCAGATTGTACATGACTTTCCTCCCTGCAGCCCTTTCCTCCAAGGCCGCGATTGATATGTGAGCTTGATCATTGGGAATCAGTAATATTATTAATGATTCCCGGTCCTCTTCAGGGGAAACGACGGGGCGGCTTTTGCAAGCCAACCCCATCGCCCCTCGGGAGGCCCTAGTTGTCGGCGCAGAACCCCGGATCCTCGAGATTGCAGACATCAAGTCCGGTAAACAGCGGATCCTCCACCGTTTCGCCGTTGATGAGCTGGATCATGACATCCGGCGCGCGGTAGCCCATTTCGAACGGGCGCTGACCGACCTGGGAATGGCTGCGGCCTTCGCGGAAGGCTTGCGTCTGCGGCGGCAGCGTGTCGCCGGCGATGATGATCAGCTCCTTGCTCTTGAGCTTGTCCATCACCTGGTCGGTCACCTGGGCATAGGCCTGCGGGGCAAACTGCGCCCAGCCGCCGATCAGGATGAAGGCATCGAGGTCCGGATTCGCCGTGAACACGTCCGACATCTGCTGGTTGGCGAGATCGGCCTGGTCGTTGGTGAAGACCGGGCACCCCTCGATTTCCGTCCAGCCGCCCTGGCCGGTCAGGCGGTCGATGCCCTTCTCGCCGCCCGCAGTGTCGCGGAACCCTTGCGCCCGGGCATTGATGTTGTCGGCGGCGACATTGCCGAGCTGGAGGCAGAC